>Ga0210377_10002580_pt1 | contig 15802 bp, 3 predicted proteins | sample PLM4_65_b1redo_FD_155480 | JGI IMG/M metagenome (GOLD analysis project Ga0210377, IMG submission 155480) | Groundwater sediment microbial communities from an aquifer in East River, Colorado, USA - PLM4_65_b1 redo | ecosystem: Environmental > Terrestrial > Soil > Riparian zone | place: USA: East... | reverse complement strand
ACGGAGAACTCGGCAGCGACATGGCGCAGTCGCTCCGGGTCGGCCTGGCCCGGGTGGCTCCTGCTGCGAGCGGCGTACTAGTATGCCTTGCCGATACCCCCCTGGTGGCGAGCGGTACCTACCGCCGTCTGCTGGAAGAGCACGAGCACCGGCCGGATGCGATTCTCATCCCCTCGTATCAGGGACGCAGGGGCCACCCGATCCTCGTCCCGTGCGCAGCAATGGCGGAGATCTACCGGCAGTCTACTTTGAGAAATGTTGTCCGGAATAACGAGCACTTGGTGTATCATGTGGAAGTTGACGATTCCGGCGTGTTGGAGGACATGGACACCCCGGAGGATTACCGGCGGATAGCCTCCAGGCTCGCCATTTAGACTTAACACCTTGACCCGGCCACCGGTACCGCTACAGATCCTCAAATGTAAACGGAGGTTGCACATATGATGAAGTTGAAGGATCAAACCCTTTTCCGGCAGCAATGCTACATCAACGGCCAGTGGCTCGATGCCGATGAGGGGGGAACCATCCCGGTAAACAACCCCGCCACGGGCGAAATCATCGGCACGGTACCGAAGATGGGAACAGCGGAGACTCGCACCGCAATCGAAGCGGCCAACGCCGCCTGGCCTGCCTGGCGGGCCAGGACCGCTGCCGAGCGCTCCGCACACCTGCGTCGCTGGTTTGAACTGATGCTCGAGAACCAGGAAGACCTGGCCATCCTGATGACCGCCGAGCAGGGGAAACCCCTGGCCGAGTCCCGCGGTGAGATTGCCTACGCTGCTTCCTTCATCGAGTGGTTCGCCGAGGAAGGGAAGCGGGTCTACGGTGACACCATCCCCACCTTCCAGAAGGATAAGCGGATCGTGGTCATCAAGGAACCGATCGGCGTCTGTGCCGCCATCACGCCGTGGAACTTTCCAGCCGCCATGATCACCCGCAAGGCAGGCCCGGCATTGGCCGTCGGCTGCACCATGGTCCTCAAGCCTGCCAGCATGACCCCCTATTCAGCCCTGGCCCTTGCCGTTCTGTCAGAGCGGGCCGGGATTCCTGCCGGAGTCTTTAACGTTGTCTGCGGCGCCTCCGGCGCCATAGGCGGCGAAATGACCAGCAACCCGATCGTCCGCAAGGTCACCTTCACCGGTTCCACCGTGGTCGGCAAGCTCCTCATGCAGCAGTGCGCCGGAACAGTCAAGAAGGTGGCCATGGAACTGGGCGGCAACGCCCCCTTCATCGTCTTCGACGATGCCGATCTGGACGCAGCCGTTGACGGAGCCATCGCCTCCAAGTACCGCAACACCGGCCAGACCTGCGTCTGCACCAACCGTTTCCTGGTGCAGGACGGCGTGTACGACGCCTTCACGGAGAAACTCGCCGTTGCAGTCGGCAAAATGAAGGTGGGGGACGGTCTCAAGGGGGAAACCCAGCAAGGCCCGCTCATCGACATGAATGCCGTCGTAAAGGTGGAGGAGCACATCGCCGATGCCGTTGCAAAGGGGGCGCGGATCGTTCTCGGCGGCAAACGGCACGAACTGGGCGGGTCCTTCTTCCAGCCGACCATCCTGGCAGACGTCACGCCGGACATGGCGGTCGCCAGGGAAGAGACCTTCGGCCCCCTGGCGCCCCTTTTCCGCTTCACGACCGACGAAGAAGCGATCAGGATGGCCAACGACACCGAGTTCGGTCTCGCCTCCTACTTTTACAGCCGCGATATCGGCCGGGTCTGGCGGGTAGCCGAGGCCCTGGAATACGGGATCGTCGGCATCAACTCCGGGCTCATCTCGTCAACTGTTGCTCCTTTCGGCGGGGTGAAGGAGTCGGGGATCGGCCGGGAGGGGTCAAAGTACGGTGTCGAGGATTTCCTGGAAATCAAGTACCTCTGCATGGGGGGGCTCTGAACCCTTTTTTTCCGCCAGCGTATATCAAATTAATACATTAGGGCGCTCAGTAAGCAAATGGCCTCTGACTTTCGCAGTCAGGGGCCATTTGCGTTTCTGCCTTCGGCGACATAAATCCGTTCCGAACAGCTCCGGGACTGCTGACAGCCTTTCGCGTTACTCCCGTGGGAGTAGCAATCGTCCCTGCAATGCAGGCTGGTAGACTTCAAAAGGACTTTCGGACTTGGCATTAATCGTGCTTAACATATTCTGCCAAATTGTAATCAAGACAAGTAAACAGTGTAATTATGGTTATTTAACTGAATCCTCTCATGTTAGAAATGGTCTAATGAGCGTGATTACGCGGAGTTTCTCGTTGTATTACAAGGGTTTTGCCGGGTTCAACTTAATGATTCAGTCTTAATGTAATTGTTGATGTGAGACCGATTTGCAGTCAAAGGGAGAGAAGCTATATGAGACAGTGGATAGTGGGAAAAGTTGCCGGGGTTAGCGGCAAAACCCGATTGAGCGTCATGGCTGTTGTTACCATGGCCTTTCTGATCATTGGTTTTTTTGTAGTAGATGGCGTGTTCCCTAAGACTGCAACAGCCGCCGGAGCTCAGCTGATGCACAACAGCGTTAATACCGGTACCGGCAAGTATGGCACCTGGGGGGTGGGCTACACCTGCGCCACCTGCCACAACAAAAAGGCGAAAAACAATATAAAGTATGTCAACTATACCATCGCCACCCCGACTGGAAAGAGGCGGGTCATCTTTGACCGCTATACCGCCACGTCCAATGCTGTCACCGGTGTCTTCGGCAACGACTTACGGACAAACTATGTCGACGGTTCCCGCAATGTCTGCGAAGTCTGCCATCATCAGACGATTTACCACAACTACAGTGCCACCAAGATCGCCTCAATCAGCTTGACCCATCCGGAACACAATAGCAACAAGAAGGACTGCAATGCCTGCCACAAACATAATCTGGGTTACCGTGCGCCTTCGCCGGGGCAGTGCACGGACTGTCATGGTTTCCCTCCAACCAGTCCCGCGACAATGGTCGCGGGCAGCAACTCACTTGGGCTCAGTCCACCTGCGGATGCCGGTGCGCATAACCGCCATCGTAACATCGAAGGAATGGAGTGCCACACCTGCCACAACAACTTTGGTCACGGTCTTCTCGGCAACTCCATGATCGAGATCGGTTTCAGGATCGACAAGAAAACCTGGGCTGGATTCTCCGGCATATCGACGGTAATGTCAGGAACATTTACCGGAACAATCGGCGCCCCCTTCAATGACGACTATGCTGTTGCGCCGGGAAACCCGGGAACTACCCTGCTTCGTGTCCCCAGTGTGACAAGTTGTAGTATCTACTGTCACGGCGACAACTGGAGTATTCCATCTGGCCGTGTAGGAACAGGCGTCTCATGGGTTCAGGGGCCGCTTGGTTCCTGCAGCGTAGCGGCATGTCACGGGACGACCTCTGCCAATCCGCCGACCCCGTCAATTGCGACCGGTGCCCATCTGAAGCATGTCGGCACCCTGCAGCAGCCCTGTACCGCTTGTCACGACGATTATTCAAACCCGCACATGGTGAATGGTCGTGTCAAATGGAATCTTACCAACCAAGGGCCTGCAGCCACATACAAAGGATTCGCCGTCCACTCGACTTCAAAACTTCCCGGCGTGGATCTATACGGCAGCTGCGATGGCATCTACTGCCACAGCAACGTTCAGAGCGGGGCAGGAACCGGGACGGCAGATGTGTTCAAGCCGGTCACCTGGGGTGGCACGACGCTCAACTGCGATGGCTGTCACGGTGGCAAGCGCGGTGACAGTTCACCGATTGCCTCGGGCGCGCACGCAAAGCACATCAGCGCATATTCATATGTCTGCGGCGACTGCCATTCCGGAGCCGGCGCTGACGGGTCAATAATGAATCACCTCAACAGTAATATCGAGGTGGCTTTCAACACTTACAGCGGAAGCTATGACCAGATGCCGACCAATACTCCCGGCAACGGTTATGGTAACTGCACTGCAAACTACTGTCATTCCGACGGCAAGGGGAGCAAGAAGAGCGTCTCCTGGGGGACTGCAGGTCCGCTGGCATGTAACGCCTGTCACAAGGCCGACCAGGCAGGAAATGCAGTCAACAGCGGCAAACACACGGCTCACGTCGACAACGCGGCATTCCTCGGTTCAAATTACGGCTGTGTCATCTGTCACGCCAATACCGTCAGCGACAATGTCACCATCAGCAATACTTCAAAGCACGTAAACAAATTTGGCGACTATTCGGGCGCAAGGGCAGGGAGATACACGGCGGCGACCGGCGTCTGTTCCGCAAGCTACTGCCACAGCGACGGCAAGGGGGGGGTGCCGGCAGTGGCCGTCGGCTGGAAAGACGGCTCTGTTATCAATGACTGTAAGGGGTGCCACGGCAATTCAACGGGAGGGACCTTTGTCAGCGCATCAGGTGAGCCGAACTACGCAAACACGGGTGCCGATACGACATTCGCCAACAGCCACGATCGCCATATGGGCGGCGTAGGCCTGGCTACCTGTGTCTATTGTCACAATGACACGGTGTCGGATACGGGTCTCAAGACCAATACATTCCATCTAAACGGCTCCAAGAACATTGCAGCCGGCGGAGGCAAGAGCTTTACCTATCTGGGGAACCGGACCTGCTCGAACATCAGCTGCCATGGTGGCCCCTCCAGCATCAAATGGGGTCAAACTCTCCCCGTTGACTGTACCGGGTGTCACGGCAACAACGCCCTGAGCTTCGCCCCGATAAGCTCCGGCAAGCACAAGGCCCATATGAACAACGAAACAGTGCTCGGCAAAAACAACCGTTGCGCGACCTGCCATGCCCTGACTGCCAATTCCGATGACAGAAGCATTGCCGATGCTTCCGTTCACGGCAACGGTTTCAAAAACTACACCGGCTCGCTGGCCGGCAGCAGGAACAGTTATAACCTCACCACCGGCGTCTGCTCTGCGAGCTATTGCCACACCGACGGCAAAGGGGTGCAGAACGTACCGTTCACGAGCCTCAACGGCTGGAAGTCCATTGCAACCCTCGATTGTGCTGGGTGCCATGGCAACAGCAGTCCGGCCGATTTCATCTCAACTTATGGCGAGCCGAACTATGTCAGCGCCGGCGCCGGGACGTTACGGGCCAATGACCATAAAAACCATGTGGACAGTGGAGCAGCCAGCTGTGTATTCTGTCATGCCGATACGGTTACCGTGACCGGGAGCGTTTTCCTGAACGCCAGTACCCATGTCAACAGGCGTATCGATGTCAAGGCCGGCAATGGTAAAACATTTATCTACAGCGCCGGCAAGACCTGCAGTGACATCAGCTGCCACGGCGGCAAGGGCTCCTTTACCAAGGTCTGGGGCACTCCGGTTACAGCCGACTGTACCGGCTGCCACGGCAATAATGCAGTCAGCTTTGCCCCGATCAGCTCCGGCCGGCACAAGGCCCACATCAACAACGCAGATCTGGGAGTGAATTACAACTGTACCGCCTGCCACGCCAAGACCATCAACGCCGATGAACGCACCTTTCTCAACCCGAACCTCCACGGCAACGGCTTCATCGACTACTCGGGCGTGCGGGCCGGCAAGAGCACTACCTACGACACTGCAACTGGCGCCTGCTCCGCCAGCTATTGCCATACGGACGGCAAAGGGGCGCAGAATGTTGCGTTCGGCCTTGCCAACGGCTGGAAGTCGGCAACCGTCTACAGCAACTGTGTAGGATGCCACGGAAACGATACGGCGCCCGCCTTCGTCAGCACCGCCGGCGAGCCGAACTATCCCAACGCCGGTGAATCGCAGCCGCGGGCCAACAGCCACGAGCGGCACATGGGTGGAGTTGGCGGAACAACTTGCGTCTACTGCCACAACGACACGGTGACGGCGGCTGGCGCTCTCATGGCCGGTACTTTCCATACAAACCGCTCCCGCGATGTGGCTGCCGGCGGCGGCAAGAGCTTCAGCTACGATTTCGGCACAAGGACCTGCAGCAATATCAGCTGCCATGGCGGCCCGTCTCCTGCCAGATGGGGACAGCTTTTCCCGGCAGACTGTACCGGTTGCCACGGCAACAACGCGCTGAGCTTCGCGCCGATCAGCTCGGGCAAACACAAGGCCCATATCAACAACAAGACCGTGCTCGGCAAAGACTATGCGTGCGCCAACTGCCACGCCCTGACCGCCAACCCCGATGATCGGAGCATAGGCGACGCCTCGGTTCACGGCAACGGCTTCAAGAACTACACATCACCGCTGGCCGGCAGCAGGAGCAGCTATACCACAGCGACCGGCGTCTGCTCCGCCAGTTATTGCCATACCGACGGCAAGGGGCAGCAGAACGTGACGTTCAGCAGCGCCAACGGCTGGAAATCTCCAACGGCAGTACAGCTCGACTGCACAGGGTGCCACGGCAACAATTCTCCGGCGGACTTTGCCAGCGTGAACGGCGAGCCGAACTACGCCAGCACCGGGGCAGGCACGGCCCGCGCCAACAGCCACAAGAACCATGTGGACAGCGGTGCGGACAGCTGCGTCTTCTGCCACAGCGCGACGGTGACGGCCGCGGGTGCGATCATTCAGGACAGTACTTCCCACGTTCTCAACAAGACCATCGATGTCATTGCCGGCGGAGGCAAGACATTTGTTTACGGGGCCGGCAAGAACTGCAGCGACATCAGCTGCCATGGCGGCAAGGGTTCCTTCACCCAGACCTGGGGCGCTCCGATATCCGCAGACTGCACCGGTTGCCATGGTAACAACGCCGTAAGCTTTGCCCCAATCAGCTCCGGGCGTCACAAGTCCCATATCAACAATGCCGCTACACTTGGCACTAATTACAACTGCACCGAGTGCCACGCAAAGACAGTCAATGCTGATGAGCGCTCCTTTGCCGACAGGAATCTCCATGGCAACGGCTTTGTCGATTACTCCGGGGCACGGGCGGGCAAGAGCTCGAGCTACGACACGGCAACGGGGGCCTGCTCCGCCAGCTACTGCCACACCGACGGCAAAGGGGCGCAGAATGTTGCGTTTGGCCTTGGCAACGGCTGGAAATCGACGACCGTCTATGGCAACTGTATCGGCTGCCATGGAAATAATACACCGGCGGATTTCACCAGCATTGCTGGCGAGCCGAACTACGCCACCCAGGGTGCTGGACTGCTGCGCGCCAACAGCCACAATATCCATGTGGGAGCTGACGGCGCTACAACCTGCTACTCCTGCCATGCTGATGTGGTTGGCGTAACTGGCACGACAGTAAACACGAAACATATCAACCGCTTCACTACTTATTCGTCTTCAGGTGTTGCAGGCAAGACCTTTACCCGCGGTGCAGGCAAAACCTGTTCGAATATCGCTTGTCACGGCTCAGGTTCACCGGCGGCAACATGGGGTGACACCCTCGGCTGCTCCGGTTGCCACGGCGGCAATGCAGGCAACGATCCGATCACCACCGGCAAGCATACAGCTCACATCAACAACCCGGACATCGGCAATAATCTCGGCTGCGCCGACTGCCACGCTCAGGTTGTCAATACCGATACCTCCTTCAGCAACAGGGCGCTGCATGTCGATGGCTTCGCCAACTACTCCGGTGCCAATGCCGGCAAGAACAAGGCTACATGTAATGCCGCCTATTGCCATAGCAACGGCAAAGGGGTGGCCGGTACCGCTATCGACTGGAACACCAGTCCCGCTTTCACAAACTGCGTCGGCTGCCACGGTACCGCTACCGGCGCCGGCACGTTCATCAGCCAGGCCGGCGAGCCAAACTATCAGAACCAGGTCGGGCTTTTTGCAAACAGCCACCAGAGTCACGCATCTGCCGGCGCATCAAGCTGCGACACCTGCCATATCAATACCGTCGTCCCGGCAGGCACCGCAATCAAGTCGGGATCGCTCCACCTGAACAGCTCCATAAACGTTGATTTCAACACAAGCAAGGCCGGGTTATCCGCTTGGTACGATGCGCCGAACAAGACCTGTAACAATATCAGCTGTCATGGTTCGGGAACCCCGAAATGGGGTGACGCGTCAACTGCCGGCTGTACGGCTTGTCATCCCAACCTCAGCGCGACCCATGCCAAGCATGTCGGTGATCTGTTCACCTCCGGTTCGGTTACTTTCTACAACTTTACCGCCAACCGCTCCGTCGGCAGCTACTATCGCTTCGGCTGCGCCAACTGCCATCCTACCGATCCGGCCAAACACCGCAACAGCACGATTGACATCACACTCAACAAAAACAAGGCGGGTGCCGGTTTCCTGGTGACCCTCAACAACCTGGTTAGTGACGATACCAGCGGCTACACCAATGGAGGAGCGAACAACATTACCTGCGAAACGGTCTACTGCCACTCGAACGGCCGGACGCTCAGCCTTGTGGCCGGCGATTACAAGCAGACTCCAAACTGGTACGGCGACAGCTTCGGCAGCAACCGTTGCGGCGGTTGCCATGACAATCCGCCCAAGTACGCCGGTCAGTCCCATTATGTAGCGGAATCCAGCATGGGCAACAACGGTTCGTCTCCCTATAAGGAGAGCGGCCACATGGTCGGCATCCACTTCCGCAACAACTCCAGGGGGAATAATCTGAACGGTTTCCTCGGTTACTCCTCGAGCGGGAGCATGGCCCACGGCAACCCTGCCATGGCGACAACCATCAGCTGCTACACCTGTCACAGCGGCATAGTGAGCAGCACGCAGATCGATACCTACGCCATGACCGGTACCGGCAGCTACTTCCGTTGCGCCAACTGCCATACCTCAAACAGCAGAACACCGCTGCAGCCGGGCCAGATCGTCAACACCGCCCTGCACATCAACGGTGCCAAGAATGTCGCCTTCGCGCCGATTACATTCAAAACCAAGGCCCAGCTGGCCAATGTTGCCAATGCCCTTGGCTGGTCGCGTAACAGCAATTACAAGGCGGATGATTCCTATGACAGCTCTGACCTGAGCATCTCCACCTGGGATGTTCAGACCAAGACGTGCCTCACGGCGTGCCATGTGAACCAGCCCAGCATCACCTGGGGTGCGCAGCTCAAGTGCATGAGCTGCCACGCGAATCAGTGAGGGGAGATGTGAGCATGAATATAATGATATACGGGACTAAAGGTGATACGACCATGAAGATGATGCGACAGAATCCCCAGAAGGATGTGAAGAGAATGAAGCGGGCGGGGGTACTTCTCTCCACCGTGCTAGCCCTTTTCCTTGCTTCCGTTATCAATGTCCAGGCTGTCGATCTTCTTCACAACAGTGCCGATACCGGATCAACAAAATGGCAAGCCCAGGGGGGCTGGGGTGTTACCGGCGGCAAGTACGGCAAGTTCGATTGCGCCACCTGCCACGAGCCCGATGCGGCCAACATCAAGAACATCCGTCGCACCATCAATACCATTAACGCCGAAAACTGGCCAAACGGCTCCCCGTCGGCAACTGTGTCTTTCATTAACGCCACCAGCATGGGTAATGATAAAGGGGGGCATGCTTCCTCCAGCCGGATATGTGAGGTCTGTCACAGCGCCAACCAGTTCCATAACTTCAACACCGCCAATAATACTGGCGGGCTTGCCCATCCGACGCCCAATGCGGTCTGTACTTCCTGCCACAAGCATAACACCGGCTTTAAGGCGGCCTGCGGCGGTTGCCACGGCAATCCCCCAACGGCCGCCGTCCTTGGCGGCGACTACGGCCTAATCGGCACACCCCGGGCTTCAAATGCCCTGACCCCCGGCGAGGTCGGCGCCCATGCAACCCACACCCAGACCCGAAACATGGTCTGTGATACCTGTCACTATATCAGTAACGGCACCATCAAGATGCCGAATCTGAGCAACACCATCGACATCGGCATCTTTGGCTTTGGCGGTACGGTGACGAGCGGTACCTATGTACCCTATTCCTCGTCCAACCGCGGTTACAGGGTCGCATCGGGAACCGCCAATACCACGATTGCGACGGTGGTCACGAACTACAACAACGCCAACAAGTGCGCCAACGTTTACTGTCACGGCGGTGGTGTAAAGGTCGGCGAGACCCAGGTCAAGGCACCGCTGACCGGCGGCAGCAATACGGCCCCCAAGTGGGATGCTGCCACTCAGAGTCAGTGCGGCAGCTGTCACGGCAAGGACGCCGTAAACCCGCCAACCATGGGGAGTCACGTCATACATGCCGGGGCTACGGGGGGATACAGCTATGCCTGTGACCTCTGCCATCCGGCCATTGACATGGCGCACGTGCAGGGGAGCGTCCGGTGGGCAATGAAGACCTCGGATCCAAAAGTCGGAGCCGGCGCTCTTTACAAGGGGACAGTCAGCGGTGCAACGGGTGCTCTGGCTCCAAGTGCAACCTATGGTCAGTGTACCAACGTGACCTGCCATACAAATGGCAAGGGAGGTGCTCCCCTACTTAATGCCACTTGGGGCGACAGCGTTTTTAACGCGGACTGTTCAGGTTGTCATGGTGGCAATGCTGCCAGCGCAGCACCGATAGCCACCGACATGCACACGCAACACATCAATCAGACCGCGGTGAACGGGGTCAACTTTGCTTGTGTCGAATGCCATGCCCAGACTGTCACTGCCGATCGGACCATCGGCAATCGGTCTTACCATAACAATCAGCTGGCCAACTACTCAGGAGCCATGGCTGGAAAAAACAAGACCTCCTGTAACACGGCCTATTGCCATAGTGATGGCAAAGGGGGCAATGGCATGGCTGTGAACTGGGCGGGGGGAACGCCGATCAACAATTGTATCGGCTGTCACGGTGCAGCCACTCCAGCCGACTTCACCAGTGTTTATGGAGAGCCGAACTACGCCAGTACCGGCAGCGGTGCGCCGCGCGCCAACAGTCACAAAAAGCACGTAGCGGCTGGAGCCGCCAGCTGCATCTATTGCCATAACGGCATCGTGACGGCAACCGGCACGCTTACGGGTGTCAATCACCTGGATAATAATATCCAGGTGGCTGCGGGCAGTACCGAGAACTTCAGCTACCTTGGAGGCAAGACCTGTTCCACCATCACCTGCCACGGCGCGGGTTCAGCCAATGCAGTCTGGGGAGCCACCATGCCGGCCGACTGTACAGGTTGTCACGGCGGTAATGCCGGCACTGCACCCAATGACATCCAAACCGGAAAGCATAGCCAGCACATCAACCAGTTGGCCGTCAATGGTGAACTCTACGGCTGCGCCGAGTGCCATGCCCAGACGGTGAGCGCCGACCAGACCGTAATTAATGCGACGATCCACGTCAACCAGTTCCCCAACTACTCCGGCGCCCGCGCCGGCAAGAATTCCGCCTCCTGCAATACAGCTTACTGCCACAGCGACGGCAAGGGTGGAGCTGGCATGGCGGTCAGTTGGACCAGCGGACCGGCAATCGCCAACTGTATCGGCTGCCACGGCGCGGCCAGCCCCGCTGATTTCGCCAGCCTGGCGGGTGAACCGAACTATGCCGGCACGGGCGGCGGCGCTCCGCGCGCCAACAGCCACTTGAAGCACGTGGGGAGCTCCGGGGCGTCCACCTGCGTCTATTGCCACAACGACACGCTGACACCGGCCGGTGCCTTGAATACTTCCGGCATGCACATAGACCGGAATATCCAGGTGGCACCGGGCGGCAGCAAGAACTTCACATATCTTGCCGGCAAAACCTGCTCCAACATCAGTTGCCACGGCGCAGGTTCACCCGATGCGGTCTGGGGGGCCACCATGCCTGCCGACTGTACCGGTTGCCATGGCGGCAACAGCGCCAGTTTCAAACCGATCTCCTCGAATATGCATAAACCACACGTCAACCAGTCAGGCTTGAACGGGGAGAATTACGGTTGTGTCGAGTGCCATGCGCAGACGGTCAACGGCGACCGGTTGGTGTCAAATCTAAGCAACCACGGCAATGTGCTGGTCAACTATTCCGGCGCCAGGGCAGGAAAAAATGTGGCGACCTGCAATGCTTCCTACTGTCATAGCGATGGTAAGGGGAGCGCCGGCATAGCGGTCAGCTGGGCGGGCGGCACACCCATCAGCAACTGCATCGGTTGTCACGGTGCCGCCAGTCCGGCAGCCTTCACAAGTATTGCTGGTGAGCCTAATTATCCAAACGCCGGCACTGGGCTCTACAAGGCTAACAGCCACCAGAGCCATACCGCGGCCGGTGCTTCTACCTGCGAAACCTGCCACATCAATACGGTGACCACTGCCGGTACCACCATCAGCGCCACCGGCCTCCACATCGACAGAACGGTTAATGTTAACTTCAATACTACTAAGGCTGGCGCTACGGCAAGCTACGATCCAGTAACCAGGACCTGCAGCACCATCAGCTGCCATTCCGGTGGTAGCCCCAAATGGGGTGATGTTGCGGCGGGCTGCAGTGCCTGCCACCCGAATCCGGCAGGGCTCCACACCGTTCATATCCGCGATCTGCTCTCAGCCGGCATGGTTTCATTCTACAACTTCACTGGTAACCGTTCCGTTGGTACATACTATCGCTTTGGTTGCGCGAACTGCCACCCGACCGATACCGCGAAACACCGTAACGGCCAGGTCGAAGTGACTTTCAACAGGAACAAAGTCGGCGCGGGTTATCTGACAACCCTCAACAATCTGGTCAGCGACGATACCGGTGGTTACACCAGGGGGGGAGCCAACGACCTCACCTGTGAGACGGTCTACTGCCACTCGAACGGCCGAGTCCTTTCCCTCGTTGCCGGCGACTACCGGCAGACCCCCAACTGGTACGGCGGCAGCTTCGGCGGCAACCGTTGCGGCGGCTGCCACGACAATCCGCCTCAGTACGCCGGTCAGTCCCATTACGTTGCCGAGTCCAGCCTGGGAGACAACGGGACCCCCGCCCCGGCGGAGAGCGGCCATATGGTTGGCATCCACTTCATGAATACCTATGTGGGCAACAATCAGAACGGTTATCTCGGCTATTCGTCCAGCGGGAGCATGGCCCATGGGAACCCGGACCTGGCGACGACAATCAGCTGCTACACCTGCCATAGCGGTATCGTGAGCAGCTCGCAGATCGACACCTATGCCATGAGCGGCACCAGCAGCAATTTCCGCTGCGACGCCTGCCACACCTCGAGCAGCAGAACGCGGCTGCAGCCGGGCGAGATTGTCAACACGGCCCTCCACATAAATGGTGCCAAGGATGTGGCGTTTGCCCCTATCGGTATAAAAACCAAGGCACAGCTGGCCAATGTCGCCAATGCTCTCGGTTGGTCGCGTAACGGTACCTACAAGGCGAATGCCTCATACGACAGCGCTGACCTGAGCGTTGCCACCTGGGATGCCCAGACCAAAACATGCCTCACGGCGTGCCACGTGAATCAGGCAAACATCACCTGGGGTGCGCAGCTCAAGTGCTTCAGCTGTCATGCTAACCAGTGAGAGGGGAAGGCGCAGTGGCCATGATTCGGACAGTGAGACTTTTTAAAAAGGGTGGCGATACGATGATAATACGGACTGGAAAAAACATGGTTAAGGTGTTGAAAAGGATGGTAGCACTGTCAATTGTGGGGGCTGTAGGCCTCTTAAGCCCGCTACCATCCGGTGCCGTAGATCTCATGCATAACAGCACCGACACCGCGTCCACAAAGTGGCAAGCCCAGGGAGGCTGGGGTGTTGCTACCGGCAAATACGGCCAGTTTACCTGTGCCACCTGCCATGAACCGAACAAGAAACCGAACATCAAGAACGTCCGCCGCACTATCAATACCATGAACGCGGAAAACTGGCCCGGCGGTTCCCCGGCAGTTACCGTATTATTCAGCAATGTCACCAGCATGGGTGAGGATACTGGCGGCCATGCCACATCAAACCGCATCTGCGAGGTCTGCCACAGCCAGAACCGGTTCCATAATGCAGATACAGCCAATAATACGATAAACGGTGGCAACCTGAGTCATCCTACCCCCAAGGCAGTCTGTACTTCCTGTCATAAGCACAACACCGGCTTCAAGGCCGCCTGTGGCGGCTGTCACGGCAATCCGCCGACAACGACGGACCTGGGCGGCGACTACGGTTTGATCGGGACGCCGCGGCCAGCCAATGCCATAGAAGCCGGTCAGATTGGTGCCCATGTGACCCATACCCAGACCAGAGGCATGGTCTGTGATACGTGTCACTACATCAACAATGGCGGCATCAAGATGCCCAACCTGAGTAACACCATCGATATCGGCTTTTTTGGTTTCGGCGGCAAGGTCACCAGCGGCACCTATGTCCCCTATTCGTCGTCCAACCGCGGCTATCGGACTGCGTCCGGCACCGTCAACACCACCATAGCTTCGGTCGTAACGAATTATACAGATGCGAACAAATGCACAAATGTATACTGCCACGGCGGCGGGGTCTATATTGGTGGTGATCTGGTAAAGGCGCCGTTGATCGGAGGTACAAATCAAGCCCCACGCTGGGACGGCGCAGGGCAGAGCGTGTGCGGAAGCTGCCACGGTGCCACGCCGGCAACTCCTCCGACCATGGGAAGCCATGTTAAGCATTCCGGTTCTACCGGCTACAGCTTTTCCTGCGATCTTTGCCATCCGGCGATCGATATCTCCCACGTACAGGGGAGTGTCCGCTGGGAAATGAAGACCTCGGATCCAAAAGTCGGCGCCGGTGCCCTTTACAAGGGAGCTGTCAGCGGCGCAACGGGTGACATGGCACCGAGTGCAATCTATGGCCAGTGCTCCAATGTCTACTGCCACAGTGACGGACGGAGTGGTGCGCCGCTTGCAAATCCGACCTGGGGCGATGTTACCTATTCGAACGGCTGCACGAATTGCCACGGCAATAATGCCGCTTCCGCCTCTCCCATTACCGGCACCGGCCACAAGGCCCACGTCAACAATACCAGCACGCGGTTCGGCGGCTTCAATTTCCGTTGCCAGGAGTGCCACAACTCTACGGTAGATGCATCCGATCAGACGATCATATCCACCTCGCTCCACGTCAACCGAACCGCTGACGTTGCCTGGGGGCCGAAGTCGACGGGCAGTTTGGCCTATACAACCAACGGCTGCTCGCAGATCTACTGCCACAGTAACGGCCAGGGGCAATACAAATCGCCGCCGCTGACGTGGAACAATATTCCGGCTGGACAGCAGGGTACAATAGAGTGCAATTACTGCCACAACGGCCTTGCCGGCGTGCAATATCAGATGAGTTCCGGACGGCATCTCAATCATATCAGCGCCAGTCCTCTGCCGCACAGGCCCATCGCCTGCAACTGGTGTCACTCGAACACCGTCGCGGCAGACGGCCAATCAGTGTACAACGGCACGGACGTGAAGCACATCAACCGCACGATCGATGTCTCCTTCATCAAGATGGCCAACTTTTCGGGGAGCTACAGCACTTCGAACCACGTCTGCTCCAACACCTACTGCCATACGAACAACGCGACGACCTCCACCCGTGACTGGGATACGGCTACGCTTAATACCTGCGGCAACTGCCACGAGGCGAACAACTCCAACACTGCGTCCGCCAGGCTATCGGTTGCCCACCAGAAGCACTACAACAGAACGCTCCGTCCGTCCAACACCACTGAAGAGGGGTGGACCAACGTCAACCTCTCCAGCACCAACAACGTCTTCATGTGCGGCACCTGCCACCCGGCAAACCCGACCTCGACCCATATCAACGGCCCGCCGACGGGTGTGACCAACGGCTCGGTAGCAGAGATTGTCCTCCGCCTGCCGTTCTCGACGCCTCAGGGTACTGAACGGCCGGAGACGGTAAGCCGCGGCAGCGGCGTCAACTATGACGGCCGCGGCTACGGCTATTCAACCGGCACCAGTTGTGATACCTATTGCCACAGCGACGGTCGTCGAAACCCTGGCAA
>Ga0210377_10002579_pt1 | contig 15807 bp, 14 predicted proteins | sample PLM4_65_b1redo_FD_155480 | JGI IMG/M metagenome (GOLD analysis project Ga0210377, IMG submission 155480) | Groundwater sediment microbial communities from an aquifer in East River, Colorado, USA - PLM4_65_b1 redo | ecosystem: Environmental > Terrestrial > Soil > Riparian zone | place: USA: East... | reverse complement strand
ACGATCGACAACTGGTGGGGCCAATACGACATCGGCAAGGGGATGGCCGACCAGGTGGTGGACGCCCTGGTGAACGACGGCACCTACCGCGTGATCGAGCGGAAGAAGCTCGACACGGTCCTGGCGGAGCAGGACTTCTCCCGGAGCGACCGCGCCGACCCGAGCGCCGCCAAACTCTCGAAGGTCGGGAAGGTGCTGGGTCTCAGGTACATCATCTCCGGCTCGATCACGAAGTTCGCCACCGAGTCGCGGGGCGGCGGCGTGCGGGTGAAGGGGATCGGCCTCGGGGGCAAGAAGACGAAGAGCGAGGTGAACCTCACGGCCCGCATGATCGACACGACCACGGGTGAGATCATGCTCTCGGCCAAGGGGCACGGCGAGTCGAGCAAGGGCGGCGGGTTCGATTTCTCCAAGGGTGGCTTCGGCGTCGGCACGAACTCGGAGGAGTGGCGGAACAGCGGCCTGGGCGACGCGCAGGAAATGGCCTGCAACGAGCTGGTGAAGCTCCTGATCGCCAGGAAGGACCGGTTGGAGTAGGTCATCGTCCTGTCTCGAGTGAGAATCTCGGGGTCGCCGGTCGTCGGCGACCCCTTCTTTTGGCCCTCCCGTGAGCGAGCCCATCCTCACCGTCGCGAACCAGCTGACGATCCTTCGCATGACCCTGGCCCCGTTCCTCGTGGTCATGGTCCTCTCGAGGGACTTCACCTGGGCGCTCGTCATCTTCGTCGTCGCGGGGGTCACCGATCTTCTCGACGGGCTGATCGCCCGACTCGGACACCAGAAGACGACACTGGGGGCCATGCTCGACCCCGTGGCGGACAAGGTGCTGCTTGCGTCCTCGTTCGTGGCCCTCGCCTGGTCACCGGGTCTCACCGTGCGGATCCCGGCGTGGCTCGCGGTGATCACGTTGTCCCGGGACGCGATCATCGTGGTGAGCGTCACCGTCATCAACCTCACCCTCGGGCGGCGCGTCTTCTATCCCTCGACGCTCGGGAAGCTGTCCACGGTGAGCCAGATCCTGACCGTGGGCGTCGTGCTTCTGCTGAACGCCCTGGGGAGCGACTCCCCGAAGACGACGCCTCTGTTCTACCTGACGCTGCTGCTGACGGTGGCGTCGGCCCTCCACTACGTCTACCTGGCTTCGGCGGGCCGCGGAGGCGGGGAGGCGCCGTGAAGTCGCTCCTCGCCAGCCGCTGGGCGCGCCTACTGGGCCTCGCGGCCGTACTGGTGGCTCTCGGGTGGCTGTTCGTGCGGCTCGCGGCCATACTGACGCCCTTCGCGGTGTCCTTCGCCCTGGCCTACTTCCTGAACCCCCCCGCCAACGCCCTGGAGCACCTCTTCGAGAGGATGCTGGCACGGAGCCCGCGGGTGCGCCGCCGCCTCGAACCGCGGATCGTCGCCGTCGGCGTCCTTGTCGTGGGGGTCGTGGCTGCCGTGGTCCTCGTTCTGGCCTTCGTGGTTCCGGCGGCCTACCATCAGATCTCCGACGCGGCGGCCAAGCTCCCCCAGTACATGACGACGCTTCGGGAACGGGTGGAGCCCCTCTATCAGCGACTCAACCTCCGCTACCCCGAGCAGACCGAGGAGGTCCGGCGACGCATCGCGCAGGCGGTGCGCGAGAACGCCCCGCAGATCCTCGCTCCCCTGACGCGGGCCGTTCAGGCCGCCTTCTCGAGCCTCCTCGGTCTCGTCCTTGCGGTCCTGAACCTCCTCGTCATTCCCGTCTTCGTGGTCTACCTGCTCGTCGACATGAACCGCATCCGGATCGGAGCTGCCGAGCTGGTGCCGAACCGGTTCCGCCCGTACGTCTACTCGAGGGCGGCCGAGGTGGACCGCCTGCTCTCGGCCTTCGTCCGCGGGCAGATGACGGTCTGCCTCATCCTGGGGGTCTTCTATGCCGTCGCCCTCACGACCTGCGGCGTACCGATGGGTCTTCTCGTCGGCCTGATCATCGGGTTCTTCAACCTGGTCCCCTTCATGTCCCACGTCATCGGCCTTCCGCTGGCCCTCGCGCTGTCGTGGCTCGACGACCAGAGCCTTCAGCGCCTCGCCGTCGTCGCGGCGGTCTTCGCTTTCGGCCAGTTCGTCGAGGGGAACTTCATCACGCCGCGGATCGTGGGGGACCGTCTGGGTCTCCACGCCGTCGTCGTCATGCTCGCTGTCCTCGTCGGCGGCACGCTCTTCGGTCTCATCGGCATGCTCGTGGCCGTTCCGACCACGGCGGCCCTCTCGGTCTTCTGGGCCGACCTGCGGGATCTCTACCAGCGCAGCGACTTCTACCGTGGCACCGACGCCGGCTGACGCCGCGTTCGACGGCGCTCCTCGTCGGGCGACGGCCGTGGGGGGCGTCCGGTGATCGAGGAAGTGATCGTCGATTGCCCGGCCTGCGGCGAGCCCATGGCGCTCAGCGTCGACACCTCGGCGGGCGAGGAGCAGAGCTACTTCGAGGACTGCGCCGTCTGCTGCCGCCCGATGGAGGTTTTCGCGCGATGCCGCCCGGGCCAAGTCCTCTCGCTCAGCGTGACCTCGGACTGACGGCGCCTGCCCCGCCCTCGGGCGTCACTCCCGCGGAGCTCAATTCAGGCCCAGCTTTTTCCGGAAGTAGTCCAAGGTCACCTTGAGTCCCTGATCCAGGGGGACCTTGGGCTCCCAGCCGAGGAGGGTCCGCGCCCGTGTGATGTCGGGCTGCCGGACCTTCGGGTCATCGACCGGCAGGGGTTTGAGGACGATCCGGCTGCGCGATCCCGTGAGGGCGATGATGGCTTCGGCGAGCTGCCGGATGGTCATCTCGTGGGGATTCCCGATGTTCACGGGATCGGGGAGGTCCGAGGACATGAGGCGGAAGATGCCGTCGACCAGGTCCGAGACGAAGCAGAGGCTCCGGGTCTGGCTGCCGTCGCCGAAGACGGTGACGTCGTCACCCCGGAGCGCCTGACCCAGGAAGGCCGGGATGGCGCGGCCGTCCTCGACGCGCATTCGCGGTCCGTAGGTGTTGAAGATGCGGACGATCCGCGTCTCGACGCCGTGAAAGCGGTGGTACGCCATGGTGATGGCCTCGGCGAACCGCTTGGCCTCGTCGTAGACGCCCCTTGGCCCCACGGGGTTCACGTTCCCCCAATAGTCCTCCCGCTGGGGGTGCACCAGGGGATCGCCGTAGACCTCGGACGTCGAGGCGATCAGGAAGCGGGCCCGCTTCGCCTTGGCCAGGCCGAGGGCGTTGTGGGTGCCCAGGCTTCCGACTTTCAGGGTCTGGATCGGGACCCGGAGGTAGTCGATGGGGGAGGCCGGGCTCGCGAAGTGGAAGATGAGGTCGAGAGGACCCTCGACGTTGACGTAGTTCGTGACGTCGTGCTTCACGAACACGAAGTCCCGGCCCGTGAGGTGCTCGATGTTGGCCACGTCGCCGGTGATGAGGTTGTCCATTCCCAGGACGGCGTACCCGTGGTCCAGGAGGTACTCGGAGAGGTGCGACCCGATGAACCCCGCGGCCCCGGTGACGAGAGCGCGCGGCATCAGTAGGCGTGTTTCTGGCCGAAGCCGCGGAAGAGCGTGAGCATGAGGATCTTGACGTCCAGGAGCAGCGACCAGTTCTCGATGTAGTAGAGGTCGTACTCGATCCGCTTTTCGATGGAGGTGTTCCCTCTCCAGCCGTTGACCTGCGCCCAGCCCGTGATCCCGCTCTTCACCCGGTGCCGCACCATGTACTGCGGGATCTTCTCCTTGAACTGCTGGACGAAGGGGGGTCGCTCGGGGCGCGGGCCCACGAGGCTCATGTCCCCGAGGACGACGTTGATGAGCTGAGGCAGCTCGTCGAGGTTGAAGCGGCGGAGCCAGACGCCGACGGGCGTCCGTCTCGGATCGTCGGCCGTGGCGAACACCGGGCCGGTCGTACCTTCGGCGTCGTCGTGCATCGAGCGGAACTTGTACATCTGGAACTCCCTTCCGTCGACGCTGATGCGCCCCTGCAGGAAGAAGACCGGGCCTTTCCCACCCCTGAGCTTGATGAGGACCGCGATGACGGCCAGGAAGGGGGAGAGCGCGGCAAGGAGCACCGAGCCCAGGACGATGTCCACACCTCGCTTCACCATGCTGTTCCAGCCCCGAAGCGGGACCTCGTTCAGGCTGATGATGGGGATGCCGTCGAGATCCTCCAGGGCCGCCTTGATCGTCGCGTACTGCACGAGGTCGGGAACGACCTTGATGTCGAGGCACTCGTTTCCGACGCTCTTGATGAGGCGCAGCATCTTCCCGTGGTCTTCGAGGGGGAGCGCGATGTAGAGCTGGTCGATCCTGTGCGTCCGTGCGACGTCCATCGCCCGGTCCAAGGTCCCCAGAACCGGCAAGGCCCCCGGCCCTGCGGCGCCCGGTGTCGTATCGTCCAGGAACCCGACGACGCGATACCCGAGCTCCCGGTGGGCGGTGAGGGTCTCCGCGACGGTGCGCCCCAGCTCTCCGGCCCCGGCCACGAGGACGTTGCGGACGTTGTATCCCGCCCGCCACATCCGCTCCTGCCAGGCGCGCAGCGTCCAGCGCCCTCCGTTCAGGGCGAGGACGTCCAGGATCACGAAGAGGCCGAAGACCGCCTGGCTGTACTCCCAGCGCGGCGCCACGTCGGGCTGAAAGAAGTGGTACACGCGCAGGTAGAGGGTGGCGCCCAGCGTGAGAGCCGAGGCGATGAGGACGCTGAAGAGGATGCCGAAGAACTCGTCGATCCGGCTCCGGCCCCGCTTCAACTGATAGAGCCCGTGGAAGTAGAGGACTATGGGCCACAGGAGCGCGATGAGGGGCAGCAGGAGGGCGTAGCGGGAGAACTCGGGCACCCCCTTGGTGACAGGGAGGAGATCCGGGATGACGCCGCCGTGGAAGCGGAGGAAGTAGGCGACCACCCACGCGAGAGTGGTGGTGGCCACGTCCACGAGGACGAGGAGCGCGACCATGCGCCGGGCCTGGAATTTCAACATGGAGAGGTGCCTGTGTCGGCCAATGCCTTGTCCACGAGGGCCTTCAGGCGCGCCTCGAAGCGCGCGCGACTCCCGGCCTCGGCTTTCTGGCGAAGCGTCGCGCTATTAAAACGCACCGCCGGGAGCGAGTCAACGGCCGCTCGCAGCGCCGCCGCCGTGGGTTCGTGGAAGAGGAGCCCCGTCTCTCCGGCGACGACCGACTCCGGTCCACCCCCTTCCGCGTAGACCACCGCAGGCCGGCCACAGGCCATGGCTTCCAGGGGGACGATGCCGAAGTCCTCGACGCCCGGCATGAGCACCGCTCGGCAGCCGCGGTAGAGGGCGCGCAGGGCGTCGTCGTCGACGCACCCCACCAGCTCGACTTCGGACGGGGCGGCGGCGCGCAGGCGGCGCTCCTCGGGACCCCAGCCCACGATCTTGACGGGCCAGCCCGTTCCCCGGTAGGCGTTCAGCACGAGATCGAGCCGTTTGTACGGTGCAAGGGCCGAGACCACGAGATCGTAACGCCCGGGAGCATCGGGTCCGGGGGTGAAGAAGTCGGTGTCCACCGGCGGATGGACGACATCGGCGTCCCGGCCGTAGTAGCGGCGGATGCGTCCGGCCACGTAGGCGCTGTTGGCGATGAAGCGGCCGACGCGACTCGAGGAGCGCACGTCCCAGGCCCGCAGCCAGGGTGCAGCCGCGCCCATGGCCCAGCGCACCGCCAACGGCGCGCGTCCCGGGCCGAAATAGTCGTCGTAGCGGTCCCAGATGTAGCGCATGGGGGTGTGGCAGTAGCAAACGTGGAGGGCCCCCCGCGCGGGGCGCACGCCCTTGACGACGCAATGGGAGCTGGACACCACCAGTTCGTATCCCGACAGATCGATGGAGGCCGCCGCCGCGGGGAAGAGCGGGAGGTAGTGCCGGTAGCGTCGGGCCGCACCGGGAAGGGATTGGACGAAGGTCGTGCGGATCTCCCGCGCCTCCAGCTCGGGGGCCACGGACCCCGGCACGTGGAGAAGCGTGAAGATCGGGGCCTCGGGGAACAGGCGGGCGAGAGAGAGGAGGACCTTCTCTCCGCCGCGCATCCCCGTCAGCCAGTCATGAACCAGGGCGACTTTCAGGATTCACCACGCGGGCGGAACGGAAGCCACAGAGGCACAGAGACACAGTGAAGCTCGAGGAAGGCACCAGGGACAGGATAAGGGATACTCCGACAGGCGACCAAGGCGCCCTTGGCCTTGCGTCAGCGGGCCCGCTCTGCCGCGACGGCAGGGACCGGCAGTCCGAGCACTTTCATGTAGACCGCATGGATGGCCCGGACCGACCGGTCCCAGCTGAAGCTCTGGGCGCGGGCCAGGCCGCGGGCGCGGAGGTCCGCACGGAGCGCCGGGTCGCCGAGCACGCGCTCGATCCCGAGGGCGATGTCGTTCACGCTGTAAGGATCGACGAGAACGGCGGCGTCCCCCACCACCTCGGGAAGGGAAGAGATCCGGGACGTGACTACGGGCGTGCCGCAGGCCATGGCCTCGAGGGGGGGCAGACCGAAGCCCTCGTAAAGGGACGGAAAGGCGAAAACAGAAGCGAGCCGGTAGAGGGCGGCCAGCGTGCGATCGGGCACGAAGCCGAAGAAGCGAACGTCTTGGCGCACTCCCGCCGCTTCGACGCCCCGGCGCAGGGAGCCGTAGCGGTTCACCTCGTCGCCGATGATCAGGAGCTTGAGGTCCTCGTTGCCCGCTCGCTGCTTCAGGAGGCCGAACGCGGCGATGAGGCGGTCCAGGTTCTTGTGGGGCTTGATGTTCCCGGCGTACAGGACGGAGCGGCCGCGGATCTGGTAGCGCTCGCGAACCCGCTCCATCTCGTCGGCGCCTGGGTCGTCCACGAGGAACGGGTCGATGGCGTTGGGCACGACCTGGATGCGCTCGGGCTCGGCCTCCGGATAGAGGCGCAGGATGTCGCGCCGGGAGGCCTCGGAAACGGTGAGGACCACGGCGCTCCGGCGGATGGCGCTTCCGATCATGAAGCGTGCGTAGGCGTGGGCCATCCGGTGGGGCAGGTACTGCGGGAAGAGCAGGTGGATGCAGTCGTGGATCGTGACGACCGAAGGGATCGGGCAGAGGAGGGGCAGGACGTAGTGGGGCGAGTGGAAGAGGCTGGCCCCGAGCCGGCGGAGCTTCAGGGGGATGGTGACGTGCTCGGAGAGACTGTAGCCCGGCGAGTCGTCCACGACGGGGACGAAGTTCTCGGCCAGATCACGAAGCGTCGCTTCGTCGCCACGATCGCAGAACAGAAAGTAGGTGGTCTCGGTGTCGAGGGGGGCGAGGTGGCGCACGAGGTTCCGGACATAGGTCCCGATACCGTAGTCCCGCCACTTCCGCGCATCGATGGCGATTCTCATACCTCGTGGGATGAAGGTAGCACGCCCTTCTCCGGGCAGGCAACGGGAAACGTGGGGTTCAGGAGCGGCCGAGCGCGACCCGGATCGCGTCGACCGCGCTCCGCCGCGCCTCGCCTCTCCCGGGCCCGGCGCCCGACGCGGCGAGCCAGGAGAACGACGCGTGGCTGATCATCCAGGTCCGAAGGAGGACCGTCGAGAGGAAACCGTTGTGCTTCCGGTAGTAGCGCAGGTGGCTGCGATGGTACTCGAGCCGCGATCGCTGCGGGGCCTTTTCCATGCTACGACCGAGCCGATGGACGACCTCGGCGGCCGGGGTGAAAACGACGCGCCATCCCGCGCGCCGGAGGCGGAGACAGAGGTCCGCATCCTCCTCGTAGAGAAAGAAGCCCTCGTCGAAGAGGCCGACGGCCTCGAGGGCCGCGCGCCGCGCCAGCATGCAGGACCCGGAGACCCACGCCGGCTCGTCCTCGCGCCGGCTCGCCCTCTCGGCGTGGCGCAGGGTTCCACGATGGCGGGCGCGCACGCCGCGAAGGAGGCGGCGTTGGCGCCATTCACCCGCCAGTGTCAGATCGGGGCCGAAGGACACCTGCACGGTGCCGTCCTCGTCGAGGGTCCGGGGTCCGGCGACGGCCACGTCCGGTCGGGCGTCGAGGAGGGCGACGAGGGCGGGGACGGCGCCGGGCCTGACCTCGGCGTCGCTGTTGAGCAGGAGAGCGTAGGGCGCCCGGGAGGCCAGAACGCCCTGGTTGCACGCGGCCGCGAAACCGACGTTGCGTGGGTTGGCGATGATCCGCACCGCGGGCCAGGTCGCGCGGACGGCGTCGACACTGCCGTCCACGCTCGCGTTGTCCACCACCAGGGTCTCGAACGGAAGGTCGGCATGACGCTCGAGGGTGGAGAGGCAGCGGAGGACGTCGTCCCGTGTGTTGTAGGAGACCACGATGGCGGACACCGTCGGTTTCTCGGCAGGGTCGAGCGGAGGAGGCGGCGTCATCGGGCGGCCGCGAGGGCGTTCCGGGTCCGTGCGGCGGCTTCGGCCCACGTGTGACGCGCCGCGAGAGCCCTGCCCCGTGCGACGAGCCGGGCCCTGAGGCCGGGATCGCCGAGAAGACGGCCGAGGGCGCCAGCGATCTCGGTGGCGTCGGCCGGGTCCACGGTGAGGGCCGCCTCGCCGAAGATCTCGGCGGTGGCGGGCCGCCGGCTCGTGACGACGGGGATGCCCCGGGCCATCGCTTCGAGGGCCGGCAGGCCGAAGCCCTCGTATTCCGAGAGGTAGACGGCGACGTCGGCGGCGGCGTAGCGCGTGGCGAGCGCCTCGTCGCTCACGAAGCCCGAGAAGCGTATCCGCCCGCCGATCTTCAGGCGCGAAACCGTCGCGTCGAGGTCGAGGAGCGGATGGGTCCGGTTCTCTCCCACGACGTCGAGGAGAGCCGCCGGGTGGGAACGCCCCAAGAGCGCCACTGCCTGGAGCAGCGCCGGCAGTCGCCGGCGGTTCAGGATCGAGCCGACGCTCAGCAGGAGTGCCCCGTCGACGCCCAGACGCTCCCGAGCTTCGGTGCGGGATGGGGCGGGCGGGAGGGCATCGTCGGCGCCGTGGGGGATGACGTCCACGCGACTGGCGACGTCCGGCCGCTGTGCCAGGATCTCTCGGCGGGTGAAGTCGGAGACGGCGACGACGCGGCTCGAAGCCGTGAGGCTCATTCCGACGAGCGCGCGTCGGCGCAGTCCGTCCAGCGGCGCGAAGTCGCTGGGAAAGGAGAAGAACGACAGGTCGTGGACGGTCGTGACGCGGGGAAGGTCGAGGGCGAGGGGACACACGTATGCGGGAGCGAAGAAGACGTCGAGGGCGTCCCGTCGGGCGGCCGCCGGCAGCCGCCTCTCCTGCCAGCAGAGGCCGCGGACCGGGCGGTCGCCCAGCGCACGGACGGCGATGCGCTCCTCTCGCAGAACCGCATCGTGAGGCGCGGGGCCGTTGAAGTAGAGGATGAGGGCGTCCTCTTCCCCGGCCGGCCAGGCCCGCAGCAGGCTACGGAGATAGCGGCCGACACCGGTGGGGCGCCCCTGGAGCTCCCGGGCGTCGACGCCGATCCGCACTACCGGGCGAGCACCCGGCGGTAGAAATCGAGGGTCTGAGCCGCCGCGGTGTCCCAATCGAACCGCCGACTCTGCTCCAGGCCGCGTCGCTTCTGGGCCTCGGCCTCGGCCGGATCGTCCAGGAGACGTTCGATTCCCTTCGCGATGGAGGCGGTATCGAGGGGGTTCACCAGCGTCGCGGCGCCGCCGGCGACCTCCTCCAGGGCGGACCCTTTCGAGCAGACCACGGGGAGGCCTGCGGCCATGGCTTCGGCCACCGGCAGCCCGAATCCCTCTTCCAGGGACGGGAGGACGAGAGCGGTCGAGGCGGCCATGAGGGCCCGGATGTCGCGCGTCTCCATGTAGCCGGTCGCCAGGATTTGCGGGCTCGAGATCGTCCCCCCCTGGGCCCAATGGGAGCCGGGGCCCACGAGGACGAGGGGAGGGACCCTGGGCCTTCGTCTCGCCAGCCCCATGTACGCCATGGCGAGGTTGACCAGGTTCTTCCTCTTCTCGTCGCTCCCGATGAAGAGAAGGCCGCCCCGCGGAAGCCGCAGCCGCGCCAGGACGGCGCTGACCTCGTCTTCCGAGATGGGTTCCCGGTAGGCAGGGTCGACCCCGTTGGGGATGACGGCGATCTTCTCGAGCGGCACGTCCAGGACGATGCGCGCCTCCGAGGCGGTGTACTGGGAGACGCAGATGACGCCATCGGCGCGGCGCACGTGCTCGCGCACCAGCGGCACATAGTCCCGCCGGATCTCCGCCTGGGTCATCTCCGGATGCTTCAGGAAGAACAGGTCATGCAGCGTCACCACGTGGCGGGCCCGCTTGCCGGGAACGATGAGGGGGTGCGGCGAGTGGACCAGGTCCAGGGCAGCGCCCACAAGGCGATCGAGAGGGGGCCAGCCGAAGCGATTCCACGCGAGGTTCAAGGCCTGCACCGGCAAGCGTCGGTCCACCAGGGTCACGTTCTTCGGCCACGGAGCGCTCGGGTATCGCTCCTTGATCGACGCCGAGAAATACCAGAAGCGGTCTCTGGGAGCCTGCGCAGGCAGCCGGCGTGCCAGGGCGAGCACGTAGGATCCGACCCCCGTGGGTCTGGAGAGCGAGGGGCGGAGGTCGAGGCCGAAGTTCATGCGGTGTCGAATGATAGCACCGCTTGGAATGTGCTACAGTCCCGCTCGCTCGAGGACGAGAGGGGACTGCAGAGGGAGCGAGATGAGAATCGGCGTGGTCGGAACCGGGTATGTCGGGCTGGTCGTCGGGGCGTGTCTCGCGGAAAACGGCAACACGGTCGTGTGCGTGGACAACGACGGGGGCAAGATCGAGGCGCTGAGGCGCGGGGAGATCCCGATCTACGAGCCCGGTCTCGAGGAGATGCTCCCCCGGAACGTCTCCGAGGAACGGCTCCGTTTCACGACGGACCTGGCCCAGACCGTCCGCGACAGCGAGGTCCTCTTCGTAGCCGTGGGCACGCCCCAGGACGGGGACGGCTCGGCCGACCTCTCCCATGTCCTCGCGGTGGCTCAAGCCATCGGCAAAGCGATGGACGGCTGGAGGATCATCGTCACGAAGTCCACGGTGCCCGTGGGCACCGCGGCCCGCGTGAAAGAGATCATCGCGGGCACCACCCGCCATCCCTTCGCGGTCGTGTCGAATCCCGAGTTCCTGAAGGAAGGAGCGGCGGTCGACGACTTCCTGAAGCCCGACCGGGTCGTGATCGGCACCGACGACCCGAAGGTCGAGGCCGTCATGAGGGAGCTGTACGAGCCCTTCGTGCGCACGGGCCACCCGATCCTGGTCATGGACCACGCCTCGGCGGAGCTGACCAAGTACGCGGCCAACGCCATGCTCGCGACCCGCATCTCCTTCATGAACGAGATCGCGAACCTCTGCGACAAGGTGGGAGCCGACGTGCGCCAGGTCCGGCTCGGCATCGGGTCCGACACGCGTGTCGGACCGTCGTTCCTCTTCCCCGGGATCGGCTATGGGGGCTCGTGCTTTCCGAAAGACGTGAAGGCCCTCCTCCGCACCGGCCAGGAGGCGGACTGCCGCTTGAGCGTGGTCCAGGCGGTCGACGACGCGAACAACTACCAGAAGGCCATCCTGGTCCCGAGGGTCGAGAAGTACCTCGGGGGGCTCGAGGGGAAGATCGTGGCGTTGTGGGGGCTGGCGTTCAAGCCGCGGACCGACGACATGCGCGACGCGCCGGCCCTGGCGGTCATCGAGGCTCTCCTGGCGGGTGGCGCCCAGGTGCGCGCCTACGACCCCAAAGCGATGGCCGTGGCGCGTCGGATGCTCGGTGACACCGTCACCTTCTGCAACCGGAGCTACGAGGCGATCGAGGGAGCGGACGCTCTCATCGTCGTGACCGAGTGGGGAGAGTTCCGGGAGCCCGATTTCGGCCGCCTGAAGACCCTGATGCGCCGTCCGGCCATCTTCGACGGCCGCAACGTGTACAAACCGGACCACGTCCGCGAGCTGGGCTTCCACTACGAGGGGATCGGCCGGCGGTGAGGCGCGGGACGCCCCTCGCGGACCCGCTCCTCTCCGTCGTGATGCCCGTCTACAACGAACGGGCGACCATCGATGAGATCGTCTCCCGGGTTCTCGACGTCCCCGTCCGCAAGGAGTTGATCGCCGTCGACGACGCCTCCACCGACGGCACCCGCGAGAGGCTCCTGCAACTGGGGAAGGAGCGGGGCTTCAAGGTATTCCTTCAGGAGCGGAACCGGGGAAAGGGAGCGGCCGTCCGGCGCGGGATCGCCGAAGCGGCGGGGGAAGTCGTCGTGATCCAGGACGCGGACCTGGAGTACAGCCCGGAGGAGTATCCCGATCTCCTGGAGCTGATCCTGCGTGGCAAGGCCGATGCCGTCTTCGGCAGCCGGTTCATCGGGCGTCACCGTTGCTTCCTCTTCAGCCACTACCTCGCGAACTTGTTCCTGAACCTGATCACCAACGTGCTCTACAACACGACGATGACCGACATGGAGACGTGCTTCAAGGCGGTCCGGGCCGACGTCCTGAAGTCGCTCCTCCTGCGGAGCGACCGCTTCGGGATCGAGCCGGAGATCACCGCCAAGCTCTTCAAGGCGGGCGCCCGGGTCTACGAGGTGCCCATCACGTATGACGGCCGGGACTACTCCGAGGGGAAGAAGATCACCTGGCGCGACGGCTTTCCCGCCCTCTGGACGCTGATCAAGTACCGTTTCGTCGACTGACCGGAAGGAGCCCCCGAGCCGTGGAGCTGGGTCCGAAGGCCTCGCTCCGCAACGGTTGCCGTGGCGTGGGCTTCCGCCGTATACTAGTCGGCCGGTCCGCGGCGCCGTAAGGCGTGTGTCTCCAAGGAGATGACGCAATAGCCCTCCCCGCCATCCCCGAAGCGTCCCTCCCCGTCACGCCCCCACGGCGCCAAAAGCGGCGGCCCGTGTCACCCTGGCGGCGACTGGTCGACTTCGCTGCGGAAGCGAGGGTGGGGGCGAGACGCTTCCGTCGCCTCTTTGCCTACACGCGCCCCTATCGCGGCCGCCTTCTCATCTCGTGGGTGGCGACGGCGGGCTACGCCGGTGCCGGGGCACTGCTGGCCTACATGGTGAAGCCCATCTTCGACGAAGTCCTGATCCAAAGCGTGAACACAGTGCCCGTGGCCCTCACGATCCTGGCTCTGTACGTGGTCAAGGGGGGCTGCTCGTACTTCTCGACGACCCTGGTGGCGTCGGTGGGCCAGCGGGCGGTGACCGACCTCCGCAACGCGCTCTACGAGCACGTCCTTCAGCAGTCGTTCACGTTCCTCAGCAGCCACACCACCGGCTCCCTCATGAGCCACATCACGACCGACGTCGAGAGGATCCAGAACGCCGTGGCGGAACTGGCCGGGGACGTCCTGAAGGAAGGGCTCACGGTCGTGGGCCTCATGGTCATCCTGTTCGTCCAAGACTGGCGGCTGGCGATCGCCGCCCTCGTCGGCATGCCCCTGGCGTTCTACCCTCTCGTACGGCTCGGACGGCACCTCCGCGCCTCGAGCGAGACCTCTCTCCGACGGTGGCGGGACATCACGGAGATCCTTCAGGAGACGATCTCGGGCTTCCGGATCGTGAAGGCCTTCGCGATGGAACCCTTCGAGATCGAGCGTTTCCGCCGCGGCGCCTCGCGACTGCTCCACGTGAACCTCCGGATCACGCGCACGACGGCCTTCCTGCCGCCGCTCATGGAGGCGGTCGGCGGTCTCGCTCTCGTGGGGGCCCTGTTCGTGGGGAGCTACGAGATTCAGTACAAGACGCTCACCACCGGGAAGTTCGTGTCGTTCCTCACGGCCCTCTTCTTGATGTACACGCCGGTGAAGCGTCTCTCCCAGGTGAACGCGACGCTCCAGGGCGCCCTGGCGGCGGGGGCGCGCATCTTCGGCGTCCTCGATACCCACCAGGAGGTGCGCGAGGAGCCCGGGGCGGCGAGCCTTCCCCGCATGCGACGCGAGATCGAGTACCGCGACGTGGGTTTCCGCTACGCAGACTCCGACGGCATTGTCCTGCGCCGCGTGAGCTTCACGGCCCGCGCCGGAGAGGTCGTGGCCATCTTCGGGACGAGCGGCGTCGGAAAGACGACGCTCGTCAACCTGCTGCCCCGCTTCTACGACGTCACCGACGGCGTGATCCTGATCGACGGCGCCGACGTTCGGCGCGCCACCCTCACGAGCCTCCGGGAACAGATCGGTCTCGTGACCCAGGAAACGGTGCTCTTCAACGATACCGTGCGGGCCAACATCGCCTACGGGCTGAGGGACGTGGACGAAGCCCGGATCGAGAGCGCCGCGAGGGCGGCTTTCGCCCACGACTTCATCCTCGACCTTCCGCGGCGCTACGACACCGTCATCGGGGAGCGGGGGAATCGCCTGTCGGGCGGCCAGCGCCAGCGGATCGCCATCGCCCGCGCCCTGCTCAAGGACCCGCCCATCCTCATCCTCGACGAGGCCACCTCGTCCCTGGACGCCGAGTCGGAAAGGCTCGTCCAGGAGGCCCTTTCGAACCTGATGCGAGGGCGCACCACGCTGGTGATCGCCCACCGCCTGACGACGGTCCGGAACGCGGACCGGATCGTCGTGCTGGAGGGCGGAGAGGTGAGAGAGGTCGGGACCCACGAGGAGCTGCTGCGGAAGGCGGGCGGGATCTACAGCCGGCTTCACGTCTTGCAGTTTCGGCCCGAGGACCCGGCCGTATGAGGGCGCCGTGATCCGCTCGATGACCGGATACGGCGCTGCGTCGTCGGAGACCAGCGGGATGTGCGCGTCGGTGTCCGTCCGCAGCCTCAACCATCGCTTCCTCGACGTCTCCCTCTCACTGTCGCGGCGCGTCGCCTCCCTCGAGCCCGACGTCAAGGGCCTCGTGCAGTCACGGGTCCAGCGGGGGAAGGTCGAGGTGGCCCTGCGCGTAACCCTTGCCGACGGCCCGGGGGACGGCGTCCTGGCCTCGCCACGGGTGATCGCGGGGCTCGTTCGCGTCCTTCGGGAGATCAAGGCCGACCACGGCCTCGCGGGGGACGTCGGAGTGGCCGACGTGGCGCGGTTCCCCGGCGCCCTCGAGATCGTCGAGGTGCCCGTCGGGCTCGACGAGAGTGGGCGTCGCGCGGTCCTCGACCTCGTCGCCCGGGCCCTCGACGACCTCGATGCGATGCGGCGGGCCGAAGGCGAACGCCTCGCGGCCGAGCTGCGCGAGCAGCTCACGGCGATCGAAGGCGCGGCGAGCCGGGTGGAGACGCTTTCCGATGCCGGCCGCACGGCCCGGCGGACCGCGCTCATTGAGAAGACCCGCGCCCTCGCCGAGGAGGTAGGGCTCGAGGACGGGCGCTTGTACCAGGAAGTGGTTCGCCTCGTCGACAAGAACGACGTGGCCGAGGAGGTCCAGCGTCTCCGCAGCCATGCCGCCCAGGCGCGGACTCTCATGGGGGCCACGGAGCCGTGCGGAAAGCGCCTGGACTTCCTGGCACAGGAGCTGATGCGGGAGGCCAACACCATCGGAAGCAAGGGGGCCTCGGCGCCCCTCGTGCAGGAGGTCGTCGCGCTCAAGAGCGACATCGAGAGGCTTCGCGAGCAGGTGCAGAACGTTGAGTGAGCCCGTCGTCATCGTCGTGTCGGCACCCTCGGGAGCGGGGAAGTCCACGGTCCTCGACAGGGTCCTGAAGGAGGTGGTCGGGCTGCGCTTCTCGGTCTCCCACACCACGCGGGCGCCGCGGCCCGAAGAGGTGGAGGGCGTGCACTACCGGTTCGTGGCCGCCGACGCTTTCGAAGCGCTCAAGAGGGAGGGACGCCTCCTCGAGTGGGCGCAGGTTCACGGCAACCTCTACGGTACCGGCCGCGCGGAGCTGGAGGCGGCGCGTCGCGACGGCGTCGACATCCTGCTCGAC
>Ga0210377_10002578_pt1 | contig 15811 bp, 13 predicted proteins | sample PLM4_65_b1redo_FD_155480 | JGI IMG/M metagenome (GOLD analysis project Ga0210377, IMG submission 155480) | Groundwater sediment microbial communities from an aquifer in East River, Colorado, USA - PLM4_65_b1 redo | ecosystem: Environmental > Terrestrial > Soil > Riparian zone | place: USA: East... | reverse complement strand
ACGAACAAATCACCAAATCGCCACGGTAGTGCGTGTTCCATTTTCTAGTCTCGATGGTTTTCTTCCCCTGAATCACAAGATTTGCCCACGGTTGCTTCAAAGAAATCGCTTTGTAGGTTTTCATATCATCCTCTTATTTTTTATCAGCCGCTTTGTCTCTTCTTTGAAGATCTTCGTAAGCCTTCAGAAAAAGGAGACCAAGGTTTTTATTGGGAGCAATATAATTTTGAAACATTGAATTTCCTTTGAAATATCCTTGTGCCTTATTCCACACATCCTGCCATACTACGTCTTGGCCCAATTTTATACGGTCGTTTATCATTTTAAGAAGTGGATCATTTACGGTCATCGTCCCCGTCCCCTTTGTGGTTATGATGTGCGCTTGAGAGGCCTTTTCAAGAACCGACATTATATTCCTATATCCGCCGCAAGAACCCAGAGAAACAATTTTTGCGGAAGGCGGAATTTGACGTATGGTATCCATCGCATGATAACTGTGCCCGCGATGCACGATAACAATAGTATCGATTTTTTCTTTCTTGATAAGTTCGGATATATTTTTCGTGCCCTCGGTCGAGCTGGCTGGCTTGTTTGCGTATATTATGACGCGCTTACCATCGGTGGCGGAAGATATACGAATATAGGACTCCATATCCTCAAAATGCCATCCGGCCGCTTTTCTGTATGTTGCCGCAAAATTTGCGAAAGACGCATGGCCATCCTTGTCGTCATAGAAGAAGTGCTGTTGTATGTTAACGCCGTTGCGATTGAACAGTTCCGCGGACCGAATTTCGGATAGGTCGGGAAGGGGATATTTTTCGTGAAGTTCTTTAAGCCATGCATCCTGGCTTTTTGTACTCAAAATTGATGCCATAAGGCTGTATAGATTTTTTGTCGTCGTGTCATTTCTTAAGCTTGCCGCTTGATGCTCGTTTTTTAGTTTCTCGGTCACCTTTGCGATCATTGAGGAATCATCTATGGCCGAAATTGTATCCACAATCGCGACGGCTTGTTCCACCGGCTTTTTTTCTTTCTCCAGTCCGCCGATAAAATCATTCATGAGCTCGATAGCCGCTTCCTTGTCCATGGTAGACAGAAAATCATTAAGGCGATTGTATGAAGCGCAGAGTTTGATGAATATGCGGAAGTTTGCATGCCCTATTTGGGATAAGAGCTTGTCTCCCGAGATGCTTTCTGAAGCCATTTTCTTTACCAAGCGGTCAAACAGGCCGTTGAATGAAGAGGTAAACAGTTCCTCCTCTCCATTTATTATTATCCAATATAATTTTTTGGCATCAAATTGTTCAACTAAAGCAAACCTTTCATTATCGGTCATCTCGTGGCGACCGTTTATCTCCGACACAAAACGCAACGCTTTGTTTCTTAGCATGGCCTTAAAGCCGGTATTATTTGCGTAGATCGGGTCGGATATTTTATCTATCATCGCATCAAAGAATTTCTGCTCGTTTGCGGCCAAGTCAAAACAATCTTGAATCTCTATCTCACCGGCCAATATTCCGGGAATGAAAAGCTTGACATTATCGGCCCAATCAAACACGCGCACGCGCCCTTCTTTATAAATTCCAGCTTCTTTGTATATCTGTTCAAAAATTTTCGCCAGTTGCGGGTCGGCATCTTTGAATATTTTTTTTGTTTTATCAATAGATCTTATTTCATCTTGGTCAATTGGAGTATCCGGATAAGAGGATATATAACTGCCGGACCCATAATGATAATACATATACGAATTTAATGTATCGGCTCTAGCGGCGCCTGAAAGCATTTCATTGAACCACGGAAGACCCTTAAGATGTTCTTGAGATTTAAGCAGGTTTTCTGCAACCACATTCGGCTCCTCATAGATAAGCTTCTGGGCGGCTTCCCTGAATATCGTATTAGTGCCCGAAATCTCAATGTATTCATGACCCAGGGCAACTGCGTTCCTGGGATCCTGTTTTGCGGCACGATCAATAACATCCAAAAACCACGGCTTGCTTTGAATTTTCTTTGCGCTATAGAATACGACTGCAGTTTGGGTTCCTGTTTCTATGGTGCGATAAGCCGCCCCTCTTATGATATCTTCCGCCCCAGATATATCTTTGAATCTTTCGTAGTTGCGCATGGCTTCAGTAGGATCCCTTTGCGCGGCTTCTTTTATTGTTTCCAATGCCCAAGATTTGTCTTTAAACATACCGGCCTGCATTAACACGGTATGTGCGGATCCCGATGCGGCACATTTTTGCGCTGAATTCTTCAATACTTCTTCCGGATTATCTAAGTATTTCTCAATTTCTTTAAAATAGAGCAATATTGTTCCGGAGTCTTTATCCATGGTTTTTGAGACCGCATTTTTCAAAATTTCACGCGAATTTTCAAGAGGCCGCAAGTCATTAAAATAAATTATTACTTCTGCGGGTCCCTTTACCGCACGCTCTCTTAAAAGATCACGACCCCAGGGCACTTCCATTAAAATATTCGCAAAGGAAAAGACATTACCATAATTATCCTTCGCTAAGGTTTCAAGAAATAGATTCTTTACCCAATCTTCGCCAAAATATTTTTTAAGGCCCATGAATCTATGTATAGAAGGTTGTTCGCATTCCCTGACCGATTTTTCAATTATATCGCGGAAATTTTCCAGATGACTAAGTGTGTCTACATAATCAAGATTCACATAGGGCTGTCTTGCGATGTTTTCTCTAACGGCAATTTGAAGAATTTCATCCGGTTCGGTGGACACATTTTTCCATTTATCAAAAGAGCCTATAGTTTCTACCGGATTTTTCCCAGCGGCTTTCGTGAGTATCTCTTGCGCATATGGCTTACCGGAAAGAAGGTGTGCGTACTCAAATACAATGCCCACGCCATATGAATCGCCCAACAGCTCCGCAGTTGCCATTCTCAAGGCCTCATCAGAAAAGGGCATATCCTGTATCTTCTGGAAATGTCTTAGGACCACTGCTGGAGTGTGTTGGCAGGCATAGTAGATCAGATCTTTCAGGTATGGCTTATTTTTTATGTATTCGATGTTCTCAAAGATAAAACCGGCCCAGTTAGGCATAAGTTCCATGGCCTTTTCTTTGTCGCTCAACTTAGATAGCGCATCTTCTTGCATTTGATGAAGACCGCGTTCCTTGTCAGCTATCTGTGCCACGATGTCCGGACCCATAGAAAGCGTAGTTGAAAGCATCAACATGCGTGCGAGTTTTTCTACCTTTTTTCTTATGGCAGATGATTTTTTCTCTTCCGATTGTGGTTCTGCTTCCTGTTGTGGCTCACTTTCGATCTCCTTTGTGGGAGTTATGATGTTTTCTATGGTTTCCGGCATATCAGTATTATGAATGATTGGGCGCAAAACTCAATAATCCCTCACTGGGGTGTTTTTCATTCTATCAAATCGACGCACCTCGAACGGGGATCAAGTGAGAATCTGGTAAGCTAAGTCTTCAGTTGGCAGACTGGCATCGAGCACATTATCAACCAATCCCTTTTCCTTGATTCTTTCCTGATAGTCTAACATGCCCTCAAGCCATTGGCTCTGATCTTCGTAGCCTTCGTCACACATCCGTTGAGTGTTGCGCCTCTTAAGCTCTTCGAGCGGCAAAGAAAGTTGAATCACCACAAAACCACCTTTTCGGGCAGTTTCTAAATCTTCTTCGGTAAGGTAATCAGTATTAGTGAAGAAAATTATGCTCTCTCGTTGCAATACATCTTGAATAATCTTCGGTGCAAGCACCTTGTGCTTGCGTTCCGCATCAGCCGGAAATTGGCCTCCGTTTTCTCGCGTCAAAGACTCATCCATCTCTTCTACCGAGAGGGCTCCGTGATGCAGACGAAGATATTTCACAAGAGCCGTTTTGCCAGATAGCGATGTTCCGATAACAATGATTTTCATGTTTAAGCCTTGCTGTCAGTATTTGCACGCCCTTATAAAATCAATGCCGAGCGGGGTTAGGTATGTGAAGTCATAAGTGTGCAATGCAATAGGAGCGCTCCCGATTGAAACGCCGCCTTCTGACGATGGCATGCGTATCAAACCCAATCGCAGCAGGTTGCCGATTAAGACATCATATTCATCCTTTGAGATTTTGAAAACCTTTTGGACCTTCGCTCCATCTATTCCTACCTTACCTCGCTCTTCGATGGATTTTTCTTTGATAGATTCGTAGAAGTTATCCAGAATCTTAGCCTCGAGTGGAGAAAGTTGCTTAAGAATCTCTGGATAACTTGGACGAACTATTACATCCGAAGTCGGGTCTGCTGCATGAGCAAGCATCGCCGACCACTTATCTCGCATCTCCTCATTCTCCTCCAACGAGCCACCCTCAATAATCGGCAAAAGTGTTTTTGGCAGGACTTGTCTGGGATTTATGCCTTTCTCTTGTAGAAACTTCTTGGCCTTAAGAACCAAGTTCACCTGGTTCTGAAATCTCCAGTACTTGATTGTATCCTGAAGGACTCCGCCACCCTCTTTTAAAGCTGGGCTGATAAGCTCGCCTAAAAACTCTTTGGCGGCCTGCGTCGCTTCCTTAATGGCCGTGCTAACTGGATCTATGGGCACTATGTCGTTCATAATTGATGCATCTCGGTCACTCTCACAAGGTTGCTGAACACTAGGGTCTAGTGACCACCCTAGCGAGTGTTACAAGGGTTTTCATAGGGTCGCTGGCTCCATTCTACGACACTCCTTGGTCGGGGTAAATGAGACAAATGAGACACTATAAAAAGGAGTTGGGAATGTCTCGCTTGTCATTGAATCTTAGTCCTTAACTCACTCGGCTGGCATATAGTGATCCTGTGACCATAATAGTTTTGGGCCAACTCTACTAGTTGGCATGAGTTCCTATGAAAGTTTTTATCAGAGGTAACGAAGATATCTCTCTTGTTGTAGATATGGCACCAGAGCGTCATCACATCAGCGAGTTTATTCCTAGTTTTACTATCTAGACTTGTAATGGGGAACAGCTGAGAAAAAAGGATAGAGCCGATATCTTCCTTCAGTTGAGTCATCGGCTGTCCCACTCCGTCTCCGTATAAACTCCAATCCAAAAAACTAAAACCGAAAATCGCAGTAGGTTTTAATATCTGACCATCCCGTATAGCTCGAAGTTCTGGAATTGCCAGAACTTTAGCCTTAAACTCCATAAAGTTATTTATCGGCGGATTTTCCGATGCTGATACTGCGGTTATGGCTAGTTGTTCAAAGTTCTCTGCCAAGACCTTGCACAAACTAGAATATTGAGGATTCCGCTTCTCTTCGAGATCGATGAGAGCGTTATAGTCCAGCGTAAATGTTCTTACCATCTAACTCTTTATGAATCAGACCAACTGAAGACTCTTTTAATCACTATCGGCGGTTCAATGGACGGTAGTTCGCTCGTTTTGATTTCGGAGAATATTTTCTTAGGAAAGTCATCACGAGCAACCTTAAACTCCAGCTTGCCGTCCGAACCCCTAACTGCGTACATCTCTCTTTTATGCCTAGAAACTCTGATCCACTCCACCGATTCATGCTTCTCATTCAGTATCTGTTTTAACTCATCAAAGCTCAACACTACCACTCCATCGTCATTACAAACCAAAAGTAAATAAACTTCACCGACTTTGTTTTTCATGTCCAATATCTCGTCTTGGTGTCTTTGCTGAAAAGAGAATGTCCATGGCGAAAGTCTACTAGTTCTGTATTTTATATAAATTCCTATCTTGTCGTTGATAATATATGATCCATTGTCTGGGGTCGGAAATGACGTAATAGAAATCCTCTGTTGTGTAGCATGGAGTATGCGCGCAAAAACAAGGCCGTGATAAAACTCAAACTCCTTGATCATATATCTTTTGCTTCAAATTTTTGACAAACCTTATGTTGCCATCGTACTTATAAAAGAGTCTCGCACGATTCTTTGAGTTATAAAAAATCTTGAAATCGTGAATCGCATTTGGATGGTCCTTCTTGCCACGCGTTAACTCCGTGGTACTCATAAACCCTCTGGCACGTTTCAGGTTTTCTACATCCGCCGACTTGTAATCGTCGGACACGGGCGAAGACTTATGTATTAATACAGATTCATCCTGATCTGGGCTGAAGTGCTTTAACCATTCAAGAATAAAGTCGGGCACCTTCTCTTTCCCTAGTTTAACTGAAAGAGCCTTGAGTCTTTCTGGGGCAGATTTTGATTCATCACTAGCAATCGCCTCCACCTGACTATCGTAGTCAAACATCTCAAAACTCATCTCTCCGCTATCAAACGCAACCGTAGTTTTATCAATGCTAGATCCAGCCGCAGCAGAAACCTTACTGTCTTCTAGCCATACGGGAGAACCGTTGCCCGACCTGATTGAATCGAGAGAAAGCTTATGAAATACAAAACATTTATGCCAGTTCAGATACAACTGCTCAGGGATGTGTAAATCAAAAAAAGGAAGATACTTTCCTCGAGAGCCAAACATCCTAGCTCGTTGAATATATGTATCTTGCTGGATTTTGTGTTTTACATCACGCGTAAAGAACATCGACAAAAGGTTATCGAATGTGACGCCACGAGATACAATATTTCCACCTATCGCTACAGTGAACAGGGTGGAGGGATTCGTTGCACTAGTGTAATCAACCGTTTTCTTATCGGCATTGCTGTTCATTACTACAATAGTATTACGACTGCGATTCTCATATATATACTCAGCAATGTCTTTGCCCTCCCCGGGATAACGCTCTTCGGCAACTTTATAGATATCTTCGAAGTATTTCTTAAACTTATCGTCGTCCGGATCATTCTTTCCTAACGTGTTGAAAACCCTTACGACCTCTTCGTAGTCCTTGGTGTGATCCGCAGTTTGACCGGATGTATGGACAAGCATCGAGTACTCCTTCTCTCCATCCTGAATATTTATCTTCGTATTTAGATGGGCAACATTTACCATGAAACTAAACAGGGCTTCCCGTAAATACTTTGGCGTGTCTTCTGTATCCGGCAAAAGATTTAGCCTGAAGTTAAGCGCACTGCCATCTATTGATGTTGGGAAGAAAGTAGATTGACCCTTGTAGTAGGGGTGGGCTGGAAAATCTACCCATTTTTCATTCTCATTCCGGAATGTGTTGTTCAAATCAAGACGTGCAGGAGGTAGCGGTACCCCTATGTAAACCCCGTCTGTACTAATTAATTCCTCAACCAGCTTATTTATTTTTGTCTTTTCACCCTTATTAATCTTCGCGTTCGGCGAGGCATAGTCAGCTTCGTCATCGATAATAACCTTGTTAGCAACATGTCCAATCTTTTCGATGAGTTTTCTTAAGTCCCCAGAATTCTTCTTACAAAAAAGAATCCATTCGCTCTCGCCAATCGTTATAACTGGGTCAATGACCTCTGTATAATTTTTTGGGGCAGGATCAATGCTCGAACGCCTAAACCTCTCAAGATTCTGCGTCAAGAGCTGTACATTATCATTGAGCAATATAACCACTATCTTGAAGCCGTGGTCGAGTAGACGCGCTGTAAGCGCAATCATCATTTCGGTTTTTCCACTCTGTGGTTCCCCATATATGACAAAAGATCGACAGTTTGAGTCTAGGTTTTTTATTGCACCATCAATCGCCACTTCAACATTAGTGGTGTACCCGTTCTTACTGGTAATTCTTTCCAGCTGACGCCTATAGCGATTATGTTTCGCCGGCTTTGAAACCAGGTCTTTGATATTTAACATAAGAAATACGCTACTTCTTCATTACAATGACATACTCGTACTGGTACACCCTCTTCCTGGCGGGGTTGTCTAAGTCAGTGAATTTTCCAGTTTTCTTATCCCGCCAGGGAGTAATCATCTTATTTAGCACCTCCCGCTTGATATAATCAACTTCGCGAAACCCAAGGATTGCCATCTGCTCTACAGCAACTTCAGCATTTAGGATTTCTACTCCTTTTAGGTTTGTATTACCAATAATAATACAAGCCTTGCCATCCTTTTTTAAAATTCTGTGCATTTCCCCAAAGACCCTATTCATGTCAGAGAAATAATTCGCAACATCAATTGCGAGGGGCTTATCAGATTTGGCTAAACTGGCAATGATACCTTTTGCAATAGTGCTATTGAAGTTCTCATCTTTCTGCTGTTTGTAGCTTGTGCCGATAAACTTTTTCCTAAATTCAGTGAAATTATGACTGAATTTATGCCATTTCTTAAAATGATTTGGATCATCGCCGAACCACAAGAGCGAGAGCTGGTGCAGATCGGCATACTCATAAGAGGTTACATACGGCGGAGATGTAACAATTAAATCCACGGAGCCGCTTCTCAGGGGTAATGATTTGGTCGAATCTCTGCGATACATAGTAGCGGAAGTTTTCAGTCTTCCTAATCTTGATAGCTCAGAATGGAAGTCTCCATTTTTGCGAATCATCGAATCCAAATGGCGTAAAAACGAAGTCAACGGTTTTGTGATTACTTTGTCTGGATCCACCTGCGGCTTAATGCTTTTCATAAGCCAGCGTGAGCAATTTTTTAAATTATGAGAAAATGCACAAAGAAAAAACCTGCGAACCTCAGAATTCTTTATTCTCTTTACACAGAAGTAAATGCGGTCTAGCTCCTTGATTGTTCTCGTATCGAACCAGTAGTTAATTCTAGCGTGATGTTTGAAAGTTCTGCCCTTTAATTTTTCGTAGTCCTGCAAAAACTCCTCCCGATACTTTTTGAGAAGCCTTGGGCTAATGGGGGTAACTTTAGCTTGAGTGATAAGTTTTGCGATTGGATTAATGTCAAAACCCACACTCTTTCTTCCTGATATTTTCGCTTCAACAAGGGTGGTGCCGCATCCACCGAAAGGATCGCAAATTAGCTCCTTTCCTGTTGGGGCATAATTCTTGATAAGCTGCTTGACAATGTGGGGTATAAATTTTGCTGGATATCTATGGTAGCCGTGGGTATGGGCATTCATCTCTTTACGATCCGCATCTCGAAAAGACCAGTCCTTGTTAAGTTTTAAGTGAACAAAGTCGCTAATAATTCTCTGGGGTAGGACCTGCATCATTGGTATGTTAATTATATTGACTATTTTGTCTTTTCACAACAAAGATACCCGTCACCCAAGTAGACATTATGCTGATTGAACTATTGTATTTGTTCGGCCAAATCTTGAAATCTTATGGGCTTTTCTTCTAATTTCTCTAGTCGTTTCAAGGATATGCTGTTGCCATTCTTCGTGATTTCTTTCATTCGGTCTTTCGGCAAAACCCAGAAGCACCATTGGCTCATATCTAGGATATCAAGCGTGGCTGGGTCTTGGTGTTTGAATAGTGCGAGCACATAGATATCGGATTTGTAGTCCGCCGGACTCCTTGGGAATGCGCTGACTGCGGATGACCAGTAGAGGCTCTTTGCCTTCAGACCGGACCAGAGAATCTTTGAAAAATAATTCTGGTCCCAGTCCTGGATATAGGAGCAGCATTTTACTTCAATCTTCTTGCCTTTGGGAGCAATAACATCTGAGTCGCCCCAAGGGTTGCGGACATCTATTCCGCTATTTTCCCTAAGCGCATTTTCGACAATAAATTCGGCAAGTGCGCCTCGGAGAACATTCGAGTTGAGATTGGAGAAGCCGTATCGCCAAAATTCCAGAACGGAGAATTTCTTATCGCCGGAATTCTTGAATACTTCCTGACCGGTTAATTTATTGACGGGTATCCTCTTGTACATCTTTTTGGGATGCCCGCGGTGGGAAAACACTAAGCCCGCCGCTAGGCCGAGAGCTTGCGCTCTCCCATGCCCTTTCGGGTATGGGCCATCTGCATGGAGCCTGAACGACGGGTTCAGTATGCAGATGGACTATGTGCCATGCCCGGCGGGCTATCCCAACGGGTTTAGGCTGAATTGTGAAGCTATTCTACCGCGTATCGACCTTAGCGTCCATTCCAGCTTAACCACCCTAGAAGTAAAGCGGGTTGCCAACAGGCTGGCTTTTACATATTTGACACATTTGACAACCCGTGATGTTATCCACAGGGGCATCTTGCGGGATTATTTCTCCATTCTATACTGGAAGCACATCCTAGATTGTCCCAAACGGTCCTAAGCGGTGGCAGAGAGAGATCGGTCGACATCATCTCATCTCGCCAAGCGGGGCCTTTTATTTTGAACCTAAACGGAACCTATACGGTCGTAGTAATTAACTTAACGACCATGCAAAACCTCAAGATCGTGTATGTCCCCGTATCAGACCTCAGGCCGGCAATCTACAATCCGCGCCGTTGGAGCAAGGAGCAGCTAGAGAATCTCAAGGAGAGTATAAAGCGGTTCGGATGCGCTGACCCCGTCATCCTGAACGGCAATGCGGAGCGGAAGAATGTCGTACTCGGCGGCCACATGAGGATTGCTGCCGCAAAAGAACTGGGACTCACAGAGCTTCCGGCGGTGTATCTGGACATCGCCGATGAGCAGAAGGAGCGCGAATTGAATCTTCGATTGAACCGGAATACGGGCGAATTCGACTATGAGCTTCTGGCTCAAGTAAGTCAGGAACTGCTGCAAGATGTCGGATTCACATCGGAAGAGTTGGACGACATCTTCGCCATCGACCCTACCCCAGAACAATTCAATCTCCAGCATGAACTCGAGAAGCTGAATATCACCGAAATCAAAGTCCAGAAGGGCGACGTGTATGAACTGGATGGCTCGCGGTTGATGTGCGGCGATTCGACCATAGAGACGGAGATGCTCAAGCTGATGGGTGGCGATAAAGCGGATTTCTGCCTGACCGATCCACCATATTTACTCGACTACCTCAAAGGCAAGAAAAAGAACGGTAAGCCCACGGAAGGATTCGGCCTCAAGCGCGACCGCAAGTATCTGGAAACGGACGTGCTACCAGATAACTTCACCGAGCTATGGATGGCGATCATCGCCAAGATCCAGAAACCCGATTTCTCCATCATCGTCTACGAGAATCCGAAGAATCTTCGGACCATTTGGAATGCACTGGAGAAGCACTGGAAGTACCGCAACACCATCGTCTGGCATCTGCCCAATCGCGTGCAGGGATTTTCTGCGAAGTACAAATTCTTCGGGAAACACGACATTGCCTTGGTAGGGACTGGCGGCAATGTTGCGCTCAACACGGAGCCGGAGTCCGACGAGCTGCTGCAGCAGGAGTATGAGAATGCGCTCTTTGCCACTTCGGGTTCGCCTCATTGGGAAGGATATGCGAAAGGCAAGAAGATTTGTCCAACGGACTTTATTGAGTTCATTGCGGCCGATGAGAAATCCAGCGGGCAAGGCATCATCTTTGGAACCAAGCCTCTAGAGATTCTCATCCCGTATATCAAGGTGCTCACGAAGCGCGGAGACCTCGTGGTTGAGCCGTTTGGCGGTTCGGGAAGCACGCTCATTGCGTCCATCAAGCTCGGAAGACGGTGCTACCTGATGGAGAAGAGCCCGGTCTACGCCGAAGTTATTAAGGCGCGCTGGGAGAAGCTGGCGGGGAAACAGGCTGAGTTACGGACCGTCTAAGAAGTAGCTTCATCATACCATGGCTACTTCCAAATCAACATTCCCTCAAACGGAACCGAGATTGGAAACCGTAGCGGCAAGAATCGAGAAGGACAAGAAAGCATTGGTCGAGCAGCTAAGAAAAACGCCCATCGTTCAACTGGCCGTGGAGCGCGTCGGCGTGGGCCGATCCACCTACTACAAGTGGAGGGCGGATGACGATGTGTTCGCTACAGCGGCCGATGAGGCGATAGAAGCGGGCAAATTCTTCATCAACGACATTGCCGAATCCAAGCTGTTGCAGCTCATCCAGAACAGCAATCTGACGGCAATTATATTCTGGCTCAAGAGCAATCATCCGTCATACACCACGCGCTACATTCACGAGTACGATCTGACCTGTCCTCGAACAAGCATCGAACAAGAACACCGAGAAGGCATGCTGGCCGCTTACGCGCTCACCGAACGATTGGCGCAACGGTCTCCGGCAAACCAAATACAGGACGCGGGCCTCCCGAGAAAGCGGGATGCAACCAGGCCGAAGAGATGGTGAACGGATAACGAGGATTAGTTGCCAACTGACGGGTCCTGGACGACCTAGACCTGTGCGTCATTCCTTTGGGTATGGAATACAACCAACCCCAAGGGCCATTGAAGTACTGCCTCTATGCAAGAAAGAGCAGTGAGTCGGACGAGCGCCAGACGATGAGTATCGACAGCCAGATAAAGGAGATGCTCCAGCTGGCTCAGCGTGACGGATTGGGCGTAGTCGACATCAAGCAAGAGGCGCATTCGGCAAAAGATACCGGACAACGCCCACTGTTCAACGAGCTCATCGGCGATATTCGTAGCGGCAAGTTCAATGCCATCCTCTCATGGGCACCTGATAGATTAAGCCGCAATGCCGGTGACTTGGGCGTCATCGTCGATCTATTGGACCAGAAGCTACTCGTAGAGGTGCGGACATTCGGCCAACGATTCACCAATAGCCCCAGCGAGAAGTTCCTCTTCATGATACTGGGAGCGCAGGGCAAGCTCGAGAATGACCAGAAGGGCGTGAATGTGAAGCGAGGCCTGCGGGCTAAGTGCGAAAAGGGGTTATGGCCCGCCCCTGCCCCGACTGGGTACTTCACCGAAGGGCTCACCGATCGTAAGGGATATGTGAAAATCGATACGCTGCGGGCGCCAGTCATCAAGCAGATGTACGAGAAGGTTGCGTACGAGGGCTGGAGCGGCCGGAAAGTACACCTATGGCTCCGAGAGATTGGGTTCACTACCATATCCGGCAAACCGATATGGCTTAGTAATGTTCAGAAAATATTAACGACGCCATTCTACTATGGTGAATTTGAGTACCCGACAAAAAGCGGCCAGTGGTACAAAGGGGTGCATGAACCAATTGTCACCAAGGAACTCTTCGAGATGGTCAAAGAGAGTATGCATGTGGAGCGAAATTTCCGGTATCGAAGCAAGGAGTTCGCCTTCACACGCCTGATGAAGTGCGGCCGATGCGGTTCCGGCGTGACGGCACAGGAGAAATACAAGAAGCTCAAAGACGGTACAACCGCCCGATATGTGTACTACGGATGTACGCGAAGCAAGGACTACAAGTGTCCCGTTGAATACATCCGCGAGGAAGAACTGCTCACGCAGATACTTGGAATCATAGATCGAGTGGGCATCGATGAACTGGGGCTCCGAAAGCGTCTGGGGACGGAGCTGGAGCGATACTACCAATTCCAAACAATGCTGGGCACGGCACCGCAAGAAATCACAAAAACAGATGTGGATATGCGGAACTATGCCAAGTATGTTCTGCGGACCGGCAGCAGCGTCGAAAAACGAGAACTACTCGCACATCTGCGAGGACGCCTGATACTCAAAGAGAAAGCCGTGTCGATAGAATAGAAATGCTACTGCGCCTTTCTGACAAAAAGCGCACCAACGCCTCCAAGGTTTCCTCGATAATCGTGCGATAGCTTGAACTGCTCGGTGAGTTCGTATTCGGGAATGTCCCGACTTATCGAATGTATAACTGAGAGGGCAAAGGGTTTTTCGGGTTCCGTGCCAAAAACATAGAGCCGACCAATGCCTTCTGCTAATTTCTCGCGTACCCTATCTAGATACGGGGCAATAGTGAATTGACCACCCTGTGCCATAGCGGGTCGTGCCACGAGAAGAAACCCATACGAGGTAATCGGCCCAAGGCGACGCCACCTATCTTCCGGAATATGAGGGTGGTGTCCATCGTCTCTAGCTTCAAAGAAGTGAATGAAGTCCTCAATGTGCTTGATAATATCGGATGTCTCTTTAGGCATACTTGCCCTCATAGCACTAAAACGAACCTCGGTTGCAATCGCTTGGATTTCTCTAAGGAATGTACCGCTAAAAAATCCTCGCCCATCAATATGACGATACCGCCCCATAACGGGAAGAATCTTTTTATTAACCTCGGCCGCCGGCTCTAGCACTTCATCCTCAAAAATACGAACCGAGGACTGTCGTTCTTCAGTTACAATCCTTTGTGCCACCATCAATGCAGCAGCGTCTCTGTATTCTGCTGGTATGATTCGTTTAGTTTTAGGGAAAAATGCTTTATGGAGAAAATGGTAGGTAGCGTGAACAAAATTCTGATCTTGGCTTTCAAGGGGTCGCATCCTTACAACCACCTCTCCATCATTTAGAAAATCTATTTTCCGTTCTTTCTCTACCCAATCAACTTCCATCTCTGTGATCCACCCACCCGGAAGTTCGCGACTCATCTTGCGAATTGCGTGGTTCACATGACCTTGGATATCTGACCTGATTGCCGCTTTAACAAGCGGCTGAAATTTTGTACGACGGGCTATCCATGCTTGCACACGCGACTTAACGATTTCAAACCCCGGCATAAAGTTCCCCAGCGCAGTAATCGCAATCACCAGTAGCGCAATCAACGCAACTCCCCACCCCACAAGAGGGTGTGTGGCGGTGAAGCTGAGTATGGCATCTGTGATCGGCTTAATCGGATCCATTTTCTAGTGTTCTGGGTTATAAATTCGGTCCTGACATTTTACATTCAGGCAAACAAGGAGAATATTTTCTCCGGAAGGAACAACTGCCCCTATCGAATCCGGGGTAATGATATTTCCACAGTAAGCGCACCTTCTCCGGCCCTGCACGATATCTTCATATATACCGAGGGATTCGAGATAGCCCTTCAAATCGGCATCGTGAACAGCCTTAATTTTTGACTTATCACTAAAGAATTTCATTGTACGAATTTAAGTATAGACTGGGCTTTCTAGCCATGCTCCTTGGTCATCGGAACTTTCCAATTTGGCTGCGGGACTTGGATTCGAACCAAGATAACATCCTCCAGAGGGATGTGTACTACCATTATACGATCCCGCAAAGGATTTCAATATACACGAAAAAGAGCGTTTATTCAACGCTCTTTCACTTTTTAGCTCGCCTGCGAGTTAGATTTTTAAGAATCTGCGGATCGCTACCAGGCTCGACACCATCCCCAGTACCGTACCGGCGCCGAAGATAATGATGATGAACTGCCAGGCATTAGCCTTGAAATAGCCGAAAGTATCGACGCCGGGCATAAGGCGCGCAACTTTCGGCGAGACGCTGTACACCGCCGGATAGAAGATAATGAGCGCCAACAGGCCGGCAAAGAAGCCGTAGAGCGCGCCTTCTACTAGATACGGCATGCGGATATGATGGTTGGAGCCGCCCACCAGACGCATTATCTCAATTTCCTGCTTTTGGTTGTAGATCGTGAGACGAATCGTATTAAACGTGACAAGTACTGCAATCACCGAAAGCATTAGCGTGGCGACAAGACCCCAATTGCGAAGGCCGTTGGAGATTTTCTCAATGCGGCCGATCACCTGTTCATTCTCATAGAAGTTAATCTTGTCGATTGACGAACGGAATTTATTACCTTCAAGCGAGTTTGTGATTGCCGCATACTCCGACGTATTATTCGCTTTGACGTTGAGTGAAGCCTGAAGCGGGTTACCTTCGAGTTCAGCAAGTGATTCATTGATGAGCGCATTACCAGCATGGCGAACCTTGAAATCTTCCAACGCCTGATCGCGAGAGATGTACTCTACGCTCTTCACCGCTGAAAAATTTTTGAGATCATCCTGCACCGAGATCATTTCCTCTTCAGCGGCAGTCGTTTTAAAATATACGGTAATATCGACTTTTTCATTAAGCGATTGGATAATCGTATCGGAAATGAAATTGAGCGCCAACAGGCCCAGGAAAAGCAGGAGCACCAGCGTCATCACGCCGGTCGTGCCGATAGTAACATAGCTGTTGCGCTTGAAATTGGTCCAGC
>Ga0210377_10002577_pt1 | contig 15822 bp, 34 predicted proteins | sample PLM4_65_b1redo_FD_155480 | JGI IMG/M metagenome (GOLD analysis project Ga0210377, IMG submission 155480) | Groundwater sediment microbial communities from an aquifer in East River, Colorado, USA - PLM4_65_b1 redo | ecosystem: Environmental > Terrestrial > Soil > Riparian zone | place: USA: East... | reverse complement strand
ATGGTAACACACGCAAGAAAACACAAAGATGATAAAGGGGAATTAGTTCTACCATTCGCTTCAAAAGAAGCATCATTTGTTGTTGAAAGGGCATCTGAATATTACGCATCATTTGATGTCGTAAATCTGACTTTTGCTTGACAGCATTTTGTAATAAGCGTAGAGTTTAAACCATAAGTCTGGTCTAGGATAAATAACTATGATCAAACTTTTAAAAGGCAACTCTCGTGGTTAAATGGTTGTTATCACTTCTCTTTTTGGCTTTCTTTTTTTCATTTGCGCAAGCAGATGATAAGGTCAAACACGATTGGCTCCCACTCTTCTCAGGTGGCTGGGCGCAAGCTTCTATTTACATCGACACATTGAGCATTAAGAAATTAGATACTAACACTTGGGAATTTTTAGGTTCGACCTCAATGGCAGTTGGAAATGCTGTTGTCAGTTTTGAAGATGGGGATGATAAAACAATTACTCTTCCTCGACCAGCGTTTGTTCTTTTTTATCACATTAAAGTCAACTGTGCAACTGAATCGTTAGTGTCTTTTAAAACTGACTATTATGATGAATTTGGTAAATTAATTCTATCATATAAAGTAAATCCAAATCAAATCATTCCAGTAGCACCTGGATATGATACGACGGTCATGTTTGAACATTTCTGTCATAAAAAACCTTCCAAGAGAACCGACACATGAAATCTTTATTTTTATCCGTATTTCTAATCTTAGCAACCACTGCTGCCCAATCCAACGACGTAGTAGTTAATCGAATGTGGAAGGAAATAGCCCCTGGTAATCCAAGTCTGTGGGTTGATACTCAAAACATGAAAGTTGAAAAGGATGTCCTGCATGTAGCAATTAAGACTAAGTTTGGTTCTCCTAAAAAACTTCGAGGTTATATTTCTCCCGACGACATGGGCACGATGCCATTAACCGATGCTACGTCTTACATTATTACAGACACATACATCAATTGTGACGGTAGCACATATCGAGTTTTTAGTGAAAAATTGTTTAATGTCGATGATAAACAGTTTTTCATTTTTGAGTCCAAGCTCAAAATTCCGACAACCATCGACACAGATAGTCCACCAGAAATAATCATGCTGAAGTATTGCCCACAGGAGAAATAAAATGAAAAAAATAATTCTAGCACTGGCATTTGCACTAGGGATGGCTGTAGCACACGCAGATAATACATTCCCGAACATCACCCCAGGAACAGCGGATGATGCTACAGAGCAGCTAATTACTCCACCAAGAATGCCTTCTGAACTACCCAAGAGAGAGTTCGATTATTCAACACATCCAGTAATGGCATTCGATCCTTTAGAATGGGTTCAAATTGGTGCTGATACAAAAGAAAAAGAAACCTATTGGCTAAATGTTAAAAGCATTGAACCAGATAAGGCAAACTTTATAATGATTGGTATGATTCAATACGATACAGATAAAATTATTCAAGGTGTCGGAACAAACGTTCGAAGGATCTTTAGTGAAGCATTAGTTTCATGTTCGAATCGAGGCGTGTATCCTCTCCGAGACATTTATACTACTGTTGATTTTCATTTAGTTAGTTTTCATAGACACTCGATACCTCAGGGTCTTATGCTTTTAGATGAAGTTCCAATGTTTAAGCTATATCCAGCCGCCAAAGAAAAAATCTGTCCAAAGAAGTAACGGGGTTGCTTTTTCTCATAAATAGGAGTATGCTAACATCAAAGATATCCGATAGACGGATGCTTTTCAAACTATGGAAAGGATTTTTCCAAACATGAGTACTTTACTTACAATCACATTTGCATTGCGCTCTTGGAGCAACGGACCGAAGCACGTCTTAATTGATTCGGATATTTACACGCAAGAGATTTCAAATTTCTTGCTGGTGGAACGTGATAAAAAAACTATAAGTGATTATCATGTTTTGGCTTCTTACGGTCGTGCTATGGAGTGGGTTAAGAATTTTCCCTCTTCTATTGGCTGTATCATTGTTGTTTCGAATCGAGACTTTGCTGATGATATGCGATTGATTCGCCCCGATCTTGATATTCGTAAAATTGAAATTGGTAGACAAAAGGCTACAAATGAGTGAAGAGACCAGACCAATAACCCTACACAAACTTGAAATTCGAAAGAATTTCATTGTATGGACTAATTCGCTTGCCATGACGTTTATTGCTATATTGGTAGCATCCTTTTTTGCGCCTCTCGCAATGATGGTAGAATTCATTCCTATATATTTCATCCTTGCGTGTAGGATTGCATCGGGTTGCGCAGCCGTTATAGCTTTTATGTTTTATTTTATTGCTACCACTCGATTAATCCTTGATGGTGAGCGTAAGTCGCTTTACATGATATCGTTTGTTTTGTTTGTGCTATTTGCTATTGCTTTTGGAGATATCGGTTTTTTAATGTGATGGATAGACCGTCATATAACTTTTAAGATAGGAAATATCTTATGAATAAGAAATTAGATTATTTGGTTTTTATTGGACGATTTGAGCCGCCCCATGTAGGTCATATAGAGATTATTCAGCACGGATTAACCATCGCAGAACACGTCATCGTTTTAGTTGGAAGTTCATTCCAACCACGAAAATTCAAGAATCCTTGGAAATTCGAGGAAAGAAAAGAGATGATTGAGAAATCTCTTCAACATCTTAATTTATTTAGGATAGGTATTCGTCTGGATACGCCACTTAGCAATCGGGTTATTATCCTTCCAATTCGCGACAAGAAGTACAACGATGAAAAGTGGGCTGAACGTGTTCAGAAGACTGTTGATGACTTCGTTGGTCGTAACGAGCGTCCTCGGCGAGGGCTACATTACAACGGACATTGGCAGCTTTGGGAGATGCGTGATCCTAATATCGGAATCATTGGTCATTCAAAGGATGATTCTTCCTATTACTTGAAGATGTTCCCGCAATGGGGAAATCCTATTGAACACCCTCTGAATGAGAACATCAGCGCAACGGAAATCCGTCAACTCTATTTCGAAGGCAAAAATCTGAAATACATTGAGAGTGCTGTACCAGCAGGAACATATCTTTTTCTACAAAAGTTTCGCGAAACGGAAGCTTATCAATACGTTAAGTCCGAGTATGAGCACATTAAGAAGACGAAGAAACAATGGGAACCTGCGCCATACGACGTGAATCATACGACAGTAGATGCGGTCGTGGTACAGTCTGGTCACGTTCTTTTGGTGCGTCGTAGCGCTTCTCCTGGGAAAAGTTTGTGGGCATTGCCAGGAGGCTATTTGATGACAACCGAAAAAATTCAAGCTGGAATGTTACGCGAACTTGATGAGGAAACCAGAATCAAGGTACCACAAAAAGTTTTGATTGGTTCAATTAAAAAGCACCACGTATTTGATGATGAAGATCGCTCCGAAGTTGGGCGTATCATAACCCACGCGTTTTATATTCAACTCGAACCCGGTCCTCTTCCGAAAGTTAAAGGTGGTCAAGATGTTGATGATGGTACGGACAAAGCTAAATGGGTTCCTCTAAACGAACTTGATGAAGAAGTCATGTTTGACGATCACCTACACATTGTTGATTATTTTGTTGGTAGTGACAACGACGATTGACATTGACGACCTAATATGCTAAAAAGGATAGATATGAAAAGACGTTTCTCGCAATTTGATTGGTCGGGAGTGCTGAATGTACTCCTGACTATCCTTACATTTATCGTTTTGGGAGTAATCGCCGTGATGGAGTTTCTTGGAAAATAACTATGGAATAACAATGTCCCTACCTCAGACACCAATAACAAAAAATAAAGATCTGATAGTAATAAACTTATTTGCTGGTCCAGGTGCAGGCAAGAGCACCGTGGCTTCTGGTTTATTCCATCTAATGAAATTAGCTAACCATGATGTTGAACTAGTCACAGAATTCCCGAAGGATTTAGTCTATCAGCAACGATGGAACATGTTCTACGAACAAGCCGATATTTTCACCGAACAGCATCATCGTCAACGCAGATTGGTTCAATACGGAGTCAAATATTGCGTCACGGACAGTCCGTTGCTTCTTTGTCATATGTACATTTCCCAAGACTATTACAAAAATCTCCTTCCCTTGGTTGACGAGGCTTTTAATTCCTTCGACAATATTAACATTTTCCTCAAGCGTACCAAGAAGTACAATCCTAAAGGTAGAAATCAGACTGAAGATGAATCACTGATAATTGATCAGAAAGTTATTGATCTTCTTTTCGCTCAGACGCAGAAATTCTATATGGTTAATGGCGATCATAAAGCTCCAAAAAAGATCCTTCAGATAGTTGACTTCTTGAAGAATGGTGGTACAATATTCGATGATGATCCGATGACGTATGTGGATGCAAGTAGGGTCGAAAAGCAATTTTTAATTGATTTAGGGATATTGTAAATGAATAATTTTTGGGTGAATAATTTTCGAAACCAACAATTGGTGGTGACTGTATATCAATGGTTGTTTGGAATGGATATTCTTGAAATCCAAGTTCCAGAAAATAATTATTTCCCCATGTCGTTCAAAATAGTTGGAGGAATACCGACGATTTACATTCTAGAAGATAAATTATTTGCCAATAAATCGAAGGAAGTGCGTTTCGTTTTAGTTCCCACTGGCGGTGACAAACTAAACCAATTCAAACCTAACGATGTAAGATTCGTAGGAACAGATTTAGTAAAAGGTGGTTCGTATCCCGATCCACTAAAAGGTCAAGTCGATTGGTTTACAGCAGTCCATTGTTTTGAAATAGAAATTGATAAAGGAAGGAATTGATATGGCAGTCAAACCAATTGAGCCAGATGAAGTGGCGGCTAATCAAATCAATGTTCTTCCCGACTTTGTTATAGCGGCACTGAATGAACTACTCACTATAAAATACGATGGACATTCGGCTTATTTTCTTCAAAAAGAGCTTATTGATTTAATCGTAAAGAAAATGGGTCCGCTTCCTGGATCAGAAGTTACGGCTCGACATAATGTTTATGAAAGTAATTGGCTTAATTTTATACCTTTGTACGAAGCGTTCGGGTGGAAAGTGGATTACGACAGACCAGGATTTTCTGAAACATATGACGCGAATTATACGTTCAGACGAAAAAAGAAGTAATATATGACAAAAACTTTTACAGTTCGGATTTTTCCGGATGATGAAACAACAGAAGTTGTGTACGAGACCGTTACCCATGTATTTTGGGAAGCTGGTAACACTGTTTTAACGCTCTGCTTGCCAGATCGACATGCTCACTGGCTGCGAGAACGCATCAGACACTACGATGTCAAGGAAGAAAAACTTGATGTACCACCTTTTTGTGATATAGTATACGATATAGTAATAAATTCTAAACCTATAAATATCAAACCATGGAAGTGGAACTGATCGGGGATCAGCTTAGCCTTGAAAACTAAAGGACCGGCGAAGAGTCGGTTGGGGATCGTGACCTCCTTCTTCCGCCAGCGATGTAGTTTAACGAATGGCTCACCCATGCAATCGAGCTAAAGAACACAGCCAGCTTAGGGCTAATAGTATCGGTAAAAGTCCGATTGTCGCAACCAATATGGATCGTAAACCAGCCTGGGTCTGGACTTGTTTTGAAAACAATGGGAGCCGTGATGAACGGCTTGGGGTTCGATTCCTCTGCCTTCCGCCAAAAGCAACAAACTACAAATTTCATGTTTTGTTAAACACCTAAAAAGGGGTCTAGTATACGAGGTTTAGACTAAGGGCAGGAAATTTGGTGGTCTCCAAATCATATTGGTTTGTTGCTTTAACACTAAAAAGCTTGACAGTTTTTTTCAAGCTGTGATATATAGAACTGAACAGGAAGTGGTGTAAAGAGTTACTTCGGTCAAAACGACTCGCCCCAAAGCGAGTTGCGAGCCGGGTTCAAATCCCGGCAAAGGTGAGGCGTGAGCCAAACCTGTCACTCTTGCGATTTTCTCCTGAACTTATTTGCCTCCTTAAACAAGAGGCTTTTATTTTTGAATTAATAGGAAGTGGTTGTAGGGTTACTTCTTTGATGAAAACACGCCCTTCAAATGTTTCTCCTATTATTTTTAGAATGCTCTTGACAACACCACTTAGACTGTGCTAATTTTGAGATTCTTACGAAGTGGAGATTGGGATACTTCTTTACATTTCAAAGCAAAAACCTAGTCATTATTTCTCGTAAGTTTTAATTACAACAAGCATATGTTACGTTTTAAGGAGGCTATAACATGAGCAACGTCAACCCAAAGGCAACCCCACGCGCTGCTAAGGCAGCAGTATCCGCACATCTGAACTGGATGGGCGGTACATCATGGTTTCTAAACAACCCTATCAACACATTGAAGATGGCAGCGGCAAGCTGTTTCTTCGGTGAACCTACGTACTACAATGGCGGTGGCACAGAAGGCAAGACCCGCAAGCCAGACAATCATGCAGAACACGTTCGTCTTTCAAGCAAGCAACTCAAGCATTTGCGTGATACGCTCAACGCTGTTGATCCAGTCGAATGGCGTTCAATGACTCCTGTGCAGTTGATGGAATCTGCTATCGACAATGCACTAGATTTCAACATCGAAGAGACATTGAAGGTTGCTAACCAACTTCGTCATGAAGATCACATTCGTTTGACACCACAGATCATCTTGGCTCGTGCTGCACAACATCCGAAGATCAAGGGAACAACTCTGTTGCGTCAGTACGCACCTTACATTCTTTTCCGTCCAGATGATGTTATCAACTGTTTCGCCTACACCAAGGCTACATTTGGTAAGATTCCAACACGTCTGAAGCGTGCATTGGGCGACAAGCTTGCCACATACAATGAATACCAGTTGGCGAAGTATCGTATGGAAGGTCACGAGTATAACCTTGTTGACACGGTTCGTATGGTTTGGCCATCTTTTAACGAATCCGATCCGCTCGGTAAGCTGATGAAGGGTAAGCTCACTCTCAGCGACAACGAGACATGGGAAGCTTTGATTTCAGCAAAGGGTTCTAACAAGGATTCTTGGACTGAAGCAGTCGGAGTCATGGGACACATGGCGCTGTTGCGCAACCTGCGTAACTTGTCGCAGCATGGTGTTAATCCAGACTTGTACACAACCAAGCTTATCGAAGGTGTAAAGGAAGGTAAGCAATTGCCATTCCGTTATTACTCTGCCTACAAGGCAGTTGAAGGCGCTGGTATTCAGAATCCAAAGCTTTTGGACGCAATCGAGACTTGTCTTGAGGTTTCATTGACAGAAGTTCCATCATTTGGTGGTCGTGTTATGTCGCTTTGTGATAACAGCGGCTCGGCTCAACGTAGCACCACTAGCGAGTTGGGCAGCGTAGCTGTTAACGATATTGCTAACTTGATGGGTGTTATCACTGGAAAAATCAGCGAAGAAGGTTATGTTGGTATATTCGGTGATAAACTTTCGACATTCCCAATCACCAAGAAGAATTCTATTTTCACCCATTTGGAAAAGGCTGAGAAATTGGCTCATGATATTGGTGAAGGAACTGAAAACGGTATCTGGTTGTTTTGGGATAAGGCTATCAAGCAGAACGAGCATTGGGATCACGTATTCGTCTACTCTGACATGCAGGCTGGTCATGGTGGTTTGTATGGAACCGATGCTACCAAGTACCGAGATTATTTGTGGGATGCTCGTCACATCGACGTGGCTAAGCTTGTTGCTGATTATCGTAAGAAGGTTAACCCGAATGTCCAGGTTTATTTGGTGCAGGTTGCCGGTTATCAGGATACGATTATCCCGGAATTTTATGACAAGACTTACATCTTGGGTGGTTGGAGCACAGGCATTCTTAAGTTTGCTCACAAAATGGCGTATGGTCCGAAACAATAATGAATAAACCAACACCACCATTAGGACGACTCATTCATGAAGGTTGGGCTAAATTTTGTCCAACCTGTGGAAGTAGTCTTCGTCCATGGTGGTCTAGAAAGAAAGGTTGTATTCAAAGTGAATGCACTAACTATTACAACATTTCATTCCTCGAAACATTTTAGGAGTCTCTTAATGACAATTCCCTTTGAAGCATATCGTGGCATAAACTTTGGAGATGTAATGGTTCCTGTATATCGTATTGTTTGCATTAGACGCGACTCATCTGGAAAGGCTTTGGTGTACTATGCGAGACTTGATAATGATATTTCTCTTAGTATCACAACGGTGTCATATGAACAAGCGATGCGTTTGTATTATGCAGCAGTTGGTGCATCTGTAGAGCCGAAATGAGCACATTTCATGTCCGTGGAAATAGAGCGTAAAATTTTTAGTCAATAGGTGCAAGTTCATTAATATAAAGCCAAAAACTCTTGTGTCTTTCGAAGTGCATCAGGATTATCTTTCTCGTTTCGAAAAGACTTACTAAACAAAATTGTTGACTTCTCTAAGGGACAGGTGTATCATGCACTTGTCCCTTAGAGTTTTATGGAGTATGAAAAATGATTACAGCAGATATGATTGCCGAGCGCGCAGCTCGCGTCCTTTCGGACACCAATCCTCACAGTATTGCTGGTGGCATTTACACAGGAGATGTTAACAAACTCCTGACCAACATCAAGGCTCAAATGCTTGGTTTGGTGAAGGATTTGACCACTCCTGAAACAAAGGTGTAATATGGCAGAAGATTGGCAAGTAGAGGAAATGGTCCAGGGTCGCAACACCATTTACCTACAAGGCATCAAAATTGATACACTCAAGAAGGAAAATGAGAAATTGACCCGCGACCTTGAGAACACTCAGGTGCTTCTAAACCTTTGCCTTGATACTCTCAAGCGTAATGGTATCGGACTGAATAAGAAATGAAATTTTACATCCACAACATTAATCCGCACGAGTCAGCCGAGCATCATGATACATGCTTAGAAGGATTCTTCTACGGAATTTGGGAACGCGCCGAACCTGCTATATCTCCGATTTTTTATAAAGTCCAAAGCAAGAATATAGAATCCGCTGAAGATGTCGTCCGTCAGTTGGAAAAATTAACTGAACACAAACTCGTTGAGGAGCTTTTTGGATAATATGATTTATGTAATATATTGGTTAGAGCACTCGGAAGAGACCGGTAGTATGGTTTATGAGCCAGGTCATGAAACAACGGACGATCTTGAAGAAGCATTGAAATGTGCTGAAAGCCTTCGTAAACGCCAGTTTGCTGGAGAAAAGTTTTCCCATATCACTCTAATGAGTGAAAACCCAAATAGTGTAGGCAAACCAGGAGTCGATGTAGTCGGTCCTGACTACAACTGGAAGAAAAGAAGACTATAATGTTATACAAAAAACGTTGTCCCGAAGACACCCCCGTCATTCCAATAATTTATGAATTTTTAGAACCGGTAAGAATTAGAATTCGTAAACCAGACGGATCAATAGTTCTTATGGGATATGGTATTGGTGAACGAGTACAAGTTCTGGAACCCAGGATACAATTTGCTGTCGTTTGTCATGAACGTTTAATTGAAATACCGCTAGCGGATGGCTCATTCATGATCGAATTTCCAGACAACATGCGAACGAAAATGGTATATGAACGGTGAAACAATGAAATCCCAAGAAATCGAAATGATTAAAGATTTACCTGGGAATGCCTGGGTTAACGGCGTTCCAAAAGGAACTCGTGGTGTTATCGTCTCTGGTCCTGATTATGATCCACCAGAAGGTAAGATTGCTGTTGAATTTAACAGTGTTGACCTCGGGTATGATGAAGATTTGGATGATGATGAAAAAACCATCGTTAGATATATCCCAACAGATTTTTTCAAACACGTGGATGTTCCAAAATGACCTATAAGCCCGGTGATGAAATCAAAGTGAAGATTGGTGGTCGAGAATTCACCACAGTGATCGATCCGAATGGAACACAACGTTTGAAGGCTAATGGCGTTATTCGAGCCATTCAGCAGAGTTTCTTTGACTCTTGGGATGAATACTGCAAGCCCGGCTTACAAAGAAGCTTTGGTAATAACGACCGAGAGCCTATGGGTTTCAACAAGCTTGCTAGAATGTACAACAAGGGTGAATTTAGTCAAGAAGATTATTTGGACTTCTATGCATTGACTGGCTCAAGCATGAATTGCATTGGAGAACTTAGTGAGTTTGAAGATTTAGAAATTGAAAACCCACTTTGGGAAGAACAAAAATGAGTGAATTTACAAAGGAAGAAAAAGAACTGATGGCAAGGTTCCCAGGCACAGTTGGAATTGGTAAAATGCCAAAAGAAATACTCGCACAACATTTTAAGAGATATACATTTTGGGAATATACAGAAGATGTGGTTGTGCCTCTTTATCAACAAGAACTGGATGATCTCATAATGGGCGTTAGTACGGATATATTTCATAGAGCCAACGATATTGCTCGTGACAACGGGACAAGGGAGAATATTTAATGACAACACAACCATTTCCGCCTCCAGGCGTTCGCGGATTTAAACGAAAGTTAGTAGCAACAGAAGTCTATATCCTGATGGAAGACACCACCGGCAATACATTTTCAACACTTTCGCCGACCGGAGAGTACGTTCTTACGGAAGAAGAAGCCAAAGCTTGGATAAAAGAAGGTGATGAAATGAATTAAAAACGTTGGATCAGTTATCGCGATTACAAAAGGATGACGTTAAGAAAATGAAACGAGAACGAGAATTCTACATACTGATGTACGACCCGCTTGTTAATAACCCACATCCTCGTTTTATTCCAACCGGTTGGATCGTTTTAACTGAAGACGATGCCAAAGCCTGGGTTGAAGAAGGAAAAGGGTTGTTTGATGGTTTGGTCGATGAACAACGTGAATATCGTAAAATGAGGTTACTGAAATGACCAAAGCCTATAAAATGACTGTTTACGTTATCGATTTAAATTATGATTTTGGAAGTAAAGATGCCGTAAAGCAAGCTGTGAAAAACTGCGATGCGGACTTTACTACTATAACAGATATACAAGAAGTTGAAATCGGGGAATGGGACGACGAGCATCCATTAAATTATGGCGTAAGAAGCCCTTGGGGGGATTATTTTAAATGAGTGTAGTTAATGATCCATTGATCGAAATTCTAGCCATTAAGCTATATGAACACGATCATGCATCCAAAGTGTTTCCCCCTGCATATGGAATGTCGAATTGGTTCAATATAAATGAAGAAGATCGGCAAATTTACAGAAATATTGCGTTAGGAAAACACCCTCTTAGAAATAAGTAGAAGGGTTTTAAAATGAGGAAATACTTGAATGTTAATTTTATTGAATGAAAATCTAAAAACAAATAATTTTAGGAAATCTTTATCTCATAAAGATTTCATAGAAGGTATGACCGATGATGAGTTTGATTGGCAAACAAAAATCATCACTAGAAAAAATTTGCCGGTATTCAATAACCTTCCAGAAGATAAAATCTATCATCAAAGCTATTTAACTTATCTTGAGATTTGCTGGGATTTGCATTATGGTGCAGTTGTTTCTCCCGACATCATTTGGCAAGGATTGCTTTGTGAACTTGCATTGATCGTCAATGCCGATCCAAAGAGATATCGTCATTTGTTTACCGATAGTGAAGAGAAGAAAGAACTTATAGTCATTACGGCAGAATTAGAAGTGATGCCATTAAATTTGCTTATCGATCTGTTGAAAGCCAACGTGCCAACAAACAGTGAGATTTTTCTACCGAAATTTAATACCACCACGGAACGTAGTCTACATGCGTTTTCAGCAGCGTTCTGTGACATGTGTAGTCCATATTACAAATATTCTATGATGTTGTGTGGTATTCCATCCATTCGCTTGGACGGAACTGAAGAGGATTGGCGAGAATTATTAAAATGTTGGGAAAGAATAGGCGTTTTGTTTGATTCTAATAAAGATTATTTCTATAATGTTAGGAATGTTCTTGAAAATATTGTTCATCAATTCAAAGAGGTAAACATCAATTTTTGGGAAAAGATGTTTGCTTTGAAGCCATGTGGTTCAGGATCACAAGTTGAGGTCGAAGGGTGGATTACGAAATTCTATCTAAAAACTCCACATGTGAGGTATACAACTAATTTTTCAACACATACATCTTCCGTGAAGTATAAGCAATTAAACACTGGAAAGAAGTATGATATGCGAGTAGGCTTGTTTCATTCCGCTCTACAAGACGGTTTATTAGTGCCAGACTTTGGTTTCTCTGTAATGGAAGTATTGGAGGAACCGATTAAATTCAAACGGGGGGTGAATGTTTGATTTAGTTAAATTGGTTGCTATAGTAGCAATCATAGGATATATTGTAATGAAAGTTGTAGATCACCATTATAAAAGGATAAAATTAATGATAACTGTAAAAGCAGTACGACCATTACCATGGTGGGTATGGACGACAACTAGATGGGGTGGTTCCACAACTGGTGCTCCATTTTGGAGGCTAGTCCATTTCGTAAATATCGCAACACAAATACGTGGTTGGTGGCTTAAGTTGCGTGGATATTAAGAAAAGATCATAAAATGAAACTATTAGAACCCCCATTAGCATCTGTAGACGAAGTCGAATTATTAGTCGGCTGGGACAAACCTCCAGTTACAGACCGAATTAAGCGCTTTTTTGGAAACAAATCGATTCCCAAAGACGAACCTATTAAGATAAAATTTCCAGGTAGAATTAGGTTTCACTCAATACTGATTGATCCAGAAGGCGAAATTTTGGAACTAGGAATAAAAATTACCGAGTTGGAAATTGGTAGATGGATTCTTTATGGTGTGATACCCTGGCGTATACAAGACCTCAGTGGGTATGTAGATTGCAGTGTAGACTGTTGGAATGAAAAATCATAAACAATGATTTAGATTCTAGGAACGATAAATATTTGTAAGGAACGTTCCATATATGAAAATGAATGAAGTCTTTGATACTACCGCCCATATTCATTGGTTTCAACGAGATGGCATATTAATTGGTGATTTCGAACTAAATGATAAAAAATATCGTCTACTTTTAGAAGAAGGCGCATGGGACTTACCTAGCGGAAAAACTAAAACATTTTTGAACATTGCTTTTGTTCGTGTTTTAGAAAATGACGGTGATGAAATTGAACAAACAAGTTTAACACATGATACACCAGACGCTTCAAAGGTTTTAGGTATCGTTTTCAACGGTATCAAAGAAAAAGCAGGAGATATTTCAAAATACGATGCCGTAATATTCGGTGCTAAAAAAGATGAACACGAAAGAATGCGAATTTACAATAAAATGATTCCGTTGTATCTTAAGAGTTTTGGTTCTGTTATCAGAAATATAGCAACCCCTGCTGAGGGTCTTTTGAGTATTCTCTTCAAAAATGACGAAGACCCCGGAATGAAAGAATTTCTCACATTTCTCAAATCTCGTGGGAAAATGTAATGAAACTTACCGAATTAACCGAATCAAAGGAACAACCACAGTAATTATTATAAGGAAATCATCATGAATTTAGAAATAGAACACATAAAGAAAATTATCGTTAACCCAAATGAAGTTATATGGGTTTCAATTCCCCGCAAGAATATGCCTCCACATAAGTTTAAAGAATATCTGAACGAAGTTAAAAATGCTATCCATGGGGTTCTGCCAGACGGTGTTAAATTACTCGTTACCGAATCTGAAATAGACATATCGGTAATTAACAAAGAGGAGTTAAAGATAAATCTGTAATATATTATGATAATATGTCTAGACAAATTTTAGAAACAGAAAAAATATTGAAATCAGAAGAAATGGACCGTTGGAATAGTGGGCAAGATTGACAAGCAGTTTGAATTAGTATAGAATCTCGTCATCAAAATTCTTCTTGGAGAAAATCATGATCTTCGTTGCTTTTGTTGAAGAACGCTATGAAACCGACCTCGATGTTGAAGGTGGAGAGGTTGAACTTTTCGGTCCCTTTGAAACGGAAGAACAGGCTGAAATTTGGGCTTACAATGAAGGACGAACGTTCAATAGTAGTGATTTCTGGCGCGTAGTCAACACCAAAAAGGTTTATACAGGAGAAGACAAAATTCAGCGCGAGCGCCTCCTAAGTAAACTCATGCTTCAAATGCCTCGTGAATGGCGTGGCGTCTGGTGTAATCCTGAGAGTGGTTGTGCGTGTAGGGGTTGTGCCAATAACAGTGGCAAGTTGTCACAGCACAACTTCGAAAAGTATGAATGGGAAGCCTGGGTCAAGGAACATCCGGAATTCTGTGGGAGGAAGTAAATGCTAATTATATTAAATGAAAAAATAAAAACTTTTCTGTTCGGATTGTTTGTGGTACTGAAAGCGTTCGATCTGTTTATGATTATGATACTTATTTTCAGCCTTATCATCAGCATTGTAAGGCTTATGCCGCTGCGGTCAACTTTGGTGTTATGATGTTGAAGATTAAAACCATGACATTAAATATACATAAAGGAGCTTGACAACGATAAATAAAGCCTGTATGATTCATTCACTATCTAGGTATGGGAGAGTATGGTTAATCCGTCGCATTTGGGATGCGAAGACCGCTGATTCGAATTCAGCTACCTAGACCAAATTTTGAATTTTATAGTCTACATTATGGGACGGTAGTTCAACGAAACGCATATAGGTCCAGCTACTCATTAGTGAATCCATGGATAACGCTGATGACAGATCAACAGGATAAGGCGAATTAGAACAGAATGCCCGGCTAATACCCGGTAGATACTAGTCCTTTTAGCGGAGGAACAAATCTAGTCTGTCCTACAATGTAGATTATTTAAGAATTGTGTACCTAGCAATCGGTTCTAACAAGAGCAGTGTGTGAGCACTTGATAAATCTCGCCTTTGGCTTCCAGACCATCGCTTCTGCTTGGAAAAGCATCTGGTCAGAATATCCACGCCACTTAACTGATTGGCTCATGGCTCCAGACCATAAGAACTGCTCGTAGAGCATCTGGTATTAATTTAAGAGAAGATAGATGAACAAATTTGAATCGATTTCTTGTGTTGAAGCCATTGCGAGGCTTGTCGAATATCGCTTTCGTTTGGATATTTGGATCAGTCACAATGAACTAATCGACATAATGACCGCTCTTTTTGGTGAAGACGAAGCGAATGAATCTGTCATCTTTCTAATGAAAAACGGAAAGATCCTTTTAACTGACATATATTACGAACCTTTGAGGTAATTATGGAACTCGCTACGATGGTCGCCGCGTACAACATGATTGGTTCTGTTGTTATTGTAGTAGTCAGTTTGTTTTCTGGTGCAGCAATTTTAATCTGGACGCGTGGTCAACATGAGTGAAACGAGATTTTACGGCGGTGATGGTACATATCATGAAACCACGGACATAAACGTTGAACTCTATAATGGAAAGGTCATAGCGGTTTGGTATCGTTGTCAAGCTTTACCATTCACACAAAACGAATCAGGTCCACACAGAGCCGCCGAAATGGAAAAGATGTATAAAGACTATCCGATGCCCGAAATTCGTGGATTGGAGTTGAAGGATACAAAGAAATGATCGGAATGCTACATTGGTTTCAACAGTTAGATTGGCAGGAATGGATGCTTTTGGGAATATGGATTGTCGCCATAGTTATTTTTATTTGTGACATAATTTTTGACAAATATGATGGTTTATATTCCTAAATAAAATGAAACGATTGCTATTTTGTATTCTCTTGATTATTGGTTCTTCCATTGTTGAAGCACGTTCTCCTACTGCTCGTAATGAATTTCAACGCACACATCCTTGTCCTATTACTCAATGGTCTACTGGTGTTTGCCCTGGTTATATTGTTGACCATGTAATTCCTCTTGATTGTGGTGGTCGTGATGATCCATCAAATATGCAATGGCAAACCGT
>Ga0210377_10002576_pt1 | contig 15822 bp, 13 predicted proteins | sample PLM4_65_b1redo_FD_155480 | JGI IMG/M metagenome (GOLD analysis project Ga0210377, IMG submission 155480) | Groundwater sediment microbial communities from an aquifer in East River, Colorado, USA - PLM4_65_b1 redo | ecosystem: Environmental > Terrestrial > Soil > Riparian zone | place: USA: East... | reverse complement strand
CTCCACGGAGGACTCCCCCGCGCCCCTCTGGCCGATGCCGCCCCGCTGGCGCTCGCCGCCCCGGGTCTCTCGCAACCGGGGGGCCACATAGGTGAGTCGCGCGATCTCGACCTGGAGCCGCGCCGGTCGGCTCGACGCGTGCCGGTGGAAGATCTCGATGATCACGCCCGTGCGATCCAGGACCTGCGCGGCCGAGGTCGCGGCCTCGATGTGGCGGAGCTGGCGAGGCGACAGCTCGTGGTCGATGACGACGACGGTGGCGCGAGGTTCCCCGGTGGGCGGGGGCGGCGCTTCGAGGTCCCGCGGTTCGGTCTCGTCCTCCTCGTCCTCTTCGTCTTCTTCGGTCGCTTTCTTCTTGCCGGGAGGACCCTTGGGGACGACGCCCGTGCCGCCGGTCCAGGCGGCCAGCTCCACCAGCTTGCCCTCGCCGAGCAGCGTGGCGGCGCCGAGGCGCTTGCGCTTCTGCGTCACCTCGCCGACGACCTCGAAGCCGAGCGTCTCGCACAGACGCTTGAGCTCCTTCAGCGAGGACCGCTGTTCCGCGTCGGTGACGCCTGAAAGTTGCACGCTGACGAGCACCGCCTTGGGGCGCGGGGCCTCGGTGGGGGCTGACATGATGGTACTCCGGGGTTTCCAGGTCGATCCCTTGGATCCCCAACTTGGATCGGGATAACGTGCGCCGCCCCCCGAAGGAGACTCCATGCTGGTCGCGCTCGCCTTGGACACTTCGACCGCCCACGCCGGCATCCCCGCCGGATTCGGCGGAACGCCGGGCGTCAGTCCGAATGCAGACCAGTCTAACTAACTAACTGAAGATCAGCGGGCGCTTCCGAAGTACAGCCAGCGGCTCCTGGAAGCAATCCGGATCCACACCTCCTCAGGCCCTCTTGTACTGCTCCCCGAGGCCCGCGCTTGGGCGTCTTACCGGCGACGTTGCGCGGGAAGTCGTCCCTGATCATGACGTCGGTCACACGTTGGAACTTGGCGGCCACCCGGGCGTTGGTCCACTCTACGAGCTCGCGCGCGCCGACGGCGCCCGGCCCTCGGAGGATGACCGCCGCGACCGGCGTCTCCCGCCCACCGCGGGTCCTCGCCTCCGAAGACCGTCACCTCACGCACCGCCGGGTGTTGGACCGCAACCTCCTCGATATCCCGCGGATAGACGTTCACGCCTCCCCGCTCGTCACGTGGCAGGGCGAGCGATAGCACGAGTAAAGAGGCGGACAGGCAAGGCGTCTCTCATCGCAGCTCCCCGAAATCGCGAGGTCGCAAGAGTGGGTCACTGCCGCGTGGGTGATCCTGGAGTATGACTCCCGTCCCGTCATCACCTCCTACGTCTCGTGGACCCCCGACGTCATCTCGCACCATCTGGACCCGAGGACGAGCAGTGATCGCGGCGAGCGCGACGGCGCGTCTCACTCGTTTACCGAGCCGCCTGCCGTAGCACCCTCGCGATGACGTCGGTGGCAGTGAGCATGCCGATCACCCGGCCGCCTTCGACCACGGGAAGCGCGCCGACATTCCGCTGGACGAGGATCGCTGCCGCTTCTCGAATGTCGGTCTCACGCGCGATCGTGAGCACGCCCCAAGTCATCAGCTCGTTCACACGCATCCGCGCCAACGCGGGCTCGATGTCCTTGGGCGGGACCTCGTGGATCAGACGGAGGATGGCGGCGCGGAGATCGCGCTCGCTCACGATCCCGATGAGCCGTCGGTCGGTGTCGAGGACGGGCAGATGACGGATCCGTCGCGTCCGCATGATGTTCCAGGCGGTCGCCGCCGTCGTGTCGCCCCACACGCTGGCGACCTCGCGAGTGAGCAGATCGCCCGTCCGGATTTCGCGATCCGCGCTCGCGGACCGTCTGGGCTGCGGTGTCTTGGCCGCACGCGAGCGCGCCGGGGTCATCACGCGGCCGTCGCCTCGGTCCAGATCCGCGTCCGCGCCTTCGCCCGGCGTCGCGATAGCTCCGGGGCCCTGAACAGCACCCGCGACCCTTGCCAGGTTCCCTCCAGCAGGGGCCGACCGCTCCGCGCGCAGGTTGGCCCGTGGCCAACCGAGCCAGCCGAGACCAGCGTCGAACCCACGACGGCACACAGGGCGGTGCTTCTCGGCCCCACCGGCGCTCCTCTCACCTCGTGCGAAACTCCCTCGAACAAGTGTGGACAGCGAAGCAGCGAAGCAACGGAGCAACGGCAGTGCCAGCCGTGATCGGTGTAAAATCGCGAGATTGCGCGAGCCCCGCAGCCGCGGCGTGAGGCGCCGCCACCCCACGCCGAGCCGAGATGATGTCCAGGGTGACGTGAACGAGCGACCCGATCGCCGTCCATAGAGCGCGTCCATGACGCTCTTGAAGACGCTTCAGCGCCGCGGCCGCCGCCGCCGGCGGCGCGCAGCCCTGCGCCCGGGGAATCGCGGCGAGCCGGGGTGCTTTCGCCCCTTCCCGAAACCGGGGTTGCACTCCGCGCTACAGAAGCGACCTTCGCCGGCGAAATTCTTCCCGCATGCCTCACAGCGAGGCATCTGATTTTCTCCCGCGCTTGCCGTGTCCGGATCCGCTCATGGCTCAGCGCACCAGGGCGGACGAACGCATCATGGCCATCCTTTCGCCATGGGATTGCACGCTCGATGCCGGACCGGAGTCGTGGAACTTCGCGGCCTTACGCCGGGGACGTGGAAGCTACCGAAATGCGCGGACGGGGCGTCGCCCCACCTGGGGCGCCGGCGCCACAGGAGCCCCGAAGAGCGGTCAGGGACGCGGCGTCCGACGGGCGCGTGCCGCGGGTCCGCGACAGAGCGCGCGCGACCGCTTCGACATGCAGGTGGCCACCGACGCCGCCGGCGAACCGGATCGGCCGCCACCAGGCGGCCGCCTCGGCGAATATGAGGTCGGCGCCGCGTGCCCAGCGCGGGAACCTCCAGAATTCCGGCGCCCACACCACGACTCGACCGGCCTGTCCCCCGCCAAAAAACCCCGTCCGCGGCCAAGTGGTTGATCTGTCGGCTCTGATCCGGAGAGAATCCTGGCTCGATGATCACCCTCCTGCTCCATCTGCTTCGACTCCTCCCGTTCTTGTGTGGCGGCCAAGTTTCGCTGGACTGATCGCTTCTTCTGGGTCGGGCTGGCCAGGGTCTGGTCCGGGTGGAGGCAATCCCTCGTGATCGTGAGCCCCGACACCGTCCCGAGACCTCGTCAGTCGAGGACAAGAGTGCTCAGCCGGTGAAGTTCGACGCGCCTCACCAGGATCTGACCCGCCCGGAGTCCAGGTGCACGAACTCCGAGGTCGGATAGTAGCCCACGCCGCCCCATCCGAGAGCGAGGGCCGCCCGATGGACCTGCCCGAGAGGCAGGCCGGGGAACCTCACGTCGACTGCGCGGCCCTCGAGGTGCAGGCTTCGCACGGCGACCCCGGACCCGTGGCGGATCAGCCAGTTGTTGTAGTCCGAAGACCGGAAGCCCGAGATGACGTGGATCTCCCGGTCACCGCCCAGCCCCTGATCCACCGCTCTCAGGAACTCGATCACCCGCAGGTCGATCGGTGCCACCTCTCCCGTGAAGTGGCATCGCAGCAGGTGATTGAGCCGGTGGAGCGCGGCCGGATCGTAGTGGCCGGCGTCGGCGCGATAGACGACCGTCGCCGCCTCGCGCGTGTGGATGTGGTAGAGGGCCAGCCGCCTGGCCGCGTCGGTTGCCGCTGCCTGCGCCGTAGCGCGTCGAGCGACGAGCGCCGACGCCGCGGCGAAGGATGCCGAGAGAAACGAGCGCCGCGTCCACGCGGCCGTCATTACGTTTCGTGACTCTAGCATGGCCGGAGGCTCATGCGGTGTTCCGGCTCTGGATGGTCACAGCTGGTCACGGCGGCTCGACCTGCACGAGCTTGCGGACCTGGTCCATGGGCCCGGCCGCCGTGACGGCCAAGAGCGGCTTGATCGGCAGTCTTCATCTCGGCGGGAAGTGCTGCGCCAGCACTGCCTCGCGCCCGTAGTGATCCGGCCGGAAGTGCACGAGCCCGTCCTCGTCGACCCAGCTCGGCAGATACACCACGTACACCGCGATCGGTTCGGGCAGGGTCAGGACCCGGTGCTGGAGCGCATCGATCTCCGCCTGGATGCGCTCTTCGGTCCACGCCGGCGCCTGGCGCAGCGTGTGCAGCGCGAGGGCCATCGCATGTTCGATGCGCACGCACCCCTCGCTGCAGGCCCGGACCTCCCGCTCGAACAGCGAGCGGTCCGGGGTGTCGTGCAGGAAGACGTCGAAGGGGTTGGGCAGGACGAACGAGAGTCGCCCCATCAGATTGCCGGGTCCCGGATCCTGCCGAAGGCTCGGGGAGGAACCGGTGAGGCTCGCGGCGTCCGGTTCGCGCCACCGGCCGCTGCGTTGATCTAGGACGCGGAAGCCGCGTGCGGCCAGATAGCCTGGGTTCCGCTGCTCCCTCGGCAAGAGCTTGTCGCGTGCGATGCGGACGGGGACGTTCCAGTAGGGGTTGATCACCAGCGACGTGAGCGTGGCAGTGAACGAAGGAGTCGCCTGATCCGGCGTGCCGACGATGACGCGCATGCCGAGCACCGTCCGGTCACTCTCCACCACGGCCATCTCGAAGCCCGCGGTGTTGACCAGCACGTAGTGTCCGCCGAGGTCGCGGGGCATCCAGCGCAGCCGCTCCATCGCGCGGCGCAGTTGCGCGGTGCGTTCCGTCACCGGCGTGTTGAGCGCTGCGAGCGTGCGGGGCCCCACGATGCCATCAGGGAACAACCCGTGACGACGCTGGAACCGCCGTACTGCGTTCGTCAGCACCGGGTCCCGCCGCCCGAGCGCGGAGGGTACGGGCTCGCGCTCGCGACGAAGACGCTCCCTGAGCGCCACGACCCGTGCGCCCTCGTCGCCGGGCCGCAGGGTCGGACCCGACAGCGTCGTGTCCCAGCCCCCCTGCTCGCCCAGGCGCCGGTACTTCACGAGCGCCGCGCGCAGGCGCCGGTAGAGACCGTGGGAGGGGCTCAGCGTGTCGAGTTGCCTCGCAACGTCGGCATCCGGGGATGCCTCCCGCAGGACAGCGACCGGATCGAAGACACTTGCCTGGAGGTGCCACGTGCGATCGGCCTCCCAGGGGACTAGCTGCCCCTGTGCGAGGTCGCGAGCGTAGCGCTCGAAGGCCGCGGTCAGCAGCAGATCGAGGCACATCCGCTCGGTGGAGCCGGTCGCTTGCCAGCTGGCCTCGATCGCCGCGAGTCCGTAGCGGCCGGGCGACAGCCCCTCGTCCTCCGATCGCTCCAGTGCCGCGCGGAGCTGGCCTGCACGTGGAAGTGGCCCGCTCTCGTCGACCCACAGCGGCACCGGGGACACTCCCGCGTAGTAGCGCGCGAGCTGCTGACCATCCAGGTGGAGCTGCTGACATGTTTCGATCGGAGCTGCCAGTGCACTGCGCAGCACCGAGCCCGTGATGCTGTCGGTGGCCACGCCGAGAACTGGCGACCGGGCGAGCAGCAGAAGTACCGCCGCAAGAGCGGGAGCGCGCAGCGGAAGGATATCGGTGATGCGCAACCAGCATCTCATCGGGGTTCGTGGGGTTCTTCGCGGGATGACCCTAGCACAGGATCGAGCGCTGCCCTTCTCCGTCGTCCGCCGGCGAGCCGCTAGCACCACCTCCAGGGCACTCACCCGAGTCGCCCTCGTTGACCGGAGTCGTTCTGGCCATCAGCCTCCCCGTAAGCCTTTCTGGACTCGGCTGGCGATAGCAGCCCCGTGGCGAGGGGTCGTGCCTGCTCCTCGCTGGAACACTCGAGCCATGAGGCAGGCATGCGCGCCTCATTGAGGCACGCCCGCCCCGCCTGGCGCTCTCTCCCCGATGCGCCGGTCCGGATCCAGCCGGGTACAATCATCTCGCCAGACGCCATCCGGTCGACGTTGAGGTCCGACAGGCCTCGACGGGCACTCCTCGAGGAACCGACCACCGCCCCCTGGCACGGAGCTGGCACGATCGTGGATGGGCGATTGCACGCAGAGAGATTCGCGATGTGGGCTGCCACATTCGTCGGAGCCGACTCGATGTGAGGCGCATCACCATCAGAGTCTACGGTCCCCTCAACGACTTCGTGCCGCCAGAGCGCCGGCACGTCGCCTGGCCGTACGCGTTCGAGGGCGGCGCGTCGGCGAAGGACGTGATCGAGGGCTTCGGTGTCCCCCATCCCGAGGTCGACCTGATCCTCGTCAACGGGGAATCGGTCGCCTTCGAGTGCGGGGTGCAGGACGCCGATCGCATCGCAGTCTTTCCGCGGTTCGAGGCCATCGACGTCTCGGCCGTCACCCGGGTGCGCCGACCGCTCCCCGACCCCATCCGCTTCGTGCTCGACAGCCACCTCGGCAAGCTCGCACGGTACCTGCGCCTGGCCGGGCTGGACGCCGTATACCGCCGTGACGCCCGTGACGACGAGCTCGCCGAGATCGCCTGCCGCGAACGGCGAATCCTGTTGACGCGGGATCGGGGCCTTCTCAAGCGCAGGGTCGTCGTGCACGGCTACTTCGTCCGCGAGACGGCGTCGTACCGGCAGCTCGTGGAAGTGCTGGCCCGCTTCAGCCCGCTCCCGCTGGCCCCGTTCTCGCGCTGCCTGCGATGCAACGCCGGGCTTCGCGAAACCCCGAAGTCGGCGGTCGAGGCCCGGCTCGGAGAGCGGACCCGCCACGCCTTCGCGCAGTTTCACGAGTGCTCCGGCTGTGGGCGCGTCTACTGGAGAGGCTCGCACTGGGCCGAGCTGGTGCGAATCCTCGACGCCGCGGTTCGCCAGGCCGAAGCGCACCGAACGACGACCTCCCAAGGCCGTGCGAACGAGGCGCCGAGGAGGTGACGCCGCTCCACGGGAGGCGAGCTTCAGCGAGGTTCTCGCGTTCTCGCATGCCATGCGGTGGGACGGCCCACGACGACGGCGACACAAAGGGGGGCCGGGCGATGAGACGAGGATCACCAACGCGCGACGTGGCGACCGGGACTGTGGCACTCCCCGCCCCGATGGTCACCGGCAGTCGTTCGCTGGAGAGCACGCTGGCGGCCCGGCGCTCCGTCCGGGAATACCAGAAGGCGTCCCTGAACCCCGGTCAGCTCGCCCAGCTCCTGTGGGCGGCGCAGGGCTTCACGAGCGCCGACGGGCTCAGAACCGCGCCCTCAGCCGGGGCGCTCTATCCGCTCGAGGTCTGGGTCGTCGCGGGCGCCATCGATGACGTCCCGCCCGCGATCTACCGATACGATCCACGCCGTCATGCGCTCGGCCTGGTCTCGAGCGGCGACCATCGAGCGGCGCTCGCCGCGGCGGCACTCGGGCAGCCGTGTGTCGCCACCGCGGCCGCGGTGATCGTGCTCGCCGCGGTCCCGGTGCGAACGACCGCGAAGTATGGCAAGCGGGGGGTGAGGTACGTCCACATGGAGGTCGGCCACGCGGCCCAGAACGTGTGCCTCGAGGCGGTCGCGCTCGATCTCGGAACCGTCGTTGTCGGCGCCTTTGACGACTCCGCAGTGAAGAAGGTCATGAAGCTGGGCCCGGCCGAGAGCCCGGTGTGCCTGCTGCCGGTGGGTCGGCCCTAGAGTCGGCGGCTGGCCCCGACCAACGCGAGGACAGGCCACCCGGCCTCGTCGCTCACCGGCCGGGCGGTCGAGCTGACCCAGGCCTGCCCGGCCCGGTACGCCGGGCTCCGGCCGAAGCTCACCTGCGTCCTGCCCAGGGTCCGGAGCGCCACCGCCACGTGCAGGACCAAGTGTCGGCGAAACCAGGAGGCGAGCGTTTCGTCGATTCCGAGTTCCCTCAGCCACCGGGGGAGGCGCCGGGGGAGATGATCCAGAAAGGCCACCAGGTCCCGGGAGCCGAACTCCCCTCGCCAGGCCGCGAGGAAGATGGCCTCCAGCGCGTCGGTGTACCCGCGGAGCGCGCACCAGTGCTCGAGCGACAGCCCGAACTGATGCGGAAAGAACCCAGGCCATCTGATGACCTGCAGCATGTGCGCCTCGAATTCGCTTCGGAACCGGCTGAAGAACACGCTGGCGACACGCCGCGACGCCTGGCCGCGCAGCGGAGGGAGGAGCGTGCCGAGAATCGCCTGGTTGATGTGAACGAATTCGTGCTCGATGATCGAGCGGAAGCGCTCGCTGCGCTCACGCCGCCGCTGGTGCGGAACGATCACCAGCGGCGGCAGCGCATCGATGCCGGACAGCGTCGATGTGAAGGCGTCGGACGCCGGCGCCGCGGTACCGTACCAGGACGCCTCGACGTGAGCCACGAGGTAGTGCCTGGCGAAGAGGCGAGAGCGCCACACCTCGAGTCTGGTGATGCGGCCGACCCGTCCGTCGTGGGCCAGACACGGAGCCGCCACGCGAGACTCCGCGACGTAGGCGGCGACCTGGCGGAGGTATGCGCGGTGCTTGTCGTCACCCGGGGTCAACCTGCGGCGAAGCACGGCGAAGGTTCTGCGCTCGTCGCGGGAGGGGAGATATGCTCCCGACCCGACTCGCCCGCTACTCAAGCACTGCGCGCCTCGTCCGCTGGAGGTGGCGCCAGGCCCGGGGCCGGCCGCTCTGCCCGCGTCTTGACCACCGACAACGTCTCGCTCGGAGCCACGACGGAGAACGAGGCCCAGTCGTCGAAGAGCTGCACCAGCACGATCTTGTCCGGGTGGGTGAGGTCGACCCTGGCGTCGACGAGCTCGGCCATCGAACGAATGACCAGATGCGGATCCAGTCTTGTCGTGTCCGTCCGGCGTTCGACGGTCATGCGCCACGTCTCGTTCGGACCGATCCGGCACCGCAGCTGCGCGATGGCCTCCCTCATCGCCGGGAGTTCGGGGCGAGACCAGCGGTCGACAGGCACCCATTTGAGGGTGTAGCGGAACGCGCGGGGCTGGCGCTCGCACAGCGCCCGCAAGCGCCGCACCACCTCGCGCGGGTCGATCGCCACCCGCACGGCCAGGATCCCGCGCGCCAGGGTCTGCATCACGTCGGGCGCGACATCGGTCAGCGTGCGCAGCCGGGCGACGATCTCCCGCCGGGCGCGGCCCGGTGCGCGCGGATGCACCGAGACGAGCAGGTTGAAGTCTGGCTCCCGGAGGCCGTCGACCGGTCCGGCGATCAGGGGGACGAAGCGAGCGCCCACCACATTCGCCTCCCAGGCCAGCCCGGCCCCGCGCTTGCGGAACTTCACGACGATCTCGTTCCCGCCCGGGCCCATCGGCTGCACCAGCCGGCCGCCCTCCGTCACTTGCTCGACGAGGGCCGAGGGGACGACCGGTGCGGCGGCGGCCACGACGATCGCGTCATAGGGCGCGTGAGCCGGGAGGCCGAGCGCGCCATCGCCCTCGAGCACGACGACGTTGTCGACGCCGGCGACGCGAAGGTTGTCGCGAGCGTGGGTGGCGAGATCGGGCACTCGTTCGACCGAGTAGACCTCACGCGCCAACGCCCCGAGGATGGCCGCCTGATAGCCGAGCCCCGTACCGATCTCGAGCACGCGCTCGTCGCCCGACAGCTCCAGTGCTTCGACCATCCGGGCGACCAGTGACGGCTGCGTCGTCACCTGGTCGTGCCCGATCGGTATCGGCTCGTCTGTATCGGCACGGTCCGTCGCCTCGACGGGCACGAACCGCCGGCGGGCGACTTTCCCAAACGCCTCGATGACGCGCAGGTTGCGCACCCCGGCCCGGCGGACGGCGTCCACCAGCACCGTCGACGCGCGTCGCTCCTCGGTCGACCCGGGCGTCATCGCCTGCGATCGGCGAGGCCGGTCACGGCGGGCTCGCTCACGCGCTCACCCTCCGACCCGCCGCACGGTAGCGACGCCGGAGGCCATACTTGTCGGCGACCGCGACGGCCCGCTCGTACTCGTCACGTGTGATCGGGCGGTCCAGCGGCGGATAGTCCCACGCACGGTAGCAGGGGAAGTACTGGTCCATCAGGTTCAGGTAGGTGTTGCGCGAGATGCCGGTGGCAAGAAACGCCAGGACGCTCTCGGTGTTCGCGAGATCCCCCGGGAGCACCAGGTGCCGAACCAGGAGGCCGCGCCGGGCCACGCCGCTGTCGTCGATCTGCAGGTCGCCCACCTGCCGGTACATTTCGCGCACCGCCGCCTGGTTGACCTCCCAGTAGTTCCGCACCTTCGAGTACTGGCGGGCCGTCTCCGAGTCGCCGTACTTCATGTCGGGCAGGTAGATGTCGATCACCCCGTCGAGCAGCGCCAGCGCCTCCGGGCTGTCGTAGCCGCCCGTGTTGTAGACGAGCGGCAGGCGGAGCCCGCGGCAGGCGGCAATGGCGACGGCGGCCAGGATCTGGGTGACGACGTGGCTGGGGGTGACGAGGTTGATGTTATGGCACCCCTCGGCCTGAAGCGCGAGCATCATGCCGGCCAGCTCCTCCGGCTCCACCTCGCGCCCGATCCCCTTCTGGCTGATCTCCCAGTTGAGGCAGAACACGCATCGCAGGTTGCACCAGGAGAAAAAGATCGTCCCGGAACCGTTCCAGCCACGCAACGGATCTTCCTCCCCATGGTGCTGGCCGTAGCTGTTGACGGCGGCCCGCTCGCCCGTTCGGCAGACCGCACCTGTCGTGGTCTGGCGGCGATTGACGTGGCAGTAGCGCGCGCAGAGATCGCAGTCCTCCAGGTGAGTCCACGCCGCCGCGACGCGTCGATCCAGCTCGCCACGGTCGAGCAGTGCAAGGTAGGCGGGGCGAAACGCTGCGGCCGCCGTCGCCCCCGATTCGGTGGGCGTCATGACGACCGTGACCCGCCGGCCGGGTGTTCGTCGCGGCCCACCACATGGCGCTCCCTCATGGCGCTCCCCTTCCGATGCACCCGACGTCCTGCTCCCGGCTCACCCCGCGCGTCGCCCACGCGCACCCCCGCGCCCCACCCCCGCGCGTCGCTGGAAGCGTTCCACGAGCTGCGCCTCGGCCACCACGTGGCCCTGCATGGCCTTTCGTACGTGGGCCGCTCGCTTTCCCGGGGCGAGCCCCAGCCGCCTGTCGAGTGCAGCCAGCGTGAACACGTAGCGATGGGAAGGGCCACCGGGCGGACATGGGCCGCCGTAGCCCACGCGGCCGAAGTTGTTCAGGCCCTGGGTGCCTCCCCCGGCAATCGACGCGACCGGCGGGATGCCCTCGGCGAGGGCTTGGACGAACCTCCCGCCCGGCGCATCGGGGTCGTCGACGATCAGGACGAAGGTCCTGACGTTGTCGGGGACCTCCGACCACCGCAGCGCCGGGGATTCGTCCCGACCCTCACACGTGTAGCGTGGAGGAATCGGCCCATCCGGCTCGAAGACCGACGTGAGGTTCATCAGCGCTGGATTCTGCATGGGCGGTGCCACGCTTGATCGGCACGCGTCCTGCTCCGACAGCAGCGCGAACGCAAACTTGGGAAGGTTGTGAAGGCAATATGGTCTGGAGGCGCTGACGATCTACCTGGCGGGTTTCCGGCGGGAGGTCGCCGGCACGTAGAATCCCGATGCGCTCGAGCGCCTCAATGGGGCGGCACTGTTGCCTCACTGCCCCTCCGGTGCCCCACCTCGCACCGACCGCACGTAGAATTTGGCGACTCTGCATGACGGTCGCTGTCGCGTCGCTCGTCGTTCCCGTCCTCCAGCACGGCGGCACCGATCTGCCCTCCCGAGGTCAAGCAAGCAACCGACCTGTTGAAGGGCCCCGCAGCGCGGCCAGCGCGCCGACGCCGACCGCGGCCAGCGCGGCCACCGGCACCCACGCCGCGCCCGACTCATCGAGTAGCATGTGCACAGCCGCCAGCGGCGGCAGCAAGGCCGTCGCCAGCAAGAGCCCGTCTCGTCCCACCGTGAGCACGAGGAGAAAGCTGAGCCATCCCATGCAGAGGAAGCTCAGCGCCTGCACCCACTCATGCACCCGGCCCCGGCGGTCCCGATCGCCGAACCAGTAGACGACCGGAAGGATCCACACCATGATGAACGGCGCCGCCAGCGCCACCCGGACCGGCGGAGTCGAGGTCAATCGAGTGGCGATGTATGCGTAGCCGACCACGAGGATCGCGCTCACCACGAGCACGAACGGATGAAGGAGACACCTCACCACCTGATGCTACCAGAGCCCGCCTAGACACCTCCCTTCGGTGATTTGCACCGGTTCGCGGACAGGACACGGACAGCACGCGGACGGCTGCCGGGCTACCATGGCCACGAGGAGACACCCCGCATGCGCCTGCCGCTCGAAGATGTCACGGTCATCGATCTGAGCCACGCCCTCGCCGGCCCCTTCTGCTCCACCATGCTCGCCGACTTCGGCGCCAGAGTGATCAAGCTCGAGCCCAAGGGCGCGGGCGACATCGCGCGCGCCTGGGGCACGCCGCTGCCGGGCGGCGAGACCGCGTACTTCGTGAGCCTGCACCGCAACAAGCAGGGCATCGAGGTGGATCTCAAGCATCCGCGGGGCAAGGAGCTCTTCTTCGAGCTCGTCGAGCGCGCCGACGTCGTGCTCGAGAACTACCGCACGGGCGCGCTCGAGCGCCTGGGCCTGGCCTATGCGGAGGCTCGCAAGCGCAACCCCGGCATCATCTACTGCTCCGTCTCCGGCTTCGGCCAGGACGGCCCCTATCGTGATCGCGCTGCGCTCGACCTCATCCTCCAGGCGGAGAGCGGCATGATCTCGGTGACCGGCGAGGAAGGCGGCCGCGGCGTGCGCGCAGGAACCTCGATCGCAGACATGACGGCGGGCATGTACGCGGCCTTCGGGATCATGCTGGCATTGCGCGTGAAGGAGCGCACGGGGCACGGCCAGGCCATCGACGTCTCGATGCTCGAGGGCCAGATGTCGCTCCTCGGCACCATGATCGGCGGCTTTCTTGCCGACGGTGAGCTCCCGGCGCCGATGGGCACCGCCTACAAGGCATTGCTCCCCTATCAGACGTTCCGGACGAAGACCCGCGACCTCGCCCTCGCGGTCGGCAGCGAGAAGCTCTGGAAGATCTTCTGTCCCACGATCGGCCGACCGGAGCTGGCGAACGATCCGCGCTATCGCCGGAACGCCGACCGCGCGAAGAACCGCGCCACGCTCATTCCGCTGCTTCAGGACGTCTTCCTGACCAGGACCTACGAGGAGTGGGAGGCGATCTTCCTGCCCGAGGGCATCCCCTTCGGCGCCATCAACAACATCGCGCAGGTCGTCGCGCATCCTCAGGTCAAGGCCCGCGGCACGCTCGTGGAGATGCAGCACCCGCGCGCGGGCAAGGTGAAGATGGTGGGTGTCCCGGTGCGCCTGTCCGAGACACCGGGCTCGGTGCGGACACCGTCCCCCATGCTGGGCGAGCACACCGCGGAGGTCCTGCGCGAGCTGCTCGGCATGAGTGCGGAGGCCGTGGCCGCCTTGCGCGACCAGGGCGTGATCGGGGGCCCGTGACCACCTTCGGCATCGGCGCGCCGGTCAGGCGTCGTGAAGACTATCGTCTCCTGACGGGCCAGGGCCGCTACGCCGACGACCTCATCGCGCCGGATCAGGCCCACGCGGCGTTCGTGCGCTCGCCCCACGCCCACGCCGACGTGGTAACGATCGATGCGTCGGCGGCGCGCAAGGTGGCCGGAGTGCTCGGCGTGTTCACCGGGCGCGATCTCGTGGCCGATGGTGTCGGAACGATCCCGACGCTGATCGCCGAGCGGGGCGGCGGCATCCGGAGCCGCGACGGCTCGCCCTTCGCGGAGCCGCCGTGGTATCCCCTGGCAACGGACCGCGTGCGTCACGTCGGCGAGCCCGTCGCCATCGTCGTCGCGACGACGCCGGCCGCGGCGCAGGACGGCGCCGGCGCGGTGGCGGTGGACTACGCGGTGCGGCCCCTCGTCGTCGACGCGGTCGCCGCCCTCGCCGAAGGCGCGCCGGACCTGCACGCCGGCGTCACCCGCAACCGCTGTTACGACTGGGAATGCGGGGACGCCGCGGCCACCGCGCGCGCCATCGACGCCGCCGCCCACGTCACGCGCCTGACGCTCCTCGACAACCGCCTCGTCACCTGCTTCCTGGAGCCGCGCGCGGCCCTCGCCGAGTGGGACGCCGCCGCCGAGCGCTACACGCTGCACGCCTCGCTGCAGAGCGTCCACGCCATGGCGCTCAACCTCGCCCGCATCCTCCGCGTCCCCACCGCACGGGTGCGCTGCGTGACGGCCGACGTCGGCGGCGGCTTCGGCTCGAAGATCCAGCCCTATCCGGAATACGCCGCCCTCGCGTGGGCGGCGCGCCGCCTCCGCCGTCCGGTCAAGTGGGTCTCGAGCCGCACCGAGGGCTTCCTCACCGACGCCCAGTCGCGCGACCACGTGCTCACGGGGGAACTGGCCCTCGACGCCGCTGGGCACATCACGGCCCTCCGCGTGAATTCGACGCAGAACCTCGGCGCTTACGTCGCCACGGGGATGCCGATCTCGATCATCCTGAACATGGAGCGCATGGTCTCCGGGCTCTACGCCATCCCCGCGATTCATCTGAGGCTCGAGGGCGCCTTCACCAACACCGTGCCGATCAACGTGTATCGCGGCGTCGGCCGCCTCGAGTGCGTCTACACCGTCGAGCGGCTGATCGAGCGCGCCGCGCGCGAGACCGGCCGCGATGGCGCCGCCCTCCGGCGCCTCAACATGGTCCGGACGTTCCCCTATCGGACGGCCACCGGCGCCATCTACGACTCCGGTGACTATGTCGCCCGCCTCGACGAGGCTCTCGAGCTCGCCGACGTCGCCCGGTTCCCGGAGCGGCGCGACGAGGCCGCTCGGCGCGGCAAGCTGCGCGGTATCGGCATCGGGCCGTACCTCGAGGGCACCGGCGGTGTGCCGCGCGAGTACGCCGAAGTGCGGGTGCTGCCCACGGGACTCGTGGAGGTCCCGATCGGCAGCCAGTCGCAGGGCCAGGGGCACGAGACCGTCTTCGCCCAGGTGGTCGCCGAACGCCTCGGCGTGCCCTTCGAGACGGTGCGCATCGTCCAGGGCGACACCGATCGGGTGGCGGACGGCGTCGGCACGTTCGCCTCGCGCTCGATGGTCCGCGGTGGCAGCGCGGCCGTCGAGGCATCGGATCTGGTCGTCGCCGCCGGGACACGAATGGCGGCGCAGCTCCTCGAGGCCGCGGCGGCCGACGTCGAGTATCGCGAGGGCGCGTTCACGGTCGTCGGCACCGACCGGTCGATCGGGATCTTCGACGTTGCGCGCGCCGCCGCCGCCGGCAAGCTACCGGGCGCCCTCGGGACCACGCTCGCGGCCGCGACGATGCACGAGAACCGGGCGTTCGCGTTCGCGAACGGGTGCGAGATCTGCGAGCTCGAGGTGGATCCCGAGACCGGCGCCGTCACGATCGCCGCGTGGACGGTGGTCGACGACTCCGGCCGCTCGGTGAACCCGATGATCGTGCACGGCCAGATGCACGGCGCCGCGGCGCAAGGCATCGGCCAGGCGCTGACCGAGCAGTGCGTCTACGACCCGGCGAGCGGGCAGCTGCTGTCCGGGTCGTTCCTGGACTACGCCATCCCGCGCGCCGACGATCTGCCGGCGATCTCCGTCACCAGCCGCGACGTGCCAAGCCCGACGAACCCGCTCGGCGTCAAGGGCGCCGGCGAGGGCGCCACCGTCGGCGCGCCGGGCGCCGTCATCCATGCCATCCTGGATGCGCTCGCGCCGCTCGGTGTGACGCACATCGACATGCCGGCGACGCCGGCGCGAGTGTGGCAGACGATCGAGAGTGCGCGGTGACGAGGCACTGAAAGGACACTTCGACATGAGCGTCCATCCGCTGGACCCCCTGAGCGCCGCCGAAATCGCCCGCGCGTGGGAGATCGTGGGGACGGAACTCGCGCTGGGGCCG
>Ga0210377_10002575_pt1 | contig 15824 bp, 24 predicted proteins | sample PLM4_65_b1redo_FD_155480 | JGI IMG/M metagenome (GOLD analysis project Ga0210377, IMG submission 155480) | Groundwater sediment microbial communities from an aquifer in East River, Colorado, USA - PLM4_65_b1 redo | ecosystem: Environmental > Terrestrial > Soil > Riparian zone | place: USA: East... | reverse complement strand
AAGCGAGTAAATTCCTTGACGAAAGGAAAGACTAATGGACAATAAATTAGAACTTTTAAGAAAATTATCCGTAATATTTGTAGATTGGGGGATGCAGAGAGACGATAAAGAATCTAGTGCTATGGCTGGAGCTAGAAGCGGTTATTTAGTTGCAGGACAAGAGATATATAGAATTCTTGAGTTTGGTGTTTCTCATATAGTAGAGGATGAAGGGCAAGATACAAATGGCAGATAAATTATTTTCTACTGAGCATGAGGTAGCCGTTCTATCAACCCTTCTAAAAAACCCAGATTTATACTACAATACTGGTGTTAGATACTTTATGATGTCAGCTATCCCTCATCAGGTTATCTATCAGGAGATAGAAGCCTTGGTAGAAAAACAACTGGTTCCAGATGTAAGCATGGTAGCAAGTTCATTGGAAAGCTCAGGAAATTTATCTAAAGTTGGTGGTAAAGATTATCTAGAATTCCTAGTAGCTCAGGAATATAAGGAAGAGAATCTAAAGAAATATTGTGATCTTCTAATAGCATCGTATAAAGGAAGAGTATTTGTATCAGCATCTACAAAAATAAAAGCAGACTCATTGACTTTAGATAATGTAGATGATGCAATAAGAGACTTCAAAAAGACTCTAGATACTCTTACAGAGACGTCTGGGGGCGGGGGAACAGTTCATATTGGTGATGGGATAAAGAAGTCTTTTGAGGACATAGTTTCTAGAACTGCTAATCCAGGAGTTAGAGGAAACTCTTGGGGTATAAAAGACATAGATGTTACTACAGGAGGGAAATCTCCAGGAGACTGGTGGATTATAGGTGGTCGTCCAAGTCAAGGAAAAACCGCTCTAATTTGTAATTCAATCCTGGCTGATGGAAGAGCAGGAGTACCAATATTATTCTTCGAGAAAGAAATGAATTATCAATCACTCGTAGAGAGATTAGTATCTGTAGACTCTGGAGTTCCTATTCAAAATATCAGACTAGGGATATTAGACAAGGGTCAGATAGGTCTGATTGGGGAATCAATGTCTAGAATTAGACAATACCCAATCTATATAGATACCTCATTCGGGTCTGATATTCATTACATAGAATCTACGATTTATAAATATAAATCTATGAAGTCAATAGAAGTAGTCTACGTGGATTACTTACAATTACTTGCCGAAAGGGATGATAACCAGACTAACGAATTGGGTAGAATTTCTAGAACTTTCAAGCTAGTGGCTAATGATCAGAGTATTTGTGTAATTGGGGTATCTCAATTAAATCGTGGAGTTGAGTCTAGAGACAATAAAAGACCCATGATGTCAGATTTGAGACAATCAGGTAATCTTGAAGAGGATGCAGACTTTGTTATAGGTTTGTATAGAGATGACTATTACAATAAAGAAACTAAATATAAAGACTTTCTGGAATTTATTATTTTGAAAGCAAGAAACGGGCCTGTTGGGACTATTAGCTTGAGATTCAATCCAGAGTCTAATTTTGTAGGGAGCAGATAATATGCCTAATAAGGCCAAGATAAAAGGGAGTCAATTCGAGAGAGATGCTGTAGACATCTTAAACAGGATTGTAAAGAATAGTAATTGGAGAAGAATTCCTGGGAGTGGCGCGATAGGAACATTTTTATCAGAGCCTTTACTAACTTCTGATATTAGGGGAAGAGTAGCATCAATGCTCAAGGAGTTCAAGGTAGAGGCAAAAGTAGGATATAACTCTTCTACGGATAAGGAAATAAAACAATTTACTTTGAAGAAGGAATGGTTAGATAAAGTAAGAAAAGAATCAGACGCAAGTTATGGAATACCCATGCTTATAGGTAAATTTTCAGGGGCTAGAGAGGGTGTAAAAGTGTTTGTAGTTCTGGATGTGGAAACCTTTGCTGATTTGATAAATAGAATTACAGATCTTTATGAAGAGGAAGAAAAATATGGAAAATCCGATTTGGGAAAAAGTTAGGACATTTTATAGTGATAATTTCGGTTTATCCGAGAATCTTGTGGATCTCATGGCATCTAGTGATATATTACTCATGTGTGTTTCCGGTTCCTCTAATGATAGTATCTCTAGACTTCTTAACGTGGACGAAGAGTCTGTCACAGAGGTTGTAAAACAGGTTTTGGAATTTGATGGGTGGGCTATAGACTTACCTCTAAATCCATATAGTATATTTACTGTGTTAGCCAATGATGGTAAGGTTTTATTTCGGCCATTTAGAGATGAAATAGTATTGGTATTTGGAACCCTGCTTTCAGAAGATTCTATTAAAACTATGTTTAGAATATGCAGAATCTACGATAAAATAGAGAGAAAACTAGAGAGAGACTGGAAATAACCCTTGACAAAACCAGGGTTTTATGGTATAATTACATTAAGAAAGGATTAAAATATGCAGGGTAAAGTAGAAGAAGTTCTTAAAGCCATACCAGATTTTGAAGATTTCATGAAATTATCAGAAGAAATTTCTAAATTAATGTATAAGAAGATGTCCCTAGAGTCTGAAATTAAAGAGTTAGAGTCCGCTGTATTCAGGAAAGTTACAAAAGACACAGACTTTTTCCAGAATGGAAGACCCCCATCTATGTCTTATATAGAACAGACATATAAATATACTGGACTTTCTAATGAGTTAATGCCAGTTAGGGATGACCTTGCTAAGGTAGTATCTGAGTTGGAAAGAAAGAAATTACAGATGGATATTTATAAAAGTATGATTGAAGTTTGGAGAACCCTTTCTAGCAATCAAAGAAGTGCATCAGTCTAATGAGTATATTCATATCGGCATCCATGCTGGAGGATTTTATCTCTTGTAATAGAAAGGTATATTACAGGATAAATCACCCTGAGTTAGCAATAAAAAATAAAGAGATGGTTATAGGGGATATAGTACACAAGGCCATAGAGAAGTACTCCAACGATGAAGAAGCCTGTTATGAATATTCAGAGAAAGAATTATCAACTAGACTTCCTAAAGATTATTCGTCAATAAAGTTCTCTAAGGATTGTCTTCAAAGTTTCTTTCATGTATTTAGAGAACAGTTACATGATAATGACAAAATAGAAGTTAGATTTAAATTACCTCACGGTAAAGACGTATTTATTGTTGGAAAGATGGATAGAATATCTAATGGAAATGTCTTCGACTGGAAGACGGCTAGAAGACCTCTAAGTAATCTATCTGGAAACATACAATTTATATTATATAATTGGGCATACAAGGAATTATATGGAAAAGAGCCGTATGGGGTTTACTATGCGGCATTAACTAATGGAGCATTAGTAAGATATAAGCATGACGAAGTAGCAGAGAAAGTCTTATTTTCAGAGGTCATTCCAGATGCTTTGGAAGTAATTAGAAGAGGGGATTATATTCATAATGGGATATTTAGAAAAGCTTGCTATAGATGTTCATACTCCGAAACATGCTTAAAGGAGTTATACGATGTCCTGGATAACCCAGCACTTGTTGAGGAATAAGGAATCAATATTATCTGAACCAGATTTAGACTCAGACGAGTACAATAATTTGCTGGTAATATTGGGAAAGATAAAAGAACTCTATAGAGAAGGATTTCTATCGGATATGGATTTATATATTATTGATTTAGTGTCTGATGGAAGGCCCATAAAAGATCTAGAGGAGTCCATAGATAAAAATAGAATTACATTATCCAAAACGTTTATTCAAATATGTAGTAGAATTTCCTATTTTCTAGGAGGGTACTTTACTGATGAGGGGTTCTTGGAAAATCTAAAGGCAAACTATAGATTGACTGATGAACAGATAGAGAAGCTTAGAGAATATATGTCAGGAAAATTCAAACACAAGCTTATGAAGAGGAAAATATAATAAATGAAAATAATTAATAGATTTACTAAAAGATGTAGACATCGCCACTCTATTGATAGCCATCCCCATTGTTTCATTAAGGAAACTGGTGAACCTATAGATAGAGACGCTCCAAAGCTACCAAAAATCCTTATCTTTGATATTGAAACCGCACCTTTACAAGCGTTCATATTTCAGAAAAGCGTTTGGGGCGGTAACGTTACAGATAGCCAAGTAATATCCGAGTGGTTCATGCTATGCTGGTCTGCTAAGTGGTTGTTCAATGATAATATAATGTCTGAGAGACTTACTGGAAAAGAGTCTGTGAATGAAAATGATGCGAGAATAGTCAAATCTTTGTGGACTCTTCTTGACCAGGCCGATATAGTTATTGCTCATAATGCCGCAGGATTTGATGTTCCTAATATGAACACTAGACTTATTGTAAATGGACTTCCACCAACTAGTCCTTATCAGATTATTGATACTAAGATAGTAGCTAAAAAGCAGTTCGGATTTACTCACAACAGTTTAAATGGTCTAGCTAAAATTGCTGGATTTGAACCAAAGATGGAAACAGACTTTGAATTGTGGAAACGATGTGTTAGGGGAGAAGACGAAGCCCTAGAGTACATGGAAAAATATAATAGGGGTGATGTTGAACTTCTAGAAAATATTTATCTGTGGTTGAGACCCTGGATTAAAGCACATCCTAATCTTGGTTTGTATGTAGAATCGACTGATCCCATATGTCCTAATTGTGGAAGCACAGATTTGAAGTGGATTACCGACAAGTTTTATTATACAACTACAAGTAAATTCCCTCTATATAGATGTGAGTGTGGATCATTTGGTAGACTAAGAAAGTCAGTCCTTCCAAAAGAAGTAAAGAAGAATTTAGTGTTAAGCTTAGGGAAATAATTAAAGGATAAAGGAGATATAAATGGCTGAATTAGATGTTGTAGGGAGAACGTTTGGTAGTAATACTGTGGCTGAGAGAACTGAGGAAGGCGACTGGAAGGTAACTGTCACTATGATTGAAAAGAGACTTGTCAAGGGTGGAGAATGGGAAGAGCGAGTTATATCTGCTTTCTGTGTAGACAGACACTTTGAAAACGCCTATCCAGTGTCTATGAATTCTGTACTAGAGCAGTTCGATGATCTTCTAAAGAAAACTGGTACGGATAGTATGTTTGAATCAGAGCCAGAAGGTTTGGAAATAGTTCTAGGAGATAAAGAGAGTTTATAATGAATAAAGATGTATCAGATATTATTGATAGTGAGGTGGAGTTTGCTAGGAAATGGGATGCTCTTCCTATATCAGAGAGGCCCCTAAAGGATTCTGAGAAACCAGTAGAATTCTGGCTTATGCATATTAGAAGATATTTGAGATCCGCTGAGGAGGATTGCTATGGAACTGATAAAACTCCGGCGCTTGAAAATATTCGTAAAATAGCGGCCCTTTGTGTTAGATGCATGGAGAATAATAATACTCCTAAAAGAGTTCTTAAAGAGAAAGAAGATTAATAATGGATGACAGCAGAGTCACTAAGCTAACAGTAACTAAAATTCCTCATTTGAATACTATAGTTATAAAGCAGAGAAATGGGCAACTATTTGTCTCGACTAGGGACTCTGTTGTGATTGATATTCCAGGACTTGCTTTCATAATAAAGTTTCTTGTAATGAATAATATAATTAGTTACAGAATACTAGAAGGGATTTTAGATGAGTATCACAGCTCTAGAGAGACCTAATCTTACACATACGCTTTGTTTCTTATTTTCTGGAAAAGCTGGGGTAGGGAAAACATATTGTAGTGATATACTACTAGAACTTCTTAAGAACAGTGGACTAAAGTCAGCTAAGTTTCCATTCGCTTATGGAGTAAAAGCTACAGCTACTTTTATGGGATGGGACGGGAAGAAAGATCTCAGAGGCAGGAGATTACTTCAAGTTATTGGTCAAGGAGGGAGAGCCTATAATCCTAACTTATGGGTTCATAGCACTTTCGTTAGAATAGAGGAATCTGTGGGTTATCCTTACGACGCTGTTCTAATAGATGACTGGAGATTTATAAACGAGTACGAGTATATAATGAGGGAACAACTCTTGTATAAACCAGTTAGAATAAGAGTCCTAGCTCCAGAAAGAGAAATTCTAAAAGGAACTCCAGAGTACGACGAGATTTCTGAAAAGAATTTAGATTGGTTTGAGTTTGATCACACCATTGAAAATACTTCTGATGGGCCAGATCATGTAAGAGACTTATTGAAAAGAATAATACATAACTATATTGCAGTAAAATCTTAATAAAGAATAATAATTCCAGATGCCCCAATTTAGGTTGGGGCGATTGGTATTTAAAATTGAAAGGAAATCGTATGAGTATTGTTTGTTGCAAGGTTTCTAAAAACATGATAGAAGTTGCATCTGATTCCATTTCCGTAAGAGGCTATACTCAATCAAAAGGTCAAAATATAAGATTAGCTAAACTAACCAAAGTTAATAATCTTATTATAGGAAGTGTCGGATTAGCACAAGAGTCTGTGTTGATGCAATTATTTTGTGAAACACACCAAATAAAGTCTCCAGATATAGACTCTATTTTGACATTTCTATCAGAATTTTCTGATTGGAAAAAGGGCAAGATAGATAATTCTAATATAGATAATAGCTATATATTTGTGCTTAAGGGAAAAGCTTTTGCCATTGGTGGTTATTTAGTAAGTGAAATTACTGACTACGAAGCAATAGGGGCAGGAATGGACTATGCTTTAGCGGCTATGTATTTAGGTCATGGAGTAAAAGACGCTGTAAAGGTTGCATGTGAGTTGTCAGTATATTGTGAAGAACCAGTAATTTACATGGTTGAGGATATATGAAAAGTCAGAGATGTTTCTATTGCGATAAGGATATAGAGGGAAGGCATTTCATGTATCCACTAGAGACTCCATATTGTAATCTATTTTTCCATAAGAGTTGTTTAGGATTTATGGGAAATTATGAGGAAATGGGAGTATATATAGCACAAAACATGAAAAAACTGTATAATTATTTAGAAAAACTGTCTCAGGATAGGAAGAAATAGGATATTATGGAAGAAAAAAGAAAGCAGAGTCCCGCCCAGATAAGGAACCTGGCTCAATATAAGCAACTAACCGACGAAGAGTTTGAGCTGATGTGGGAGGAGAAACAAAACTCAATCACTCAGTCCGAAGAATTCGATGATAGAATTGACCATAAAATAGAAGAGTTCTCAAAAGACTATGATATTGAAGACCTAAAGATTAATGATAGATACACTCTTAGGGCTTTTGTTCAGGCTGTTATAGCTCTAGAGGATTACGAAAGATTTCTTTATGATATTAGGTCTGAGGATATTAATCAAACCAATATCAATGTGGTAGACAGGGTTTCAAAGGTTATTTCTGATACTAGAAAGGATATTTCTAAGTTCCAGGAAGACCTTAACATTACTAGAAAGATTAGAAAGTCAGATAAAGAATCCTCAGTTATTAGTTATATAGATAACCTAAAAGAACAAGCTAGGCAATATTATGAATCAAAGATGAGTTATATATTTTGCGATAAGTGCCACATGCTTTTAGGTAATGTCTGGGTACAATATCCAGAGAATGATAACAAAATAATTCTAAAGTGCGGAAGAACTTTGGATGACGGTAGTATTTGTGATGGTAAAACTACCGTGACAACTAAAGAGCTTTTAGAAAGAAGGGGTACTAACAACGAGGAAATTATTCCAGAAAGTTTACTTTAAAGGAGATTCGATATGCCTACAAAAGTTAGAAAGACAAAGATCTCAAAGACCATGAGATCAATGAAAGGTGGTAAGAGTAAGGGAATGAAGAGCGGTGGGATGACTGGTATGAAGGGCGGAGCCAAGAAGATGAAGTCATTGCAAGGAAAAATGGGTTATTAGATGATAGAAGAGTTGCTGGAGTGCAGGGTTTGTAAAAGTAGCAGTTTAGTAGAGGTTCTAAATCTAGGAAATCTATATCCATCAGGGTTTTTGAAGCCAGATGAAGAACTAAAAGTAGGTATGAAAACACCTCTGGTTTTATGTAGGTGTGGTGATTGTGGGTTGGTTCAACTAAAACATACTGTAGAGTTAGATTTGATGTATAGACAATATTGGTATACATCCTCTTTAAACAAAAGTATGGTTTCATCCCTAAAAAATGTAGTTGATGACATTGAAAGCAGATTGGTTATTAATGACAATGATACGGTAGTAGATATTGGATGTAATGATGGAACTATGTTATCTATGTACTCTAATAAAAATATTTTTAAGGTTGGATATGACCCGGCCTTGAATTTGAGTAGAAAGTCAGACTATTATTTTATAAATAACTACTTCTCATCTGACAGTTATTTTGATATATGCGGGCATCTCAAAGCTAGGATTATTACTGCTATAGCTATGTTTTATGATCTACCAGACCCTCTAAAGTTTGTTAAAGATGTTGCATCAATCTTGCGTGACGATGGATTATTTGTAATTCAGTTTACAGATTTATTGTCAATGTTTAAAGTAACTGCTTTTGACAACATATGTCACGAACATTTAGAATATTATAGATTGGAAGACGTAGTTAGAATTTTAAATAAAGCTGGGTTAGATGCTATTGATGTTAGTTATAACGACGTAAATGGTGGAAGCTTAAGAGTTACAGCCGCTCACGAGGGGAGATTTCCTAGACGACGCTCAGTTGAGGAAACTCTTGTTGACGAAGCAAACTTTTTTAAATCAAATACATTTGATACATTCAAATCAAAAATAGATGCTACTATATTAAAGATGAGGGGTTTTCTAGACTGGTGCAAATTTCATAATCACAAGATAATTTTATTGGGAGCTAGTACAAAGGGTAATACTTTCTTACAGATTTGTGGAATAACTAATAAAGACATACCCTTTGCTGCTGAAGTTAATAAAGATAAATTCGGTCTTAGAACAGCCGGATCAGGCATAGAGATAATATCTGAAGAGGATGCTTTAATAAAACATCCTGATTATTTTATAGTACCCGTGTGGCATTTTAAACAATCTTTTTATAGCAATAAAAAAATATTGGACTATATGCTTTCTAATGGGAGGCTAGTATTTCCTTTACCAGAATTTGTTGTGGCTTATTTAGATTCTAATAATATCATTAAGGAAGTGAGAATTTAGCATGGACATATCTACAAAAAGTTTAGGTTTTCTTATAGACCAGCTTATAACTACAGACCTTAGATGTTGGGAAGCTCAAGAACAAATAATGAATGAATCTCTTTCTGATAGAGAAAGGTTGGACGCAGCTATAAGAGCCCAAGAGCAAAATGCTAAGAGATCTCAGTTAATGAAAGCCATTGACGATATGGTGGATCAAGGAGAGTTTTCTATGGGTGGAAATAAAACATATTATTCTTACTTTAAAGAAAAGAAATAATGAGTGTTTTATTTGTAAATCATAAACAACAAAATTGCGGTGTTTATGAATTTGGAAAAAGAGTTCATGATTTGGCAAAAAAATCATTTATAGTAAGTTATAACTATATTGAGGTTAACTCTAGATCTGAGTTTGATAAGACTTTAAATGAAGTTAACCCAAACGTTATATTATATAACTGGTATCCAGTTACGATGCCTTGGCTAACTGAGGATTTAGTGTCTAGCAGAAAATCATTTAAACACTTCTTTTTATTTCATGATGGAAATGTTAGACGTAATTTCGACAAGTATCTATTTTCTGGGGCTATTGGAAAAGACATAAATTTTCCTAAAGATAAGATTGAAATCTTGCCAAGACCTCTGTTTACTTATGATGGTACTTACTCTATAAATGATATTCCTACAATAGGTTCTTTTGGATTTGGTGGTTGGCAAAAAGGATTTACTAGTCTAGTTGAATTGGTTAACAAAGAGTTTGAAGAAGCTATTATTAATATTCAAATGCCGTTTGCTTATTTTGGGGATAGGTATGGAAAAGAGACTATAAAAATAGCTGAGGAATGTAGAAAATTAAACACAAATCCAAAAATTATATTAAATATACACCATGAATTTTTATCTAACGATGACGTACTAAAGTTCTTAGCAAATAACGATATAAATGTGTTTCTTTATAGAGCTGCAAATCAAGGTTTATCTAGCGTAATAGACTACGCTCTATCTGTTAGAAGACCTATAGCTATAACTAATGACACAATGTTTAAACATATTTTCAAAAAAGAAATCTCAGTTGATGATAGACCTCTAAAAGATATATTGATGGATGGGACTGCCCCCCTAGATAAGTTTTATACAAATTGGAATCCAGATAATTTTCATGAAAGAATGGATATGATTTATGGCGATAAATAGAATACTCACCAATATAGATAGAGATAATTATAAACTAACCGTAGACACGATGTTTAAACTTTGTCCAGAAATGATGGCGAGAAAAGTATCCCTTGCCAACGTACAACAGGCTTTTGTATTTGATAAAGTTACCGATTTTTATAAAGATGGGGATTCTATACTAAGTGTAGGATGTTTTGAAGATACGGCATACTGCTCTTTATTAGAATATGGGTACGAGGTTGTAGGAATTGATCCGGAAATAAATTATGATTTGCACACGTTTAGTGTAATTCATCCTACTAAATACAACATAATATTTTCTACATCCGTTATAGAGCATGTAAAAGATGATGAGCAATTTATAAACGATATATGTTATATGTTAGATAGTGGTGGGTACGGTATTTTGACTATGGATTTCAAGGATGAATACAAGGTTGGAGATCCTCTTCCATACAGCGATGTTAGGTTCTATACAAGATATGATTTAGAAACTAGATTGGTATCAATTCTAAATAAAAATCAGTGTGAATTATTAGACAAGCCCGACTGGTCTGGTAAAGATAACTTTACTTACCAAGGGCATCAGTACTCATTTGCCACCTTTGTATTTAGAAGGACAGTCCATGTATAATCAAGTTATATTCTATAATTCTTTTGGTGCTGGAGACATCTTTGAATCCAGAGAGTTTGTAAAACAATGTATGAAATTAGTTCCATCTAATAGTTATTATTATGCTCATGGAAAAAACCCAAGAATTCTTTTGGATATAGATGGACTACAGTATAAAGAGTTCACTCATCACATGGACTCCACCAAGTCCTGCTGGTATGATAATAATGGCAATTTATATATTAATACTTGGATAGGTAGAGATGGTAAATATGTTTTACCTGGAATTGGTTGTACCGTAGAAAAGCTCTACGATATGTATAATGATCTACTAGGAGTCTATTCTCTTGGAACATTATCGGGAAACCCTATAGACTATATACCTGACATAGATTATAGTTACTATAAAATAGACGCTGTTGATGACTTTATGAAAAGTCATCCAGAAGAAAAGATATTTATTGATAATGGGGTTGTTCAATCAAACCAGGCGTTTAACTTTCCTTTTCACAATATAATATACAAAGTTGCATCAAATAACAAAGATAAATGTTTTATAGTGTCTCAAGGATTGCCTATAGCTGTAGACAATGTATACCCAATGGATTATGTTGCTAGAAGTCAAGGGTGGGGATTTGACCTTAATGAATTATCCTACGCAAGCACCTTCTGCTCCACATTGATAGGAAGAAATTCTGGGCCTCATGTATTCTCTCAAGTCAAAATAAATGTAATGGATAAGTCCAAGAAACTTTTATCGTTTACATATGAAGCTCAGGGAGCATCTTTTGTTGTAAATACTGATGTAAAAATAAGAAGATATTGGTCTCCAGCAACTAAGGTAGAAGATGTTATACAAGAAATAGGAAGGATTTTATTGATATGAGAATAGGAATTGATTTGGATGGCACAGCTTGGGAACATAGAGAGTTTTTCATAGAAATTATAAAGGGTCTCAAACAGTTAGGCCATACAATTTGTATAATAACGGCCCACGTAAATCTTGCAAATTCTGATATGGAATTATGGAAAAAAAGAGGATTTCCTACAATAGATGAATACATATCTAAGGTGGCTGGGGAAGAAAGTATTCCATCAAGAGAGTGGAAATTAAGCGCGTCAAAACAACTTCATTTAGACTATATATTTGATGATTTTGATACTGGAGACGTTAGGTTAATAAAGATATGAGCAATAATTTATTTGCTATGTGTACGTTTGGGAACCTAGATTTTACTAAGTTAGCTCTAGAATCAATAAGTCAAACATCCGAAAATCAACTGGATTTCTTTGTTGTTGTAGGAAAACCAGATGACAAATCAACAATGTCGTGGCTAGAGTCTTACAGTATTCCTTATAAATATCATAATAAAAATATGGGGTTTCCGTACTCATTAAATGACATCTATGATTATGCATGGAAAGATAACGACTATGATAATTTGATTATTGCGGGAAATGATATAGTCGCTTATCCAAATTGTATAGACAGCTTGATAAATCTCGCAGAGAATTCAGAATATGAGGTGATAAGTGCTTTGCAATATGATGTAAAATCTCTTGTAGCAGAATACCCAGACACTAGAAAATATTTTGGTGGCAGTAATTATTTATTCACCAACTTTTCATCCAAACCTTGGGAGGTTTTTACAGACTACAACAAGGATTTATCAATAGCAGATATGAAACTATTTGATATACAAAACCTATGTCTATATAAGAAGTCAGTGTTTGATAAGATAGGATATACAGACGTTAATTTCTTTCCAGCCTACTTTGTAGATAATGATTACGCAAGAAGAATAGTCATATCCGGTATGAAATCTTGTACACTAACTAGTGCTAGATTCTTTCACTTCTGGAGTAGGACTATTCATCAAGAAAAGGGCGGGAGTAGTGATAAACATTTTAAGAATAATCAGTCCTATTATAGACTAAAGTGGGGAGGAGATTTTGGAAAAGAAACTCTAACCCCATCTATAAAAATAGATTCCAGATTATTAGAAGAGCAGGTTATAGATCATTGGAGAAAACCTTAATTGACCATTAGATTAAAGCCCACAAAAGAAGAGATGATGCTATATGAGATCATTAGACACCCAGTTTTTTGTTCAGAATTTATATATAATCTGGATAGAGTGAGTGGACTAGATGAGGAATTCGAGTTTACTTGGTATCAAAAGGAAGTTCTTTGTGACTTTCATGACCACGTTTCTGTATGTACGGCTCGTGCTACAGGAAAGACTGTATCACTATCCTCACTTATTATCTGGATGCTTATATTTAGGGTTTTCCCAGAAGATTATATTTTATATACTGTTCCAAGCAAGGTACATCTTGAGCCTGTTTTCACTAATCTAGTTAGGCAGTTCAGATCTAATTCATTTCTTAAAAACTTTCTAGATAAGGGATCAGGAATAAATAGCTCTGATTATAAAATAACTTTATTGAATCATTCATCTCTTCTATGTCGTATAGCTGGGCAATCTGGAACTGGGGCTAACTTGATTGGTTTGCATACCCCTATAATTCTAACTGATGAGGGAGGATATTTCCCAATTCAGGCATTTCAGGAAATGCAGCCATCTCTAAATGTGTGGACAACTGGACATAGAGAAATAGTGGCTGGAGTTCCTACAGGTCTTAGAGAAGGAAACGTTCTTTATATAGCAGACGCAGAGAACGATAATTATACTAAACATAGGGTATCGGCTTATGATAATCCTAGAGTTACTGCTGAGGATATAGAAAGGTTCAAGATTCAATATGGTGGAGAAGAAAATGATGACTTTATACATTACGTTCTAGGAGTACATGGAAAACCAGTATTTGCTTTATTCGATAGGAATTTAATGCAAATAGACCCATACCCCGTTATTAAGCTAGAAGTAGATGGCATAAAGTTTGGAGATAATCTTGAAGAGCTTATTACTAGAATAGCGGCCTTTCCTCAAATAAAGAGTAGGGAGTACGGAGTTCTCATGGGGGTGGATTTAGGTTATACAGAGCCCACAGCTATAACCATTGCTTATATAGATTTGAATGATTGTATAAGATTTCATGGTAGAATAAAGTTATCTAAAGTATCTTACCCAATTCAAGAGAAGATAATAGATCTTTTAGATACAAAATTTAATCCTCAAATAATAGGTATGGATGAAGGAAATGCTGGTAAATCCGTTAGACAACATCTTCTTCAAGATAAAGAGTATCTAAGCAAAGACTATGAAAAACGAATCGTACAAATAGATTTTTCATCTTGGCTAGTTCTAGGAATAGGTGCTGATGGAAATGAGGTGAAGTCAAAAACTAAACCCTTTGTAACATCAGTATTGCAAGATTATTCTAATAATCACAAGGTCATTTACTCTACTATGGACATGGATATGGTGTCCGAACTAGAGAGAATGACTTATAGTAAAAGTCCTAATGGGGAAATTACTTATAGAACGTTAACAGATAAGGGTGGAAAACGTGGTGAAGATCACTTCACATCGGCCCTACTATGTTTAGTAGGAGCATATCATCTAACAAATGGAATGGCTGTAGTAGAGAAGAAAACTCTACTAAGACCTACCTGGATATATTAAAATATGACAAACAAGAAAGAAATTAAAAGTAAAGTAGAACTTCCTACAAGACTACTATCAAAAGCTGAGTCTTCTTATACAGCTAAGGCAGCTAGCACTAATGTATGGAAGGATGCAAAAACCTTTTCTACTAAGGTTGTAGATAAAGATGCCTATAATGAGTTAGTAATTCTGTGCAGATTTTTCTACAAAACAGAACCTATAGTGTCTACAGTTATCAACAAATTAGTCGAAATAGGCATTAATGATATAATTATCTCTAAGGATGGGTTGTCAGACAATGAGTTCAGGGTCTTTATGGCTCTAAAACCTAGGTTACTAGAGTTTGCTGAGACAATGGCCCAGGAATTACTGTTGTCTGGACTAGTCGTACCAGAAATAGGATATGGCCCAGTAGATAAAGAAGAGATTTTTGAATTAGGAATCAAGAAATATAATAGACTTATATTTCCTGTCAGTATGTGGGTTAGAGATCCAAAATCAATCAGAATAAACTCATCTTTAATGACAGATACTCCATCATATTATGTTATGATACCTGATGAAATTATCTACTTTATAAAGAATAATGGTAAGTATAGTGATGGAACTGAAGATAAAGATTTGTTTGATAAACTAAAGACTTACTATCCAGACTTTGTAAAGAAAGTACAAGCAGGGGAAACTCAATTTCTAATTGAGAATAAGCTTATAGTTAGAAGAAAATACCTATCAGATAACCCATACCCAATTCCATATATAGCCCCAGCTCTAGATGCTCTTCAGCATAAGAGAAGAATGAGACGCATGGACTACTCTATTATGGATAAGGTTATTAGTGCTATTATGCATATAAAGGTGGGATCAGATGACTTCCCAGTAACTGATACAGAGGAAGATCAGGCGGTATTTACCGATCTTAGAAATCAGTTAGCTTTTAGATTTCAGACGGATGAAAATCTAGAGAGAATCTTTCAGTTAATTACTAACCATACTGTAGACATTTCGTGGGTGTTTCCTGATATGGGCCTTCTAACGAAAGAAGGTAGGTATGTAGATATAAACGAAGAGATTCTATTTGGCTTAGGATTTCCTAGAGTTTTGATTACAGGTGAGGCAGCTAAGACTGGAACATCAGATCCAGAAATAGCCATTCTTTCTCCTATAAAGACTATGGAAGCTATTAGAAGAAAGCTGCTTAAGATTATAAAGGATATTTGTAGAACGGTGGCTGAAGAGAATAGCTTCAAAGCCCCTTCCGTAAAGTTCAAAGCTTTGAATTTACATTCATTTGTTAATTTCATGGCGGCACTAGAGAAGCTTTACAATATTTCTGGAGTAAGTAGAACCGAAGTTGCTGAGTATTTGGGATATGATTTTGCTGAACAAGCAGATAAGCTAGAGGAAGAGAACGTACTAATCGAGGAGAAGGGTCTATCTGCTTTTGGTCAA
>Ga0210377_10002574_pt1 | contig 15825 bp, 10 predicted proteins | sample PLM4_65_b1redo_FD_155480 | JGI IMG/M metagenome (GOLD analysis project Ga0210377, IMG submission 155480) | Groundwater sediment microbial communities from an aquifer in East River, Colorado, USA - PLM4_65_b1 redo | ecosystem: Environmental > Terrestrial > Soil > Riparian zone | place: USA: East... | reverse complement strand
ATCCTGGGACCCCGCGCGGGCGACCCGTCCGCGACCGGCGATCCCCCGATCCGCGATCGCCACGGCAACTTGACATATGGGTTCGCGGTCGTCGTCGACGACCTTCGCCAGTCGATCACGCTCGTGGTACGCGGGGAGGACCTGGCGGATGCCACGCCTGCGCAGATCCGGCTCGCTCGGCTGCTGGGACGACAGGCGCCGCCGAGCTATGCCCACCACCCGCTCATCCACAAGGCATCCGGTGCCAAGCTGTCGAAAGCCGACGGCGACACGGGCATCCGCGAGCTGCGTGCAGCGGCACGGTCGCCCGCGGAGGTGATCGGGATGGCGGCCGCCGCGGTCGGCCTCCTGCGCGCGGTTCGCCCAGTGACGGCGGCCGACGCGATCGCCCTCGTAAGCGTGACCGACAGCTAGTCCGAGCGGTCCTCCATCTCCCAGGAGTGGTCGAGGGCGTGCCAGGCGATCCGCCGAGCGGCGTACCGGACGGTCCAGCGCCGATCGGCCAGTGGCGACCCGTCGGATGGCGTTCGGAGCACGTCGAGGACCGCGGCGTGCAGCGCATCGACCGCCGGCCGGTCGTCCCAGGGCCGTTCCCTGAGCCGAAGACCGATCTCGCGGGCGTAGGCGTAGTCGGCCTCGACCACGTGCGACAGCATCTTGTCGCGATCGCGGCCGCCGCCCCGTGGACCCTTGCGCAGCTCCGCCGGGGCGGATGCGGCGACTCGACCGAGCACCGTCCAACCCGCTTCGACCAGCCCGGCCAATCGCACCGCGTCGGCCTCGGACGTCGGCCGGCGATCGTCCTCGATGATCGCCGAGGGCACGCCGAAGTCCGTGCCGCTGCCACCACCGACCGATTCGACGACGCGGATCCGGCCACTGGCGGGGTTGGGCAGGGCCAGGCCGGCCGCCTCCGCCACCGGTGCATATCGCGGGCCGGCTGCCAGGAGCGCCTCGCGCGCGAGCTCGAGGGTCTTGCCGCCGCGACACCAGGCGGGCGAGTCGATGACCCAGACGAACGTGCGTCTTGCGCCGATCTCTTCCCCGATGTCGATCGAAGCCTCCGCCATGACCATCAGGATACCGGGAGGTTCCGGGAGGACCAACCTGGGCCGGCCGATCGACGCGACGCCTCAGGGCGCCGTCGCATCACGGAGCGCCCGCACCCGCTGCTCCAACGCACCTACGTCGCGTCCATCGGGACCCAGCGCGTCGACCAGGGCGGAAGCCACGATCACGCCGTCGGCGCCTGCGCGGGCGATCGCCCGGACGTGGGCCGGGCGACTCACCCCGAAACCGACGGCGACCGGGACCGGAGAGACGCCGCGGACCTCGCGAATGAGCCGGCCGACAGTGGACGGCAGCGAGGCCCGTGCGCCGGTCACGCCGACCAGCGACACGCAGTACAGGAACCCACCACTGCGCGCGGCGATCCAGGCCATCCGCGCCGGGGAGGTCGTCGGCGCGACGAGGTAGACGACCGCGAGGTCGACCGCCCGGGCGACCGCCTCGAACGGCGCGCCTTCGTCTGGGGTCAGGTCGGCGACGATGACCCCGGCGGCTCCCGCGCCCGCGAGACGGCCCGCCACGGCCTCGCCGTCGCCGCCGCCGAGGACCTGGTTCGCATACGCCATCGGCACGAGCGGCAGGCCGGGGCGGGCCGAGGCGATCCGCTCGATCAGGCCGAGCGACCGCTCCAGCGTGGCTCCGGCCGCGATCGCCGCGCCGGACGCTCGCTGGAGCGTTGCACCGTCGGCCAGGGGATCGGAATACGGCAATCCGACCTCGAGCAAGTCGGCACCGGCATCGGCCGCGGCAAGGGCGATCCGGAAGCTGGTCTCAGCGTCGGGGTAGCCGGCCACCACGTACGGGATGAGCGCGACGCGACCGGCGGATCGCGCGTCGGCGAACGCCGAGGCGATCCGTCGCGCGCCGGCGGTCCCGTTGGTGCCGGGTTCGGTCGTGACCATCGGCTGACCGGCCGGTGGTCGGCCGGGCGACAGGGTGGCGCTCATCGCACGCCCGCCCAGGGCTCGACATCCACGAAGCGCTCGAGCGCGGCCAGGTCCTTGTCACCGCGTCCGGAGAAGCCGATCAACACGACGAGCTCGTCGGGCCACGACCCGCCGAGGCCGCCGACGCCGGCCAGCAGCTTTGGCAGGGCCGCCACGGCATGCGCCGTCTCGAGCGCCGGCAGGATCCCCTCCGTCCTGGTGGTGGTCCGCATCGCCGCGACCGCCTCGCGATCGGTCGCGGCCGCGACCTCGATCCGGCCGCCCTCGGCGAGCGCGGCGAGCTGCGGGCCGATCCCCGGGTAGTCGAGCCCGGCCGACGCCGAGTGCGCCTCGGTCACCTGGCCGTCGGCGTCCTGGAGCATCAGCGAGCGCGACCCGTGGAGAATGCCGGGCGTGCCGCCCAGGATCGCGGCCGCGTGCCGGCCGGTCTCGATCCCGTCACCGGCCGCCTCCACCACCGCCAGCCGAACCGACGGTTCGCCGATGAACCGGGCGAGCAGGCCGATCGCGTTCGAGCCGCCGCCAACGCAGGCAAGGGCCAGGTCCGGCAGCCGTCCCTCGACGGCGTCGAGCTGGGCCGCGGCCTCGTCGCCGATCCGCCGTTGCAGGTCGCGGACGATCGTCGGATACGGGTGCGGGCCCATCGCCGAGCCCAGGACGTAGTGCGTCGTCTGGACGTTCGTGACCCAGTCGCGCATCGCCTCATTGACCGCGTCCTTGAGCGTTGCCGTCCCCGACGTCACCGACCGCACCTCGGCTCCGAGGGCACGCATCCGCAGCACGTTCGGACCCTGGCGCTCGATGTCCTCGGCGCCCATGTACACGACGCAGGGCAGGTCCAGGAGCGCGCAGGCGGTGGCGGTCGCAACGCCGTGCTGCCCCGCCCCGGTTTCGGCGATCACCCGCGTCTTGCCCAGCCGCCGGGTGAGCAGCGCCTGGCCCAGCGCGTTGTTGATCTTGTGCGCCCCGGTATGCGCGAGGTCCTCGCGCTTGAGGTAGAGGCGGAGCGACGGGATCGCAGCCGGACGCGGACTCTCGGCGGCCAGCCTGGCGGCCTCGGCCCGGACCGCCGACGCCAGCCGGTCCGCCCGGTAGAGCGCCGTCGGGCGACCGGCGAACCGTTCGAGCAGCTCCCGCAGCTCGGCCCAGAAGACCGGGTCCTGGCGGAGCGCGGCGTACGCCGTCTCGAGCTGTTCGAGGGCGGCGATCAGGGTCTCCGGGACGTAGCGCCCGCCGAAGTCGCGCTCCATCCCCCAGCGGCCGTCGTCGTCGGCATCGAGCAGCCCGGCGTGGATCGGGGTGGGGCCGAAGGGCCGGTTCGGGCGGTCATCGCGGGCGGCGCTGGCGCGCTTCGCGAACAGCGCGACGCGGAGCGGGTCCTTGGTCGGGCGATGGCTGCCGGCGGGTGCGGCGACCGGCGACGTCTTCGGGCGTTCGACGCCCGATGCCACGTCGACCCCGACGATCGGCAGGCCGCGAACGGCATCGGCGACGTTGGCCGGGTTGAGTCCGCCGGCGAGGATCACGGGGAGCTCCCGGGCGATCGCCGCCGCCAGCCGTTCGGCGGCCCGCAGGCCGGTCCCGCCCGGGTGTGGCCCGCCGGCGGTGTCGAGGAGGAGGCGTTCGACACCGCCGGCGAGGTAGGCATGGCCACGCGACAGGAGATCGGCCGTCGTGGCCGTCGTGGCCGTCGTGGCGCCCGCGTCGGTCTCCGTCGACGCCGCCGCCGACGGAAGATGGAGGACCTTCCAGGTCCGTCGCGCGATCGCCCGGGCCGTCTCGAGCGTCTCGGAGCCGCTCAGCTGGACCACGTCTGGATCGACCGCGTCGACGATGGCCCGGAGGCGCTCGAGCCCCGCGTCCGCGGTCACGGCGACCACCTGCGAGCGATGGCCCGACGGCGAGGCCGCCCGGATCAGCCCGGCCAGCGCCGCCGCTTCGTCCAGCTCGAGGGCACGGGGCGTCCCGGGGACCAGGTTGAGGCCGATCGCGTCCACGCCGGCGCGGATCGCCGCGAGCGCGCCGTCCGGATCGGTCACGCCGCAGATCTTGACGAACGGTCGTCGCGCCACGTTGGCGGGGTCCACGGGGCTCCGACCGGCCGCGACGAACGCGGCCACGCCGGCCGCCGGATCCGCGGCGCGCATCAACGCCTCCCCGACGAGCGCGCCATCGAACCCGAGGGCCCGCCATCGAGCGATGGCCGCCGGATCGCGGACCCCGGATTCGGCGATCACGAGTCGATCGTCCGGCACGAACTCGCGCAGCCGTCCCGCCCGCTCGACGTCCACGACCAGGGTCCTGAGATCGCGGTTGTTGAGGCCGATCAGCCGTGTCCCGGTCGCGAGGGCGCGCTCGAGCTCGCGCTCGTCGTGGGTCTCGACGAGCGGCTCGAGCCCGAGGTCGAGTGCGGCCGTGACCAGCCGGGCGAGCCGCCGGGCCGGATGGAGGACCGCCAGCAGCAGGACGAGGTCGGCGCCGGCCGCCCGCAGCCACGGCAACTGGGCCGGGTCGACCACGAAATCCTTGGCCAGGACGGGGAGCGCCACCGCGGCGCGCACCAGGCGCAGATCGTCGACCGACCCGCCGAACCAGTGCGGCTCGCACAGGACGGAGATGGCCGTGGCGCCGCCGGCCTCGTATGCCCGCGCACGGGCGACGATGTCGTCACCCTCCGTTGCGATCGCCCCGGCCGAGGGCGAGGCCCGTTTGAGCTCGGCGATCAGGTGCAGGCCGGGCGCGGCCAGCCGCTCGACAACCGGGCGCGGGGCCGGCGCCTCGCGGGCCAACCGGCGGAGGGTGCCGGCGCTCGAGCCGGCGAGCTCGGCCGTGACGTCGGTGCGCCGGCGGGCCGCGATCTCCTCGACCACGCTCGGTCGAGCCATCCGAGCCCGGCGGGCGAGCGTCGAGCGGGGCAGCGTGACGGTCATGCCCGTGCTCCGGCTTCTGGCACCGCGGACGCCGCGAGCGCCTCCGCCGCGCGCCGCTCGGCGCGGAGGCGCTCGAGGAGCTCGATCCCAAGACCGGCGTCGATGGTCAGCGCCGCGCGCTCGATCCCCTCCTCCATCTGGTCGACGACGCCGGCGACCAGCAGTGCCGCCCCGGCGTTGAGCAGCACGACGTCGCGACGGATGCCCGGTTCGCCGCGCAGGACCGCCTCGGTCATCCGGGCGTTGTCGTCGGGAGAGCCGCCCGACAGCCGGGCGGTGGCCGCCCGCTTGAAGCCAAGGGCGGCGGCGTCGATCGCCTGCCGCTCGACCGTGTCGCCGGCCACCACGTACGCGACACCGCTCCCGTCGAGCGGCAACTCGTCCACGCCATCGCCGTGGATCACGAAGGTCCGCTCCGTGCCGAGCCGGCGGACGACCTCGGCCATCCTGGCGGCCGCCGCCGCATCGCCGATCCCGATCAGCTGGCGCCGTGTCCCGGCCGGGTTGGTCAACGGCCCGAGCAGGTTGAACGCGGTCCGGACGCCGATCTCACGCCGGGTCGGCCCGGCGTGCTTCATCGCCGGGTGGAAGTTCGGGGCGAACAGGAACGCGAAACCGAGGTCGCGAAGCGCCGCGCCGGCCGATGCGGCGTCGTGATCGATCCGGATCCCGAGCGCGTCGAGGACGTCGGCCGAACCCGCCCGCGAGGTGATCGCCCGGTTGCCGTGCTTGGCCACCGGCACGCCCGCCGCCGCGGCCACCAGCGCGGCCGTGGTCGAGATGTTGAACGTCCCGCTCCCGTCGCCGCCGGTCCCGACCACGTCGATCGCGCCCTCCGGCGCTTCGACCCGGACGACGCGGTCGCGCATCGCCGTGGCAAAGCCGGCCAGCTCGTCGACCGTCTCGCCGCGCATTCGCAGGCCCATCAGCAGCGCCGCCAGCTGGGCCGGCGTCGCTTCGCCGTCCATGACCGCGCCCATAGCCGCGCTGGCCTCCTCGAGCGACAGCGTGCCGCCTTCGACGATCGTCGCCAGCGCCGCCCGGACCTGCTCGCTCATCGGACCGCCGCCCCGGTGGGCTCGGCCATGCCGGACGTCGCGAACGACCCGCTGACGTCGTCGAGCCGCGATGCCTCGCCCTCGCCGGCCTGGCGGAGGAAGTTGGCCAGGAGATGCGGCCCCTCGGGCGTGAGCACCGATTCGGGATGGAACTGGACCCCTTCGAGAGGCAGGGCCACGTGGCGGATGCCCATCACCACCCGGTCGACCTCGCTCATGGCCGTGACCCGGATCTCCTCCGGCAGGGTCGCCGGGTCGACCGCGAGCGAGTGATAGCGGGCGGCCATGAACGACGGCGGCATCCCCGCGAGCAGGCCGGCGCCGTCGTGGGTGACCTCGGTCGCCTCGCCGTGGACCAGGGTGGGTGCCCGGACGATGGCCGCGCCAAAGGCGGTCGCCATCGACTGCATCCCGAGACAGACGCCCAGGAGCGGGATGCCCCGCTCGGCGGCGACGCGAACCGTTTCAATCGACACGCCCGCGTGCTCGGGATCGCCCGGACCGGGCGAGATGACGATCCCGCGCAGCTCCGCGCCAGGGTCGTCGGCCAGGGCGCGCATCTCGGTGCCGTCGATGGCGTCGTTGCGGACGACGCGCACGTCCGCGCCGGCCGCCTGCAGCGCCTGCACCAGGTTGAAGGTGAAGCTGTCGTAGTTGTCGATGACCAGGATCACGTGCCGGCGCCTGCCGGTTCGGCAGCCTCCTGGCGCGGCGCGTCCGGGACACCGGCGGCGAGGTCGATCGCGCGGCTGAGGGCGGCGGCCTTGTGCTCGGTCTCCTCGAACTCGCGCTCCGGCACGGAGCCCGCGACGATGCCGGCACCGGTGTGGACGTGTGCCTGGCCGTTTTTGAGGACGGCGCTCCGGATGGTGATCGCCGTATCGAGGTTGCCGTCGTAGCCGAGGTAGCCGACGGCGCCGCCATACAGGCCGCGCCGCTCTCCCTCGGCCGCGGCGATCAGCTGCATCGCCCGGATCTTGGGCGCGCCCGAGAGCGTGCCGGCCGGGAAGACCGAGCGAAGCGCGTCGAGGGCGTCGAGGTCGGGCTTGAGCCGCGCCTCGACGTGGCTGACCAGGTGGAGCACGTGGCTGTAGCGTTCGACCTCCATGTACTTGCTGACCGTCACGGTGCCCGGGCGGGCCACCCGGCCCAGGTCGTTGCGCCCGAGGTCGACGAGCATCACGTGCTCTGCTCGTTCCTTCGGGTCGCGCTGGAGCTCCTCGGCCAGGAGGGCGTCCGTGGCGGCATCCACGCCACGCGGCCGGGTACCGGCGATCGGATGGGTGGTCAGCCGGTCGCCCTCGACCTGCAGCAGCAACTCGGGCGACGCGCCGACGACCTCGAAGCCGGGGGTTCGGACGAAGAACAGGTACGGGCTTGGGTTCACGCGGCGGAGCGCGCGATACAGGCCGATCCCGTCGAGGGTGACACCGGTCGTCGGGTCCACCGGCAGGTCGAGCGACTGCCGGCGTGCGAGCACGACCTGGATCGCCTCGCCGGCGGCGATGGCGTCCTTGGCGACCGACACGGCGCGGATGTACTCGTCGCGGCCGAGGCTGGTCTCGACCGGGCGACTCGCCGACGGGGATGGCCCCGCGCCGTCGCCGTCCCGGCGCGCGGCGATCCCCGTGAGCTCCGCGGCGGCGGGTCGCGCCGTCCGTTCCAGGGCCTCGAAGATCGCCGCCTCGGCGATCCGGTAGCGCGCCTCGAGGTTCGGGGTCTCGGTGTGGAGGGACGCGATCGCCGAGAGGGTGTGGGTCAGGTGATCGAAGACGAGAACGAGATCGGTTTCGATGAACGCGGCGAGGGCCACGTCGACCGGGTCGCGGTCAGGCAACGGCACGCTCGGTTCGAAGCTGGAGATGGCGTCGTACGCCAGCGCGCCGACGGCGCCGCCGGTGAACCGCGGCATGCCCTCGGTTGGCTGGACCCGGCGGCGCGGGACGAACGACCGGATCGCGGCAAGCGGGTCGCTCGAGGGCGTCGTCTCGATCGGCAGCTCTGGGTCGTAGACCGGGACGGTCACCGGCCGGGTCTGGATCCGCGACTGCCCGCCGCGCACCTCAAGCAGCCGGCGCGGGCCGACGCCAAGGAACGAGTAGCGGCCGAGGCGCTCACCACCCTCGACCGATTCGAGCAGGTAGGCGGGCCCGCCGTCGTCGAGCCGGAGGAAGGCGCCGATCGGCGTCTCGAGGTCCGCCGGGCGCGTGGCGCGCAGCAGGATCGTGTCGGCGTTGGCGGCCAGACGCTGCGTCTGCGCCAGGCTGATCGGATCGGCGGTGCTCATCGCGGTTGGCCTCGGGAATCAAGAACGACCGTTCGTCTCCGGGACGAAAGGTCGTGCCTTCCGCGGTGCCACCCTCTTTCGGCGATGCCGCACTCTGTTGACCGACGGGCCGGTCCGCTTCCGCGGCGACCGATCGGCGCTGCCCTGTATCGCTGGCGCTCTGCGCCGGAGCCTACTGGCGTCCGCGGCAACGGCCGCCTCGCGTTCGGTCCGGAGGCTCCCGGGTCCATTCCCTGTCGGCGTCGCTCCGGCTTGCACCAACCGCCGGATCTCTGGGTCGACGTGCGACGGGTACTCGTCCCGATCACAGCCCGCTATTCGTGATGTGCGCGGAGTATGGGTCGGCGCGGCCCGGCGCGTCAAGCCACTGGACGCGCTCAGCCACGTTCAGCCGCGCGCGGGCCACCAGGGGACCGACCGACCCGGCGGCATCCCCCTCTCGTACTGGTGGCGGCGGTCCCGGCGGGCTGTATGGTTGCCCGCGACGGTGCTCCGGTATCGGAGGTGTCCCCTGTCCGTCGGATCTGAGCGACGCGGTCTCGACCCCCAATGGGGTCGACTGTGGGTGGGCATCTCGATGCTCGTCGTCACCGCGATCGGGCTCCTCGCCGTCATCTACTTCAGCCTGCAGGTGGAATCCGGCGTCCGCGCCTACGTGGGTGGCGAGGGGCTCTACAGCAAGGGCCAGAAGGATGCCGTCTACCACCTGATCCGCTACGCCGGGGCGCGGGACGAGGCCGAGTTCGCGGCCTACCTCGAGGCGATTGGCATCCCGCGTGGCGACAAGATCGCCCGTCTCGAGCTGGAGAAGGCGAACCCCGACCTCGACATCGCCGCGGCCGGGTTCGCCCAGGGCGGAAACCACCCGGCCGACATCCCAACCTTGATCACGACATTCCGGGTCTTCCGGAACGTCAGCTACATCGACCAGGCGATCGCGATCTGGACCGAAGGCGACGGGTTGATCGACCAGCTCGTCGCCGACGGCGATCGCCTCCAGCGGCTGATCGGGTCGGGCACGGCGAGCACCGACGAGATCGACGCCGTCGTAGTCGACCTCGGCGAGGTCAACGCGCGCCTGACCGTCCTCGAAGACCGCTTCTCGGCCGTGCTCGGCGAGGGCGCCCGGTGGGTCCGCGACCTGCTCTTCGTCGTCGCCTCAGCCACGGTCGCCCTCCTCCTGGCCATCGCCGGGACGGTGTTCATCTGGTTCGTCCGACGGATCCGCCGGTCCGAGGGACGCTATCGAACGCTGTTGGCGGCGGCCCCGGACGCGATCGTGGTCACGGACCGGGAGGGCCGGGTGGTCCTGTTCAACGACGCCGCCGAACGGATCGTCGGGTCCCCCGCGGACGCCGTCATCGGCCGGCCGGTCGCGTCGGTGATCGACCTGGACACGGCGCGCGCCGGCGTTCCGGCCGTCACGGCGACGGCCGGCGGGCCGGCTGCAGCGGTTCCACGCGAGCAGCGCCCGACGGCGGTGCGGCGCCCGGTCGAACTCCGGGCCCGTCGCGCCGACGGCCGTGCCTTCTGGGCGGAATCGACGGTGGCCGATCTCGGGCTGGGACCCGAACCCGGGACGACGGTCATCTTCCGTGACGTGAGCGAGCGGCACGCAGCCGAGGAAGCGCTGCACGAAAGCCAGGAACGCCTTGCCTTCGCGCTGGCGGCCGGTCGGATGGGAACGTGGGACTGGGAGATGAAGACAGGGGTCATCCGCTGGTCGGACAGCCTCGAGCAGATCGTCGGGATCCCGTCCGGTTCGTTCGGTGGCACCTACGAGTCGTTCGTGGAGCTCGTCCACCCGGACGACCGACAGGCGCTGCGCCGGGCGCTCGAGCGCGCCACCACCACGGACGACGAGTACATGAGCGAATGCCGCATGGGTCCACCGGGGGCCCAGACCGTGCAGATCGTCACCCAGGGGCGGATCGTGCGGGACGCGTTCGGCGAGCCGATCCGGATGGCCGGCGTGGCCCAGGACGTGACCGCGCGGCACGAGCTGGAGAGCCAGCTCCTGCACGCCCAGAAGATGGAGAGCGTCGGCCGCCTGGCAGGCGGGATCGCCCACGACTTCAACAACCTGCTCACGGCGATCACCGGACACGGCGACCTGCTGGCCAAGGGCCTGTCGCCCGACGACCCGGGACAGCCGGACGTCGCCGCCATCAATGCCGCGGCGTCCCGGGCGGCCGCGCTGACCCGGCAGCTGCTGGCCTACGGACGCCAGAGCCTGCTCCGGCCGGCGCCGGTCGACCTCAACGCCGTGGTCTCCGATATCGAGCCGATGATCCGTCGGTTGGTCGGCGAGAACATCGAGCTCCGGACGGTCCTCGCGCCCGACCTCGGCTGGGTCCAGGCCGACGCCGGACAGCTCGACCAGGTGATCCTCAACCTGGTCGTCAACGCCGGCGACGCGATGCCCGAAGGCGGGACGATCACATTGGCGACCACCAACGCCGAGCTCGACGAGGCAGCCGTCGCGGATCGTCCAGGTCTGCACCCCGGTACGTACGTCACGATCTCGGTCGGCGACACCGGACACGGCATCGACCCGGTGACCCTCGGCCGGATCTTCGAGCCGTACTTCACTACGAAGGACCGCGAGCGCGGCACGGGGCTGGGGCTCGCGACGGTCCTCGGCATCGTCGAGCAATCGGGCGGCCACATCGGGGTCGCCAGCGAGGTCGGGCTTGGCTCGACCTTCCTCATCCATCTGCCCCGGCAGGCCGCGCCCGCCCCGAGCCCCGCGCCCGAACCCGACGACAGCCGTACCCCGGCCGGCGGACGCGAGACGGTGCTGCTGGCCGAGGACGAGGCGTCGGTCCGGCAGCTGGCGACGCTGATCCTCGAGCGCAACGGCTATCGGGTGGTCGCCGCCGCGGACGGAATGGCCGCCCTCGCGGCTGCAGGGGCGCACGAGGGCACGATCGACCTGCTGCTAACCGACGTGATCATGCCGGGGCTCAACGGTCGTGAGCTGGCGGAGCGCTTCGCGACCCTCTATCCGACGGCCCGGGTCCTCTACATGTCCGGCTATGCCGGCGAAGCCCTGTCCGCCCAGGGGGTGCTGGACCCGAGCGTCGCCTTCCTGGCCAAGCCGTTCGTGCCGGCGGAACTCGCCCGGAAGGTGCGGGCCGTGATCGACGAACCGGCGCCGTCCGGTTGACCGTCAGGCGGTCCCGTCGGCGCGCTCGAACCCGCGGCAGCTGAGCCTCGGCAGGGCTGGATAGCGCGGGTACGACGCATCCTCCGACGCCCGCAGGCAGAGCTGGTACGCCGTGCCGCCGCGGGTCGGGATGCGGCGGGAATGGCGGCACCCGCCGCACAGCCCGGGCGGCACGGACGGGGTATGACGCGACGGTCGCTGGTCGGTCATCTCGCTCGCACGCTGGTCCGGTTCGGCCCGATCAGTCGCCTGGCGGAGAGGGTGGGATTCGAACCCACGGAATCTTGCGATTCAACGCTTTTCAAGAGCGCCGCCTTCAACCGCTCGGCCACCTCTCCGGCACGCGCAGGATAGCGCGAACTGGCGATCGCGAACCCTGGTCATGGCGGGCGGGACCCCCGCAGTCGCGACGGCGTCGACGACGACGTCCGAACCGGGGATAGATCAGGCGACGATCGTGTCGCGCCCCAGGTAGGGCCGCAGCACGTCCGGGACCGTGACCGATCCGTCCGCCTGCTGGTAGGTCTCGAGCAGGGCGGCAACGATCCGGGCGAGCGCCAGGCCCGAGCCATTCAGGGTGTGGACCAGCTCCGGCTTGGCGCCGGGCTCCGGTCGGTAGCGGATGGCCATCCGGCGCGCCTGGAAGTCGCCGAAGTTCGAGCACGAGCTGACCTCGAGCCAGCGCTCGACGCCGGGGGCCCAGACCTCCAGGTCGTACTTGCGCGCCTGGGTGAAGCCCATCTCGCGGGTCGCCATGAGGAGCACCCGGTAGGCCAGGCCCAGTCGCTGGAGCAGGATCTCGGCGCGTTCGGTCATCCATTCGAGGGCCTCGCGGGAGTCCTGCGGCCGCTCGAACAGGACCATCTCGACCTTGTCGAACTGGTGGACCCGGAGGATGCCGCGGGTGTCCTTGCCGGCGGCGCCGGCCTCGCGACGGAAGCACGGCGTATAGGCCGCGTACCGGATCGGGAGGTCTGACGCGTCCAGGATCTCGTCGCGGTGCAGGTTGGTGACCGGCACCTCGGCGGTGGGGACCAGGTACAGCTCGTCGCGGGTGACGACGTACATCTGGTCTTCCTTGTCGGGGATCTGGCCGGTCCCGGTCGCCGACGCCGTGTTGACCACGGCCGGCGGCCAGATCTCGGTCATCCCGTTTTCGCGCGTGTGGACGTCGAGGAACCAGTTGATCAGGCCGCGCTGGAGCGCCGAGCCGGCGCCCTTGTAGACCGGGAACCCGGAGCCCGCGATCTTGGCCCCACGCACGTTGTCGAGGATCCCGAGCGCCTCGCCGAGCTCCCAGTGCGGCTTGCGCGTCCAGCCGCCGTCGTCGACCGCGAGCGGCTCGCCCCACGTGCGGACGGTGACGTTCGCCTCCTCGCCGCCGACCGGGATGTCCGGGTCGGGTGGGTTGGGGATGCGCAGGAGGAGGTCGTCGAGGCTGGCCTCGGCCTCGGCGAGCGCAGCGTCGAGCGACTTGATCCGCTCGCCCGCCTTCGTCGAGCTCGCCTTGAGCTCGGCGACCTCCGGACCGTTTGGCGACGCGCCACCCTGGATTGCTTCGCCGATCCGCTTCGACGCCGCGTTTCGCTCGGCCTTGAGGGATTCCGTCTCGGCCAGCAGGCGGCGCCGCTCAGCATCGACCTCGAGGGCTCGATCGACGAGCGCGGGGTCCTCGCCCTTGTCGATCGCGCCACGGCGGATCGCCTCGGCTTCGTCGCGGAGCCGTTGCATGCCGACGCTCACTTGACCACCTCCGACCCTGCGGGCGGACCACTTTCGGTCCAACCGGAGGCCGCCCATGTCCGTTGGTAGACGAAGTCCCGATCGAGGCTGGCCAGCAGCCAGCCTGCTCGGGGACCGTTTGGACGACCGAGGAACGCGAGGTAGATCGCCTCGAATGCGCGCCGCGGCGGCAGGTCATCCTGCTTCGCCACGGAGAAGATCAGCGACTGCCAGGCATCGCCGCCGTCCGGACCGTCGTGTCCGGCCAGGTTCGACAGCTGGGCCAGGAAGCGTCGCTGGTCCGCGTCGAGCGACGCGGCAGCCTCGGGAACGGCGTCGCGTCGGACCGCGACCCGGGCCGATTCCGGTGCGTACGCCGCCAGCCACGCCTGCGCTGCGGCGACCCGTTCCCGGAGGATGACCCGCTCGCGCTCGTTCAGCGCGCTCCCCTTCTCGATCTCGATCCGCGAGGCGACGTCGACTCCCGGGATCTGGAGGAGCAGTGCGAGGTGGGAGAACGCCGGACGGAACGCGGATGCCTCGGCGGCGATGTCGGCCGCCGGGTCCAGCAGCGAGTAGCCGAACGTGGCTTCGTAGCCCGGCGGGATCTCCCCCTTGACCTCTCGGCCGGCGGTCGCCGCGGCGAAGCGGTCGAATTCGTCGAACAGGCGCGGGATCGCGTCCGTGCCCTCAGGGTCGAACTCGATCGCCTGGTTGGGCCGAGGCCGAAGGAAGAGGAAGCGCAGCTGCTCGGGCGGGATCACGTCCGCGATCTGATGGGCCGCCGCCCCGCGACCCTTGGACGTGGACATCTTCCTGCCGCCGATATTGAGGAACTCGTAGGGCACGTTGAGCGGCGGCTCGCGCTCGAACACCTCGCGAGCGATGGCATCGCTCCGGTCGCGCGAGCCGCCGGCCGTCGACAGGTCCTTGCCGCACGGCTCGATGGTCACGCCGAAGAGCGACCATTGGGCCGCCCACTCCAGGTTCCAGGGGAGCTTGGCCGCACCCCCGAACGGGCTGATCCAGCCCGTCGTGCCACAGCCGTGCGCCCACACGACGAGGTTCTCACGGCACTCGAAGTGGACCCGCTCCCCGTCCCAGTCGGTCACGATCGTCGTCCCGATCTTGCCGCAGGTCGGGCAGATGACCCCGAGCGGATGCCACGAATCGGGGTGCTGGACGTTGGCCACCCGGCGGTAGATCTCGCGCACGAGCGCGGCCCTGTCGAGGGCGGTGCGGATGTATGGGTCCAGGTCACCGGTCGCGTAGATGTCGCTCATCCAGTAGTAGCGGTCCGGATGGATCCCCAGGCCGTCGAACGTCTCGATGAACACGCCCGCGAAGTGGCGGGCATAGCTGGCGTGGCAATCCCCGACCGGATCCGGGACGTGCGCCAGCGGACGACCCATCTCGCGCTCGATGGCGTCCGGGGTCAGCAGCGCCTGGGCGTCCATCGGATCGAGATCGTCGACGCCGTACAGGAGCCTGGTCTCGATCCCGGTCGCGCGCAGGGCGCGGGTGATGACATCGAGGATGACCGGCCCGCGGAGGCTCCCGACGTGGACCGTCCCGGACGGTGTCTTCGAATCGTTGACGATCTGCGGTCCGCGGTCACGGACCTGCGCCGCGAGCTCGTCGGCCCAATCCATGGCGGCCGCCGCGGCTAGCTGATACCGACGATCTTGTAGGTGAAATCGCCGGCGGGAACGCGGACGACGACCTTCTCGCCCTTCTTCTTGCCGAGCAGGGCGCGACCGACCGGGCTCTCGTTCGAGATCCGGCCTTCGGCGGGCTTTGCTTCGGCGGACCCGACGATGGTGAACTTCTCCTGGCCGTCGCCGCTCTCGACTGCGACGGTCGACCCGATCTGGACGTGGTCGGTGGAGTGGTTCTCGTCGATGATCGTGGCGTTCTTGATCAGCGCCTCGAGCGTCTGGATCCGCCCCTCGACGAACGCCTGCTCGTTCTTGGCGTCCTCGTACTCGGCGTTCTCGGACAGGTCGCCGTGTTCCTTGGCGTCGTGGATCCGATTGGCGACCTCGGGTCGCTTGACCGACACCATCTCGTTGAGCTCCGCGCGGAGCTTCTCGAGACCGTCCTTTGAGAGATAGGTGGGCTTGTTGTTCACGGCCGCAGGTCCCCACGATGCAGGTCTGGGATGTGGGAAAACCGCTTGGCGGTCTTCGTTAAAGGAAAGAACTCCAGGCGTCCGCGGTCCTGCCGCGCACCTGAAGTTCCGAACTGGACGCGAATGGTAGCCGCGCAACGAGAGGGTGTCAAAGGCCGGGCTCGGTCAACATGAGCCGTCGAGCCCTGCCTCCGACGTCGAAGCAGATGACCTGTGCGGTGCGGACTAGTATCCGATCGAACCTGCCAGCGACCAGACAAACCAGACAACGGCGAGCGCGACGAGAATCAGGATCACGATTGCGGTCGTGATCCGGCTTGCGGCTGTCAAGCCCGCGGGGGATCCGACCACGTGCGTGCCCGGTAAGCCCGGAGCCGATCCGTATGCGGTCGCGGCGGATCCAGGCTCTCCATCCCCCGCCCTGCCCGAAACCGAAGGATGGGCGGCGGACCCGAGGAGGAAGCCGGGCGTGAGCACAGCGAAACCGATCGATGCATCGAGTCACCATGCCGG
>Ga0210377_10002573_pt1 | contig 15827 bp, 10 predicted proteins | sample PLM4_65_b1redo_FD_155480 | JGI IMG/M metagenome (GOLD analysis project Ga0210377, IMG submission 155480) | Groundwater sediment microbial communities from an aquifer in East River, Colorado, USA - PLM4_65_b1 redo | ecosystem: Environmental > Terrestrial > Soil > Riparian zone | place: USA: East... | reverse complement strand
CGGCGACTACCTCACCTACTGCAAAGTCCAGCCGCCCTTCCGTTCCGAGGATGACCGCGCGGCGCTGATCGACGGCCTCAGGCGCGGAGCGATCGACGCCGTCGTCTCAGCACATGATCCCCAGCCGCCGGAGGACAAGCGCCTGCCTATCGCCGAGGCGGCCTATGGGGCAGTCGGTCTCGAAACGCTACTGCCCGCGCTGCTCAGCCTGGTCGCCCGCGACGAGGTCTCGCTGATCCAGGCGCTGAAGCCTGTGACGTCTGGTCCCGCCGACCTTCTCGGCTTGCCGCAGGGCCGTCTCAAGAAAGGCGCGCCCGCCGATCTGGTCCTGTTCGATCCCGCTGCGCCCTGGGCGTGCGACCGCGACGACCTCAACTCCCGATCCAAGAACTCGCCCTTCGACGGCCGCAAACTCGAAGGCAAGGTCTTGCGCACCTGGGTCAATGGCGCGACCGTGTTCGAGCGCGGCTGAGGGGGACGCGCCGAATGAACGGAAATCTGCCAACTATCGTCATGTTCGGTGGGGCGGCCGCTATCGGCTACCTGCTCGGCTCGATTCCGTTCGGCCTGGTCATCACCAAGCTTGCCGGCCTTGGCGACATCCGCGCCATCGGTTCAGGAAATATCGGCGCGACCAACGTCCTGCGCACCGGCCGCCGGGATCTCGCTCTCGCCACCCTGTTGCTGGATGCGGGCAAGGCTGGCCTCGCTTACTGGCTCTGCGTCTGGGGCGTGTCCTGGTATTTCGGGCAAGGCGCCAGCATTGTGTCGCCGGGAACGCTTCACAGCATAGGGCTCGTAGCGGGCGCCGCCGCTTTCGTGGGCCATTGCTATCCGGTGTGGCTGAAGTTCAAGGGCGGCAAGGGCGTCGCTACCTTCATCGGTCTTCTGCTTGCCGCGATATTGCCGGTGGGCGTTGCGTTCGGCGTCATATGGCTTGTCACGGCCTTTGTGTTCCGCATGTCCTCGCTCGCAGCCCTTCTTGCGACCGCTGCAACACCTTTCCTGGCATATTGGCTCAACCCGCTTGGCGATGATTGGATCGTCACCGGCGTGCTCGCCGTGCTGATCTTCTGGCGTCACCGCGCCAACATCTCGCGCATTCTTGCCGGGTCCGAGCCGAAGATCGGCCAGAAGAAAGAGACTCCGGAAAGTACGACTCCGCCCGGGAGTCCGGGATGAAACGGCTCGCGCTCACGGGGGGAGAGCGGGCGGACTGGCTGAGGCTCTCGCGGACACGCGGCATCGGTCCGATCACCTTCTTCCATCTGCTCGAACAGTACGGCTCCGCCACCGCTGTGCTCGACGATCTCCCTGCACTCGTCAGAAAGGCCGGCGGCAAGAACGAGACAAAGGCGCCATCGAAATCCGACATCGACCGCGAGATCGAGGCCGCGGGCGCCATCGGCGCGACCTATCTTGCAGCCTGCGAGCCGAGCTACTCCGCGTGCCTCGCCGCCATCGACGCGCCGCCACCCGTCATCGCAGTGCGTGGGGACAAGCGTCTGCTCAACAAGCCTTCCGTTGCATTGGTCGGCGCGCGCGACGCTTCCGCCGTCGGCCGCCGCATGGCGCGCGACCTCGCTCGCGAGCTTGGGCAGTCCGGCCTTGTCATCGTCTCCGGCATGGCGCGCGGCGTCGATGGCGAAGCGCACGCGGCCTCGCTCGACACCGGAACAATCGCCGCGCTCGCCGGCGGCATCGACCAAATCTACCCGCCCGAGCACGGCCGCCTCTACGCCCAGCTCGCCGAGCGCGGCTGCCTCGTTTCGGAATCGCCCGTCGGCTACATCGCGGGCGCTCGCGACTTTCCCAGGCGCAACCGCGTCATCTCCGGCCTCGCCCTCGCGACCGTCATCGTCGAGGCGGCCGAACGCTCAGGCAGCCTCATCACCGCGCGCTTTGCTCTCGAACAAGGCCGCGAAGTGATGGCCGTGCCAGGCTCACCGCTCGACCCGCGCGCCAAAGGCGCCAACCGTCTCATCAAGCAGGGCGCCGCGCTCATCGAGTCAGCTGACGATGTGCTGTACGCGATGGAGGGCATCGCCCCGCCCACCTTCGACGAGCCCTTCGCCGATCGCTACGGCGCCCCCGGCGCGGACGTGCCGCCAGCCCTCCTCCGCGCTGTCCGTGAAGCGCTCAGCCCAACTCCGACCCGAGTCGAAGAGATCGTACGGACGGTCGATGCTCCGCACCGTCTGGTGCTGGCCGCTCTGGCCGAACTGGAGCTCGCGGGGGAGGCCGTAACCCACGTCGGAGGGACCGCGAGCAGGGCGGTTTGAGCCCCGGCGCAAATATTCTCCCCCTACGGGGGAGGCTCCCGCGTCACATTCCCGCGAATTGACATTCTGAGTTCCGCCCCCCAACTTCCCGCCGCACCCCCTCCCCCCAAAGCTTGAATCTTTGAGGAAAAATGCAAGTAGTCGTCGTAGAGTCCCCCGGCAAGGTCAAATCCATCAACAAGTATCTGGGTCCCGGATACAAAGTGATGGCGTCGTACGGTCACATCCGCGACCTCCCTTCCAAGGACGGTTCGGTGAAGCCGGACGAAGACTTTGCGATGCTGTGGGATATCGACGGGAAGTCCGCCAAACACGTCAAGGAAATCGCCGATGCGGTGCGTGACGCCGATGGCCTGATCCTCGCCACCGACCCCGACCGCGAAGGCGAAGCCATCTCCTGGCACGTGCTGGAGGCGCTCAACCATCGCAAGGTGCTGAAGGGCAAGAAAATCCAGCGGGTCACCTTCAACGCCATCACCAAGAAGGCGGTCACCGACGCGATCAACAACCCGCGCGAGATCGACCAGCAGCTGGTCGATGCATACCTGGCCCGCCGGGCGCTCGACTACCTCGTGGGCTTCTCGCTCTCGCCCGTGCTGTGGCGAAAGCTTCCGGGCTCGCGCTCGGCCGGCCGCGTGCAGTCGGTAGCCCTTCGCATCGTCGTCGATCGCGAGATCGAGATCGAGCGTTTCGTCACCGAGGAATACTGGCAGATCAAGACGCAGCTTTCGGTCAACGGCGGCGCGTTCGAAGCGCGCCTCACCGAACTCGACGGCAAGAAGCTCACGAAGTTCTCGTTGCCGAACGCCGAAACCGCGGCCAGAGCCCTTGCCGCCGTGAAAGCCGGCGCCTATCGCGTCGCCTCGGTTGAGGCCAAGCCAGTCAAGCGCAACCCACCTCCGCCCTTCACCACGTCCACCTTGCAGCAGGAAGCCGCCCGCAAGCTCGGCTTCTCCGCCAGCCGCACCATGCAGATCGCCCAGCGCCTCTATGAAGGCGTGCAGATCGGCGGCGAGCAGGTCGGCCTCATCACCTACATGCGCACCGACGGCGTACAAATGGCAGAAGAGGCCTACGCCGCCGCGCGCTCCGCTATCGGCCGGAACTACGGCAAGGACTACCTGCCCGACGGTCCGCGCCGCTACACTTCGAAAGCCAAGAACGCGCAGGAAGCCCACGAGGCCGTGCGCCCCACCGACTTCGACCGCCGCCCCGGCGACATCCATCTCGAGCCCGACATGGCGCGGCTCTACGAACTGGTCTGGAAACGCGCAGTCGCTTCCCAAATGGAAGCCGCCTCGCTTGAGCGCACCACGGTCGAGATTCCCTCGTCGGACAACAAGGTTGTCCTCCGCGCCACCGGACAGGTCGTGAAGTTCGACGGCTTCCTCACGCTCTATCAAGAAGGCCAGGACGAGAAGGATGACGAGGATGGCGGCCGCCTGCCCGTCATCAACCAGGGCGACACGCCAAAACTGGTCTCGGCCGAGCATACGCAACACTTCACCGAACCGCCGCCGCGCTATTCGGAAGCCTCGCTCGTCAAGAAGCTGGAAGAACTGGGCATCGGCCGACCCTCCACCTATGCCTCGACGCTTTCCACCCTGATCGACCGCGACTATGTCCGTCTCGAACAGAAGCGCTTCTATCCGGAGGACAAGGGACGGCTCGTCACCATCTTCCTCGAGAAATTCTTCGCGCGTTACGTTGAATACGATTTCACCGCCGGCCTCGAAGAAAAACTCGACCTCGTCTCCGACGGCAAGCTCGCCTGGAAGGATCTCCTTCGCGACTTCTGGAAGGAGTTCAATGGCGCCATCGAGGGCGTGGCGGAGCTTCGCGTCACCAATGTAATCGACGCACTCAACGAAGTTCTCGAACCGCACATCTTCCCGCCCAAGACCGACGCGGACGGCAAGAAGGTCGATCCGCGCCAGTGCCCCACCTGCGGCACCGGCCAGCTATCACTGAAACTCGGCAAGTTCGGCGCCTTCATCGGTTGCTCGAACTATCCCGAATGCCGCTTCACGCGGCCATTCGGCGCCGAGCAGAACGGTCAGAGCGACATCCCGCCCGAGGGCAAGGTGCTGGGCGCCAACTCAGAAGGCGTCGCCGTCACGCTGCGCACCGGCCGCTTCGGCCCCTATGTGCAGCTCGGCGAAGGCGAGAAGCCTCGCCGTTCGTCCATCCCGAAGGGCTGGCCCGTCGCGGAGCTCGACCTCGAGGGCGCGCTAAAGCTGCTGTCCTTGCCGCGCGAAGTCGGCAAGCATCCGGAAGACGGCGAGCCCATCGAGGCCAATCTCGGCCGCTATGGTCCCTACGTGAAACACCTCAAGACCTACGCCAACGTGCCGGACGTCGCCGAGCTGTTCGACATTGGCCTCAACCGCGCCGTCACGCTCATCGCCGAGAAACGGGCGGGCGGCGGCCAGCGCCGCGGCCAGGCGGCTCCGCTGCGCGAATTGGGCAATCACACCGATGGGGAGCCGATCCGCCTTTATAATGGCCGATTTGGTCCCTACATTAAGCACGGCGCCATAAACGCCAACATCCCGCGCGGCGCCGACCCTGCCTCGATCACGCTTGAACAAGCGATCGAACTGGTCGACGCCCGCGCTCTCGCCGCTCCCTCGAACAAGATGAAGGGCAAGCGGAAGGCGCCGGCCAAGAAGGCCGCCGCCGACAAACCAACCGGAGAAAAGAAATCCACGACCACGAAGAAAGCCGCCGCAAAGGCGGACAAGCCAGTGGCCAAGAAGCCCCCGGCAAAACCCAAGCGCGCGAAGGCCACCGCAGACGAGGCATGAGCCGCCCAGTTTCCACCGAACCACCGACGCGCGAGATAGTCCTCGACTATCTCGAGAAGAACCCCAGCCACGGCGCCAAGCGCGACATCGCGCGCGGCCTCAACGTCGCGACCGAACACCGCCCAGAGCTGCGCCGCATCCTTAATGAGCTCGAGGAACAAGGTGCGCTCGTGCGCACCGCCAAGCGCGCCTTCCAGCCGGCCGAAATGCCCCCACCCACCGGGATCGTGAAGTTCGAGCGCATCGACAAGGACGGCGAACTTGTCGGCCGAGCCACGAGCCGCGACGGTCCCTACGGCCCCGACATCCTTTACCAGGGCGCCGCCGGCTCGAAGTCTGGAGGCAGCAAAACCCGCGAGATCGCGGTCGGCGTCGGCGAGCGCGCTCTCTCCCGCATCACCAAGGGCGCAGACGGCATCTGGCGCGCCCGCGTGATCAAGAAGATCGACGCGGCGCCGGAAACCTCGCTGATAGGCGTCTACCGCGCCAACCGTTTCGGCGGCGTGGTCGAGCCGACCTCGCGCAAGGAGAAGAACGACTACATCATAGAGAAGGCCGATGGCCGCAACGCCGCCGATGGCGATCTCGTGCGCATCAACGCCCGCCCTGCCCGCGGCTACGGCCCGCGCCGCGCCAACGTTGTCGAAGTCATCGGCCGGGCGGACGATCCGCGCGCCGCCTCTATCATCGCCATGCACACCCATGGCGTGCCGGACGAATTTCCCGAAGCGGTAGTCCAGGAAGCTAACAAAGCGAAAGCCGCCCCGGCTCCTCGCGAAGATCTTACCCGCACCCCGCTCATCACCATCGACCCGGAAGATGCGCGCGATCACGATGACGCAGTCTTTGCCGAACCTGACGGAAAAGGTTGGCGCGTCATCGTCGCCATCGCCGACGTTTCAGCTTACGTCCACGGCGGCACGCTCCTCGACAAGGAAGCCTATCGGCGCGGCAACTCGACGTATTTCCCGGACCGGGTCTCGCCGATGCTGCCCGAGCATCTCTCGGCGGACCTCTGCTCCCTGAAGGAAAAGGAACTGCGTGAGACTTTCGCCGTCGAGATGTTCTTCGACGCCGGCGGCCACAAGCGCAACCACCGCTTCCTCCGCGGCAAGATGCGATCGGCCGCCAAGCTGTCTTACCGCCAGGCGCAGGACGCCATCGACGGAAAGCCTGACGCAAAGACGCAACCCATCCTCGAAAACGTCCTCAAGCCGCTGTGGGAAGCTTACCGGACGGTCAGCAAAGCCCGCGACAGCCGCGCCCCGCTCGATCTCGACCTGCCCGAGCGTCGCGTGCGCATCGGGGAGGACGGCAAGATCAGCTCGATCTCACTGCGCGAACGGTTCGATGCGCACCGCCTGATTGAGGAGTTCATGATCCAGGCCAACGTCTGCGCCGCCGAAACCCTGGAGGCGAAGCGCTCGCCCTTGGTCTATCGCGTGCACGAAGAACCCTCGGACGAGAAGATCTCGGCGCTCGGCAATTTCCTGCCCACACTAGGTCTCAAGTGGACGAAGGGTGAGAAAGTCACCGGCGCTAGGTTCAACCGCCTGCTTGCCGAGGTTAGGGACTCAGAGAACGAACATCTCGTCAACGAGATGGTGCTGCGCACACAGGCCCAGGCGCGCTATTCAAGCGAGAACCTCGGCCACTTCGGGCTCAACCTGCAGCGCTACGCCCACTTCACCTCGCCGATCCGGCGCTATTCCGACCTCATCGTCCATCGCGCCCTGATCCGAGCGCTCAATCTCGGGCCGGACGGGGCGACCGATCAGGACATGGTCCGCCTCGAGGAACAGGCTGAGCACGTGACGATGACCGAGCGGCGCTCCATGGCCGCCGAGCGCGAGGCGACCGATCGTTACCTCGCCATCTTCATGGCCGACCGCGTCGGCGCGGTGTTCGACGGCCGCATCGCCGGCGTCACGCGTGCTGGGCTCTTCGTGCGGCTCAACGAAAACGGGGCGGACGGATTCATCCCAGCCGCGCGCCTTTCAGAAGAGTACTGGATCCACGACGAGGCCCACGCTGCACTCGTCGCCCAGCGTTCCGGCATGCGCTACGAAATGGGCATGCTTGTCCAGGTGAAGCTGATGGAGGCAACGCCGCTCACCGGCGGCCTACTGTTCTCGATGCAGTCGCCGCCGCGCCCCCGCCGCCGCGACCTCAAGGCGCCCGAGCGTCCGCAGCACCGCGGTCCGTCCCATCGCCGTCCCACCGATGGCAGCGGCCGTCCGGCCGGCATTCGCCACTCGAACAAGAAGGGCAAGTCGAGCTACGGCAAGAACAGGAAGAAGAAAGGCCGATGAGCGGACCATTCGATCCCGATGACGATCCGGCGCAGGTGGCGGCCGCAAAGGCGGCTGCCGCCCAGCGCGATCCGCTGGGTGAGGCCGACGCCATCCGCGCCGAGGAAGCTGCGATTGGAACCCCGCCGGTCCCGCGCGACGCCGCCACGCTGATCCTCTACCGCCTCGACGCAGACGGCCCGCGTATCCTCATGGGCTGCCGCAGCGCCGGCCACGACTTCATGCCCAACAAGTACGTCTTTCCTGGCGGCCGCGTGGACGACGAAGACGCATCGGCCCCCTCGCTCAGCGAACTCTCGCCCGAGGAAGACGCCAAGCTCCGTGTCGACACGCCGCGCCCCACGCGCGCCTTTCCCCTCACAGCCATCCGCGAAATGTTCGAGGAAACCGGCCTCATTATCGGCCGCGCATCCAATCCGATGTCCGGCGTGCCTGCCTCCTGGTCGGACTATTATTCACAGGGCGTTGCGCCCTGTCTCGTCAATTTCCGCTTCCTCGGCCGAGCCATCACGCCGCCCATGCGCCACAAGCGGTTCGATGCGCGCTTCTTCATCGCCGACGCCGCGGCTTGCCTGATCGACGACCGCCCGCCCGCCGACAGCCGCGAACTCGCCGACCTGCGCTGGTTCACATTGCAGGAGGCCGCCGAGCTCGACCTGCCCAATGTGACGCGGTTTGTGATCTCCGAGATCGAGGCCCGCCTCGTCCGCAGCGAAGACATCCGCCCCTTCTTTCTGCACTGGTCGGAGCAAGGCCATGTCCGCGAGCGGATCTAGACGAATAGCCCTACCGGCCGAGTCACCATCAGCCAGATGATCGCCAGCACTCCAGCGAACGCCGGAAAGCCGGAGACGAACCAGATTCGATAAAGCCTGCGATATTCGGCGGGAAGCTCTCCTTCCGACGTCGCGGCAGCACGCGCAAGATTGCGCAAGCGATGCTGGATCCACACGACTGGCAGCCACAGCAGTCCGACGAACACATAGAGTCCGAGCGAGAGCACGATCCAGCCCTCGTTCATATTCCAGCCGATCTCTTCCGCGAGCAGCGCGCCGGTGATGGGCTGCGCCACCACGGCGACGGCGGTGAAGACCCAGTCGGCTATCACAACGGTCCCAGCCACATGTGCGATCACTCGTGCATCCTTCGTGTGCTGCGCCATCACCATGAAGAAGGCGATGCCAGCCCCGGCGCCGAGCAGCACGCACGCACCGACAATGTGCGTCCAGCGCAGGACGTGGACCCACTCCATCAACGCTCCTCCACCAAGGCGGCAACCGCGAGCGCCAGCGCCATCGCCGGAAACACTTTCACAAATGCGCCCAGAGGATCGGCCCACATCTGCGGCAACAGGATCGTCCCGCCGACCAGATAGCCGATCGACACGGCTATCGACCACCATGTCGCGAACCGTGTCCAGCGCCTCCACAACACCATCCAGCCGATCCAGATGTCGAGGGCCGCGCCAAGCACGGCCAAGTATATCGCCGCTTCCGGGCCGGTCTTGTCCGCGATGAGTGCGGCGGCCTGATCGCGCTCAACAACGCCGATGATTCCGCTCGCTAGCCAGAACGCCGCCAGTGTCACCACGAGAAACGGGAACACCAGTTGCACCCGTCCGAACACGCGCTCCTGCATCGTGGCCGGCATAGCCTCGAGAGTCTCCTCCAACGGCGTCAGCCGAAGTCCTCCTGCCTCTCGCCAGGGCGCGGGATCGCCCGTCACATTCCTCGCCAGCGCCTTGAGCGCCGTCGTGCGCAGTGGAGACCGCCAGCCAAACCAGCCGGCGAGATCCGCGAGTCGAGCCAGCTTGAAGCCGATCCATTTCGGAAGACGCCACACATATAACGCGTCGTCGCGCCCCACCCATCGCCGCATCGCCGTCACGATGTCAGCAAGCGTGTGCGCCTCGTCCTCGACCAGATCGTAATCCTGCTTTGAGGCCACCTTGCCTGCTAGGACTGCGCATACGGCCTCAGCGACATCCCTGCACGCCACCGTCTGTATTTTCGCCTCCGCCAGAACCAGCGGTTGGACGAATGGCGTCGCCGCCAGCATGCGCAGCAGCGTCGTGCCGCCGTAGGCGCCGACGCCGATCACCAGTCCTGGCTTGAGGATTGTCCAGTCGAGACGACTCTGACGCAGAGCCTCGTCCGCCGCCGCCTTGGTGTAGAGGAAGGCCGTCTTCCCGCCTGGCTCGGCGCCCGGCGCAGAGATCTGGACGAACTGCCTCATGCCGCGCCGCTCGCACTCGCTGACAAGCGCACGGATCGACTTGTCCTGTACAAGCGCCAGGTCGTCGCGCGATCCGTCCTGCAGAGCGCCGGAGGCGTTCACCACGGCATCGATCTCAGACAGCGCCGCGGTCCAGTCCCCCGGCCTCAGCATCCTGCGAAGGTCGGCGCCGATCCACGGAATGCCAGGGCACAGCCGCCGCCCGCGGTTCGCCACCCGTGCCAGCCCGACCACGTCGTGCCCGTCCGCTCGAAGCGCCCGAACAACTTCGAGCCCGATCAGGCCGTATCCGCCTACCACAAGCACACGCATGGCGCTTTCCTCGGAACGTCAATATCTCTATTAGTTCCAAGGTATTATCACAAGCTCTATGCGCTTAGCTTGACTTCATCCGCCCCATCGTGTCCAAGCACGCTTCCAATTTTCTCGACCACCGGAACCGCCCCAATGGCCAAGCCGACCAGCATCAAGATCCGTCTCAACTCGTCGGCGGACACCGGCTTCTTCTACGTGACCAAGAAGAACCCGCGCACCCAGACCGAGAAGCTCGTGCTGAAGAAGTACGATCCGGTCGTGCGCAAGCATGTCGATTTCAAGGAAGGCAAGATCAAGTAGGATCTGCCTCCTCGCGAGAAATAAAAAGGCCCGGAGCACCGCTTCGGGCCTTTTGCTTTTTGGCGAAGACGCGAAGAGCCTATCTGCCCTCCCCGCCGCCGGCGGCCGATGGCGCCCGGGGGAGGCCGGAGGCGACGAAGCGGGCGATGGCGTCGATCTCCTCCGGCTTCAGTAGGGCGCCCATAGCTGGCATTTCTCCCGAGCCCTGCGCGATCGTGCGGCTGATCTGGGCGACATCCTCGCGGCCTGCAAGGGTGGGCGCCGCTCCGCCGGCCACTCCGCTTCCACGCGGCCCATGGCATTGAGCGCAGGTGCGGGCGAACGCTTCGCGGCCCAGCGTCAGTTGGGCAGGCGTCGCGTTCACCCGCGCTGCTGCGGCGACCGAGGCGCCGGGCGGCATGGCTGAAGCGGTCGCGACCGAGGCGTCGTTGACGCCATCGCCCAAAGCGAGCGCGATGAGCTCGGCGGGCTTTCCACGCGTCGACACGGCGACCACGATCACCTGCCGGCCATTGTAACGGTAAGTCATCGGCGCGCCGGTGACGAAGCCCGGCAGCTCCTTCTCCCAAACGACCTTGCCGTTCCGTTTGTCGTAGGCGCGGAACATCGGTCCGCCTGTGCCGTCGGAAATGTTTCCGGACTCGCCGAGGAAGACGAGGTCGGGGGTCAGCAGTGGGCTGGGTTTGATATCGAACCGGCCCATCTTCGAGAAGTCGAGGCCGAGGCCCTGAAGCGCTGGATGGTTGCTGACCAGGGGCGACGCCGGTCCGATCGGCGCGCGCCACAGCTGCTCGCCGCGGTTCATGTCGAGCGCGATCAGCTCGCTGTAGGGCGGTTTGAACATGGGCAGGCCGCGCGGGCCCATCACCACATGGTTGCCGGACTGGACGTAGGCGTTGTTGGTGCGCGCCGGATCGCCTTTTGCGAGGCCGGCGGCGTTGGGACGGTTGCGGATCGGAACGTAGAGGATGTGGGTCGCCGGATCGAACGCGCCGGCGTTCCAGTTTTGGCCGCCGCCATAGCCCGGATAGATCAGCGTGCCGCGAAGGCCGGGCTTCACCTCGACGATGGGCTCGTAGAGTCCGCCCTTGGCGTAGTGCGACATCATCTCGACCGCCTCGGCGCGCAGCTCTGGCGTGAAGTCGATTAGATCTTCTTCGTGGTATCCGAGCTTCGCCAGCGGCGCCGGTTTGGTCGGAAAAGGCTGGGTTGGCGAAAGTTTCTCACCGGGAACTTTCGAGGCCGGGACGGGACGTTCCTCAATCGGCCAGATCGGTTCCCCGGTCATGCGGTCGAAGACGAAGACGAGGCTCTGCTTGGTGAGCAGCGTCACCACCTTGCGGGTTTTTCCGTCCTTTACGATGTCGTGGATGATCGGCGCGGCAGGGTTGTCGTAGTCCCACACGCCGTGGTGCACGACCTGGAAGTGCCAGATCTTCTTGCCGGTCTTGGAGTCGATGCAGACGAGGCTCTCGCCATAGAGGCCGTCGCCAAGGCGGTGACCACCATAGAAGTCATTCGAGGGCGTTTCGGTGGGTAGGTAGACATAGCCGGTCTCGGGATCGGCGCTGAGCATCGACCAGACGCCGACATTGCCGATGTAGTCGGCGGCGCTGTTCTCCCAGCTCTCGTATCCGGGCTCTCCCTTCTGCGGCACGGTGTGGAAGGTCCAGAGAAGCTTGCCAGTGCGGACGTCGTAGCCGCGGACGAATCCGGGCGTGGATTCCTTGTTTCGGGATCCGGCGGGAATGACCTGGACGACGAGGACGTCGCCAACGACGAGCGCCGGCGAGACCGAGCCGAGATCCGTTACGGCGCGTCCTTCAGTCAGGTTGGCGCGCAGGTCGATGGCGCCTTTGACGCCAAAGGCGAGGTCAGGCTTGCCGGTCTTCGCGTCGATCGCAAACAGCCGACCGTCGACCGAGTTGTGGTAGAGCCGCTTTGTCGTCCCATCCTTCCAGTAGGCGAGCGAGCGGGGCGCAAGGTTGGCTGCGCGGCCGCCGATATCGCGCGGATCGGGCAGGAAGGTCCACAGCGTCTTGCCTGTGCCAGCGTCGATCGCCGCGGCGCCATGGTCGAGCCAGGGCATGTAGAGCACGCCGTCGTCCATCAGCGGCGTCGATTTGAAATTGGCGGAGACGGGTGACCCTGTCGTATCTGCGCTCCAGCGCCAGACGATCTCAAGTTTCGAGACGTTGGAGGCGCTGATCTGCGTGAGCGGGGAATACCGCGTCGACTGCGGATCGCCGCCCCAGTAGGGCCATTCGCCGTCGATCAGGGCCTGCTTGCCGGCCGCAACGAAGTGATTGCACGACCCCAGCGTCAGCGCGGCCAATGCCGCCGCCAGGGCTACAAGCGGCGCATTGACCTTCATGCTCGGCCTCCTGCCTTGCCTAGTTCGGCTTCGGCGCGTCCGGCAGGGCGTAGGCGATCACATAACCGCCCAAGTCGTCGCTCGGCCCGTCTGCGTCGCCCGGCGCAGGGCGCGGATAGCGCCAGCCCGGGTTCGGCACGGTGATGACGACATACTGCTTGCCATTCGAGGTCATGTAGCTCATCGGCGAGGCGTGGGCGCTGGCCGGAAGCGGCGCTTCCCACTTCACCTTGCCGGTGCGCAGGTCATAAGCGCGGAACATCTTGTCCATGGCGCCGCCATGGAAAATCAGTCCGCCGCGCGTCGTCACCGACGCACCCTGCACCGGCGTGCCGACGTTGAACGGCAGACCCGAGGAGACGCCGAACGGACCGGAGTCGTTCATCGTGCCGATCGGGTGCTTCCACAGCAGCTTGTTGGTGTTGAGGTCCATCACCGCGATGACGCCATAAGGCGGCTCATAACAGGGAAGATCCGTGCCCACGTTCATGAAGGGAAGTGGAAGCTTCCAGTCCGACATGAAGGGCGCGGTTCCCGCCGTGTAAGTCACGCGGCTGGGATCGTATTTGGGATCGTTGGGAACGCCCATGGCGTTGACGCCACCGCCGCCCGGACGACCGCCGCCGGCTGCCGGTCCACCGGGACCGCCTTGGCCAGCTGGTCCGCCCGGTCCTCCGGGACCGGCCTGGCCAGCCTGCCCGGCAGGCTGGCGAGCTGCAGCCGCTTCGGCGCGTGCGCGCCGATCGGCCGCCAGCTTCTCGCGGTCTTCGAGGCTACGCAGCACGATGCGGTTGCCCATCAGCATGGGCGCGGCGACCAGGAGGCCGTTGTCAGCATCGACCGATACAGAGCCCCAGTTGAAGCCGCCGGCATTGCCCGGGTACTGGAACGCGCCGCCCCAGGTGCCTACGGTCTCACCCGTGCCGCCGCCGCCGCGCATGGGCGGCGTGAAGTGGCCGTCATAGCGCATCTTCTTGAATTCGACGCGGCACCAGAGCTGGTCGAGCGGGGTGAGGCCCCACATGTCCTTCTCGACCCGGTCAGCGTGGAAGTTCGGCAGCGGCGAGAAGGGCTGCGTCGCCGCAGTCACCTCGCCTTTTTCAGGATTCTGCGGGACCGAATTTTCCGGGATGTCGTAGATCGGCGTGCCGGTCCTGCGGTCGAGCAGGAAGATCTCGCCGCGCTTGGTCGGCTGCGCCACGGCGGGGATCAGGTCGCCCTTCCCGTCCTTGCGGATGTCGACCAGCACGGGCTGGGAAGGAACGTCCCAGTCCCAGATATCGCGGTGCACGGTCTGGTAGGACCACTTCGCCTCGCCGGTCGCCGCGTCGATCGCCACGACGGAGCTGGCGTATTTCTCCGCGAACTCCGTCCGCAGGTCGCCGTCGAAATAGTCGGGCGAGGAGTTGCCGGTCGGAGCGAAGATGTAGTTGAGCTGCGGATCGTAGCTCATGTTCGACCACACGTTCGGCGTGCCGCGCGTGAACTCGCCGCCCTCGTCAGGCAGGCCGTGATAGCCGGAATTGCCCATGTCCCACGCCCAGGCGAACTGGCCGGTCATGGCGTTGTAGGCGCGCACGACGCCCGATGGCATGCCGAGCTGCTGGGTGTCAGCCACCCATCCGCCGACCACGACATTGTCTCGCGCCACCGTAGGCGTCGACGTCACGAAGTAGAGCGGCGGGGCGTGCGGGCCGAGGCCGGAGCGCAGGTTCACTTCGCCGTCGAAGCCGAATGAGCGGCAAACCTGGCCAGTCATCGCATCGACCGCGATCAGGCGGGCGTCGGTGGTGCCGGTGATGATGCGCTTGGCGCATTCGCCGGTGTAACCGGCAGGCGCTTCGTGATAGCCGAGGCCGCGGCAGGTGCGTGCGAAGGTCGATGCGTTCTCGAGCGAATTGCCGCCGCCGGGCTTGGTCTTGGTGTCATAGCGCCAGCGCTCCTGGCCGGTATTGGCGTCGATCGCGATCAGCGTGTTGGCCGCGGTGCAGGTGTAGACAAGGTCGTTCACCATCAGCGGCGTGTTCTTGAAGTCGAACGGCACCTTGGTGCGGTAGACCCAGGCCTGTTTCAGGTCCTTGACGTTGTTGACGTTGATCTGGTCGAGCTGCGCGAAGCGCTGGCCGCCCGGCACGCCGCCATAGTTGCGCCAGTCGGTAAGGCCGTTGCCGGCGACCTTGTTGTCTGTGCCGCCGACGACCGAATAGCCCTGGATGCCGGCCAGCGCGAGCAGCAGGAATCCCGCAAGCGCGGCGCCGCCAACCCAGCGGGCGCCGGTCTGCGGAGAGGTATCTGGCGACGTACGCATCGCCGCCTTGTGCCAGGGCGAGAGAAACCACAGGCCGACGACGACCCACGCGGCGAGACGCGGCAGCAGGGCGACGAAGTCGAGCCCAGCCTCGAAGATCGACCACACCACGGTGATGGCGATCATCGCGGCGAATAGCCTCGGACCCCACAGATTGCGCAGGAACAACAAGGCGGCGGTGGCGAGCAGACCGAGGCCAATGAGCAGGTAGTAGAAGGATCCGCCGAGGCCGACGAGTTCTCCGCCCAACCAGACCTGATAGAGGCCGACGCTGGTGAGCGCGGCGGCGAACGCGATGTTCAGCCCCGCAGCCAGTCCCTGGGGGTCGTTCTTCAACGCCCGCAATCCGGCCAGGGCCGTTGCGCCGGCGAACAGAATGGCGGTCAGAAAATAGAACACCGCCGTCATCGTCATCTGCGGATTGACCGGCGGGGCCAGGCCATTCGGCGTCGCCGCTTTTGGATTGAGGGCGTCTATTCCGCCCCAGACCGCCACCAGGGCGACGATCAGATAAAAAGCCGCAAACGCCCACCGGGCGATACGAGCACCCATACGCTCCTCCCACTTCCCGCTGTCGGGCGTCTTTAGCTTTATGGCTTTCGGCCCGACCTTTACGTCAACACTAGCCCCGGAGTTCCATGCCTGCAAAGGCGCCGCAACGCTCATATCCGAGCAGATTTTCGAGAGCGGCAGGCGAGTCGGGAGGAATCCGCTAGGTTAACGGTGGCGTTCGGCCTTCGGCTGCGCATCTACCCACCATTGTCATCCTCGGGCTTGACCCGAGGATCTTGCTTTCGGGCGGCTTGAAGATCGTCTGGCGTGTCGCTCGTGGGTCGGAAGAAGGATCCTCGGGTCAAGCCCGAGGATGACTCGTTGAGAGGGTCGTTTCCCGAT
>Ga0210377_10002571_pt1 | contig 15829 bp, 15 predicted proteins | sample PLM4_65_b1redo_FD_155480 | JGI IMG/M metagenome (GOLD analysis project Ga0210377, IMG submission 155480) | Groundwater sediment microbial communities from an aquifer in East River, Colorado, USA - PLM4_65_b1 redo | ecosystem: Environmental > Terrestrial > Soil > Riparian zone | place: USA: East... | reverse complement strand
CTAGGGAGCGAGGGAGCTAGGGAGCTAGGGAGCTAGGGAGCTAGGGAGCTAGGGAGCTAGGGAGCTAGGGAGCTAGGGAGCTAGGGAGCTAGGGAGCTAGGGAGCCAGGGAATTAGTTAACTGAAGACTCAGGGCCAAGGACTGAAGGCTGATGGCTGAAGGCTGCACTGATACGGCACCGCCCGCGACTGAAAGATGACGCCCACCGGAGGCATGAGGGCCACCTTCCACCCATGCGTCGCGGGGTGACGGTACTCGAGCTGGTCGTGGTACTCACAATCATCGGGGTGCTGGTCGGTGTGGTCGCTCCCAGAGCCTCGTACTTTGCCGACCGAGTGGCGGTGGAGCATCAGGCAGCGCGAATTCTGTCGGCGTACCGCTCCGCCTGGCTCACGGCACGGATGCAGCGACGTCTCGCGCTGCTCCGCGTCACCGCCGACACCCTCGCCATCCGCACCGTTCTCTCCGCCGGCGCGGCGGAAACCACCCTGGTCTGGATGAGCACAGGGCCCGCCGTGGCTGGTGTTGCGCTCACCAGTTCATCGCACACGACGGTATTCGCTCCCGATGGGGTCGCAATGGGGTTATCCAACAGCAGTCACAAGCTGCAAAAAGGCGGCGCAAAACGGCAGGTGGTGGTGTCGAGATTGGGGAGGGTGCGGATAGTGCCTTAGGGAGCTAGGGAACCTCTGAACAAGTCCCTGCGTGCCACCCGGGCCGGCGAGCACTCCCGGAGCTCGCCTCGGGCGGGCTGGCTCGGAGTGCTCGACCAGGTGGCCCACAGATCACACAGATGAACAGACCGGATGGTTTCTGGTAAAGGATTCCTCGCGTGGCGCCGAGCCATCGGTTTTCTATCGGTGACATCTGTGGGCCCCCGGTCATCGGACATCGTAGTCCGCCGGCAGGATCGCGTGAGAGCCTGCTCAGCTTCGGCCCTCCGGACCGCGCGATGACCTCCTGCAGAGATTCCCTAGCTCCCTGACCCCTTGAACATGATATCCAAGTGCACCAGGATCTTCGGATTCATCTTGAACACCAGGAACCGTGTCAGCTTCTCGATCTTGTAGTCGTGGAGGTCCATGGGGATCCCGGCCGCCGTAACGTGGATTCCCTCCGATCCGCGTGCTGCCGTCGCCGTGATCCGTTCCGCTCGGGTCACCCCGTGAATCACGAAGTTTCCGGTGAGCACCACGCCGGCGCTGTCGCCGCGCTCCCATTCGGGAGTCACCCCGGTGAGCTCGAAGCGAATGGTCGGGAAGATGGCGGCCTCCATCGTCTTGACGAGGTCGCGATCTCTCCGGTCGTTCCCGGTTTTGAGCGAGGTCACCGGCGCCTCGACCCAACCCCTCACATCGGCGAGCGTGCTCCCGCCAATCATCTGTCCGCGGAGGGTGCTCGTCGTCCCCGTGAAGTCCCCCAGTGTCGATTTTCCATCGAAACTCAGGGTCCCCCGGAGGAGTTCGGCATCGGGCCAGCTTCGCTGCGCCACTCCGGTACCGGTCGAGGTCAGGGCGAGAAGCAGGATGACGCCGCCGAAGCGCACGTCAGACGTCCGATTCGGCCGGAGCCTCGAGTCCGTAGCGGCGAATCTTCGCCAGCAGTGTCGACCGGGCCAAGCCGAGAAGCTGGGCTGCTTTGCGCCGATTGCCCGAGGTGTAACGGAGCATGGCGGCAATCTGCCGGCGCTCCACCACTTCGAGCGACTCGGGGGCAGGCTCGGTCTCTCCGAGCGCCTCCCGCAACCGGTGCAGATCGAGCTCAGGCAAGTCCAAATCGACCACCAGAAATCCGGGACCCCCCTCACCGCCAACTGCAATCTCGGCTGCCCGGGCTCCCCGGGACTCGATTGTAACACTGCTTCCTCCGGTCCTTAATGTTTCGGCGAGTCGCCCCGCCCGCTCGGCGTCGGCGCTCACTACCACCACTGCCCGGGTTTCCGTCGTGGCCATGGCTGTCCCCCGTCCTTCATCAGTATATACTTGCGCCATCGATGGATCGGACTCGCGGTGGGTACGTCCCCAGCTTCTCGGCTCCGCCTTCTGACTGGCATTGGTTGATTGCGACACTCTGACCTCCCCCGGCTACAGGCCGGTGATCGTGTCCAGGATCCGTTCCTCGTACTGGACGTGGAGACGCGCGGAGGCGACTTTCCGCACACGGTTCTGACGCTCGGAAACTCGACCGGGAGGATTGAGACCGCTCCATTCTGGGCCGAAGATCAGCCGAAAATCGCCGGTATCGCCAAGCGGGCAATCGTCCAGGTGATCGGCGATGTGATTACCTACCGGCAAAAACGCCAGCTTAAAGTCAGCTCTGTCAGGGTCCTTCCGGCGGGCACGGTGGAGCCGAAGCGGCTCCTCCCCTCGGTCGGCGATGTCGAGCGGTACTGGACCTATCTCGACCGGCTGCGGAGCGAAATCAAAGGAACGAGACTGCGGGGGGTGCTCGATTTGTTCTTCGAGGACCCGGAGTTCAGGGAGCGATATCAGGAGTGTCCCGGCGGCATCTCCGGCCGCCACGCCGAGCTCGGAGGTCTGGTCCAGCACACCGCCGAGGTCGCCGCGATCGCGGTGGCCATCGCCAAGACAGCCGGCGCCGACCAGGAGTTGGTGATCGCGGGGGTCCTCCTCCACGATATCGGCAAACTCGAGGCATACCGTTGGGACGGGGCCTTCGAAGCCACAGACCTAGACGCGCTCCACGGCCACGTAGTGCTCGGGGCGCTCATGCTGGAACGCGCGGTCCGGAGCGTGTCGCCTCCTCCCTGCACCGAGCTGGAGCTCGCGATCCTTACCCATCTCATTCTCTCGCATCACGGCGCACAGGAACTCGGTTCGCCGGTTGCCCCCGCCACCCTGGAGGCGGAGGTCGTGTACCATGCCAACCTCGCGAGCGCGAGATCAGCCGTGGCTTCGGCGGCGGAGTTCAAGAGTGATTGGGGGCGACCGGTATAAAAACAGGAACGGCCGCACAGCTTTCGCTGTCACGGCCGTCCCACACATGGACCGGCTGGAGACGAGGCTTCCGCCGCCGTTCTTCTCTCTCCTCGCCACCGTTGGCTGATACGCCGTTCGGGAGGGCGAAGGGAGGCCCCAGTGTTGATTCCCAGGCCGGATGGCCGTCCCACCTGGTTCGTCCATGCAAGCGCTGCGAGTCGGATCGGGTCGCGGACCGACCCTTCGCACTGCACTCCGAGGCGCTACGTCGGAGCGGGTGGTGCACGCGACTGGCCCCACCTGTTCGGGCCGGGTGATCACCAGGTTCATCGATGTCCGGAGTGAGCGAGCACCCCGATCATCTCCCCTGCCGAGTCGCCCGAACTGTCGCCGCCTTACAGAAGCCTCTTGGGGAGGCCGCCACGAAGCGACGCCTCCAAGATATGGCGCGCTTAGAATCGCGCAAGTGCCTGATTTTATTCGGTTTAGGTCACTTCAGAGTGGGCAGAATGTGGAGACGGAAGTGACGTGGTATAAGGACTAACGAGGGGCTCGACACACAGTGTGGAAATGTGGATCAACACAGTGTTCAGAGGTCAGGGGCCAGTGGTCAGACCAAAAAACGAAAGGAGACCCGGGTCGCGAGTCTCCTGATCACCGATCACTGCCCCCTGACCACTCAACTCTCCAACCCGACCTCGATATACCGGTACGTCGGCTCCGCTTCCAAACCGCCGAACAGCGCACCGGCCGAGCTCGCCGCGAACCAGCCTCCGATCAACAGGTGCTCGGTGCCGAGAGCTTGTACAATGGGCCGGAACCAGCGGCGGAGATGGCGAATTTCAGGAGCGCGCTTGCCGAGGAGCGCCATGAGCGCCCCGCTGCCGGAAGTGGCGCGGAGAAAGTGCGCCAGGGCGTGGGCCCGCTGGGAGAACTCAACCGCCTTCACACCGGGCTCGTCGAAGAGCACGCGGCCCTCGAAGACATCCATCGGCGGCGCATCGAGCCGGGGGCCGAGATAGACGTACTGGCGCCCGCCATCGGGGAGCTTGCGCTCGACCACGGCGGCCGCGGTTTCGCTGGTAAGCCGGGCGGCGTGCAGCACATCATCGTCGGGGAGAAGCCCCACCGCCGCGGTCCACTCCAGCGCGGCAAGGGCCGTTTCCACCGGGCATCCCGCCATGTCATCGAAGGCGAGCAGCCGGGGAGCCTGGTCAGCCCGCAGGATCAGGTGCGCAAGACCCTCGGTGCGGTCCAGGAAGGTCCGAACGGTCAGTGTGCCCGGGGTCGCCATGATCGGAAGCTTAAGGTCGACCGCGGATATTGACAAATCTCCATTCGCGCGGAACTTCTCGGAATAATGGCCGACCTCCCCGAATGGAGACGGGGTCGCCGTGCCACGTTCTCCGCGAGCCGCGAGGCTCCCAGCCGATGAGGTCGTAGCAATGGCGAAGGGCACGGTGAAATGGTTCAACGACGCGAAAGGCTTCGGCTTCATCGCGCAGGATGGGGGCAAGGATGTGTTCGTGCATCATACGGCGATCGTTGCCGATGGCTTCCGCTCACTCAGCGAAGGCGACGCAGTGGAGTTCGAAATCGTTGACGGACCCAAGGGGCTGCAGGCTTCGAATGTAAAACGGGTCTGATCGCGGGGAGTGACGCAGGACGACCGCCGGTGCGGGAACCCAAAACCTTCCGCGCCGGCGGTTCTGGCTGGTTAGCTTCCGGCCATGCCCACCCCCGGCTGGCTCGCGCTCGTTGCTGTCCTCTCCCAGGACCTGCCGCCGCTCAGTTTCCTCGGATTCCGCGCCGGCATGCCGGTGCGCCAGGCGACCGCACTTATCGAGTCGATCCAGGGGCGGCTGACCTGCCACTCCTCCACCGATCCACGGATACGCGAGTGCACCGGATTCATCCCGGAGCGGGGCGTGACCCGTCCGCTCGCCGTCCTGATCTCCTCGGTGCACGACTCCGCCGCGGTCATCGTGCTCTCGGGAGCGCCCCCCTCCGACCTCGCGCGATCCTGGATCGAGGATCTCAGCATTGATTTCGGCCGGCCCGATCACTCGGTCGCTCCGGCGAGCCAGCACACCTGGCAATGGGTCCGCCGCGGACGGATGTTGCGGGTCATCGTCCGCAACCCGGGCGACACGGTCGAGACCTCAGTCACCCTGACCCACGGCCCGCTGCTCGACGGACTCGGACCCCCCGAAAGGAAAAAACCGGACTGAGCCCGGCTTCGGTCCCGCAATCTTCCAACCCAGGCGCTATTTCTTTTTCTTGGCCGTTTTGGGGTGCGGTTTTCCATGCCCGTGGCGCGCTACCGCCGGCTTCGGCTTCTTCGCAACCTTCACTTTGGGCTTCGGCCGGGGCTTCGCAGCCACCACCGGCTTCTTCGGTTTTTCCCGCTCCAGCGCCCGCTCGGCGCGCTTCTGGACGATCGCACGTGCCTCGGCGAGCACCCGCTCGCTTTCTTCCTGAGCCATCAGGTTCCGACGCACCGCGAACTTCAGCATTTCGTCGGCGTCGGCCAGATCGAACTCCCGGACCCGGCAGGCGGCCCGGATCAGGTTGACGATCGCGTCCGCGACAGGACTCCGGAGGACCTGGGCTATGCCCGGGAGCACCTCCATCAACGAGCTTATCTGGGTTCCACCCAACTCCGTCACCACTTGATCGCTTCTCCGTCGCGGGGTTTTGGATCGCCGCAACGTATTGACGAGGGGGTTGCACGTCAAGAAAGCCGCCTGCCAACTCGTCTGCGAGTTTGGCAGGCGCTGGGAGTATTATGGGATCACACGAAGAAAGGCCGAAACACTTAGTCCATCCAGGTCCGTCTCGTGACCACTCGCGTCTTTGATTTTCCCCCGATCGAAACGGATGCCCGGCGAGAGCGAAGCCGAGCTCCCGAGCTGGATCCGGAATCCGGTCCCGACCCCTAGCATTCGGGCACTTCCGCTCTGCGGGTTGGAAAACCGTCCGGCGGTCAGGGGCTCGATTGCGAGCCACGGCGCGAGCGGGATGGATACCGATGCTTCGGCGCCGGAGAGGTTTTCGCGGTTCCGTGCCGACACGCCGGTGGTGTCTCCGGAGCTGCGCCGGAAGTTCCACGCCGACAGCGAGAGCGTGCTCCCGCCAACGGGGGCAAGGAACACCGCTTCCGTGACCCAGCGTGGCCCGGGGCGGTATTCGCCGCGAAAGGTCCCTGCCTGTCCGAATTGGTCGTCGCCGAACGTGCTGTAGGTGACCCCAACGGAGAGGCGCGACTGGCCGAGGAGACCATCCGCGCCACCGCGTATCCTGCCCTCGAGACCCGGCTTGTAGGTGATGGGGCCCGCGGCATCGGCATAGGGGGTAAACTCACTGTTCACCCTGAGGCTGCCCGCGAGGCCAAAACTCCAGTTTCCCGACTGCACGGCTCCGGCCAGCCCGCTGGTGACCGAGAATCCGCTGGCATACGACGCCACGGGGAAACCGAGGATGCCGGGTGAGACCGCACCGATGACCGTGTAGTCCTTCGGCGAAGCCCGATTCAGGCCGGTCGGGAGATTCACCAGCACGGTGGCGACGACCGCATCGCGCCCCATCACCACGGCGGCACGGATCTGGGTATCGGTGAAGGCGTCCACCGTGTGGCTGGTGCCGTCCTGCCGATCCATCCTGGTGGACGCCCACGAGGAGCCGATGTCGATGGTCAGGCGCCCCGCGGGGATAACTGCTCCCACCGGAATCACCGTTTGCCGCAGACGCTTCAGGACCGGGAGAACCTCGAATCGCATCGTACGGACATCGATGCCACCAAAAACCTGCCCTTCGGTTTGTTGAGCCGATCCCTGCCGGGGCAGCAGGGCGAGGGCCAGCGCGAGGAGCAGCGCGCGACCGGTCTTCAAAGCCGCGGGATGGTCGTGGCGGTCGTGGTGAGCGTGCCGAGCCGGCTGGGGTCGTCCTGACGCAGCGCTTCGGCGAGGCGGGAGCGCAACGAGAATGCCGCCTTGAGCTGCGTCCGGCTCAGCCGGCCGGCGAGCGTGGGAGCGATGTGCTGAACCGCGGCATTGAGCTGGGCGCTCCGAAGCGATGGAGCGCGCCGCGTCATCGCGAGCGCGAGTTGAGATCCCCGTGCGCCGTTCGCCGCCGCGGTCCGCGCACTCCGTGCCGAGCGCTCGCGAGCGGCGCTGAACGAGGGATCGCGCCCGGCAGCCTCCTGGTACTGGCGGCCGGCCTGCGCGAAATCTCCGCGATCCTCCGCGACCAGCCCCCGGCTGAACGCGAGGAAGGCCTGGAGATCTGCGGTTGGCTGCTCTCGAATGGCGCTCCGCTCGGCGGGAGTGAGTGGAATGCCCCATCGCTCGAGCAGATCGAAGACAACCGATTTCTCCATGGCGAGGAGGCGGGAAAGCTTGTCCGAGGCCGATCCGCTGGCGCGCACCGAGGCATTGGTCGAGCTCACGACATTCGCGTCGAGACGGATGTCGCCGCCTCCCGTCTCACGAATGGCGCCCTGGACCACATCCGCCGCGCCGAGCAGCCGGCCGGAGCGTGCAGCAGTACCGGAATCGACCCGCCCCGCGGCTGCGAGCGCGAGCTCATCCGCGAGGGCCTGTACCCGTTCTCGCTCCAGGAGTGTGAGCCGGGACACTTTGGCGAGATCGGTCACGACGAGGTGCGCGAGTCCACGCTCGAGCGGCTGGAGCGACGAATCGGCGCCGATGTAGGTCCAGGGGAGCACCGCGACCGTGTTGGGCGCCGGCGCGCGACCCGAGAGCGTCTGCTCCGCGGCAATGGTCCGGCGGGCCTCGAGGGCGAGAACTTGCCGGGTGAGAACGGCGAGCCGGGCTTCGACACCCTGGCGCTCCGCGCGATCGAGCGCATGTGCCAGCGCGCGGCGGTAGGCGGCGAGGGCCTGTTCCGGCTCCGCCAGCGCTTCGTACGCCAGACCGAGGTGGATCGTGGCGCGGATGTCTCCGGGTGCGAGCACGAGCGCCGCACGCAACACATCGCGAGCCCGGTCGAAAGCTCCCGCCTGATAAAAGGCGACGCCGACGTCGGTCAGGATCCGGGGATTATTCGGGTGGGCGGCGCGTCGAGCTTCGAGGGCGGAAAGACCCGCGGGCAAAGGCCCCGCGGGCGGCGTCCGAGGCGCACACCCCGTCGCGGCGGATATCACCCCGGCCAGCACCAGTAGCGTCGAGCGCATGCCTCAAGATATGTGCGATACTCGTGCCCTGCCAACGAGCGTGTGATCTGGATCACAATTCGAGCGGGTGTTCCGCTTCGCTCCTCGCTCGTCGCTATCCCCCTGCTATTGCGGCATCGTGAATATCCTGCCCCATCGAATACTGGTGAAGAAGGGTAACGGCTTGTAGGTGGTGCCGTCGAAGCTGTAATAGACCAGCAGTGGCCGGCCGCGCACGTTGAGGCGGGGGAGAAAACCCCAGTACCGTCCGTCGTACGACCCGTCACGGTTGTCGCCCATCATGAAGAAGGAATCGGCGGGGACCACGATCGGGCCCCAGTTGTTGAGATCGGGATGATAGGTGCCCCGGTCGACGCCGGCGACCAGATACTTGCTCTGCCAGCGCCGCATCTGCTCCCGCTGCATTGGATCGGCGTTGGCCATCGGATCGCTCCGGATCGCCCAGGGCTCATTGACCGGCTGACCGTTGCGATACAGCTGTCCCGCCTCCATGGACAGCGTGTCCCCGGGCACGCCGATCAGGCGCTTCACCACCTTGAGGCCGACCTCTTCCACCGAATCGAAGACGAGGATCTCGCCGCGGCGCGGCTCGCGAAGCGCCGGGAGACGGGTGTGAATCAGCGGAACTTCGGCACCGTACAGCAGCTTGTTGACGAACAGGAAATCGCCGATCAGCAGCGTCTTTTCCATGCTGCCGGAGGGAATCCGGAACGCCTCCACGAGGAAGGTGCGCAGAAAGAACCAGACCACCAGCGCGACGGCGATGGATTTGGTCCAGTCCCAGAGCCAGCGGGCGAATGACTTCAAACTGTTCCTCTTCTTCCCTCGTTGAGGGATCAGGATTCAGGAGTCAGGGGTCAGGGCAAAGCCCCTTCCCTGACCCCTGACTCCTGACGCCCGATTCCTAGTTCACCCAATCCGCGATGAAGATATTCGTCTCACCCTCGCTTCCATGACGATTGGAGGCCCAGGCGAGTTTCCGGCCGTCGGGGCTCCACATCGGAAAACTGTCGAAATCAGGATGCGTGGTGACCTTTTCCAGACCGGTGCCGTCCGGATTGATCAGAAAGAGGTCGAACTTCCCGCTTCTCGGGTTCTCGAAATTGGACGAGAAAATGATTTGGCGCCCATTGGGATGGAAAAACGGCGCAAAGTTCGCCCCGCCCAGGTGGGTGATCTGCTTCGGATTCCCGCCGTCGGCATCGGCGATCCACAGCTCGACCTTGGCGGGGCGGACGGCTCGGGCGTTGAGAAGCCTGGTGTAGTCGGCGCTGTCTGACCCCGTGACCGGATAGGCGGCCCGCCACACGATCCGCTTCCCGTCGGGAGAAAAGAAGGCGCCGCCATCGTAGCCCATGCGGTGGGTGATTCGGCGGACCTGGCTGCCGTCGATCCTCATGACGTACAGCTCGATATCGCCGTCGCGCGTGCTGGTGAAGATGATCGACTGGCCGTCGGGCGACACCGTCGCCTCAGCATTGTAGGCGCCATTCTTCGTCAGCTGCCGCAGGTCGGTGCCGTCGGTCCGCGAAGTGTAGATCTCGAGCTGCCCGAGCGGCCACACATATCCCATGGACTGGTCGGGGCGTGCCGGGCAGGCGGGATCGCTCGCGAAGGTCGACGAGTAGAGGATCCGCCGATCGTGATCGTAGAAGTAGCCGCAGGTGGTCCGTCCGAGACCGTTGGACACCCGGCGCATTCCGGAGCCATCGATGTTCATGATGTACTCCTGGTCACACCCGGTGTCCACCTTTTCCTGGCGCTGAAAGATCAGCTGCTTCCCGTCGCCGGAAAAATAGGACTCGGCGTTGTTGCCGCCGACGGTGAGCTGGCGAAGGTTGCGTAGATGGCGTTCGCCCGGCTCGGGCTGGTGCAGGACCTGAGTTCCGCCGCCGGGGCTCGAGGCGCAACCGGCCGCCAGCAATGCGGTGATAATAGTTGTTTTCATAGGAGTGGAAAATACCGCAGGGGCGCGCTTCCGCGAAGTACTCACGGAATCGCGAACGCGACCAGCACCCCTTCCTCCTCCTCGCCCCCGGTTGCAATCACCACGAACTGCTTTCCCCCTCTGGTGCGGTAGGTCATCGGGACCGCATAGCCGAACGCGCCCAGCTCCGCGCCCCACAGGACGTTTCCGTTGGCGGCGTCGTAGGCAAAGAGCGTGCTTCCGCCCCCGGTCACGAAGACGAGGCCACCCGCCGTCACCATCGGGCCCGGTGAGCCGACGACACCCACCGGCGGAAGATTCAGCCCCTTGAACAATGGATGGTTCCGCACCCGCGGCCAGTCGCCCACGGTGACTTGCCAGCGGTGCTCACCGCTCGCCAGATCGATCGCGGTGAGCGTGCCGTAGGGTGGCTTCAAAATCGGAACGGTGCCGCCCACCTCGGGCTCGAAGCGATCGCCCGGGGAGGAGGCGATCCCGAGCGCCGCGCCGGGCACGAAGGCATAGGCGGCGTCGTTCGTTCCGGACCGCGCGGGTGGAGCGAGCCGGTGCAGCGCCGGGGAGTTGTTTGCCTTGACGAAGTACAGTCCGGAGACCGGGTCGAACGCGCCGCCACCCCACCCCGCGCCGCCGATCACGCCCGGAAGGGTGACGGTTCCCTCGCGCGACGGTGGCGTGAAGAGCGGTCCAAGCCGGTACGCCCGGACCGCCTCTCGTGCCATCGCCTTGAGCTCAGGAGTGAAGTCGATCAGATCGTCTTCGGTCACCCCCTGCCGGCTGAACGGCTTCGGCCAGGTCGGGAACGGCTGTGTCGGTGCCGCGCGCTCACCCGGCACGTCGCTCGGGGGAACCGCGCGCTCCTCGATGGGCCAGACCGGCTTCCCGGTGACCCGGTCGAAGACGTAGAGGAATCCGGTCTTGCCCGCGACGGCCACGATGTCTTCCAGTCGGCCGTTCCTCCGGACGGTGGCGAGGAGCGGCGGCGCGGGCAGATCGTAATCCCACAGTCCGTGATGCACCGTCTGAAAATGCCAGACTCGCCGCCCGGTCCTCGCGTCGAGCGCAACGAGCGACTCGGCAAAGAGATTGTCTCCCTTGCGCGCCCCGCCGTAATAGTCGTTTCCCGGTGTGCTGACGGGGAGAAAGACCAGACCGCGCCCGGTGTCCACGGAAAAGGGTGCCCACACGTTGGTATGGCCTACCCGGGACCACGAGCTGTCTTCCCAGGTCTCGTTTCCAAACGCCCCCGGCTTGGGGATCGGGTCGAACGACCAGACCCGGCGCCCGGTCCGGACATCGAACGCCTGCACATCGCCGGGGGGATCGCCGCGATAGGTGAGCCGGTCGGCGACGCCGTTGCCGAGGATCACGAGGTCGCGCCAGACGACCGGCGGGGATGTGTTGGTGTAATGCAGCCGGTTGACACGCCGGCCCAGGCCGGCGGTGAGGTCGATCTCCCCCGCGGTGCCGAACGAAGCGATCGGCCTCCCGGTCGAGGCGTCGAGCGCGATCAACCGCCAGCGGCTGTTGAGGAAGATGCGGCGCTCCCGGCCGTCACTCCATGCCGCGATCCCGCGATGCACGAAGCCCATCCCGTTGGGAGGCTGGCCGGCGGAATAGGCGTGCGGGTCGTAGCGCCAGAGCTCGCGTCCGGTCGACGCCTCCAGGGCCACGACCTGGTTGTAGGGTGTCGGGAAGTACAGCGTGTCGCCGAGCATGATCGGCGTCGCCTCGAAGTAGCCCGGCCGCACCCGGGTCGCGGTATCGCGCCGCTCTCCGGTGCGCCATTGCCACGCCGGCTTCAGCCGGCCGACGTTCTCGCGGGTTATGTCCCTGAGCGGCGAATACTTCATCGCGCCGGGGTCACCGCCGTATTCGCGCCACTCACCGGCCTGGGCGGCGAGGGCGGCCGGCGCCAGCAGCGCCAGGTGGAGGAAGAGCGAGGCCGGTTGCATGATCAGCGCCGGGCGGGGAAGTCCCTGCCGATCTCCTGCGCCGAGCGAAGCGAGAGGGCACAAAAGGTGAGAGTGCCGTTGGCGCATCCCATCGACACACAGGTGGGCGCTCCGACGACGAACAGGTTTTCATGATCGTGGGTCCGGCCCCAGGAATCGGTCACGCTGCTCCTCGGGTCGGTGCCCATCCGGCACCCGCCGGCGGGATGATCCTGGAAGCTGTCGCTCCGGGTCGAAATGACGGCTCCGTCTCCCGCCCGCGCCATCCCGTCGAACACCTGCCGGATCGCCGCTTCGCTCGGGCCACGCAGCTCCGCCGACACCGGATCGTCCCGCAGCGAGAGCCGCGGCAGCGGATCATTCCAGGGCGTGCGCTGCACCGGATCGAGCGTGACGGCGCTTTCGCGGGCGGGAATGACGTCGTAGTAGGCGCGCACCCGGGCCGCTCCGGTGGCCGCGCGCCGGCGCCAGTCGGCGAGCAGCGCGTCGCCCAGAAGGAGCCGGCCGGTCGAGTCGCCCAGCCGGGGCTCCCGTCCCGCGGCGGATTCCCACACCCGAAGGTCGTGCCGCAGATACCGGGTGGTCCGGGCGACGCGCATGAATTTCTTGCTGACGAGACTGTGCTGTTCGTTGATGCCCGGAAACAGCCGGAGCGGGAGGCTCACGAAGCCGCCGACATTCCGGTGACCTCCGATATACTTGCCCACGAGTCCGGAGCCGTTGCCGAGTCCATCCGGGTAGCGGCTGCTCGCGGAGAGGAGGAGCAGGTGACTGCTCCAGACATAACCCGCGGCCACGACGAAGATCCGCGCCCGGAACTCGGTCTCCGATCCTCCATCGCGCGCCACCGCCACCGCGCGGGTGACCCGGCTGCCCGGGCCTTCGACCTCGAGCCGGCGCACCACAGTGCGCGGGATGAGCGTGACCCGTCCCGAAGCGCGGAGCGGATCCCAGGTATGGTCGGGTGAGTACTTGGCTCCGATGGGACAGACCGGAAAACAGGTATCGTTCCGGCAGCAGGCCGGGCGGCCTCGATACGGCGCCGAGTTCTTGGCGGACGGCTGGCTCCACATTGGAATACCGGCCCTGTCGGTCCACCCGCGCAGCTGCTCGAGGTTGTACGAGAGGGGAATGGGTGCCTGCGGGAAGGGAGCGCCGCGCGGGTCGAGCTCGGGAGGACCCTGCTCTCCCGCGACCCCCAGCCGCACTTCGGCGTCCTGGTACCAGGGGTCGAGATCGTCGTAGGAAATCGGCCAGTCGTGTCCGACGCCGTACAGCGCGCGAACCCGGAAGTCTTCCGGGCTGAACCGCGGTGTGACCCCGCCCCAATGCATCGCGAGCCCGCCAACCTGCATCGATCGCGACTGGATCCCGTCGACATCGTAGCCGTCGAGATGATCGTTGCGCCACGGCGTCTCGCCGTAGTCGAGGTACCGGCGGCGCAGGGCGTAGCGCTCGGCGGCGCGGTTGCTCTCGTCGCCCGCTTCGACCACCACGATCGCGGCCGGGCCCGTTTCGGAGAGCTTTTCCGCCACCATCGCCGCGCTGATGCCGGAGCCGATGATGCAGACATCGCTCTCGATCACCCGTCGCACGGCTCAGCGTCCCGTGGCGAGCGGAAGGGGCATCCGCGCGGAAGTCGCGAGTGGGCGGCAGCTGTTCCGGCCGATCGCGGCCCGGTAACAGAGATCGGTGGCTTCCGGCGAGTCGTAGAAAAATGCCAGGAGACCGAGGGCGAGGTGCGGCGCGCGGTCGATGGGCGGGAAGCCCGCAAAGCGGCCGGTTCCAACGGCGGCGCGGACTTCCGCCTGGCGCTCACTCACCGTACGCGACGCAAACGACGGCCCGAGCGCGTCGAGCTGCGCGGCCCAGCGCAGCGCGGGGCTCGGACCGGTGACGTGAATCTCGCCGGTGCCGTAGCCATGCAGGAGCTCGGCGCTCTCGCGATAGCCGGCGAGCCATTGCTCGAATGCCTGCGCCGTCCGCTCGAGGCCCCCGGCACCCAGCTCGGCGGGGAGGACGGCGGCGGCGAGCGCGCGGAGCCGCACCGGGTCCAGCGACGCCACCGCGAGGCCATGAAGCCGCCGCGCCACGAATGGCAGCGGAACCAGCGCGGCAACTCCCAGGACGAACCGGCGGCGGGTGGTCGACATGCGCCCTAGGGGAGCAGCTCGGAAGCGATCGGGAGCGGCGCGCGGACGCGAAGCACCGGCGCCGGCTGGCCACGGCGGAGGTTGCGGTCGAAGAAGTTCCAAGTGACCAATCCGTCCTCCGAGGCGGGCTCGAGGAGGTAGGCGGCGAGGATTCCCAGCGGCTGGTCGGTCATCACCATGTGCCAGCCGGCGGGCACGCTCGAGGTGCCGGCGCCCCATTTCCCTTCAACCCGAATGGTACGGTGCCCCTCGAAAAGCTGCTCCACAATCAGACTGTCCACCTGGAAGGCCTCGATGTCGGCGGCCCAGCCGGCCTTGATCCGGCGCACTTCGATCCCCTGGGCGCGGAGGAGAGCAGCGACTTCGGCATGCTGGGGCCCGAAGAGATAGGCGGCGGGAACGGCTTCTTTCCGCATCGCCTGAAAACGGTCGAACACCGGCATGCGGATCGTCCGGAAGACGCCGGTCTGGCGCCGCCGGGCGAATGGACCGCTCCCTTCGCTGGCGCGCACGGTGAGCTCGGCGATCACGTCCATCGTGGCCGGCGGCGCGAAGTCGGAACGCAGCCCGACCGAATCGGGGCGGTAACGGCTGGCGGCGAGATTCAGCGACTTGATCGTCGCCCGCTCCGCCGCGGCCAGCCGCAGGATCTCGAGGACGAAGTTATAGGTCGCATCCACCCGCGTCTTGAAGTCGGCGTGCGAATACGCCTCGCTCAGGATCGACATCCGGCCGCGCATCCCCATCCAGTTGCTGCCGAACCGGGGCCGGGCATCGTAGGTCTCCCACCCCTGCACCAGCGAATCGGGATCGGCGTTCCGGAAATTGCCGTAGGAAAAGACCTCCTGCTTGTGCCGGGCACGCATCCGCGCGCGAATCTCGGGGAGAAACTTGTCGCGGAGGTAGTCGTTGGCGGGCGATGAATTGGGGTTCAGGCCGGCGTCATAGGTCAGGACGTAGCCGTGGTAGCTGCCGTTGGTGGTGTGGAGGTCGATGAAGAGGTCGGGATCCCAGGCGTTGATCAGGCTCGCGGCGGCGCGGGTCTCGGGGGCTTCCTGCTTGAGATAGTCGCGGTTCAGGTCGAGCCCCTGGCCATTGGCGCGGAGGCCGACGCTCGCCGGGCCCTTCTGCGAGGGGCGATTCCGGGCCTCGGGTCCGAACATGTCGTTGCCGTCGGCGTTGTAGATCGGAACCACGACGAGGACGACGGAGTCGAGCAGCGGCTTGAGGGGCCCCAGGGTCAGATCGCGCAGCAGCATGAGCGCGGCTTCCTTCCCCTCGACTTCGCCCCCGTGGATGTTGCCCTGGAGGTAGATCACCGGCTTGCCGGTCCGCGCCGCTCGCGGGGGGGCGTCTACCAAAGGGCGGGAGGCGATGATGTAGGGCAGCACCTTGCCCATCGGGCTTACTCCCAGTCGCCCGACCCGGATCCCGGCACCCAGCCGCTGCAGCGAGTCCACGAAGCCGAGCACGTCGGCGTGGGTGGACGTTTCCGCGTAGTTGGTGCGCTCGGCCCGGGTTTGCTGGGCGGGGAGCGCGGCCTGGGCGAATGAGAAAACGAGGGCCAGCACGAATAGCATGCGCATATCGAACAATAACGCCGGAATTCCGTTGATGCCGGGCGTGACGGGCGGTCCCTGGTC
>Ga0210377_10002570_pt1 | contig 15837 bp, 19 predicted proteins | sample PLM4_65_b1redo_FD_155480 | JGI IMG/M metagenome (GOLD analysis project Ga0210377, IMG submission 155480) | Groundwater sediment microbial communities from an aquifer in East River, Colorado, USA - PLM4_65_b1 redo | ecosystem: Environmental > Terrestrial > Soil > Riparian zone | place: USA: East... | reverse complement strand
CGCTTGAACGTCAGGCGAAAATCGATCGCTCTCGCGATGCGCCGCCTTGACAACGGTCAACGGTCAACGGTCAACGACTCGACAGGAGAAGAGATGCCCGACAAACGCCTCGTAACGATGCGCAACGTGGAAAAGCTCTTCCATCGCGGCAGCGAAGACATTCGCGTTCTGAACAATCTCGATCTCGACATCGACCGCGGCGAGTTTCTGGCGCTGATGGGACCGTCGGGCTCGGGAAAGAGCACGCTGCTCAACCTTCTCGCGGGGCTCGATCAGCCGACGTCCGGGACTGTTGACGTCGACGGTGAGCGCATCGACCGCATGAACCGGCGCCAGCTGGCGCGATGGCGCGCACGCCACGTCGGCTTCGTCTTTCAGTTCTACAACCTGCTGCCGGTTCTGTCGGCGGAGCGCAACATCGAATTGCCGCTGCTCCTCACATCGCTCTCGGCGAAGGATCGGAAGGAGCACGTGCATTCGGTGCTGAAGATCGTCGGCCTGGAGCACCGCGCCCGGCACACGCCTCAGACGCTCTCCGGCGGCGAGCAGCAGCGCGTCGGGATCGCGCGCGCGATCGTCACCGATCCGACGCTCATCCTCGCCGACGAGCCGACCGGCGATCTCGATCGCAAGACCGGAGACGGCATTCTCGATCTGCTGCAGGCGCTCAATCGCCAGCACCGCAAGACGATCGTCATGGTCACGCACGATCCGCACGCCGCCGGACACGCCAAGCGACGTCTCTACATGGTCGATGGACAACTCTCCAGCGAGATGGCGGCATGAAATTCGTCAGGCTGATCCTCTCGAACTTCAGGCGTCACAAGACGCGCACGCTGCTGACGATCCTCTCCATCATCGTGGCATTCGTGCTCTTCGGATACCTCGCCGCCATCCGCAAGGCGTTCCAGATGGGCGTCAGCCTCGCCGGCGCCGATCGCCTCGTCGTCCGCCACAAGGTCTCGCTCATTCAGCCGCTGCCGCAGAGCTATCAGGCGCAGATCGAGCGCATCGACGGCATCGTCACCAGCTCGCAGGCCGCCTGGTTCGGAGGCATCTATAAGGACGAGCGCAACTTCTTCGCGCAGATCGCGGTCGAGCCCGAGAGGTTCCTCGCCATCTACCCCGAGTTCATCGTGCCGCCGGCGCAGAAGGAAGCGTGGATGCGGACGCGCACCGGTGCCGTCGCCGGCCGCAAGCTCGCCGAGAGGTTCGGTTGGAAGGTCGGCGACCGCATCCCGATCCAGGCGACGTTCATGCGCCCGAAGGGCAACGGCAACATGTGGCAGTTCGATCTCGTCGGTCTGTACGACGGCTCCGATCCCGAGATCGACACGACGCAGTTCTTCTTCCGCCACGACTACATGGATGAGAACCGCGCCTTCGGTCAGGGACAGACCGGCTGGTACTACATCAAGGTGAAGGACCCGAAGCACGCGGAGGAGCTGGCAAAACGCATCGATGAGACATTCGCCAACTCGCCGGCCGAGACGAAGACCGAGACGGAGAAGGCGTTCGTCAAAGGATTCGCCGAACAGATGGGAAACATCGGCGCGATCGTCGTGGCGATTCTGACCGCGGTGTTCTTCACGATTCTGCTGGTCGCGGGCAATACGATGTCGCAGGCGGTGCGCGAGCGGACCGCCGAGCTCGGCGTGCTCAAAGCCGTCGGCTTCACGGACGTGCAGGTCCTGATGCTCGTTCTCGCGGAGTCGATGCTGATCTCCGTCGTCGGCGGCGTCATCGGCGTCGCCATCGGCTGGCTGACGGTGTCGGCGGGTGATCCTACCCACGGCGCGCTGCCGGTCTTCTTCTTTCCACCCGAGGACATGATCGCGGCCATCGTGTTCATCGTGGTCCTCGGATTGATCACAGGCGCGCTTCCGGCGCTGCAGGCGCTGCGGCTCAACGCCGTCGAAGCGTTGAGGAGGGAGTAGCAATGCGCCGATGGTTCTCGCAGCTCGCTGCACTCATCGAGTTCAACGCGCGCACGCTGCCGGCCCGCATCGGATCTGCCGGCGCCGCGATCTTCGGAATCGCCGGCGTCGTGGCGGTGCTCGTCGGCGTGCTCTCGATCGGCGAAGGCTTCCGTCACGTGATGACGGCCACCGGATCCGCGGATACCGCGATCGTGCTCCGCTCCGGCGCGGACAGCGAGATGACGAGCGTGTTGATGCGCGACAACCTCGACGCCATCCGCACGGCGCCCGGCATCGCGCGCGCGAACGGCGAGCCGATCGTCTCACCGGAGCTCTTCGTGATCGTCGATCTGCCGAAGCGCTCGACGGGAACCGACGCCAACGTGCCGATGCGCGGCGTCAAACAGGAAGCATTCATCGTGCGGCCCGAGGTGAAGATCATCGAGGGGCGGAACTTCGGATGGGGGAAGAACGAGGTGATCGTCGGCCGCGGCGCGCACGCGGAGTTCAAAGGCACGGACATCGGCTCGGAGCTGAGCTTCGGTCAGAACCGGTGGAAAGTCGTGGGCATCTTTTCGGCGAACGGCAGCATCAACGAGTCGGAGCTGTGGGCGGACACCGCGGTGCTCGCGCCGGCGTACCGCCGCGGCAGTGTGTTCCAGACGGCCATGGTGAAGCTCGCATCCGCCGGAAGCTTCCAGGAGTTCAAGGACACGCTCACCTCCGATCCCCGATTGAACGTGAAGGTGCAGCGCGAGACCGAGTATTACGCCAGTCAGGCGCGACAACTGCGGCTGCTCGTCACCGGCCTCGCCCTCGTCGTCTGCAGCCTCATGGGCCTCGGCGCGTTGTTCGGTGCGCTGAACACGATGTACACCGCGGTGGCGGCGCGCTCGCGCGACATCGCCACGCTCGAGGCGATCGGTTTCAGCGGCGGTCCGGTGATGATCTCGGTGATCGCCGAGGCGCTGGTGCTCGCGCTGATTGGCGGCATCATCGGGGCAGTGGCGGCCTATCTCGCCTTCGATGGGTACCGCAGCGCAACGCTGAACTGGCAGACGTTCAGCCAGGTCGCGTTCGCGTTCGACGTGACACCGACGCTGATGGTGTCCGCAATCGTTTACGCGCTCCTCATCGGACTGGTGGGCGGATTGTTTCCGGCGATCCGCGCCGCGCGGTTACCTGTGGCGACGGCGCTGCGCAAAGCGTGAATTCATTGCTGATCGTTGATCGCTGATTGCTGATTGTGGATTGAGACCAATCAGCAATCAGCGATCAACAATCAGCAATTTCGAGAGTCGGTTCGCCAGATCGTCCAGGCGGTTCAACTCGGCGGCCATGCCCTGTGCGCCTTCGGTCTGCGCGGCATGCGCGGCATCGGCCGCGCGTTTCAACGCATCGGCGGTGGCGCGCAGTTGCAGAGCGATCTCCCATTCAATGCGGCGGCGCGCGAGGGTGAGCTGGTCGCGAAACGCGTCGATCACCTGCGCGGAACCGCTCTCCATCGCCTCGCGCAGCACGGTCATCGCCTCATTGAGCGCGGCCGATCGATCGGATGAGCCGATCACCGCGCGCGCCATCGACCTCCAGCCCAGCGGCGGACGGATCGTCGCGCCGGCCCGTTCCGGTTGCGTCATGTCCGCCGCGTCGACGGTGAGCTCCCCTTCCACGCTCAGGCCGGCGGCGCGAATCCTTTCGATGAGCTGCTGCGTCGCGCGTGCGTAGCCCTCGACCGCTTCGCGGTGCATCGCCGCGGCTCTCGGGCGGATTTCCGATGCCCACTCGCGGACGGCGGCGGCGGCGATGCCCCTGGCGTGGTCGGCGGCCGCCTGTCGCAGTTGCCAGCGTCCGACGCCCTCGCGCTCGACGGCGGTGCGCAGGAGCGCCGCCGCGGCGTCGAACGTGGCGAGAAACCGATCGCGTTCGGCCTTCAAGCGGTCGACGATCGCGTCCTGCTCCGCCGAGCTCTGATGCGAGGACTGGCGAAGCCACTGCTGCGCATCGGCGATCGCGTTTCGGAGCCGGGTCGCATGCGAACCGCTCAGCGCCGGCGGCCGCATCAGCGCGGCACGGCGCTCGTCGATCTCGAAGACGAGGCGGTCGGCGAATCGCTCCACCGCCGCGTTCATCAGATCCGTCGTCGCTTCGCTTCGCTCGGCCAGCGCGACGGCGTCGTGCACCATCTCGTCGGCACCGAGATCGCCGGCGATGCGCGCGAACTCGCGCAGACGGTCCTGCCCCGTGGCAAAGGCCCGCGTCCCGCTGTCGCCGGCGTCAGCCCGCCGTCCGCGCATCACCTTTGGTTGCATGCTCCACATATTTCACGACCGTGACGTCGGAGAGCGCGATCAGGCAACCGCCCGAGACCATCGTTTCCAGCGACGCCAGCATCTTGTCGATCTTTCCTTCCTCGTCGACCATCGTGATGACGATCGGATCGTCACCGGAGAACGCGAACGTCTTGTGCCGGTGCACTCGTTTGTGTGCACCATATCCCATTACGCCCCGGGCCACGGTCGCGCCGGCAATATCGAGCTGCGCCGCGCGCTTGACCACCGCCTCGTACAGCGGCTCCCCTTCCCACTTGTCGTCCTCGCCGATGTAGACGCTGAGCATCTTCGCTTTTCCGATCAGTCGCATGAGGTCCTTCGCTTTCGGCGGCGCAGCGGTCGCCACTTCACCCGTGCCGAACTTGATCACGGTCGTGTCCTGCACCTCGACCAGACCGAGATCGACGATGTCGTAGACGTCCGGCAGCACGCGCTCGATCGCCTCCGCCGTGTCGACGATCTCGATCCTCACCGGCAGCGCGCTGGAGAGGTCGAGCACGTTGATCGTCTGAATCGTTCCGCGGCCGGTGAACCCGGCGATGCCGCGCGACACGGTCGCGCCGGCCAGTCCGCGATGCTGAAAGAGCTCCAACAGCGCGTTGTAGACGCTGCGGCCGTGCCACCGCGCCGACTCATTCACGGTCACGATCAGTTTCTTCGCCGGCCCGGGTTTCAACATGCGTTCACCTGCGCGCGAGGACGACGCCCAACTGCACGGCCAGGAACCCCGCCACCACCGACGCCACCACATTGACGAGCGCCCACGACATCGCGCCGCTCTCCGCCAGCCGCTGCGTCTCGTACTCGAACGTCGAGAACGTCGTGAACGCGCCGATGAATCCGGTCGCCACGAGCAGCCGCCACGCCGGATCGATCATCGTCCTCTCCGCCGCAAACGTGGCGAAAAAGCCGAGGACGAAGGAGCCGCTGACGTTGATGAGAAGCGTGGCCAGCGGGAACTCCCGCTTCCAGAACAGCGCCACGAGAAGCGCCACGGCATACCGCGCCACCGCCCCCGCCGCGCCGCCGGCGGCCACGATCACGAAACGCATCGGTTTAGCTCTCAGCTCTCAGCTCGCAGCTCTCAGGGAGGGCGGGCCTGAGAGCTGAGAGCTGAGAGCTGCGAGCTGAGAGCTCGCTCAGGATAAACTCGTACAACACAATGATCCACTTCTATCACGTCACGAAGAAGTTCGACCGCTACTCGACGGCGCTTCAGGACGTCACCTTCCAGATCGAAAAAGGAGAGTTTGTCTTCCTCACCGGTCCGAGCGGCGCCGGAAAATCGACCCTGCTGAAGCTGATCCTGCGGCAGATCCTGCCGAGCGAGGGACAGGTGATCGTCAATGGACGCAACCTGAACGCGATGAAGCGCTCCCAGCTCCCCTGGTTCCGCCGCGAGATCGGCATGGTCTTCCAGGACTTCAAGCTGATCGAGCGCATGACGGTGTTCGAGAACCTCTCCTTCATCCTGACCGTGCTCAACGTGCCGGGGAAGGAGCACAAGAAGAAAACCTACTCCGCACTCCGCGCGGTGAATCTCTCGCACAAGCTGAACGCCTATCCGCCGCAGCTCTCCGGCGGCGAGCAGCAGCGCGTGGCGATCGCCCGCGCGCTCATCAACGATCCGATGATGCTCATCGCAGACGAGCCGACCGGCAATCTCGATCCCGACCTGGCGCTCGAGATCCTGCAGATCTTCGCCGACGCCAACCTGCGCGGATCGACGGTGCTGGTGGCAACGCACGATCGCGATCTGATCCGCAACAGCGGCCGCCGCGTCATCACGCTCGATCACGGCCGCGTCGTCGACGAGAAGATCTCCGCGCCGGAACGGCCGGCGCGCACGGGAGGAGTATTCGGAATCGCCACCTGACCGAGACATGCCCAAGACCTACATCCCCGGCCGCCACGAACCCGAAACGCCGTCCAGCGCGTTCCTCTACTTCCTGCGCGAAGCGCTGCGGCGGATCTGGGTGTCGAAGCGCACCAGCTTCGTCGCCGTGGCCATGATCTCCATGTCCCTCCTCATCCTCGGCACCTTCCTGCTGGTGTCGGCGAATCTCGCGCGCGGCGTCGCGCAGTGGCAGGGGCGCTCGCGCATGAACGTCTTCTTCGAGCCCGAGGTGAGCGCGGAGCAGATCCGCGGGGTCGAGGGCTTCCTCGCTTCACATCCCGATCTGTCGCGGCGGCATTTCGTTTCGAGCGAGGAAGCGCTGGCGCGATTCAAGACGCACTTCACGAATCTGACCGAGGTGGTGGGCCAGCTCGATCAGAATCCGTTTCCGCCGTCGTTCGACGTGGACGTCACTCCGGCCACGGTGCAGTCGGCGGCATTCGCGCGCGATGTCACCGCGCTCAAAGCGATGCCGGGCGTCGAGCAGGTGCAGTTCGACTGGGAGTGGCTGGAGCGGCTGAAGCGGCTCGTCAACCTGATCAACCTGGCCGGCATCATCGCCGGAGGCGTTCTCGCGGTGGCGGCCGCATTCACGATCGCGAACGTCATCCGCCTCACGATGATGCTGTACCACGAAGAGATCGAGATCATGCGGCTCGTCGGCGCGACCGAACGCATCATCCGCGGACCGTTCCTCATCGAAGGCATCGTGCAGGGAACGCTCGGCGCTCTCCTCGCCGTCGGGTTGCTCTACGTCACGTTCGAAGTGGCGAAGCGAGCCATCGCCCCCTCCGCCTCCCTCCTCTGGGGCTTCATGTTCCTCGGTTTTCTGCCGTGGCAGAAGATCGCCGCGCTGATTGCCGGCGGCATGCTGGCCGGCTGGATCGGAAGCTGGCTCTCGGTGCGCGAGTCGAGCGAAGAGACCGCGTAACGCCGGCGGACAGCCGCCGGGACGGCGGCGTTACTTGAGGCCGCCCTCCTGTACCATTCGCCCCGCATGAAACTCGTCGAGTGCGTCCCCAACATATCCGAGGGCAGAAGAGCCGAGGTCTACGAAGCGGTCGCCGCCTCGGCGGCGGGCGTTGCCGGCGTCACGCTGCTGAACGTCGATCCCGGCGCGGACACCAACCGCACCGTCATCACGTTCGTCGGCGAGCCGGAGGCGGCGCTCGAAGGCGCGTTTCAACTCATCCGGAAAGGGATCGAGCTGATCGACATGTCGACGCATCGCGGAGCGCATCCGCGAATCGGCGCGGTCGACGTCGTGCCGTTCGTGCCCGTCTCTGACGTCACCATGGACGAGTGCGCCGACCTCGCCCGCCGCCTCGGCGAACGCGTGGGGCGCGAGCTGGGCGTCCCGGTTTACCTGTACGAATACGCGTGCAGCGCGCCGCATCGGCGCAACCTCGCCGACATCCGCGAAGGTGAGTACGAAGGCCTCGCGCGCAAGGTCAACGACTCGCAGTGGAAGCCGGACTTCGGCCCGACGAAGTTCGTCCCGCGATCGGGAGCGATCGTCATCGGCGCGCGCAAGTTTCTCGTCGCGTACAACGTCAACCTCAACACGACGAACAGGCGGCTCGCGAATCGCGTCGCGTTCGACGTCCGCGAGCGCGGGCGCATGAAGCGCGACAGCGAGGACCAGCCGGTGCTCGACGACAAGGGCGAGCCGGTGTGGGAGCCGGGTCTGCTGAAGTCGGTGAAGGCGATCGGATGGGTGATCCCCGAGTACGGCTGCGCGCAGGTGTCGATCAATCTGACCGATCTCGACATCGTGCCGCTGCACATCGCATTCGAGACTTGCGACGAGCGTGCGAGGGAGCGCGGCCTGCGCGTCACCGGCTCGGAGATCGTCGGCCTCGTGCCGCGATCAGTCCTGCTGGAGGCGGGACGGTTTTATCTGCAGCGCATGGGACATCCGGTCGGCGTCCCGGAATCCGCGCTGATGCACACCGCGATTCGCTCCCTCGGCCTGAGCGAGGTGAAGCCGTTCGATCCGAAAGAGCGCGTCATCGAATATCGACTGGCGAATCAATCGCCGCTCGCGTCGATGACGGTGCGCGGCTTCATCGACGAGCTGTCGAGCGATTCGCCCGCGCCGGGCGGCGGATCGGTGTCCGCACTGGCCGCTTCGATGGGCGCAGCGCTGGCGTCGATGGTCGCCGCGCTCTCCCACACGAAGAAGGGGTTCGAGTCGAAGCAGCCGGAGCTCGATCGCATCGCCGTTCGCGCGCAGCAGTTGAAGGATGAGCTGCTCGCCGCGGTCGACGCCGACACCGCCGCGTTCGATCGCCTGCTCGAGGCGATGCGCATGCCGGCTGACAATCCCGCACGCGAAGCCGCACTCGCCGACGCCACCGTCGGCGCGACCGAGGTGCCGCTGGGCGTGCTGGAACGATGCCCCGAGGTGATCGACCTGTGCCGCGAGATCGCGAAGATCGGATTGCAGGCCTCGCTCTCCGACGCGGGCGTCGGCGCGCAGATGGCGCGCGCTGCCGCGGCCGGCGCGTATCAGAACGTGTGCATCAATCTCGCGGGATTGACCGATGCGGCGCGCAAATCCGCGTTGCTCGCGCGCGCGAATGCCAGTTGGCAGGAAGCACAGCAACTCCACACGCTCGCCGAACGCGACACGTTGGGCCGATTGAGAGAAAAGGCCGCCGAGTAGCAGAGCGTCAACCGCCAACATCCTTACGTTTGACGAGCATGGCGCTGCTACGACCACGTCGAGCCACCGATGAATGCCACGCCTCCCGATACGAGGAAGGGGCAGTTCGGATTCGATTTCAAGCGCTTCGCAAGGAGACCGGAGCCCGCCGCCGAGTAGGCCGAGCGCTCGCGCGGTATAAGATCGGACGCCAGAACTGTGAGCAGCGTTTCTACTCGAGGCGCCACGATCTACTTCGCCGACTCCGGCGCCGGGCCGCCGGTGATCCTCGCCCACAGTTACCTCTGTTCCGGCGAGATGTGGTCGCCGGTGCTGCCGGCGCTCGAAGAGTCGCACCGCACCATCAATGTCGACCTGCGGGGTCACGGCCGGTCCTCGCCGATTGAGCGCGCAATCACCTTGTACGACCTGCTGTCGGACTGTCTGGCCGTCCTCGATGATCTTCACATTCAGACAGCGGTCTGGGCCGGATTGTCGATCGGCGGCATGATCGCGTTGCGTGCAGCGCTCGTCGCACCCGAGCGCGTGAGTGCGCTGATCCTGCTCGACACCGACGCCGGCGCGGAATCCAACGCGCGACGGTTGCAGTTCGGCGCCATGAGCCTGGCCACGAGAGCGGTCGGACTCGGGCCGTTAGCTCCGGAGATCTGCCGGCGGATGTTCGGGCGAACGACGCGGGAGCTCCGGCCGGCGCTCGTCGACGAGTGGCGGAAACGATTCGCCGCCGCGCACGCCCCGTCAATGCGCCGCTGTCTCGAGGCACTCAATCGTCGTGACTCGTTGCTGGATCAACTGGGACGCATCACCGTGCCGTCGCTCGTGCTCGTGGGTGACGAAGATGTGTCGCTTCCCCCGTCGCGTTCGAGAGAGATCGACGCCGCTCTCCCGAATTCAAGGTTGGATGTCATTCCGCGTGCAGGTCACCTCTGCACACTGGAACAGCCCGAGGCAGTCGCTGGTGCGATCGCCGCGTTTCTTCGCACTTCCAAAGCAGAACACCGAGGAGAACATGCCGGCGACGCTCCGGCAGCGCTGAGATCGTGAGCCACCGCGCGAATCTGCTCCTCGTGGTGAAGTGAGAGGAGATGTCGTACCGCGTCGACCAGGTTCCGGCACTCTGGCGTCCCGCCTGGCTGGTCTGGTCGTGGGTTCTCGGAGTTTCCTGGTGGTCGGTCGTCCGGCTTCTGCATGCGACCTGTCGCGTCCGCGTCCAGGGGATGCCTGCCGGTGAGGCCTTCATCTATTGTCTATGGCACCGGGACTGGCCCGTCTGGTTCATCGCGTTCGCGCGCTCGCACCACCGCCAGGCGTTTCTGCAGCATCCGGCCGCGTACATGAAACCGGTCCATATCGGTCTGGAGTTGATGGGCATCCGCATCCTCCTCGCATCCAGCGGCGAAGAGGCGCGCCGTGCCTCGGCGGCGCTGGTCGAACTGCTCGAGGAAGGATGGTCGACGGTGATCTCGCCCGACGGCCCGGCCGGTCCGCCGCAGGTGCTGAAGAAAGGCGTGCTTCACATCGCGCTCGACAGCGGCGTGCCGGTCATTCCGGTGCGGCTGACGGCGAAGCCCGCAGTCCGGCTGCCGACGTGGGATCGCAAGCTGCTTCCCCTGCCCTTTGCACGAATCGCCGTCACCTTCGGCGAACCGATTCACGTGACCGCCGAGACGTTTGAGGCAGCACAGCAGCGGCTCAGCGAAGCGTTGGGTCAGAGGGTCGAACATTCCGCGCTACACCATGAAGTTTGACGCCCAGCCCTCGGCGCCTGCCTCTGAAGATCAGCGCTTTCCGACCCGTCGTCCTGGCCGACGAGATCAACCGCGCGCCGGCGAAGGTTCAGAGCGCGCTGCTCGAACGGATCGGGAAGCGCGTACGAAGTGGCGCACCCCGGCCTCGAACTCCGCGCTGCGCTCTTCGAGATCGCTGTAGATCGACGAGTTCTCGAGCACGCTCAGCGTTGACTTGCCGGCCGCGACGGCGATCGGATTGCCGGACAACATCCCTGCCTGATAAACGGGACCCAGCGGCGAGATCATCTCCATCAGCTTCCGCGGGGCGCCGTACGCGCCGATTGGCATGCCGCCGCCGCTGATCTTGCCGAGCGTCGTGATGTCGGGCCGCACGTCGTAAAGCGACTGCGCGCAGCCGTACGCGACGCGAGGCCGGCGGAACGCAACCCATGTTCCCCGCCACCGGCTCGACGATGATCGCGGCGAAGTCGTGATCGATCGCGGCGCGCACGGCCTCGAGATCGTCGCGACGGCGGCGACTGGCTGCCACTTATCTCAGCGGTAATGCGTGATTTCACAAGCGATCGGGCTCGAGCTCTTCCGTGCGACCGCTTCGAAACTCTGCGCGGGCCGCGTTCGCCAGGCGGAGAATCTTATCCGCCGACACACCAAACAGGTCACTCCACACGCGCTCGGAGTCGAGCTCGGCGAGCATCAGAGTCGCGAGTGCATCCTGCTCTGTGTCAGGCAACTTGCTTGCGGCTTCAACGGCACGCTCGAAAAGCTTCGTCATGTCTGCCGTCCGTGCGCCGACGAGCGCGTGCTGGTGCTCGATGAAGGCAACGGCGCGCGACAGGTGTTCGACGTGAAAGACGCGCCGGTCCGCTCGGTCGTGGTCGGAATCATCGACGACGTTGGGGAAAACCCGCCCCGACGAGGGAGATGCTGGCTTCGGAGCGTTCAGGCCAAATGAAAATTCCTATCCTTTCTCATCTGCCTGAAATCAGCTTCGCGTTCTCCGTGCACCCTGCCCATTGGGCGGCCTGAAGAGCGGTCGAGCCTCCCTTCGTCTTCGGGTCTGTCTTCGCGCCATGTTTGAGGAGCGATTTCACGATATCCGTCCAGGTGCACCTCTCAGCGGCGAAATAGAGCGGCGTAGCGTTGTTGTCGTCGGCGGCATTCACGTTCGCGCCGGCGGCGATGAGCATCGGCGTGAGCTTCCGGTACCGTCCTCGTATCGCCGCGATCAGGGCGGTCTGCCCATGCGACCGTGAGTCGATGGGGACACCCGCGGCGAGGAGAAGCCTCACCGTGTCCATGTGGCCTCCGACCGCTTTCATCACAAGCATCGCGCCGGTGGCGTCGATATGCATTTTCGCGAGCCTCCGCTTCGCCTCATCCGGCGTGAGCGGTTTGTCCTCAGCGGACGACTTCGAAGAAGAAGATGATGTTGTTGTTGTTGAGGGTTTTGATGATGCCGGCGACGGAGGCGGCTCCGCGGCCTCGGATCTCTCGACGACGACGGTCTTCGTCACCTTTCCGCCGTCGCGGCTCGCCGCTTTCATCCTCTCCTCCAACGGCGGCTCGCGTCCCTGTTGCGCGAGGGGGAGCTTCGGCGGCGAGGCGAGGTCGTAGTCGACGGTCAGCGTGCCCCACTTCTCAACACGATCGATCTGCACCGCGGCGACGTTGCCCCAGAACGCGAGTTGGGTCCAGGAAACATCGCCCCTCATCGTCGAGCTCCGCGAGTTGCTGCGCTCGAGCTGGCGCCCCTGCGCGTCGTACGCGCGTAGCGAGCGGATCTTGCTGAAGGTCGCTTCCTCCGGCAGCGTGACGGCGCTGGAGTTGTAAGAGACGAACGGACCGTCAATGGTGACCTCACGGCTCGCGCCCTTCTTGTACGAGATGGTCTTCACGACAAGCGGGTACTTCACCACGACCTTCCCGACGGCGTGAGCAAAGTCGATCGTTCCGCCCTCCTTCGTAAAGCGAATCTCGTTGGCCGACGTGTCGAAGTCGAAGATCCCGTGCTCGATCTCGAAGGCGACGTCGCGGCCGCGTGCGTCGGTCACTTTCGGCTTGTCGAATTTGAAGCTGCTGTAGATGCTGTTCGTCGCCATCGGCAGCCATACCGTCACCGATGGATTGTTGAAGCCGAAGCCCGCGTAGCTGCGGCGCGACGAAACCTTCACCGCATCGCGCAGCGAGCCCGGCGTGAAGGTCTCGAACCGCGGCGCCTTGGCCTCGGCGAACTTTGGACTCTCGAGCAACTCCTGGCGTGAAGGATCCGCGGCAAAAACCGACGAGGCGGCGAGCAGCAGGAGCAAAGAGAAACGGAGCATGGCGCACTCTTTCAGTCTTGAACGCAATCACTCTATCGCAGCATCCGATGCAGGCAATCATTTCCGCGACTTCGCTCGCCGATAAGTCGCTGCGTTGGCTGGAGATCGCCATCGAGCGCGGATTCATCAACTACCCGTTCCTCGCGCGACACGACCCCTTCTTCAAGAGCCTCCGAAGCGATCCGCGATTCGAACAGCTCCTCGACACCGTGCACGAGCGGTGGGAGAAATTCGAAGCGTGAGCGGTTATCGTGGCGGCTCATGACCGCTGACTACGACATCCTCGGCCTGATGATCGCCGCTCTCAGCGGTGCGGAGCTCACACTGCCGAAAGACGCGATCAAGACGGTGATGTGTGGAGCTTCGGCGGTGCAGGTGGTCGCGGGCGTGCTCCGCTCAGGGCCGGAGCGACGTTGTGCGATGCGCGTTGAGATGGAGAGCTGGATGGCCGAGCAACAGATCCATGAGTGCGCGCTCTCAATCGCGGTCGACGCGCGGCGGCGCGGCCACGGCTGCTACTTCTCAAATCCCACGCCACCTTCTTCAGGGCGCGGTCGGCGCGCTCGATGAGCTGCATACGGCGCCTCGCGAAAGCTGATGGACGAAGAGGCCCGAATCCGAACGGCCTTCGACTGCCATGCGGAGCGTCTGCTCCATGACTCCGAATACTGGCCGGCTTGTTCGGGCAGAGCGTCGTCGTCTCAGGAATGGCGGTGTTCCGTCCGTCGAGCAGATTGCTGCGCATCGAAGCCGAGGCAATCGATCCGGCCGGTAGCGACGCCGCGGTCTGGGCCCGGGTGCCTGCGCCGCTCTTCCGGATCATGGATACCGCAAGTCTGAGGCAGCCTCAGGGTCCTCGTTCCGGCGTGAATGCGATCATCGGGCGCTGGCCGGGCGAAGAGAGTGACGAGGAAATCACAGGGGCACTCCGAGAATTGTCGTGACCGAGCTCCTTCTCCTCGACACCAACATCGTTATCCATCTCATCCGCGACAACGAAGCCGGCAAACGCGTCGATGCTGCTTTCAAGGTCCGGCATCGCTCCGATCGGCCGCTCGAAGCGCTGCTGAGAGAATTCGGCGTCGTCAACATCGACTGGCGTCCGATTCTGGAGCGCTTCGGTGAGTTTCACGCGTGGACGATCTATGGATCGCCGCGACGGCGGCCGCCACGGTCGCCTACACCTTGCGCACGGGACCGGGGTACCGGGCCAGTTGCGCGTCGCCGGTCAGGAGCGTGATGCCCTCGGTGAGGGCTTGAGCCATCAGGAGGCGATCGAACGGATCTTTGTGCAGCGGGGGCAAGCTGTCGATGTTCACCGCGTGCTGGCTGGTGACAGGCAGCTCGAGGTACCCGTTGTCGAGCAGGCCACGGCGCAGCAGGCGAGGCTCGACGCGGAAGTCTTCCCGTCCCAGGGTTTTCTTGATTGCGATCTCCCACAGGCTGGCGGCGCTGAAGAGGAGCTCGTTGCGCGGGTCGCTGAGGAGCTTGCGCGCCGCCGCGGAGAGCCGCTGGGGTTGGCCGGCCGCCCACAGGAGGATCTGGGTGTCCAGGAGGAGCTTCACGCGCCGCTCCCGAACAGGGCCGCGATCTCAGCTTCACCCATGCGGTCGAAATCTTTGGGCACGGCGATCTGGCCCGCCAGGAAGCCCAACCGTTGCGGCGCCGCGGGAGCATCCAGTGCCGCGACCCTCACCAGCGGTTTGCCCGCCTTGGCGATCACGAACGCTTCGCCCTTGACGGCTTGATCGACCAGCTTCGACAGCTGGGTTTTGGCTTCATGGATATTGACGGTGACCATCTCGATCTCCGAAGACTAAGTTGACAAGACTAAGTCTATTCAGACGCCCTCCCCTCGTCAACCGGGAGCCGGATCCTCCCGGTCAGAAGTCCTGCATCATGCCTGCTCGCTCGTTAACGGAGAAGTGCTGGTGGACTTGCTGGCCGGCACTCTCGGAGTGTCGACAATTGCGGTGGACGTCGCCCGAGAAAGGCGGTCCTACTTCTCAAACTCCCACCCCACTTTTTTCAAGGCGCCGGCGCGCTGGATGAGCTGCCGGATGTCCTTCTAGCGTGCGCGGCGGAGAAGAATGCCTCCTCCATCTGCGGCGATGGGAGGTAAACCCGTCGGCCAGGATGACATGGAAGAAGCGCGCGAACTTCTCAGGAAGAAAGCGTGAACGCCGCCCCCTCGAGACGATGTTCGGCGCCACCGCGGCCGGCTGCGCAATCCGACCACCGCGACGCCAGCAGCAACGTCACGCGAGTTCCCCGCACAAAATACTTTGATTCGGTGGCGCGCGTCGTAAGGCGGTGTTGCTGTGGACGAGCGGACTCTGGAACATGTCGCACCAGCGGATGCCGAGGTCCGTGGTCGGGCGCCACATCTCGCCGATCGTGCGGCCGTGGACATCGACGATCGTGGCCTGCGAGCCGACGACAGCGACCTCGGGATGCTCGTCGAGAAACTGAACCTGCCGTGCAATGCGATCCGGAAAGCCGATGTCGTTGCCATCGAGCTGCACGACGTACTCGCTCGTCGTCGCCGCAAGCCCACGATTGTGTGAGCCGCCCGTGCCGACGTTCACCGGATTCACGATGAGGCGCAGGCGCCGATCGCGGTAGCGTTCGACGACCGCGAGCGATGCGCCCGTCGACGCATCATCGACGACGAGAGCGAAGTCGGTGTACGTCTGTGCGAGCACCGACTCGATCGCCTCGCCGAGGAATGGCGCGTCGTGGTAGGCGAGGAGGAGAACAGTCACGCGCGGCGGCACGCCGCCATGCTATCGGACTGTCCCGCTAGGGAACCTCTGCACAAGTCCGACCGGCCGCGTTGCGTGCGCCGCCGTGTCGGATGCGAGCCGGCGCGACGCAGTCGATGCGGGACATCGATGAGGAGCGCCGGCGAAGCAGACGGCCGGCGCCGCACGCAACCCGAAGGGCTGATG
>Ga0210377_10002569_pt1 | contig 15844 bp, 16 predicted proteins | sample PLM4_65_b1redo_FD_155480 | JGI IMG/M metagenome (GOLD analysis project Ga0210377, IMG submission 155480) | Groundwater sediment microbial communities from an aquifer in East River, Colorado, USA - PLM4_65_b1 redo | ecosystem: Environmental > Terrestrial > Soil > Riparian zone | place: USA: East... | reverse complement strand
AGCGGACGTTCACTTCAGCGTTGTCAAAACGTTCATTGCGCGCGTGCGTGAACGCGCGGTGGGTGCGGAAGTATCCAAAGCGCTGGCTCCGGGACAGCAGGTCATCAAGATCGTCAACGAAGAATTGATCCAAACTCTGGGTGAGCCTGCCCCATTGAATTTCAGAGGACCGAAGCCGCATGTCATCATGCTGGTCGGTTTGCAGGGGTCCGGTAAAACAACTCACGCGGGCAAGATCGCCAAAATGCTCCGCTCGAAAGGGGAGCGGGTCATGCTCGTTGCAGGCGACCCATATCGTCCCGCCGCGGTGCAACAGTTACAGCAACTCGGCGAGCGGATCGATGTCCCGGTTGAGTCAGATTTGAACGTCAAGCCGCCGGAACTCGTGAAGCGCGCTTTCGAGAAAGCGGAAAAGGGTGGATTCGGCGTCATGATCGTGGATACAGCCGGTCGGTCGCAGTTGGATGCGCAGTTGATGGGCGAGTTAAAAGCCATCGTGGCGAAAGTCCCGCCGGTGGAAATTTTGCTCGTAGTCGACTCGATGATCGGTCAGGAAGCATTGAACATTGCGCAGGGTTTCCGTGATAACGTCTCGATCACGGGTTTGGTGATGACAAAGATGGACGGCGACTCGCGCGGCGGCGCGGCGATCTCGATCCGTTCGGTGACAGGTGTACCGATCAAATTCATCGGTACCGGTGAAAAACTTGACGCACTCGAAACGTATGACCCTGCGCGCCTGTCGTCTCGCATTTTGGGGATGGGCGATATGATTGGGTTGATCGAAAAAGCCGAAGCCGCGTTCGATCAGGAAATTTCGCAAAAGTCCGCCGAGCGCATGATGAAGGGACACTTTACACTCGAAGACTGGCTTGAGCAGATGAAGCAAATGAAGAAAATGGGACCGCTGGCGCAGATCATGGACATGTTGCCTGGGCAAATGGGACAAGCCGCGCGTCAGGTGAACCCAAAAGATATCGAAAAGAATTTCAAACAGACCGAGGCGATCATCCATTCGATGACGTTGAAGGAACGCCGAGACCCTGATATTTTGAACGCCTCCCGCCGCCGCCGCATTGCCGCCGGCTCTGGCATGGAAGTGCAGGATGTGAACCGCCTGGTCAAACAATTCCGTGAAGCGCAGAAAATGATGAAGATGTTGCAGAAGACAGGCGGGAAGGGATTGGGCAGGTTGTTTGGGTAGTTATTAGTTTGGCAGTCGTATGACTCTGTTCGTAGCGGGATGTATTAATCTTGCGATTTTTCCAGTGATGATAAAGAAACAACAGCAGGCGATGAACCAGACCAGGATAGTTGTCCGGGATATGTTTCGTCCGTTGGGTAGGGAGGCATCGAGATCAGCTAGAAGGTTCCTGAGCGCTAGATCGGTCTTTTGGGAAGGAAGAAAATATTGCACATCCTGGGGAATTCCATTATTAACTACAGTCCTGTAGATATAACTGGGATGTTCAGCTGAAGCGGGATAGTAGTGATAGACCTCGGTCATGAAAATTTCAGTGTCGTAGCCTATTGACGTGCGTATATCAAAGTGAGGTTGATTCTCGACGGTTTGAGGTTTTGCGATCTGTCCTGCAAACTCGAAGTCACGAAAAATGTTCAAGCGTTCTTCGTCAGTAATCTCTATCCCATTACTCAACCCCGGTCCAGTGATCGTGGCTTTTATAATAATTCCTTTAGCTTGGGCGTGACCAACGCTGAACAGCAATAGAAGAAGGAGGATCAATGTCAGTCTTACAAACCTCGATTCCATTGTGCTTCCTTTCGGTCGGTGTAAATTCCTGTACACATCATATAAGGCATATACACCGCGAAAGGCGGGCTGGTTCCATCAGTTTATATTGATGTCGATCTCGTCCCGGATAATACAAATACTTCAGGTTGGCTGTTTATTCGGGGAGGTTTTGTTTAGCGGATAAAATCCTGCCCTGAAATTACAGTAATGCAGGCGGTTCGTATGATCCGGATGAATCCGACTTATGGACAAGCCTGCTCGGGTAGTCTGGAATCACAGACTTGAACATCCTTTAGATATTGCATCCATTGTGTGATCTCGTCATTTGATGGCCCATGCCTGAAAGCGACTTGCACCAGGTAAAAACTATCATTGCCTTGTATTGCCTTCATATACGCATACTCAACCTTTTGAGTGGAAGGATTGACTGGGCAGTACAGTTGCCAGAGCACAAAGTGATATCCATTTTCATCGCCATCTGCCACCGGATAGGTTTCGCTGTTGTCGCAGGCATTGAACCATGACTGGGTCATGGTCTCTTGATACTGTTCGGGAGTGGTGCTTGTCTCTCCCAGGAAAATCTGAACAGTGACCAGGGTTGTCCAGTCGTTGACCGACTCGTTTGCAGGGACCATCTCATTGATAACGACATCATTCTGTTCGGCTTGATAATCGATCTTGAACCCTGATGGAACTTCCACTAAAAGGTTCTCGTTTTCCAATCCCATACTGGTTTCGGTGGATTGTTCTGGCGGCAATATCGGCATGGGGGTAAAAGTTGGCGAGATATTGACAGTTGTATTTGGAATGGGGAGGAGTGAACATCCAAGGAGGAATAAACCAGTCGCGAAAATTACTCTAAAGTTTGATTTCTTCATTCCGTTGTCTCCACTAATAAGGTTATTTTCATATGCGATATTGTCTCACATTGATGGGAGCAGAATTTATTTCCCATGCTCCTTCAACCAATTACTCAATTTTTCAAGATGCTCTTGGTGATGTTCATACGAAGCAACGAGAATAAAGGCTAAGGAGTATCCCTTCAGCCAGGGATACTTGTCCCCATCCAACAGGTCTCTTTCAGGAATTTTTTCCCCTATTTCTAGAAACCGGAGAAATCCGCTTCTCCAATTCTGATGAATTTCTGCCCACGACTTTTCGTGGTTCAACTCGTAGATTCTGGCGTTCGTTTGATTCGCATCCTCCTCCCAAATTTTGCCTAACTCGGTAACCCATTTGGGAAACTCCGGTTCGCGGTTCTGTAGTCCGACTTCCATCCGTGCAATGGAGATCTGTTGCCAGCCCCACAAATGCGCCATCACATCCTTTATGGACCAGTCCAGGTCAAAGCGTGGAGTGGCAATTTGCTTTTCGCTCAGGTTGGCAAGCAGTTCTTCCCAACTTTCGAATTGCTCCCTCAGCGCCGCAAGGATGTGATCTTTCATGTTCATAGGTGGACTCCGGTTTTCATCATTTGCCGATTGTAGCATTCCTCCCTCCTCTCTTCACAATCAATTCACAACCGAATCCTATACTCTGAGCATAGTTCACAAAAGGAGTAAACATGAACGGAAAAATTGCTTTACGAATTGTCTCAGCTTTGGTGCTGATCGCCGCGATCGGTGGCATTGGCTTCTTCGCCTTTCGGGCAGGCGTAGCCCAGGGATCGCCCATCACCATCGAAGCGCCTCAAGGTCAGACTGTGCCTGCGCCGTATCCGTTTTACGGTTATGGATATGGACCCCGCTTCCATCACCCCTTCGGGTTTGGTTTCGGTTGCTTCGGTCCATTGCTGGCGTTGTTCCTGCTCTTCGTCGCGCTGAAATCCTTCCGCTTGCTCTTCTGGGGTCCGCGCTGGGGATGGGGACATCACCAGCATGGGCCGTGGGGCAGGCATTGGGAAAACGGTGCCCCACCGATATTTGAGGAATGGCACAAGAAAGCACACGGAGAAACAACGGAAGACAAGAAAGAATAATATAATGCGTAGAGGGGCAGGTCTTAGACCTGCCCCTCAAAAACATCATGAAAACCATCCTCGTTGTAGACGACGAACCCAAGATCACCCAACTCGTGCGCGATTATCTGGAGCGCGCGGGATTTTCTGTTTTGGTCGCGCATGATGGGAAGAAAGCCCTGTTTATCGCGAAGACGGAAAAACCGGATGCGGTCATTCTGGACCTGGGCCTGCCTCAGCTCGATGGGCTGGACTTTACCCGGGAGTATCGCAAGACCTCCAATGCGCCGATCATCATGCTCACCGCGCGTTCGGAAGAATCCGATAAGTTGATCGGACTCGAACTCGGAGCGGACGATTACATGACCAAGCCGTTCAGCCCAAAGGAGTTGGTGGCGCGTGTCCGTGTGGTATTTCGCCGCATTGAGAATGCTGCCAATACCAGCTCGGAGATGATCCGAATCGCAGATTTGACTCTCGATGTGCCAAGAATGCGCGTCCTTGCCGAGAAGCGCGAGGTCGAAGAATTGACCCCCACCGAGTTTGAATTATTGGCGACCCTGGCCCGCCAACCTGGACGTGTCTTCACCCGTGCGCAATTGCTGGACGCCATTCATGGTGTAGCGTTTGAATCCTACGAACGCGCGATCGATGCGCATATCAAGAATATCCGCCGCAAGATCGAGATCAAAGCCAGTGAGCCGAAGTACGTGTTGACGGTGTATGGAGTTGGTTATAAGTTTGCGGATAAATAAGGATGCCATGTCGCTCTGAGCGATGCGAAGAGTCTCTACCATTGCGAGCGAGACTCTTCGGTCGCAACGAGCCCTCCCTCAGAGTGACACCCTACTAACATGAAACCTCACCCACGCTTTTTCCATCGCCGACGCCCGCCGTGGTGGCCTGAGAACGAAGAATGGCCCCCAAAGCGGTGGAGTCACATGCGCAGCAATCCGTTCTTTCGCAGAATGGGTTGTCTATTTGCGATCTTCAATTTATTTGTCATCATCTTTTTTGGAATTATTATCGGTGTAGTCATCAGCTCGCTGAATCGCGGGGAGTTTCCAGTCACCACATTGGGTTGGGTGTTGCCACTGGGTGGTGCCATCTTTGTTTTTGTCGTTGCAATGTCTGTCCTTGCTGCAAGAAATATCAGGCGGATGTCCAATCCGCTGGATCAGTTGGTGAACGCATCCAACAAAGTAGCAGAAGGAGATTACTCTGTGCGAGTCGAGGAGCAGGGACCGCCTGAAGTCCGCTTTTTGATGCGGGGATTCAACTCGATGGCGGAACGTTTGCAGGTCAATGACAAGCAACGTCGCACCATGCTCGCGGATGTGTCGCATGAATTGCGGACACCTATCACGGTGATTCAGGGCAACGTGGAAGGGATTCTGGATGGTTTGTATCCCGCCGATGAAGCGCGCTTGAAATCCATTATGGAGGAGACACAGATCCTTTCGCGGCTTGTGGACGACCTGCGGACGCTCGCTTTTGCAGAAAGCGGTTCGTTGCAATTAAGGCGTGAGCCGGTCAATCTGGGTGAGTTGATTCGTGATCTAGTTGCGGGATATGAGTCTCAATCTTTGGAGAAGAATATTCATTTTGAGTTGTTCCTGGCAGAGATCGAGGAGTTGAACATCGATCCTCAACGTCTGCGCGAGGTGTTGTCTAATTTGATCGGGAACGCGTTGCGCTACACCCCAGGCGGAGGGAAGATAAAGGTCGGGTTGACGGAATCAGGCTCAGACGTGGAGAGAAGCGCCCTGCTCTTCGTCGAGGATAACGGACCGGGCATCGAATCCACTGATCTGCCGCACGTCTTCGAGCGATTCTATAAATCCAGTGATTCAGGAGGAATGGGCCTGGGGTTGTCCATTGCCAGGTATCTGGTCGAGGCGCACGGCGGGAAAATCTGGGCAGAGAGTGAAGTGGGGAAGGGTACAAAGATTTCGTTCACGCTGCCATTGTAAGGGCGGGGTCACCCCGCCCCACATCGTGGTAAAATATGCGCCTGTGATTTCAGCCCGCATGCGTCCTTTCACGCAACCTCTCTATGCCTGTCTGAAACGCAAAAAAATTCAAGGAGAAAAGCAAGATGGTTCGTCTTCGTTTACGTCGTATTGGTCTCAAAGGCCAACCCACGTACCGCATTGTGGCTGCCGATAAGGAAAGCCCGCGTGATGGTCGCTTTTTGGAAATTCTCGGTGTGTATAACCCACGCACCCAGCCCGCGACAATTCATATCAAGGAAGACCGCGTATTTCACTGGATGAAGAACGGCGCTCTGCCGACCGAATCTGTAGCGCAGGTTTTCAAGTCTGCCGGCACGCTGGAGCGTTGGGAACGCTTCAAAAAGGGCGAGGCAGTTGATGTGCTCGTGAATGAAGCTGCCGAAGCTGAAACCAAGCGCGGCGCCTCCATTAAAACCAGCAAATAATTTATTCATGTCATTGCGAGGAGCGCGACGAAACGATCTCCTCGCAATGACCAAGGCATTATATGAAAGATCTTATTGAATACATCGCCAAGTCATTGGTGGACCACCCCGAAGAAGTGCAGGTGCGCGAGAGCGGTGGTGGTTCGCGTGTCCGCATCGAATTGAGCGTCTCAAAAGATGATATGGGACGCGTGATCGGGAAGGGCGGCAAAGTTGCCAACTCCATCCGTACACTTTTGCGAGTGGCGGCGGAGCGGGCAGGCAAGCAAGCCACACTCGACGTGGTTGAGCCAGAATAATGGCTGATACGAAAAACACTTCAGGCTCGCCAGACGGCGAGCCTGTATATTTGACAGTCGGTTTTTTACGGCGTCCGCACGGGGTGCAGGGCGAGATGATGATGGATATCCACACCGATTTCCCTGAGCGCATGAAACGTGGGAGAAAACTACTCGTTGGTGAGGGACATCAACCGATGACCCTTACCAGCGTACGCCCTCATCAATCCGGTTTGCTTGTAAAATTCAAAGGCGTTGAGACACCCGAGGAAGCAGGTAAATTCCGCAATCAATGGGTGTACATCCAGGCCAAGGACGCGACGCCTTTGCCTGAAGGTCGGATCTACCAACATGAACTGTTCGGATTTAAAGTCGTGGACGAAAACGATAATCCGCTGGGTGAATTGGTGGAGATCATCGAGACGGGCGCGAACGACGTTTATGTAGTGCGGGATGAGTCGGGCAAGGAGATCCTTCTGCCTGCGATCCCCTCGGTCATTCTGGAACGGGATGCTGGTCGCCGTTTGATGAAGGTTCATCTACTCGAAGGTTTGTAAAGTGAGACGCTTTGCGTATCTCGCTCTACGGCAATTTATGAACGATAAAAAATACTGGATCGGCTTCAATCTCATCAAGGGCATCGGCGCGGTGCGCATGCAGGGACTCGTCTCCTATTTCGGCGACCTTGAGTCCGCGTGGGGTGCCGCGCCTGCCGATTTGGCGGAAGCAGGTTTGGGGTTGAAGGTGATCGAGCGAGTCATCCAGGCGCGTGAAAATGTTGACCTGGATAAGGTCTGGGAGAAGATCGAAAAGCAGGGTATCAAGATCCTGACATGGCAGGATGAAACGTATCCACAACGATTGAAAGAGATCGACCAGCCGCCACCCGTGTTGTATATTCGCGGCGAATACCTGTCTGATGACTTGTTTGCGGTTGCAATTGTTGGAACGAGACGCGTTACTCCCTATGGAAGACAGATCACTGAAGAGTTGTCATCCTTCCTTGCCGCGAATGGCATGACTGTCATTAGCGGGCTGGCGCGCGGCGTGGATGCGATCGCGCATCAAACCGCGTTGAAAGCGGGCGGGCGCACGATCGGGATCCTTGGTTCGGGTGTGGATAAGATCTATCCACCTGAGCATCGCGCGCTGGCGGAACAAATGATGGAACGCGGCGCGATCATCAGCGATTACGCTCCCGGCACGCCGCCGGACGCTTCCAATTTCCCACCGCGCAACCGCATCATATCCGCTTTATCGCTGGCGGTTGTCGTTGTCGAAGCGGGCGAGACCAGCGGCGCGCTGATCACCGCGGAGTTCGCCGCCGAGCAGGGGCGTGAGGTTTTTGCAGTGCCTGGTAGTATACTTGCGCCTCAAAGCAAGGGAACGAACAAATTGATCCAACGCGGCGCGTTGCCGTTGTTGAGTGTCAATGATCTCATGCAGGCATTGGATATCACGCGTGTGGGAGAGCAGAAAGCCGCGCGCAGGATCATCCCTGCGGACACGACCGAAGCGAAGTTATTGGGTGTGCTTGGCAGTGAACCCTTGCATGTGGATGAGATCCGTAATCAGGCTGAGTTGCCCATTGAAAAAGTGTCCGCCACACTGGCATTGATGGAACTAAAGGGAATGGTCCGTCAGGTGGGCGGTATGAATTATGTCGCTGTCCGTGAGGTACAATCCGATTACTATGTATAGGGATGTTATGGAACATACATACGCTGTCATCATGGCTGGAGGCGGGGGGACTCGTCTTTGGCCTGTCTCAAGGAAAGAAAAACCAAAACAATTGCTTCCATTGCTTGGCAAGGAGACTTTATTTCAAAGCACCGTTGCCCGGCTTGAAAAACTTTTTCCACCGGAGAGGATCCTTGTTGTGACAGTGGCGGAACAGGCGCGCGAGATGCGTGAACAGGTCCCATCCATCCCCGAAGAGAATTATTTGATCGAGCCTGCTCCACGTGGCACGGCATCTGTGGTAGCATTGGCGGCTGCCGTCCTAAAAAAGCGCGACCCGCAGGCGATCATGGCGATGCAGACCGCGGATCACCACATACGCAACTACGATCTGTTCCACTATTTGATCAGCACTGCGATCGATGTCGCGGAAAAAGGGTATCTGGTCACGCTTGGCATCACGCCGACATTTCCCTCCACCGGATATGGATATATCCAGCAGGGTGAAGCGCTCACTGGTGAGTACAAATATCCGGTGTACACGGTGAAGCGTTTCAAGGAAAAACCGGATGAAGCCACAGCCCAGCAATTACTGCGAAGCGGCGACCATTCCTGGAACAGTGGTATGTTTGTATGGCAGGTGGATACCATCCTGGCGGAGATCAAAAGACAAATGCCGGAACTTTTTGAAACGGTCAACAAGATTGCCTCTGCGTGGGATGCGCCGAACCGAAAGGATGTCATTGAGCAGGTTTGGTATGATCTGAAAAGCCAGACCATCGATTATGGCATCATGGAAAAAGCGGAGAAGGTGGCTGTCCTCCCGGCAGGCGGATTGGGCTGGAGCGATGTCGGTTCGTGGGATTCGCTGTTCGAAGTCCTGTTGCCGGATATGAACGGAAATGTGTCAACGAACGCCCAGCATCTGGGACTGGACACTCATAATACGCTTGTATACAGCGATGATGACCAGCGCCTTGTGGTAACCATTGGTCTGGATGATATTGTCGTTGTGGATGCCGGAGATGTTTTGATGATCTGTAAAGTGGATCAATCGCAAAAGGTACGCGATGTGGTGGAGCATTTGAAAAAACACCACCAGGAAAAATATTTATAATTTTATGTCATTGCGAGAGGGCTGTAATCCCCAACTCACTTTGGAGATTGCTTTGGGCGGAAAACCACCGCCTTCGCAATGACATGGTAAAGGTAGATCAATGGAAGCTTATTGCATGAAGTGCAAGACCAAACGTGAAATGAATGAACCAATGGCGAGTTTTAACGCCAAGGGTTCTCCTGTCACGATTGGAGTCTGCTCGGTTTGCGGAACAAAACTTTATCGCATGGGAAGAACCGAAGCGCATGAAGGTATGACCCCTCCACCGAAACCTGATAAGCAGGTGAAGGAAGTGAAGCGCGCCGGGAAACTGGTCATCGTCGAATCGCCTGCCAAGGCAAAGACCGTCGGGCGTTTTCTAGGCAAGGGCTATACCGTCCGCGCCTCGGTGGGGCACGTGCGCGACCTGTTGAAGTCGCAGTTGTCTGTGGATGTGGATAACAATTACAAACCGAAGTATCGTGTGCCAAATGAGAAGAAGGAAGTTGTCAAAGAGATCAAAAAACTCGCGCAAAAGGCGGAGGAAATCTTTCTCGCAACCGACCCCGACCGCGAAGGCGAATCCATTTCGTGGCATTTGCTCGAAGCGGCTGAGATCGACCCTGAACGCGCCAAACGCGTGGTCTTCCATGAGATCACCGAACCAGCCATCAAGGAGGCGTTTGGACATCCGCGCCATATCAACATGGACCTGGTAGACGCCCAACAGGCGCGTCGTATTTTGGACCGGTTGGTTGGTTATAGCATCAGCCCGATCCTGTGGGAGAAGGTGCGCGGGCGCCTCTCGGCTGGACGCGTTCAATCGGTGGCTCTCAGGCTCATTGTGGAGAGGGAACGTGAGATCGAAGCGTTCGTGCCGGTCGAGTATTGGTCGATCCATGGTGAGTTCAAGCCTGAGGGGTTGAAATCCACATTTATCGCAAAACTGGCGAAGATCGACGAGAAAGACCCCGAACTCCCGAACGAGGACACGGTCAAGCCGATCCTGGTCGATATGGAGACCGCCGCATATTCAGTGACCAAAGTCAAACGCGGCGAACGCAGGCGCAAGCCATCTGCGCCGTTCACAACCTCCACACTGCAACAAGAGGCTTCGCGCAAATTAGGATACACCGCCAAGCGGACCATGGCGCTCGCGCAGGGTTTATATGAAGGTCAGGATGTGGGCAACGGCGGCACGACCGGTTTGATTACCTACATGCGTACCGACTCGACCAGTGTCTCTACCTTGGCACAGACCGAAGCAAGAGAATATATCCAGGGAAAATACGGCGCGGACTTTTTACCATTCGAGCCGCCGTTCTATAAAACGCGCTCCGCCAACGCACAGGAGGCGCACGAAGCGGTCCGCCCCACCTCCGTGATGCGCGAACCGGAATCGGTCAGGGAATTTCTCGAACCTGCCATGTACAAACTGTATCGTTTGATCTGGCAGAGATTTGTCGCTTCGCAGATGGAAGCGGCGGTGTACGACACACTGCAGGTGGAAGTGACCGGCAAGACAAACGAACATGAATATCTCCTGCGCGCCTCCGGGTCAGCAGTCAAGTTTGCAGGCTTTTTGGTTGTCTATGAAGAAGCGAAGAACGAAGATGTAAAAACTGAAGATGAGGATGAAGAGAACGTAAAGATCCCTGCCGGTATTGCCGAAGGGCAAAAGCAGACACTCATCCACTTGATCCCTGAACAGCATTTCACCCAGCCGCCGCCGCGTTATTCGGAGGCGTCACTGGTGCAGGCGTTGGAAGAGGATGGCATTGGTCGTCCGTCCACGTACGCGCCGACGATCTCCACGATCCAGGCGCGCGGCTATGTGATCCGTGAAGAGAAGAAGCTGATGCCCACCGAGATCGGAATGCAGGTCAATGACCTGATGGTCGAGTACTTCTCGGATATTGTGGATTTTCAATTCACGGCGCGCATGGAAGAAGATCTCGATATGATCGCCAACGGACAGGCGGAATGGGTGGAGGTCATCCACGAGTTCTATCATCCGTTCGCCGAGGATCTGAAAAAAGCGCAGGCCGAGATGCCTGTCACCAAAAGCGGACCGGAACCGATCGGGCGTCAGTGCCCCGAGGATGGCGGCGAACTTGTCATCCGCTATGGGCGTTTTGGAAAATTCATCTCGTGCGCGAATTTCCCGACCTGCCGTTACACGGAACCCTGGCTCGAGAAGATCGGAATCCTGTGCCCGAAGGATGGCGGCGAGCTGGTCGAGCGCAAGACCCGCAAGGGACGTACCTTCTTTGGCTGTGTGAATTATCCCAATTGCGAATTCACTTCATGGAAGCGACCGCTCAAACAGCCCTGCCCGAAATGCAAAGGTCTGCTCGTATACGCCAACAAACGTGAAGCTCAATGTACAAATTGTCAGGAGACGTTCCTGCTCGAAACGATCGTCCCTGAAACTGTTGAATAGGAGTACCCATGCAATTTGCCCCTTTACCTTATCTTGACCCCGGATCGGGAAGCTTTTTGATCCAATTGCTTTTTGCCGCGCTGGCTGGATTGAGTGTCGCCATTTATTCTTCGTGGAACAGAATCAAGGGATGGTTTGGAATCAAATCGAAGCCCAAGGATGACGAAGACAACGATGACGACGAAGCCAAATAACGGACAAGCGAAGCAGTCCCGTGGACAACTCTCCGCTTCCTTCCGGGACCCGAACGGGTTCCTGTTTTCTCAGGGCGGAGTCCTCTACCGACAGGTCAACCACAAATACGAGCGCGAATACGCGCGGTTAATGGAATCCGGCTTATATGCAAAACTCGTAAAAGCCGGCTTGTTGATTCCACATCAGGAAGTGGATCAGGTTCATCCTGAGCTGGGACGAAGGGCGGCTGAGAAAGATACGAATTTCAAAATCATCCAACCGGAGCGCGTATCGTTCATCTCCTATCCGTATGAATGGTCGTTCGGTCAGTTGAAGGATGCCGCACTGGCAACGTTATCCATCCAGCGACGCGCGTTGAAATTGGATATGTCTCTGAAGGACGCCAGCGCGTACAACATCCAATTCGTGCGCGGCAAAGCGACCTTGATCGACACGCTCTCGTTTGAAATTTACAAGGAGGGACAGCCCTGGGTGGCGTATCGCCAGTTCTGCCAGCATTTCCTTGCGCCCCTGGCGTTGATGGCATTGAAGGATATCCGTCTGAACCAGTTGTTGCGTGTGTATATCGATGGCGTGCCGCTCGATCTGGCGAGTGGACTTTTACCCGGGACGACGCGCCTCAATTTTGGACTGGCGACCCACATCCATTTGCACGCTGGCGCGCAGAAACGCTACGCGGGCGAGGAAATCAGATCACGCGGCGGGACGATGAGCAAGCCAGCGCTGCTTGCATTGATCGACAGCCTTGATTCAACTGTCCGTAAGTTGGAATGGAAACCAGGCGGCACGGAGTGGGGAAATTATTACGACATCACGAATTATTCAGACGCCGCATTCGAACATAAAAAGGAATTGATCCGCGCGTGGGCGGAACGCGTCAAGCCAGCGATGACCTGGGACCTCGGAGGAAACACCGGTGTGTTCAGCCGCGTAGCGGGTGAGAAGAGTTCGTTTGTTGCATCCTTCGATATTGACCCGACGGCGGTGGAAATAAATTATCGTCAGGTAAAAGAGGAAAAGAGCGAGAACCTTCTTCCGCTGTTGCTTGATTTGACCAACCCCAGCCCGGCGATCGGTTGGGCGAACCGGGAACGTGATTCCTTTGGCGAACGCGGTCCCGCGGACATGATGCTGGCGTTGGCGGTCATCCATCATCTGGCGATCTCGAACAATGTGCCGTTACCACAACTGGCAGATTTCTTCGCCGAAACAGGAAAATGGCTCATCATCGAATTCGTCCCCAAGACCGACAGTCAGGTGAAAAAACTGCTCGCCTCGCGCGAGGATATCTTCCCGAATTACACGCGCGCGGGATTCGAAGCCGCGTTCCGTGAACGGTTCAAATTTCATGAGGCGGTGGAAGTCCGTGAATCGGAACGCACTCTATATTTGATGGAAACAATTTAACTTTGGTACTTTCGATGGTTGTTTTCATCATGGGATGGTATATAATAGTGTAGAATTCCTCATAAGAAAAAGGAAAAAGCCATGGAAGCAGTAACTGCGATCATCAAAAACCTCCTCAAGAACAATAGGGTGACATTGGTGTTAGGTGTGGTGTTGGGTTTGGCACTTGGTTTGCTCGTGGGCTGGCAATTGTGGCCTTTGAATGTGAAAGATGCGAACCCTGAGATCATGCGGGTTGATCTACAAAAAGATTACCTGCGTATGACGATTGATTCCCTGAATCGCACCGGCGATGTGAATAAAGCCATGGAGCGTTGGGAGAGTTTGGGGAAAGCCGCCCCCGCGACCTATGTTGCGGTTCAAAATGACCCAGGTTATCTTAGCCCGGCTGATGTACTGCAATTTGGTAATTTTGTTCAGTCTGCAACAGGACAACCGATCATGGTTCCTCCTGCTGAAGGTGCATCAGGCGCGATGGGGACATACGTCTGGTATGGTGCAGCCCTGGTCCTGGTGATCGTCGCGGCAGTCGGTGGCTTTTACATCTACCGGCTCCTCCGCAAGGGGACTGGTCCTGTCACGGCGGTGATGCAGGCGGCGGAAGCCAGCCGCAATGCGGAGAAGACCAATTTCGAAGACATGGGACTCGCCCCTCCGATCACGCAGACGATGACAACCTACGTGTTGGGCGATGACCTCTATGACGAATCGTTCAGCATCGACACAAGCGGCGGTGAATTCCTGGGCGAGTACGGCGTTGGCGTTTCAGACACGGTCGGTGTCGGAGAGCCCAAGAAGGTCTCTGCGCTGGAGATCTGGCTGTTCGACAAGAACGACATCAAGACCGCTACGAAGGTGTTGATGTCGGAACATGCCTATAACGACCCGAACACACGTGCCCGCCTCGAACCGAAGGGTGAACTGGTTGTCGTCAAACAGGGAGAACAGGTCCTGCTCGAAACGGCGACCCTGCAATTGCTCGCCACCATCGTGGACATGGATTACGGTACGGGTGCGATGCCGCAGAAGAGTTACTTCGAACGCATCACCCTGGAACTCGCGATCTGGCCCCGTGCCGGGAAGTAGATCTACACTGATACCGCAAGGGTACGATGTAATGAACAGACCAGCCATTCGGCTGGTCTGTTTTATTTTACGATCATGTCATTCTGAGCGGAGCGAAGAATCTGTTATACGATGGTAGTGATCCTTCGCTATCGCTCAGGATGACATAGGACAAACTTTACTCAATCTTCAAAATCTTGAATTTCATCTTCCCATCGGGGGTCTGCGCTTCGACGACATCCCCGACCTTGTGACCCATCAACGCACTGCCGATGGGGGATTCGTTCGAGATCCGGCCGTTGCGCGGATCAGCTTCCTTGGCTCCGACAACGTAGAATGCCTCCGGGTCGATATCTCCCTCTTGGATCGTAACCGTTGTGCCGACATCCACCACATCGCCTTTTTTCTTTTCGATGATGACCGCAGACCGGAGAATGGATTCCAATTCCTGAATGCGGCCTTCGAGGAAAGCCTGGTCTTCCTTGGCTTTGTGATAGTCCGCGTTTTCCGAGAGATCACCCATTTGAATGGCGGAGCGCAGGCGTTGCGCCAGCTCCTCGCGGCGTGGACCTGTCAGGTCGGTGAGTTCAGCCTGGAGTTTGGCTTCTCCTTCTGCTGTTAAATAATGGATCTGTTGCGGCATCGTTACCTCTCATTGTTGGTTTTTGGTTAGGAAGGAATCGTATTTTTAAACTCTTCTGATCTCGTCATTGCGAGAAGGGCATCGCCCGACGACACTTGCATGATTTGCCAAGCAAATCACCGCAAGTGCAGGTGAGCAATCTTATAAGTCATGTGCACAAAGAATTTCCTGTAAGATTGCTTCGCCCACTCGGCGTTTGAGCCTCGGGGCTCGCAATGACGGATAAACATCTAGGGTTTTTCGGTGGGATCGAATAATTTTTTATGTTCTTCGATCGCGTATCGGTCTGTCATACCAGCGATGTAATCGCAGATCGTCCGTTCGAGACCGCGCTTTTCGATGAAGAATTGGACATGGTCCGGCAGCATCAAGGGTTCGAGGCGATAGGCTGTGAACAGGTCGGAGAGCAGCCGCTCGGCTTTGACTGACATCCGCACCACGCGAAAATTGCGATAGAGCTTCTTATAAAGAAAATCCTTCAGTTCGCGGTTGCAGCGCTGCATCTCTTCGCTGTAGCCGATGACGTTGTGCTTGAGCTTTTGCAGGTCGAGCGCGGACTTTGCCCGGCTTTCCTTCAGCCGTTTATCGGTCGCTTCGACCATATCTGTGACCATGATGCCGACCAGTTGACGGATCATGCGGTGACGTTCGATGTCATCCAAATTCGGTCCGCGCCAGTGATAGGTCTCACGCAGGATCTCCCATAACGCGATGCCTTCGAGCATGTGCGGAGTGATCATCCCGGAGCGGAGACCATCATCGAGGTCGTGCGTGGTGTACGCCAGTTCGTCCGCGACGTTGGCGATCTGCGTCTCGAGATTGCCGCGAAGTTCCGGGCTGAAGTCGCGCGCGTCGGAGATGTCATATTCCGATTCGTGCTTGACCAT
>Ga0210377_10002568_pt1 | contig 15845 bp, 9 predicted proteins | sample PLM4_65_b1redo_FD_155480 | JGI IMG/M metagenome (GOLD analysis project Ga0210377, IMG submission 155480) | Groundwater sediment microbial communities from an aquifer in East River, Colorado, USA - PLM4_65_b1 redo | ecosystem: Environmental > Terrestrial > Soil > Riparian zone | place: USA: East... | reverse complement strand
CTGCCTGTTCCTGTTCCGAGCCGACTCGCTCTGGGGCGCCCTGATGGTGCCGGTGAAGGACGCCAGCAGCGACTGCCGCAAGCCCATCGATCCCGCCATCCCGTGGGGCACCGAGCTGGAGGTTCGGCGCTTCGTGACGGAGGGGGCGCGGGCCGAAGACTATCCGGCCGTCGCTCGCTGGGATTGGGACGGCGCCGGTCGCGAGCAGTACATCGGGGTGAAATGCGGTACCGCCTGGTGCGAGATCGGAAGGCCGGGGTTCGTCTCATCGCCGCTCCCCAGAGTCCACCCGCTTGTTGCGAGGGATCTGGGCCGTACTGCCAGGATCAAGGGCTGGTATGACGAGCAGTTTCTGGCGGTCGTCGACGACGAAGGGAATACCACTCCCAGTCTGATCCGTGGGAGGGTCTTCCCCGCTCTGGAGCTCGACCACGTTCGTACATCGGACACTAGTGTCAGCGCGAGTGCCACGGGGGTGTTCGTGGATTGGACCGTTGTCGCGTGGATTGTGCTGGACACCCTGCCAATGGCCGCGCCGGGCGGACCGGCGCTGTTGGCGGGCGGACCCAGCCTCCTCCGGGGCCAGGTTGGCCAGTACAACACAAGACTGAACTTCGAATCTCGGGTAGACGCGAGTACGCCGGTCACGAGGTCAGAACTCAACCGGCTCGAGATGTGTCACGGCACATCAGACGAGTGCCACGTTAGCAAATCCGCGTGGCCCCAACTGGCGAGTTGTTCGACCGACGGGCAGTGGTGGGCCAGGGTGGTCGCCCCCAGCGAGCGGTTGAAGTACCTGTGCGTCACGCGGCGGGGGCACGAAAACCTCAGAGGCACGTTCTCTGTGCCAGGCACCGCGAGATGGCGCTGGATGGCCAGCGACGAAGGCGTGTGGAACGCGTGCGGCCAGGGATGTTGCGAGACGTTGGGGCCGGGTGGCTGAGAGGGGGGTGTCCCGGGGGGCCGGCGCGGGCCGGCCGGCCCCCGAGTCTCGCGTAGCTGAACTATCGACCGGACCGTTCCCGAGCGCCTTCACCTGCCCGACCTCGGTGCGCGACTGTTCGACGGTGGGCGCAACCTCCAGCCCGATGTGGTCTCGAGATTCACGTCGATGGCACCGGTGACGAATGGCTCCCCGCTGGCCTGCGGCGCTACGGCGATCTGGATCGGGCCCACGCCCTCCGGCAGCTGAAACGTCCGAGTCGCGCTTTCCGACACCCACCCCAGCCGCTTGGCGGACTTGGCCTCGCCGTCCCGCACGTACCACACGTCCACCGAGTCCGGATGGCCGTTGCTCACCCGCACCCGCGGCGTCGGCAGCGGCACCTCCAGCGGGCCCAGCGTCACCACGGCCCTGGTGGGCCGTTCGGCGGCCGACGGCGTGATGGCCAACCCCGCCACCAGCACGCCTCCGCCACAGAGCAACGTCGCGAGCGTCTTCATTGCGTCCTCCCTCACCGGGATGGTTCAACCGCGGCCGGGAACCGACCGATCCCGGCTGCGTATGGTGGGGAGCATACCCGGACCTCGTAACCGGACCGTCAGGCACCCGCGCCCCGCGAATGACGATTCGATGACACCAGCCGGTTAGCATGGCCATCCCGCGACGGCAGGCGTATCGTATGGTCGCAAGCGTCCACTCCCCAACCATGATCGAGCTTCGCGTCCTCGGCGACCCCCAACTGACCCGCGACGAGACCAGCGTCGCGCTCCAGCGAAAGCCCCTGGCCCTCCTGGCCTACCTGGCATTGGCCGGGCCCGGACGGTTCGTCCAACGCGACACCCTGCTCGGCGTGTTCTGGCCCGACCTGGACCAGCCCGGGGCGCGGGCCGCGCTGCGGCAGGCCCTCCACACCCTCCGCCGTACGCTGGGCGACGACGTCATCCTGACGGAAGGCGACGAGCGGGTGACCCTCGACCATGAGCGCGTCCGGTGCGACGCCCTCGAGTTCGACCGGGCGGTCCGCGAGGGGCAGCTGCGCACCGCGGTCGAGCTGTACCAGGGATCCGTCCTGTCCGGCGTGCACCTGAGTAACTGCCCCGAGTTCGAGCATTGGCTCGACGGGCAACGCGGGCCGGCCCAGCGATCGTTCGAGATCGCCGTCGAGCAGCTGGCCGACACCGCCCGGTCGAAAAGCGACCACCGCCGCGCCGCCGACTGGCTGCGCCGGCTCCTCCAGGTTGACCCCCTCCAGGGCCGCGTCGCCGCGCTGCTCATGGAGGAGATGGAAGCCGCCGGGGAGCGCGAAGAGGCGATCCGGGTGGGGGAGCGGTACGTCTCCCAGCTCCAGCGCGAGTGGGACGCCGCGCCCGACCCCAGGGTGCGGGACCTCCTGGCCCGACTGCACCGGGCGCCGGCCCCCGTGAGCCATCCGCCGCTGACCCCGGCCGCTCCCCTCCGCTGCGAGCTGGAGATGGTGCGCGAGGCGCTGGTGGGCCGGTACGACGTGCTCGAGCAGCTCGGCGGCGGCGTGATGGCCAAGGTCTTCCTGGCCTGGGACCCCAAGCTCCGCCGGCACGTGGCCGTCAAGGTGCTGAAGCCGGAAATCCGGTCGCTCATCGGGCCCGAACGGTTCCAGCAGGAGATCGCCATCGTCGCCGGATTCAACCACCCGAACATCGTCCCCCTGTTCGAGTCGGACGACGTGGGCGGGTTCCTCTATTTCACCATGCGGCACATCCCCGGCGAGCCGCTCCACGAGCGGATCCGGCGGGAAGGGTACCTGCCCATCGACCAGGCCCTCCGCATCGCGAGCGAAGTGGCCCGGGCCCTGGAGTACTCGCACCAGCGGGAGGTGGTGCACCGGGACCTGAAACCGCGGAACATCCTGCTCCACGAGGGCACCGCGCTCGTCGCCGACTTCGGCACGGCCATCGTGGTAGCCGGCGGTGGCAAACGCCTCACCGAGTCCGGGGTGCTGGTGGGGACCCCGGGGTACATGAGCCCCGAGCAGGCCGATCCCGCGGCGCGGGTGGATGGACGGAGCGACGTGTACGGGCTGGGGTGCGTGCTGTACGAAATGATCACGGGAGAAGCCGTGTTCCGCGGCGCGACCGTCGCGGCGCTTCTGTCCCGGCACCGGCTGGAACAGCCCTCCTCGATTCGGGTCGTGCGGCCCGCGGCGTCCCAGGCGCTGGACGACCTCGTCCTGAAGGCCCTGGCCAAGTCCCCGGACGATCGGTTTCCCGGCGCGGCCGCTTTCGCTGAAGCGATGGAGCGGGTGCGCTAGGCGGTTGGGAGCGCCTAGCGGTCGAGGCGATCGAGCGCGGCCCGAACCCGCAGCACCGCGCCGTCCAACACCCGCAGCCCCGGCTCGTCGAGGTCGCCCTCTTCGGCCACCCGGGCCAGCAGGTCCAGGGCCGTGGCGAGCTGCTCGCGCGGCGTGAGGGTCGAGAGCCGCCGGTCGGCCGCCCGCCGGTCCACCACCTGGCGGCGCTCGATCGGGAACGGCACCACGGAAACCCGCCGCTCCGCCCCGCTGCGTCGGTCCTGACCTCGGGGCTCCACCCTAGACCGCCCGGGCCGTCCGGAAGCTCACCAGCCGGCCCGACTTCTCGTCCCAGAGGGCCAGACGCAGGCACTTGACCCCGTCCCACAGGGTGATGCGGGTGACGTGCTGGAACACGGGCTCCCGCTTGAAGCACTCCGGGAGCCGGTAGTTGGGGATCCGGCTGTTCACGTGGTGGATGTGGTGGAGCCCGATGTTCGCGGTGAACCACTGCAGCACCTTGGGCAGCACCAGGTACGAGCTGCCCTGGAGCCCGGCCGCGTGGAAGTCCCATTCCGGGTGCTCGCGCCAGTAGGTGTCCTCGAACTGGTGCTGTACGTAGAAGAGGAACACGCCGATCGAGCCCGCGATCAGGGAGATGGGAAGCTGGACCCGCAGGAAATCGCCCAGCCCGATGGTGCGCCAGGCCAGCAGCACCAACGCCGCCAGCCCCAGGTTGGTGAGCAGCACACTGGTCCACTCGCGCTTCCACGACCACGGAACGTCGAGCGGTAGCCGGTGCTTGAGGATGAACTGGTACATGGGCCCGATGCCCAGCAGCACCAGCGGGTGCCGGTACATCCGGTAGCCGAGCCGGCCCATGAACGACAGCGCCTGGAACTCGCGCACGGTGAGGGTCTGGATGTCGCCGAACGTCCGGTAGTCGAGGTCGCCCGACGTCTTGTGATGGATGGCGTGGGTCTTCCGCCAGTAGCGATAGGGCACCAGGGTCAGCACCCCGATGACCCCGCCCACCAGGTCGTTCAGCTTGTGGGACGGGAAGAACGCGCCGTGGCCGCAGTCGTGCTGGATCATGAACAGCCGCATCACGAATCCCGCGGCCAGCAGGGCGAACAGCAGGGTGAGCCCGTAGCTCACCTGGAGAGACAGATAGGCGCCCGCCCAGGCCAGCGCGAACGGGATGGCCGAGGTCGTCAGCTGGAACAGGCCCCGGCCGTATGACGGGGTGCGGTACTGGTTGACAATGGTGGCCAGGGTGCGCGCGTCGGGGATAGGCGGTGACGACTTCACATCGAACCTCGTCGGTGGCGCCGGAGACAATGGAAGTTAACCCTTTGGCGCGCCTTGCTCTAGCGGTGGGCTACCCGAAGCGCCGGAGCAGGTCCGCCAACTCGGCCGCCGTTTGGATCCGGTCCTCCGGCCGTTTGGCCAGGAGCCGGAGTATCAGCGCCGACAGGGCGGGGGGGAGATCCGGCGTGAGATCGGCCGGTGGGGTAGGGTCCTGGCTCAGCAGCCGCGCGATGAGCGCCACCGGGGTGGCGGCCTCGAACGGCAACCGGCCGGTGACGCACTCGTACAGCACGACGCCGGCGGCGTAGAGGTCGCTCCGGGCGTCCACCGCCTCGGACAGGAGCTGTTCGGGCGGCATGTACGCCGGGGTCCCCAGCACCAGGCCGGCTTCGGTGAGCGTGCTGGTGCGCTCCGCCAAGCGGGCCACGCCGAAGTCCATGACCTTGAGAACCCCGGCGTCGTCCAGCAGCAGATTCTGCGGCTTGATGTCCCGGTGGATGACGCCCTGGGCGTGCGCCACCGCGAGCGAATCGGCCAACTGGGTGCCGATGGCCAGTGCGGAGGGCGCCTGCAGCCGCCCGCGCCGCTCGATCAGCTCCCGGACGGTGATCCCCTCCACGTACTCCATGGTGAGGTAGTAGACCCCGCGCCACTCTCCGAAATCGTGGGTGCGCACCACGTTGGGATGCGAGATGCGGCGGGCCAGCCGGATCTCGCTCTTGAACCGTTCGAGCAGCGCCCCATCGCTGACCAGCTCGGGGCGGAGGGTCTTGATGGCGACCTCTTCGTCGAGCTCGCGGTCGCGCGCGCGATACACCGTCCCCATCCCGCCCCGGCCGATGGTGCCGACGATCTCGTACCGCTCGCCGAACATGCCGCCGGTCTCCAGCGCGTCGCCGTCCAGCGCGGCGGTCAGTTCCGTGGAGGTCCGCGCGATGCCGATGTCGGCCTTGAGCTCGCGGAGCCGGGCCTTGAGCCGCTCCTCCCGGGCCTCGACCTCGGCGGCCATCCCGTCGAACACCCGGGCCAGCCGGCCCAGCTCGTCGGGCCGGGCCGCGAGGTCGGCCAGCGAGCCGGACCGGTAGCCGCCCTGCTCCACGGCGGTCGCCGCCTCGATCACCCGGCCCACCTGCCGGATGTACTCCAGCTCCACATCGTGGAGCCGCTTCTTCTCCAGCGACGCGCTGATCCGCGCCCGCAGCAGCACGGGATCGAACGGCTTGGTCAGGAAATCCTCGGCCCCGCGCTCGATGCAGCGGACCACGGCGGCCATGTCGTCCAGGGCGGAGATCACGATCACCGGGATGTCGCGGGTGGCCGGCGCGTCCTTGAGCCGGGCCAGCACCTCGTAGCCGTCCAGCTCGGGCATCAGCACGTCCAGCAGCACCAGGTCGAACGACTCGGCGGCCACGCGCGCCAGCGCCCGCCGGCCGTCTTCGGCGCACTCGGCCCGGTAGCCTTCGCGTTCCAGCCGGCGCCGAAGGACCTCGCGGTTCTCGGCATCGTCGTCCACGATGAGCAGGCGAGCTGGGCCGGGCGTGGCGGTGGGCGTGACGGACCGGGCGGACTCGACGGGCACGACGGGCGCGACGGGCACGTTCGCGGGAGTGGGGACGAGCTTCTCGGCGGCGTGCAGGATCTTCCGGAGGTCGTCCAGCTCGGCGTCACCGGCCGGGGCATCGGCCGCGGCCAGCAGGCCCTCGATGATCCGGACGATTTTCCGTTGCGGCTCGCGCAGGGAGGCGTAGAGCGCGTCGAGCGCCTCCGAGCCCACGGTCGCCTGGGTGGGCACCAGGGTCCGGTTGATCAGGGTCAGGACTTCGCGCGCGGCGCCCAGCGTTTCCTCCAACGCGCGGCGCCGCTCGCCCGCGCCGGCCGCCTGCGCGTCCTCCAGCAGCATCTCGGCGTAGCCCACGATGTGGTTCACCGGTGTGCGCAGCTCGTGCCGCAGCTCGGCCGCCAGCTCGGGGGTGAGCGGGCCGGTGATCGTGGTGAAGTCGGTCATCCCGCCCGGCCGAGCAGCGCCTCGATCTTGCCCAGCAGCCGGGCCAGCTCGATGGGCTTGGTGTCGTAGTCGTCGCACCCCGCTTCGATCGCTTTCTCGCGGTCGCCCGCCATGGCGTGGGCGGTGAGCGCGATGATCGGGACCCGCGGTCCCCCGGCGGCCCGGATCTGCCGGGTGGCCTCCCAGCCGTCGATCTCCGGCAGGCTCATGTCCATCAGGATGAGGTCGTAGGCGCCGGCGCCCGCCATGGCGACGCCTTCCCGCCCGTCCACCGCCATGGCGACGTCGTACCCCTTCCGCGCCAGCCGCCGCGAAAGCATGTCGCGGTTCATCTCGTTGTCCTCGACCAAAAGAATCCGTGCCGCCATGCGCTCCTCGGGGTCAGTGCGTGTCGGGCTGCCCGCCCGCGCCGGCCCGCGCGGGAAGCTGAATGGTGAAGGTGCTGCCCTCGCCCGGCGCGCTCGCCACGGTCACGTCCCCGCCCATCAGGTGCGCGAACCGCTTGGTGATGGCGAGCCCCAGGCCGGTGCCGCCGTACTTGCTGGTGGTGGAGGCGTCCGCCTGGGCGAACGCCTCGAACAGCCGGTCCATCTGCTCGTCCGTCATGCCGATCCCGGTGTCATGCACCACGAAGGTCACGCTGCCCGGATCGCGCTCCACGGCCAGGGTGATGGTCCCCCCGGAGGTGAACTTGCACGCGTTCGACAGCAGGTTGAGCAACATCTGCCGCACCTTGGTCAGGTCGGCGTGCAGGGTCCCGGGGTCGCCGGGCACCCGGAGCTCCAACCCGTTGGCGTTCTTCGCCGCCAGCGGCCGGACCGTGGTGACCACCTCCTCGAGCATCGGCCCGATGGGGAACGTCTCGAGGTGGAGCTGCATCTTCCCCGCTTCGATCTTCGAGAGGTCGAGGATGTCGTTGATCAGCGCCAGCAGGTGGCGCCCCGCCGTATTGATCTTGGACAGGTCGGACACCAGCTGGGGTTGGCCCAGGGCGTCGACCTCCTCCTGGACCATTTCGCTGTAGCCGATGATGGCGTTGAGCGGGGTCCGGAGCTCGTGGCTCATGCTGGCCAGGAACTGGCTCTTGGCGCTGTTGGCCGCCTCCGCGTCGCGCCGCGCCCGCAGCAGCTCGGTGATGTCGTGGTACAGGCCCATGAGGCCCACCCGCTCGCCGTCCACGATCACCGGCACGCCCAGGATCTCGACGTCCACCAGGGTGCCGTCCTTCCGCCGCCGGCGGCCGAACCCGCGCACCGGGCGGTCGAGCGCGTCGCGGGTATACTGCTCGGCCTCTTCCCGGGTCGCCTCGGGGGCGATCAGCTCGTCCAGGTTCCGGCCCGACGCCTCCGGCTGCGCGTAGCCGAACAGCGACTCGAACGCCGGGTTGCACTCGACCACGCGGTACTTGTCGTTCAGCGTGACGATGGCCACTGGGCTGTTGCGCACCAGCTCGCCGAAGTACTGGCGCTGGCGCTGCGCCGCGGTGTACAGCCGGGCGTTCTCGATGGCGATGGCGGCCTGCGGGGCGAACAGGTTGAGGAGACGCAGGTCTTCCTGATTGAAGACCCGGGCCGGGTCCGAGTGGACCGTGGCGATGGCGCCCACCAGCCGGCGGCCGATCAGCAGCGGGGCCGCCATCACCGAATGGACCGTGACGTCGGCGTACTTGGGCGACTGGCCCAGCCACTCGTGATAGGACGGGATGATCAGGGGCTCGAGCGTCCGGGCCACGGTGCCCATCGCGCCCTCGCCCAGCCGGAGCCGGGTGCCGGTAGACTCCTTCCCGATCCGCTCGCTGGCCACCACCACCAGCTCGCGCGCCTCCTCCTCGTAGATCGCCACCTCACCGCCCGTCACCCCCAACAGGGTCACCGCCCGGGCGAGCACCGCCTGGAGCACGCGCGGCAGCTCCAGCTCGGACGAGAGGTCGGCCATGGTGTCGAGCAGCGCCTTGTGCTCGTCGGCCCGGCGGCGCTCGGCCTCCAGCAGGCGGGCCCGCGCGATGGCGATGCCCGCCTGGTTGCCCGCGGCCTGGAGGATCTCGAAGTCCTCGTCGCCGAAGGCGTTGGGCTCGGCGCTCTCCACCACCAGCACTCCGATGGTGCGGCCGTCCATCCGGAGCGGGACGTCCACCTCGGAGCCGGACGCCAGGCTGGGCAGGTACTTCGATTCGCGGCGGACGTCGGCGGTGTAGTGGAGCTTGCCGTCCTCCATCGCCTGGTCGCTCAGGCCCTCGCCCCGGTGGACCCGCATGGCGGCCGGCACGTCGGGCCAGCCTACGCTGGCCTGGAGCACGCGGTCGCCGGTGGCCGGATCCAGCAGGAAGACGCCGAGGAAGTTGTAACCCAGGGCCTCGTCGTGGAGCCCGCTCACCACGCTCTGGTAGATGGCCTCCTCGTCGTGCGCCGCCGCGATGGCGGTGCCCAGGCGGAGCAGGGCGGCCTGCCGGCGCGCGACCGCGCCGCGCGGGCGGCGCTCGGTCGGGACGCGGCGGCGGGGACCGCTTCCCACTAGCTCCCAGCCTGCGCGCCGGTGCGGGCCGCCATGAGATCGCCGATCGCCGCGAGCAGCTCCTCCCGGCCGTGGGCGCCCTTCCGCAGCACGTCCTGCACGCCGCCGTTCAGACGCCGCCGGTCGTCGTCGGTGAGATCCTTGGCCGTCACCACGATCACCGGCAGCGCGCGCAGCGCGGGCCGCCGGCGCAGGGCATCCAGGAACTCGAACCCGTCCATCTCCGGCATCATCAGGTCGAGCAGCACGAGCCGGGGGACGCGCTCCGCCAGCCGCTCCAGCGCGACCCGCCCGTTCTCGGCCTCCGCCACCTCCCAGCCGGCCCGCTCCAGCGTGCGGCGCATGATGGCGCGCGTCTCCGGATCGTCCTCGACCAGCAGGACACCCCGGCCGCCGGCCTTGTCGCCGCACCGCTCCAGCGCGGCCAGCAGGCGCGGGCGATCGATGGGTTTGGTCAGGTAGTCGGAGGCCCCCAGCGCGAAGCCCATCCGTTGCTCGTCGAGAATGGTCAGCATGATGACCGGCACGTCGGCCAGGGCCGGATCCGCCTTGAGCGCCGTCAGCACGGCCCATCCGTCCATGCCGGGCATCATGACGTCCAGCGTGATGACGTCGGGCGGCGCCACCCGGGCCCGCGCCAGCCCGGTCTTGCCGTCTTCCGCCTCCTCGACGCGGTAGCCGGCCTTGCCGAGGTGACGCCGCATCAGCGCGCGGGCATTGGGGTCGTCGTCGATCACCAGCACCGTGCCCGCCCGCCCGTCGCCCGTGGCGGTGACCGCCGGCTCCTGATCCCGGGCCGGTGGGGCGAGCACCGCGGGCAGCCGGACCGTGAAGGTGGACCCCTGGCCCGACACGCTGGCCACCGTGACGTCGCCGCCCATCATCCGGCAAAACGTCCGGCTGATGGTGAGCCCGAGGCCGGTGCCGCCGAACCGGCGGGCGGTGGTGGTCTCAGCCTGGGTGAAGGCCTCGAACAGCCGGCCCAGCTGCTCCGGCGTCATGCCGATCCCACTGTCCGCGACCTCGAATACCAGCGTCGCCGCCCCGGGTCCGTCCTCGCGCCGGACGCGCAGCGTGATGGTGCCGGCCTCGGTGAACTTGGCCGCGTTCGACAGCAGGTTGAGCAGCACCTGGCGCACCCGGGTGAGGTCGGTGTGCATCGTCCCCGGATCGGCCGGGCAGTCAAGCCGGAGCGCGTTCCGGTTCCGGGCCACGAGCGGTCCCGCGGTGACCAGCACCTCCTCGAGCATGCTCCGGACGGCGAAGGTCTCCGCGATCAGGTCCATCTTGCCGGCCTCGATCTTGGACAGATCGAGCACGTCGTTGATCAGCGACAGCAGGTGCTTCCCGGCCCCATGGATCTTCTGGAGGTCCGGCAGCAGCCCGTCGTCGCCCCGCTCCGCGACCTCTTCTTCCAGCATCTCGCTGTAGCCGATGATGGCATTGAGCGGGGTGCGCAGCTCGTGGCTCATGCTGGCCAGGAACTGGCTCTTGGCGCTGTTCGCGGCCTCCGCCTCCTTGCGGGCCCGCAGCAGCTCCGTGATGTCGTGGTACAGCGCCATGAGCCCCACCCGCTCTCCGTCCAGCACCACGGGGACGCCCAGCACCTCGACGTCCACCAGGGAACCGTCCTTCCGCCGCCGCTGGCCGATGCCCTTGACCGGGCGCTGGGACAGGGCCTGCTGGGTGTAGGCCACCGCCTGGGCGCGCGTCTCCTCGGTGGTGATCAGGTCGTCCAGGTTCCGCCCCAGCACCTCGGCCTCCGCGTAGCCGAACAGCTGCTGGAACGCCGGGTTGCAGGCCGCCACGTTGTGGTCCGCGTCCAGCGTGACGATGGCGACCGGGTTGTTGAGCACCAGCTCCTCGAAATACTGCCGCTGGCGGCGGGCCGCGGTGTACAGCCGCGCGTTCTCGATGGCGATGGCCGCCTGCGGGGCGAAGAGCTGCAGCAGCCGTAGGTCCTCGGGCCCGAAGACCCGGCGGGCATCCGAGTGCACGCTGGCGATCGCGCCCACCAGCCGCGTGCCGATGAGGAGCGGCGCCGCCATCACCGTCTGCACCGTACTCTGGGTGTATTGGCCGGAGCGGCTGGCCCATTCCTGGTAGCGAGGGATGATGAGCGGCTCGTGGGTCTCCGCCACCCGTCCCATCGCGCCTTCGCCCAACCCCATACGGGTGCCGACGGCGTCCGTCCCCATGTTGTGGCCGGCGACGATGACCAGGTCGTGCCGCGCCTCGTCGTACGTGGCCAGCTCGCCGCCCGTCACGTCCAGCAGCGTGACCGCGCGGTCCAGAACGCCCTGGAGCACGCGGGCCAGCTCCAGCTCGCCCGACAGGTCTTTCATGGTGTCGAGCAGGGCGCGCTGCTCCTCGGCCCGCCGGCGCTCGGCGGTGAAGAGCCGGGCGTTCTCGATCGCGATGGCCGCTTGAGGGGCGAACAGGGTGAGCAGGCGCAGGTCCGCGGCGCCGAAACGGCGATCCGGGTTCTTGTCCATGAAGGCGATGGCGCCCACCAGCCGGCCGGCCACGAGCAGCGGCGCGACGATCACGCCGTAGAACTCCACGTCGGCGTATTGCGGGGAGCGCCCCTCCCACTCCTGGTAGCGCTCGATGATCAACGGCTCGCGCGTCTGCGCTACCCGGCCGAACGCGCCCTCTCCCAGCGCCAGCCGGGTGCCGGTCGTGTCCCGGCGGCCCACGTTGTGGCTCGCGACGATCTCGAGCTCCTGGGCACCCGCATCGTAGATCGCCAGCTCCCCATGGCTCACGCCCAGCAGCGTCACGGCCCGCTCGAGCACCGACTGGAGCAGGCTGGACAGCTCCAGCTGGGCCGACAGATCGGCCATGGTGTCGCGCAGCGCCTCCTCGGCGGCGGCCCGTTGCTGCAGGGCGCCCAGGGCCCGGGCCCGGCCGATCGCGATCCCCGCCTGGTTGGCGGCGGCGGTCAGAATCTCGAAGTCCTCCGGGCCGAAGGCGTCGGGATGGTTGCTCTCCACCACTAGCACGCCCACCAGCCGGCGGTTCACCTGAAGGGGGACGTCCACCTCGGAGCCCTGGTTCCGGGTGGGCAGGTAGCGGGTGTCCTGGGTGACTTGGGGCGTATAGTGCAGGCGCCCGTCGAGCAGGGGTCGCTCGCTCAGCCCCCGGCCTGGCTTGATGCGCAGGTCGCGCGGGGCCTCGTCCCATCCCGCGCTGGCCGCCAGCACCCGCTCGCCGGTGGCCTCGTCCACCAGCAGGAGGGCGAGGAAGTCGTAGCCCAGCGCCACGTCGCACAGTCCCTGGACCACGGCCTGGCAGATCTCCCGCTCGGTTTCGGCGGCGGCGATCGCGGTGCCGAGGCGGAGCAGCGCGGCCTGCCGCCGCGCGACGGGCGCCTTGCCCCGAGCGGGTGCGCGCTTCCGGGTCGCGCGCTTCGGCTTCACGCGTTTCACTCCGATGCCCGCCGGGTCACCAGGTCCCGCAACTCTCGCATCAGCCACTCCGGGTCGGGCTCACCTTTTTGGACGATGCGATCCACGCCGCCGTTCAAGCGGCGTCGGTCGTCCTCGGTGAGATCCTTGGCGGTGAGCACGATCACCGGCAGCGACCGGAGCGCGGGTTGCCGGCGCACCGCGTCCAGGAAGTCGAAGCCGTCCATCTCCGGCATCATCAGGTCGAGCAGCACCAGGCGCGGGATCCGCGCGGCCAGCCGCTCCAGCGCGACCCGGCCGTTCTCGGCCTCGGTCACCGACCAGCCGGCCCGCTCCAGCGTGCGGCGGAGCGCCGCCCGGGTGTCGGGATCGTCCTCCACCACCAGCACGCCGTCGCCCTCGCCCGGCGCCGCGACCCGCCGCACCACGTCCACCAGCCGCTGGCGGTCCACGGGCTTGGTGAGGTAGTTGGCGGCGCCCAGCGCGAAGCCCAGGCGCTGCTCGTCGAGGACGGTGAGCATCACCACCGGGATGTCGGCCAGCGCCGGCTCGGCCTTGAGCGCCGTGAGCACCGCCCACCCGTCCATGCCGGGCATCAGGACGTCGAGCGTGATCACGTCGGGCTGGACAGCCCGCGCCCGGGCGAGGCCCGCTTCGCCGTCGGCGGCCTCCTCCACCCGGAACCCGGCCTTTGCCAGGTGGCGGGCGATGAGGGCCCGGGCCGCGTCGTCGTCGTCGATCACCAGCACGGTGCCCGACCGCCCGTCGCCCGATGCGGCCGCCACCGGGCCCGCCGGGACGGGCGCGACCCCCTGGCCCAGCGTGGCCGGCAGCCGGACGGTGAACATCGAGCCCCGGCCGGGCACGCTCTCCACCGCGATGTCCCCGCCCATCATCCGGCAGAACGTGCGGCTGATGATGAGCCCGAGTCCGGTCCCGCCGAAGCGGCGCGAGGTCGTCACCTCGGCCTGGCCGAACGCCTCGAACAGACGGCCGAGCTGCTCGGGCGTCATGCCGATCCCGGTGTCCCGCACCTGGAATACCAGGGTCGGCCCTCCGGCGTCGTCGGTCCGGCGCACGGCGAGCGTGACCGTTCCCCGCTCGGTGAACTTCGACGCGTTCGACAGGAGGTTCAGCAGCACCTGGCGCACCCGGGTGAGGTCGGTGTGCATCGTGCCCGGGTCGCCGGGGCAGTCCAGCTCGAGGGCGTTCCCGTTGCGGCTCACGAGCGGCTGCACCGTGGTCAACACGTCGTCGAGCATGGCCCGCACTCCGAAGGTCTCGGGGACCAGCTCCATCTTGCCGGCTTCGATCTTCGACAGGTCGAGCACGTCGTTGATCAGCGACAGGAGGTGCCGCCCGGCGCCGTGGATCTTGCGGATGTCGGCCAGCAGCCTGTCGTCGCCCCGCTCTTCGATCTCTTCTTCCAGCATCTCGCTGTAGCCGATGATGGCGTTGAGCGGCGTGCGCAGCTCGTGGCTCATGCTCGCCAGGAACTGGCTCTTGGCGCTGTTGGCGGATTCCGCGTCCCGCCGGGCGCTCAGCAGCTCGGTCACGTCGTGATAGAGCCCCATCATGCCCACCCGCCGGCCTTTCACCACCACGGGCACGGCCAGTACCTCCACGTCCACCATGGTGCCGTCGCGCCGCCGCCGCCGCCCGATCCCGGTCACCGCATGCCGGCCCGCGGTGCGGGTGTACCCTTCGGCCTCGGCCCGGGTTTCCGGCGTGGTGATGAGGTCGTCCAGGTTCCGGCCCGCCACCTCCGCGCCGGTGTAGCCGTAGAGCCGCTCGAACGCCGGGTTGCACGAGACCACGTTATGGTCCACGTCCAGCGTGACGATGGCCACCGGGCTGTTCCGGACCAGCTCCTCGAAATACTGGCGCTGCTCTTCCGCCGCGGTGAACAGGCGGGCGTTCTCGATGGCGATCGCGGCCTGGGGCGCGAAGAGCTTGAGAAGATCGAGGTCGGCGTCGCGGAACACGCGCGACTGGTCGTTCATCCACACGCTGAAGGCGCCTACCCGCCGCTGGCCGATCAGGAGGGGGGCCACCAGCACGCTCCGGACCTCGACGCCGGCGTACTGCGCCGAGCGGCCGGTCCACTCCCGGTAGTCCGAGATGATGAGCGGCTGGCCGGTCTCTGCCACGCGACCCATGGCGCCCTCGCCCAAAGCGAGGCGCGTGCCCTTGGCCACGCCGTCGGCCGCGCTGGTCGCGACGATCTCGAGATCCTGCCGCGCCCGATCCACGATGGCCAGCTCGCCGGCCGAGGCGCCCAGAAGCTCGATGGCGCGGGCCAGCACCGCGTCGAGCAGGGCCGACAGCTCCAGCTCCGCCGACAGGGCGGTCAGGGTCTCGAGCAGCGCCCGCTGGCGGTCCGCCTCATGCCGTTGGGCGGCCTCGAGCCGGGCCCGCCCGATGGCGATGCTGGCGAGGTTGGCCGCCGCCGTGAGAATCTCGAGGTCGTCCGGGTCGAAGGCGTTGGGCCGCTCGCTCTCGACCACCAGGACGCCGGCCGGCCGCCCGTCGATCAGCAGTGGGACATCCAGCTCCGACCCCGAGCTCAAGCCCGGGATGTACCCGGGCTCCTTGGTCACGTCCTTGGTGTAGTGGAGGCGCCCGTCGCGGAGCGGACGGGCGCTCAGTCCCTGACCGCGCGGCAACCGCAGGTCGGCGGGGATGTCGGTCCAGCCTACGCCCGCGCGCATCACGCGGTCGCCGGTTTCCGGATCCACCAGGAAGACGCCCACGAAGTCGTAGCCCAGCGCTTCGTCGTGCAGTCCTTCCACCACGGCGCGACAAATGGCGTCCTCGGCCGGGGCGCCGGCGATGCCGGTGCTCAGCCGGAGGAGGGCCGACTGCCGGTGGGCGAGCGCGGAAAACGGCCGCTTGGCCGGCCGCGCGCGGGCTGGGCGACGGGATGGCTTCATCGGGGCGGGGTAGCATATGCGGGAGCGTACTCGATAGCTAGACTCCCGCTTGACCCGAGCTTTACTCTTCCCTCACACTGAGCGGCCCAACACCGGAGCCCGCATGCCCACCGACCGTCGGGAGTTCGTGAAACGCGGAGCCGCCGCCCTCGGCGCCCTGGGAGTCGGCCTTCCCCGGTTGCGGCCCGGAACGCGCCCGCGCGGGGCGCCGCTCCGGGTGCTGATCCTCGGCGGCACCAACTTCCTCGGCCCCCACCAGGTTCGCGTGCTGCTCGAGCGCGGCCATCAGGTCTCGATCTTCACCCGCGGCCAGCGGGAGCCGGTCATGTTCCCCGCGCTGTTCGAGCGGGTGGAACACCTGGTGGGCGACCGGAACGGCGACTTGAAGGCGCTCGAGGGCCGCACCTGGGACGCGGTGATCGACAATTCCGGCCAGCAGGTGAAATGGGCCCAGGAGTCTGCCGCG
>Ga0210377_10002567_pt1 | contig 15848 bp, 12 predicted proteins | sample PLM4_65_b1redo_FD_155480 | JGI IMG/M metagenome (GOLD analysis project Ga0210377, IMG submission 155480) | Groundwater sediment microbial communities from an aquifer in East River, Colorado, USA - PLM4_65_b1 redo | ecosystem: Environmental > Terrestrial > Soil > Riparian zone | place: USA: East... | reverse complement strand
GCGCTGGAAAACGCAGGACCTGCTCTCGCTTGTTTTCCTCCTGGCCCTCATCCTGGTCGTGCTGGCGGCCAAGGACCGTCTTGCCCAGTGGCACTGGCTGCTGGCCAGATACCTTGTCCTCCTGGCCTTGCAGTGCGCGGTCGTGGCGGGCAGGGATCGCGGCCTGCCCCCGGTCTTTTCGGCGTTCTTCCCGACCGTCCCGGTGCTGTGGATCTACGACTCCCTGCGCTTCATCCCAGAACTGAACCCGGTGGATCGGGATGACCTCTTGATTTGGATTGACCGGATCCTCTTGGGCGGGGACCCGAGCCTTTGGCTGGAGCGCCTGGCCACCCCCTGGCTCACCGAGGTCCTCCAGCTCGGCTACCTTGTCTATTATGTTCTCCCGTTTCTCCTGCTCGGGATCCTCTTTTGGCGGCGGCCCCTCTCGATCCATGGAGGCGGACCGACAGGCAGTTCCGGGAAGGCCTTCGACGTCTGTATCGTGGCTCTCCTCCTCTCCCACTACCTCGCCTTCATAGGATACATGACGCTCCCGGCCCTCGGTCCCCGCTTCGCCCTGGCGACTCGGTACCACACGGAACTCACCGGTCTCCTCCTGGCCGACCCGATCCGGAATCTGCTGAACTCCCTGGAGGGGATCAAGCGTGACGCGTTCCCCAGCGGCCACACCTCCGCGGCACTGGTCGGCCTCTACTACGCCTTTCGATTCACCCCCCGCCTGGCCTGGTACGCCCTCCCTGGCGTCGCCCTGATGATTCTTGCGACGATCTACCTCCGCTACCACTATGCCGCGGATATCCTCGGAGGAGCCATCCTCGCCGCTCTCTGCATCTTCCTGGCGCCTCGGCTCCTCCGTCTCGTAGATCCGGAATTCCAGTAACGGGAATGCGAGAGACCTCGCTCCCCTCGCGGTCTTGACCTACGGTGGGCCCTGGCCTGGGATTCGATCTCACACGGCACCTTCATAGATTCGGTACCGCTTGGCCACGGAGGCGCCCCATCGCTCCGCCGTCTGCCGCGTCACCGTGTTTTCCTCCAGAACCCATCCCAACTCCACACGGCGATATCCGAGGCGCCGCAACGCGCCATAGGCCTCCCGCAGGAGCAGCGCCTCGATGCCCCGCCGCCGGTACTCAGGGACCACCCCCAGGACCAGGAGCCGCACCTCGTCCAGGCGCCGCTGTCTCCAGAGGAAGCGCACGAGTCCCCAAGGGGTCACCCGGCCCCTCAGCAGACGGAGAGCGGGGTTCAAGTCGGGTAGCAGTAGGAGGAAACCCACCGGACGCGATTCCCACTCGGCGAAAAGCGCCAGTTCCGGAACCACGATCTGTCGAAGGCGGGACCCCATCGAGGCCGCCTCACCCTCGCTCATGGGGACGAAGCCCCAGTTCTCGGACCATGCGGCGTTGTAGATTGTCCGGAACACTTGGGTCTCGGCCATCAGGCGAGCCCGCTCCAGGGGCCGGACCCGCACGCCCCGCTCTTCCGCCTTCCGGGCCACCCGGGTTACCCGCTCGGGCAGCGCCGGGGGCACGTCCATCTCGTAGGTCAGCAACTCATGGATTGACCGAAGGCCCGCCCGCTCCAGGAGCGCGGGGTAATAGGGTGGGTTGTACGGCATGAGAATACGCGGGGGGTGCTGGAATCCATCGATGAGCAGTCCGCACTCGTCATGGGTCGAGGGGCTGAACGGCCCCCGCATGGCCTGAAGTCCGCGAGCCCGGAGCCACTCCCGCGCCGCCTCCAGCAGCGACCCTGCCACGGCATCGTCGGCCACCGCCTCGAAGAATCCGAAGAAGCCCGCGCCATCCTTCCACCGCTCCAGATGCCGCCGGTCCAGGATGGCCGCCACCCTGCCCACGACCGCTCCGCCCCGCCGGGCCAGGAAAAACCGAGCCTCGGCATGTGCGAAGAAGGGATTCGAGGCCGAGAGACGAGCCCGTTCATCCCGCCGGAGTGGGGGCACCCAGCGCGGGTCGTCCCGGTACAGGGTCTCGGGGAACTGCAGGAAGGCTCGCAGTCCGCGTCCGCCCTCGACCGCCTCGACGGTCGGCGCGTCCATAGTGTCCTCCCGGACACAGGATGAGGGAACCAGTGCAGGCCAGGGCCGGCGCCCTGAGCGTGGCCGGGGCCGTCCCGGGAAGTCCGGCCCTAGCCTGAATTATTCATGAATCTCTGAGTCACCCTCACCCGCTCCCTCTCCCACACCCAGGGGGTACCCGGGAGAGGGGCTAATCCTCGATCCCCTCTCCCGAGGACCCGTTGCTCTTCCCAATGCAACGGGTGACGGGAGAGGGACGGGGTGAGGGGGCTGTTTCGACGTGCGAAGCCACTTCACGAATAATCCGGGCTAGCAGGCTGCTGAAAAAGGCCCATCTGCGGCACCCATCCTCCGGATGGGTACCCGGCGCGCTCGCGCGGCGCTGCGACGTACGGACTAAGAGCTTATCCTTGAATAGTTTATTGCTGTTAAATCCCCCTTTGAAAAAGGGGGAAATGGGGGGATTTGCTTTGGGACGCCTTGGGAAAATCCCCCCTCACCCCCCTTTACAAAGGGGGGAATACTATTTACGGAGAAGCTCTAAGTACGCCTCCGACCCATCTTCGGTGGGTACCCCTCGTATCGCGCGCCGCCTTGCATCTGGACCTTTTTGACCAGCCTGGCGGAAAACGAGTTTTTCAGCATTCTGCTAGATCGCGCCCAACTGCTTGCCCACTTTTCGAAAGGCGGATATCACCCGGTCCAGGTGCTGAGTGGTGTGGGTGGCCATGTAGCTGGTGCGGATGAGGGCACGTCCCTTCTCGACCGCGGGACTCACGGCGGCGTTCGTAAAGACCCCCTGGCTGCGGAGCGCCTTGACAAACTCGAAGGTGAGCCGGTCATCGCCGAGGATCACCGGAATGATGGGCGTCTCACTCTGGCCGGTATCGAAGCCCAGAGCGGCCAAGTCCCGCTTCATCCGCCGGGCGTTCTCCCACAAGCGCTCCCGCCGCTCCGGCTCGTTCTCGATGACGTCCAGGGCGGCGCCGATGGTCGCCACGCACGGCGCCGGGAGGCTGGCGCTGAACATGAGGGAGCGGGCCCGATGCCGCAGGTAGTGGATGACATCGGCCGGACCCGCCACGAAGCCGCCTACGGAGGCCAGGCTCTTGCTGCAGGTGCCCATGATGAGGTCCACGTCGTCTTCCAGGCCGAAATGCTGCGCGGTTCCCCGACCCTCCTTGCCCAGCACCCCGGTGGCGTGGGCGTCGTCCACCATGATCCGGGCCCCATGCTTGCGGGAAAGCCGGACGATCTCGGGCAGGTTGGCGATGTCCCCCTCCATGCTGAAGACGCCGTCCACCACCACCAGCTTCGCTCGCCCACCTGCCTGGATGAGGGCCCGCTCCAGGTCGGCCATGTTGTTGTGTCGGAACCGGCAGGTCTCGCTGAAGGACAGGCGGCAGCCGTCGACGATACTGGCATGATCCAGGCGGTCCGTGATCAGCACATCCCCCTTCCCACCCAGGGCCGAGAGGATCCCCAGGTTCGCCTGGTAGCCTGTCGAGAAGAGCAGGGCGGCCTCTTTCCGCTTGAACCGGGCCAGCTTTCGCTCTACGGCCTCGTGGAGGTCCAGGGTCCCATTGAGGAACCGGGACCCCCCGCACCCGGTGCCATAGTGTCGGAGGGCCTCCTGTGCGGCCTCCAGCACTTTGGGGTGGGTCGTCAGGCCGAGATAGTTGTTGGACCCGATCATGATCATGTGTCGCCGTCCCACCTTGACCTCGGGCCCCTGCGCTGATGCGATGGGCTGGAAATAGGTGTACCAGCCGGTCGCCATCAGACGCCGGGCGGTTGTGAACCGCCGGCACTTCTCAAAAAGATCCATCGGCCTCCCCCTGAAAGTCAGAGCCAGCCAGCCTCCCGATACCACTTCACGGTGAGCGCCACCCCTTCCGCTAACCCGACTCGGGGAACGACCCCGAGATGTCGCCGGGCCTTCCCCGTGTCGCAGAGCCAGTTCCCCGCGGCCTCTCGAACCTTGCCCCGGGACACATACCCCGGCCGCCCCGTGACCCACCCCAACGCCTCGGCCGCTCCACCCATGAGGAGCAGGAGCGGCACGGGGACCCGCAGCCGTCTCGGCCGGATCCCCAACGCCTTGCCAAACGCGTCCCCGACCTCCTCCCAGGTGAATGCCCCCTCCCCGGCCACGTGGAAGATCTCACCGGAGGGGATGTCCGCCTCGCCCGCTCTGAGGAGGGCCGTCACGAGATCCTGGACATAGCACAGGCTGAGAGTCCGCGACGGTCCGCCGGGCACGGGCAGAAGACCACGCGCCACCCACCGCGCGAACGTCCAGACGCCCCGATCCCGCGGGCCGTACACCACGGGTGGACGCAGGACCGTGACGTGCACGCGTTCCCGCGCCGCAAGGACGGCGACCTCTCCCTGCAACTTGCTCCGCCCGTACGGGGAAACCGGTCTGGGCGCCACGTCCTCGGCGCAGGCCGTGAGCGCCGGCGTCGGGCCGGCGGCCGCCAGGCTGCTGAGGTGGACCACGCGGCGCGGTCCTCTCTCCGCCTTCAGACATGCCTCGATCAGGTGCCGGGCCCCCTCTCCGTTGACCCGGAAAAACTCCTGAGGCGTCCGGGCCCTTGTCAGCCCGGCCAAGTGGTAGACCCGGTCGACGCCGTCCACGCAGCCTGCGAGAGCGCCCGGGTCGCTCAGATCTCCCCGCGCCGCGACCACCGATCGCAGCCCTGTGATCCATCCCAGCCGCCGGCTGTCCCTCACGAGACAGCAAACCTCGTCGCCTTGCGCCAGCAGCGCCTCCACCAGATGGCTCCCGATGAATCCGGTGCCTCCCGTCACCAGGACGCGCACGCTGCCTCGCCTCGTCCACGTGGAGCCAGCCCGTTGCCCGAGCGATCGTCCTTCCCATACCCGGCAAAGCGGTGGAGATTCCGCACGATCACGGCATCGGTCCCTGGCTCGGAATCCCCTCCGGGCAACCGTTGTTCCAGAGGTCGCCCATGAACCATACCATCTAAACAAAAAGCTGGTCAAGCTGTAGGGACGAATTGTCCGTGGGAGTATCCATCACCTGGGCAGTTGGCTGGCCTCCGCGGATGCGCGAATGGCAGCCCACGGTCCCCCGCCCGGCCCCCCCGAGGGGGATGGCAGAGGCTCTCCATAGGGATGGCGCAGGAAAGGAACGAGGCTCACCCAGGAAACAGTCCGGGGTGCTCGGATCCAGGTGGTGAAGTGGAGCAAGACCTCAATGCTGGGGCTCCTGGCCCCCCGGGGCCATATGGCCGCCATGGCCCTCGTGTCCAACGGGCGGGCCGGACACCGCGCCGTGGCCGGGCGCCCCTTCCTCTCCCTTGAGAGCCTTGAGGTAGGCCACCAGGTCAATGACCTCCTGGACGGTCACCAACTCGTTGTAGCTGGGCATCTTGGACTGGCCGTCGGGAGCGCGGTACCCCTTGCCCTCCTCCACGACCACGCTCGGATTGGTGATCGCCTCGGCGAAGTACTCCGCCGGATGAAGCGACGCCATGCTGGACAATTCCGGCCCCACCTTCCCCGGCTCCGGTGCCGGGAACTGCTCGCCCTTGACCTCGTGGCAGGTGTTGCACTCCAGCTTGATGAACACCTCCCGGCCGGCGATCGGATTGCCCGCCGGCCAGGAAAATCTCCACCCCTGGGGCGTGCCGTGGCCACTGTGCTCGGACGCTTGTTGGGCCCAAGCAACCATCCCCATGGCCGCCAGGAAGCATCCGCCAACGGCCAGACCGGCCGCCCTGCTCCACCGCCGATCTGTCACGACGGCTCCTCCGTGCCTCTACTAGGCCCAATGCTGTTCACTTAGCCCGGATTATTCACAAATCCCTGAGACACCCTCACCCGCGCCCTCTCCCATCGAGGGAGAGGGGCACAATCCTTGATCCCCTCTCCCGGGGACCCGTTGCTCTTCCCAATGCAACGGGTGACGGGAGAGGGACAGGGTGAGGGGGCCGCTCCGACGTGCGAAGCGACTTCACGAATAATCCAGGTTAGGGCGTCGGCCGGCGAAAATCCCCCCTCGCCCCCCTTTGGTAAAGGGGGGTTGGGGGGATTTGCTTGAACGCGACGTCAACGTCGAACATTATTTGAACAGTATTGCTACTCGCCCGGATCATTCACGAAGAGATTCGTGAATGATCCGGATCAAATGACCAATGACCAATTCCCAATGGCGGTGTGTGCGCGCCGCGCGCTGTCAGGTCACCGCACGCGCATCGTTTTCGCTAGGCCAGGCTCGGCCGGAAACGTCGCAGGCGGAGCGAGTTGGTCACGACCGAAACCGACGAGAGCGCCATGGCCGCCGACGCCACCATGGGATCCAGGAGCACCCCGAAAAACGGGTACAGGAGGCCGGCGGCGACGGGGATGCCCAGCACGTTGTAGATGAAGGCCCAAAACAGGTTCTGCTTGATCGTCCGCATGGTCCGTTTGCTGAGTTCAATGGCCGTCACCACCCCGCGCAGGTCGCCCCGGATCAGCGTGATGTCCGAGGCCTCCATGGCCACGTCCGTCCCCGTCCCGATGGCGATGCCGACATCCGCCCGGGCGAGGGCCGGCGCGTCATTGATCCCATCCCCGACCATGGCCACCACCTTTCCTTCGGCCTGCAGTTTCTTCACCTCGTCCGCCTTCTGGTCGGGGAGAACTTCGGCCAGGACACGGTCGATCCCCGTCTGCTGGGCGATGGCCACAGCAGTCCGCCGGTTGTCCCCGGTGATCATGACGACCTCGATCCCCATCCGGTGGAGAGCGCGGATGGCCTCCGCGGAGTGTTCCTTGAGGGTATCGGCCACAGCGACGACTCCCGCCGGCTCCCCGTCCACCGCCACAAACACGGAGGTCTTCCCCTGACTGGCGAACGTCTCGGCCGCCTCCGCGAGATTCCCCAGGGCCACGCCGCTCTCCTGCATGAGCTTCGCGTTCCCCAGCAGCACCGTCCGCCCTTCCACCTTCCCGCGAACCCCGTGGCCGGGAACGGCCTCGAACCCCTCAAGCTCGCTCAGGGCGAGGCCTTCGCGCTGTGCCCTCTTCACGATCGCTTCACCCAGTGGGTGCTCCGACCCCTGTTCCAGCGAGGCGGCCAGTCTCAGCACCTCTTCTCGGCCACCCACGCTATCGCGTGGATACCCGGCTCCCCCGCTCCGCTCCGCGTTCCGGGGCGGAGTCGGCTCTCGGCACTCAATATCCGTCACCTCCGGCTCTCCCTTGGTGAGTGTGCCGGTCTTGTCGAAGACGATGGCCCGGATCCGATGGGCCGTCTCCAGGCTCTCGCCGCTGCGGATCAGGATTCCCTGCTCGGCCCCCCTGCCCGTACCCACCATGATGGCGGTCGGCGTGGCCAGGCCCAGGGCACACGGGCAGGCGATGATCAGGACTGCCACGAAGTTCAGCAGGCCAAAGAGGAATGCCGGACTGGGCCCGAAGGCCCACCAGACCCCGAAGGTCAGCACCCCGATCCCGATGACCGCCGGGACGAAGACGCTGGCCACAGAGTCGGCTACGCGCTGGATCGGCGCCTTGGAGCCCTGGGCCTCTTCGACGAGCTTGAGGATCTGGGCCAGCACGGTGTCTCTTCCCACCTTGGTTGCCTCGAACCTGAATGCCCCGGTCTTGTTCAGGGTGGCACCGAACACCTGGTCGCCCGCCCGCTTCTCCACGGGGAGGCTTTCCCCGGTGAGCATGGATTCGTCCACGGCCGACGCTCCCTCCCGCACTACCCCGTCCACCGGCAGCTTCTCCCCGGGGCGCACCAATACCAGGTCGCCGATCCGAACCTCCTCCACGGGAACGTCCGCCTCCGCACCGTTCCGCATGACCCGGGCTGTCTTCGCCTGAAGCCCCATGAGGCGCTTGATCGCCTCGCTCGTCCGGCCCCTAGCCCTCGCCTCCAGCAGTCGGCCCAACAGGATCAGAGTGATGATGACCGCGGCCGTATCGAAGTAGACGGCCGCCCCGATGCCCCGCGAGCGGAAGAACTCCGGGGTAACGGTCATGGCCAGGCTGTACAGATACGCCGCCGAGGTCCCGACAGCGATCAGGGTGTTCATGTCCGAGGTCTTGTGCCGGAGCGCCGCCCAGCATCCCCGGTAGAATTGAGCCCCCACCCAGAATTGCACCGGAGTCGTGAGGAGGAGCAGGGCCCAGAAGTTTTGGAGAACGGTGGGAACCCAGGGGAACCACTCGGGAAAACTGCCCAAGAACACGGGCACCGTCAGGGCAACGCCCACGGTCAGCTTCCGCTTGAGCGTCCGGACCTCCCGCTCGCGGACCGCCTTCTCGTAATCGGCCGCGGCAGGGACCCCCTGCGTGCCCTCGGGGACCTCCAGCGGTTCGTACCCAACGTCCCGGATGGTACGGAAGAGATCCTGGAGCGTGGTGGTTGCGGGGACAAACTCGACTGTGGCCGCATTGGTCGCCAGATTCACGCTGGCCGATACCACGCCCGACGTCCCGTGCAGGGCGCCCTCGATGGTGGCCACGCAGGAGGCACAGGAGATGCCCCCGATGGGAATCCTCACCTTGTCCACCACCGGGGTGTAGCCGGTGTCCGCGATCGCCTTGACCAGGGCGGGCGGCCCGACCACCGCGGGGTCGTAGCGGACGGTCCCGCGCTCGGTCGCCAGGTTCACCACGGCCCCCTGAACCCCGGGGAGAGCCGCCAGCGCCTCCTCGATGGCCGAGACGCAGGAGGCGCAATGCATCCCCTGGATGCCGATGTCCAGTCGTGCACCTGAACCCGGTCCTGACGGCGAGGAGGCCTCGGAGGCTCCAGCGGTGGCGCTGCTGCCGATCTGGCCGATCCGGAGCAGGGGTGTCACTCCCCTGCCGCCGCTCAGATACGCCTCCGGTGCAGCGTCGAATGTTTCCTTGCAGCGGACAGCGCAGAAATAGATGGTCCGGCCGTCGCGGCGACTGGTCGCCGCAGCATCAGCCTCCTGGATCGTCATCCCGCACACGGGGTCGCGAACCATCGAGGGATTCCTTTCACACGCTTCTCGCCGATGAGGCTCCCGACCGGACCAATCCCAGACGGGGTAAGAGCCATCGTCCGGCCGTCGAGCCGAGCCGGTCCACCACGTGCCGGAGGAGCCCCGCGTAGGATTCCTCCCCGGTTAACACGGCGACATATTGCGTCAAGGAGCCGGGCATCCGGGAAAGGACCCGATGCCACCAGCGCGGCGTCCGGTGGAACAGGGCGGCGATGCGGGATGCGGCCCGGAGGTCCGGCCAGATCGCCTCGGCGATGGCCGTCTCGTATTGGACGACCACGTCCGCCCTGTCTCGCCCGGCCAGCAGGGCGCTGGCCGCCAGGCTTCCGCTGCGGACGGCGTAATAAATCCCTTCCCCCAGGAACGGATCGGCGAGGCGCGCGGCATCGCCCGCCAAGAGCACGCCCGCTCCTGCGCACCGGGCTGGCACTGTGCGGGGGGCCGCCACAGGCGCGGTCTGCCAGTGCACAGCCGCGGCTGGCGGAAGCCCTGGGACGCCGTTCATGAATGTCTCAAGCGCTCCGCGCAATTCCCGGCCCCGCGGGAATTCCAGCATAACCCCCACGTTGACGCGATCACCCTTGGGAAACGCCCAGGCATAGCCGCCGGGATAGCGCCCCACGTCCACCAGGACGGTGTCCTGCAAGGGGCCTCCGTCATAGGAAAGCTCCGAGTCGAGCGCGATGAACTTTGGAGGTGCACGCCGGCCCAGCAACTGCGCGGCCACCACGCTGTTGGCGCCGTCGGCACCGATCACCCACGCGGCCCGGACCTCCTCAGCAGCGGCACACACCGTGAACCCGGTCCCGGTCCGCTCGATGCGCCGGACGGCCACCCCCTCGCGCACGCGCGCGCCCGCCTCTTCGGCCCTGCCCAGCAACCAGGCGTCGAACTCCTCCCGGCAGACCATGTACCCCATGGGCACGCTCGAGGTGACCTCGAACGGTCGGCCCGACCGGAAGGTGAACACCGCGCGCTGGACGCGCGCGCGGAGCCACCGCTCCACGCCGGATGGCAGGTGGCGCAAGACCCGCGGTGAAAGCGCCCCGCCGCAGGCCTTAGGCCGCGGGAACCGCGCCTTGTCCAGCAGGCAGACCCGGGCGCCCCCCAGGGCCAGTTCCCTCGCCACCGTCGATCCCGCGGGACCCCCTCCGACGACCGCCACGTCATAGCTGGTCACAGAACACCCCCTGCATCGAGCGTCCCAGACCCTCGGACCACCTCAACCCTCCCCGACGCCGGCCTCCGTCCCACCCCGGATCAGCGCGCGCCAAATCCGCCGTGGCGGGAGAAGACCTGCACCAGCTCCTCGATCTTGCGGGCCCGCTCTCGCTCGGTCCCCGCCTTCACGCTGTCCAGAACGCAGCTCTCGATGTGACGAGCCATGAGAATCTTCGACACCTGTTCCAGCGCGCCCTGGATGGCCGAGATCTGGAGCATGATGTCCACGCAGTACTTGCCCTCCTCCACCATGCGTTGGACGCCCTGCACCTGTCCCTCGATCCGCCGGAGGCGGGTCAGTGCCTGCTGCTTCGTCTCCGAGTCCATCATGGTCCTGGAGCCTCCTCTACTATACCCAGGTACGGTATATACCACGCCGCCTCCCTCCAGTCAACCGGGTGTCGGGGCCAATGGGGGTCGGCTCAACGCGCCTTAACCTGAATTATTCGTGAATCTCTGAGTCACCCTCACCCGCTCCCTCTCCCACACCCAGGGGGTACCCGGGAGAGGGGCACACTTCTGGATCCCCTCTCCCGGGGACCCGTTGCTCTTCCCAATGCAACGGGTGACGGGAGAGGGACGGGGTGAGGGGGCTGTTTCGACGTGCGAAGCCACTTCACGAATAATCCGGGTTTAAAGGCCCCGCAAAAGACTCGCAAAGCTACCGGCGGAGGACTTCCACGTCCGCCCGCCAGTTGATCGTCGTGCTGGCGATGCCCGTGACCCGCAATTGGGTTTCTGCGGTCCCAGCGACCCAGGTCGCTGCAGCGCCGGAGCCGCTTCCCTCGTTCATCGCCGTGGCACCCTGCTGCGTCGCGCCGAGGATCGTCGCCGTGCCGCTGTTGCGGCCGCCAGCGATCACCTCGAATCCGTACATCGCGCTGCCGTCGGATTTCTCGCCGATCACCTTCGCCTTAAGGACCGCACTCGACGGGTTCGGCAGGGGAAATTTCCAGATGGCGGTCGGCGTCGCATTCGTTGTCTGGGCCTCAATCCCCCCAAGGTGATACGCCCCACGGGAGTAGCCGCTGCCGTCAATGCCCCAGAATAAGAAACTGAACCGCCAGGATTTATACCCGTTCCACTCGATTTGCCCCGAGCCCAGGATTTCAATGTCGCCATATATTCCGAGCGGCAGGAGAATCGGCGCCCCGGTGCCCCCGGAATATGTGCCGATGATAGAACAGTTCACGATCCTAACCCACCCTGACAGATTCGCCACCGTGATCGCTCTGGCCTCGGTGTTCGCACCGGAAATCCTGCTCCGGTCGCAGAGAAAGCCTCCGCTCCCGTTGCGATCGCCGACTTGGATGATGGTGCCAGTCCCACCGCTGGATCCGATGGAGCTGTCTCGGAGCGTCACGTCCAAGGTTGCGCCACCGCTCGACGAGCCAATATCCAGTATCGGCGTCTGGTAGGTCTCGACTACCAGCTTGTCCAGGACGATATTCGGCGCGCCGAAGGTCGGCGAATTCCCCTGGATTCGGATGGCCGTGGTCGAGTTGTTCCCATTGAGATAGGATTCTGAGAAAGTAAAATTCGCGGACGAGATCCGCACGCCCTTCCCATAGATTTGGGAGCGGAAGACCCCGCCACCGTCCGAGCTGTCCGCATCAGCCCCCGAGATAGAATTATCAAAGGCCCAATCGTCACACCCGGTGATATACACATTCTCAACACGCAGGCGGGTCCCCGTCGAGGCGATGCAGCGGCTGGCGCGGTCGGTGCCATTGGGGGCGATCCCGTAGATCTCGAAATCGCGCAGGACGACGTTATACGTGCCCGTCCCCGACACGCGGATTACATCATCGTTCGAGTTGCTCACGCCGTTCGGGGGCTGAAGGATCGTCGCCCCCTGCTTAGAGACATAGCCGGAGCCCGCGCCGCCGATATTCGCACCGGACGTGGTGATCGTCCAATTCTTGATGATGGCGATCCCTGAGGGAATATTCAGGGCTCCGCCGTTCTGCGTCGAGCCGGCCGGCAGGGCATCGTGAGCGGCGCCGAACGCAGTCGAATCGTTCGTCGAGCCGTCCAGCTTGGCGCCATATTTCCTCACGTCCAGACCGGGAAGGTACTTGTGCGTTCCGTCGGTATTGTGCTCGACCAAGATGAGGCGATTGAGGGTATCAGTCTTGGTCGGGTGGCCGGCCCCGACCATCTGCTCGGTATATTGGATCCGCTCGTCAGCAGGCTGCGCCGATGGGAAGTAGAGGGCAAAGAGTAAGACCCAGGCGATGCCTATTGCGGGCGGCCAGGCTGTCCAGCGCTTCATTGCTCAATCCTCCTGTTACTCGAGAAAGTACGTTCGAAGGTTTCCGCCGCAGGCGGATTCGAACGCTCTCCCGGGGGAATCATCCCGCGTAGTCCTTCACGTCGCGCAGGCCGGCGTCGGTGATAAAAGCCCCGGTGTCGCGCACGATGATCTCGTGGTCCGGCCCATCCAGGCCGATGCCCAGCTCCTCCACCAGGCCGATCTGGTTCCGGAGCCGGCGGCCCATCCTATCGAACAGCCAATCGCACGAGTAGCCCACGTAGTCCCCGACGTCAAAATGGACATACCGGAAATTCGGCGCCATGAACTGGATCCGGGCGCGCGCCGTGGCCAGGCGGGCGACGATCGCGGTCTGAGCGGCGCGCACGCTCGCCTGGTCGCGAGCCCAGAGCCACTAGAGCGGCGCGGAGCTGAAGCCGGGGCCGCGCGCGCCGTGGAGGCTCTGGCTCACCACATCCTTGAATCAAACCCGTCATGACAGCGGTGAAACCGATGACAAACCGGATCGGCCGTTCGGGAGAGCAGGCCCCTGCGTCTCCGCCTCACGGCACCCGCTCCGCTGAGAGACCAGGGCCGGAGCCGTGCGGTGTCGACCGGAAAGGGAAAACCCCGGCGGGACCATCATTCCCGCCGGGGTTGGAAGGGAATCCAGGGCTGGATCGACCACACCTGACTGGCCGGTACGGAATCTCTCCCCCGGATTACAGCGCGATCACCAGACCCCAGGCCAGGCTCAGGACCGCTGCCAGCAGCAGCAGGACATACTCCGAACGGACCAGTTCACCTCGCATGCCGGTCCTCCTAGCGCCCTTGACCCAGGCGGGAATGGGCCCGGGACTTCGAGCGAATCCCATTGGGCGGCAACCGCCAGAAAGCCACCCAGGGCCACCCGGAATCCGCCGGGCCGACGCGCACCGGAGGCTCCATCTCCTCCTCGAAGGCTTGAGTCTCCGCCTCGGTCAACTCCTCCAAGAGCTGCAACTCCTGATCCGGTGACCACGCCTCCATCTCCTTGAACATCAGCTGACCTCCTTGCCTCAGGGGCAACGGCATCACGCGGGGCATCCGCCCTCGCAGTTATCAGTGACTGTGCCGGGCCGACATGGGCTGGCTCAGCACGTAGACGTTGAGGAGCATGAGGAACAGCGACACCAGCACCATCGGGGCCGCCACCCGGAAGGTGGTCTCCGCGTTGCTGAAGTAGCGGCGAGCCAGGCGTGCCCCGGCGTACAGGCTCACACCGTAGAAGCCCATGAACAGCAGCATCTGCATCCAGTAGACTGCCTCATGGGACAGCAGGGGAGGCAGGTTCCACGCCGGCACGCCGGCCGGGAAGGGAGTAAACCGATTGATGGTGCGCTGGATCACCGGGACGACCCCCGGTGCCTCGTCGAAAAGATGGTGCAGGTTGTGGGCTAGGTGCATGCTCAAGCCGATGGGAATGAACATGTAGCCGAATACCGTGACGATCCCGCGCACACTGTGGGCCTTGCCGGCCTGCGCCAACAACCGCTGCGCCATCCACGCGGCTGCCAGAAACACCAGGGGAACTATTCCGAGCGTGAAGATCAGGAACAGGGCCGCGTTGACCAACGCCTCCGCCGTCTTGGGGTTGGTGATCCCAACGAGCGGAAATGGGAGGCGTGGGGCAACCGCCTCCAGGGCGTCGCGCCACGGCTGAACCATCTCGCCCGTGAGGTACAGGCTGGCCCCCGCCAGGACCACGGCGAGGAAGGCCTCGTCCAGGTGGCGCCGACTCGCGGCCCAGAGATCCGTGCCAAACGCGCGCAGTCGGAGGACCAGGTTCTCCTGCGTGCAGCCCTTCACGCACTCGAAGCAGAGATTGCAATAGGCGTTGCTGTCCATCTCCCAGACTCGTTCGAACATGGGGCAGCCGACGTTGGCCGAGCCCCCCACGAAGCAATCCTTTTCCTGGTGAGTGCGACAGGTCTCGCACGTCTTGGCCCGCAACTCCACCGGGGCCACCATGGAGTAAATCCCGATGAGGCCCGTGATGGGACACAGATAGCGGCAGAAGGTCCGCCGCTGGTAGAACAGCCCGGTGACGAGCGCGCTGACGAGCAGCAGGATGATGATCCAGGCCGTGACCCGCGGATCGCGGACGACGCCCAACTGCACGTCGGCCCAGGTGAGCAGGATGAAGGTTCCGTTGGCGATCCACAGGTTCCGGAGGGGCTTGGGCCACTTCAGGGTGGGTTGAGCCAGGCGCGAGGCCCACTCGTTCACCGCCCCGATGGGGCACATCAGGCACCACAGCCGACCCACGAGGATGAAGGTGAAGATGATGCCGGCCCACCAGATCGTCCAGGTGAGCTTGGTGGCCAGGTTCCGCCCAGCCAGCGGGGTGTCGGCCAAGCCCAGGAACACGATCACGGCAAAGAGGAAGAGGAGGGGGATCTGAGTGGCAGGCTGAAAGGCGGGCGCCGTGACAAGGCGCCGGACCCACCGGAGCGACAGGAGGTTGAACCGCTCCCCCGGTGCCAACCCGTCGCCGCGGACCCGGAGAATGATCAGGGCCCCGACCGCGATCCCCAGGATGATCAGCGCCACCGTCAGGAGGCGGGGGTTGACCGGCCACTCCCAGGTCACCGGCAGGGACACGGTCACGGGCCCGAGACCCTGGGCCCGTCCATCCCCCGGCCCGAGGAGCGTGACCTGAAGCGCGTAGGGTTCCGCCGCCAGAGGCGTGAACTCGAGCGCGTAGACGCCAGGCGCGACCTCGGTCGCCAGGCTGGACGGAACCTGCCCGACATTGGCGCTCGGCCGGACCTTCGCCTGCAAAGCCCGGATAGCCGCCAGGCGCTCCTGTTCCGTCTCGTCCTGGCCGTACCCCTTGCCGGGACCTGCCACCGCACTCACCTGCCGCAAGGAGGGGGGGATCCAGTCAGGGATCGCCATGTGCACCCGCCCGCCGCGGACGAAATCCCCGCTGTGCCGGTCAATGATCTGGGCCCTGATGACCGATCTCTGGCCGGCCAGGAGCGGACTCGTGCTCAGGCTAAGCCACAGGTCGTAGCGTCCTCCACCCAGTTCCGCCCGGATCACTCGGGAGGCGGCACCGTGGTCCCCGTCGGCCTGGACGAGCGGGGGAATCACCATCGCGACCAGCAGGATGGTCGCGAACCCCACTCCGATCCCCGGCCAGGTTGGTCTCATCCGTGGTGCTCGCACTGGGTTGCCCCTCAGTCCCGATGCCCTGCAGGACGCATGGAGCGAGGAGATCGCTCTTTGGCCACGACCGGTCGATCGGCCTCCAACCAGGAGAGGAGGGATACCAGGCGGGCCCGAT
>Ga0210377_10002566_pt1 | contig 15848 bp, 25 predicted proteins | sample PLM4_65_b1redo_FD_155480 | JGI IMG/M metagenome (GOLD analysis project Ga0210377, IMG submission 155480) | Groundwater sediment microbial communities from an aquifer in East River, Colorado, USA - PLM4_65_b1 redo | ecosystem: Environmental > Terrestrial > Soil > Riparian zone | place: USA: East... | reverse complement strand
CGTGGTCGCCCATGAAGTCCTTCCGGGTCAGGACCGGGTGGAGCTTGTGCCAGATGATGGTCTGAGAAAAGAAGAGCTCCGGGACAGCGGTGAGCGGGCCGGAGTAGCTGAAGCAGTTGTGGTACCCGCCCCAGAGGTAGAAGCACCGCCCGGGCAGGAGCGGGGTGGCCAGGTTCCGGAGCCACGTGGTGAGCTTCTGCCGGAACTCCTCATCGCTGATGAAGTCGTTGATCAGCGCCCCGTCGCGGGCGCGCATGGTTTTCGTTGTGCCGTGGGACTTCCCGGGGTGTCGCGCGAGGTCCAGCTGCTGGTGGTGGAGGGCGGCGCGGCTCTTCATCGAACCGTCCTTGTTTCGGCGCATGTTTCCGGGATGCGACTTCCCGCTCCGGAGGCCCGTCGAGATCGCGTTGTTACTCCGGGGCTCCACGTTCACGTTGTACGGCGGATCCGTGTTGACCAGGTGGATCGCCTGATCTCCCAGGAGCTGCTTCACGGCCTCGAGATCGCCGGCGTCGCCGCAGAGCAGGCGGTGCCTTCCCAGGTTGATGAGCTCCCCGGGCTTCGTGATGGCCTTCAGGGGGAGGGGTGGGATCTCGTTTTCGTCCTCCACCTGGGCGATCTGCTTCTCCAGCTCCTGGATGGCCAGGTCGATTTCCCCCTGCATAAACCCGGTGACGCTCAGGTCGGCCTTGGCCTTCTGGATTTCCCGGAGGAGCTGTCCCAGGAGCACCGGGTCGTAGCTGCCGGCGTTGTTGAGGGCGAGGTTCATGCGCTGCTCTTCGGTGGGACCCACGGAGACGACCAGGACCGGATAGGTGGTGAGCTTCTGGCGCTTGGCCACCTTCAGGCGATGCTCCCCCGCGACGACGTATTTCCCGCGTTCGTCCACCTTCCAGTCCTTCCCGCGCCGGTCGTTGACCACCACGTTCTGCAGGACGCCCCACTCCTTGTGGGAGGCCTCCAGGCCGTGGAGCTTCTCGTCCGGCATCTTGTTGGGGTTGTAGGGCAGGAAACGGATCTCTTCGACGGGGAGGTCCACGAGGTTCATCTTGGACATGGGCCCATTCCGTGTTGAAACGCAGGCTTAAATATATCAACCCGGAATGAGGGTATCTGAAAACAATTCCCGGCACAAGGGCAGAGCTTCGGAGGAGAACCATTCTCCGCGCAGCCGCCAGGATCGCAGGCTCCTCAAGATCCACTTCTCTCGTTCTCTGGTTCCGGGCACATGGCCGATGAGCCTAATCTCCGGAACCTCTGGATAGTGCTGGAGGAAACCGAGCCAGCGCTCCATCAGATCTGTCGAGAGACCCACCTTAATGGGCTTCCCGATGAACATGACCTGGACGCAGTAAACGACGGGCCCTGAGTGTTCTGGAAAACCCCGCGCTCGGAGGTAGGCCCGGAGTTGCCCGATTTGCTTGTTGGGAGTTCCAGGCTTTCGGCCTTGGCCTCTTCCAGAACCCCCATTCCCCGCCCAGGGACTTTCAGGCGTCCCGGTCTTCGGATGTTTCATGGGAACAGCAGCCTTTCCTTCACGCAGTTTTTGCGGTGATTGGGCTCCACGGCCAGGCAGCAAGGGCAGACCTCCGGGAACAGGGTGACATCGATGGACCAGGTCTCCACCCCGCTCTCCGAACGCCCGCGGGAAAGGCCTCTCAGGTAGCCCACACCGGGGACGTGGGCGAGATATTCCGTCCGTCCGGGGTCTAGGCCAAAGTCCCCGAGGGTGACCGGTTCTACGCGGGGGATCCAGACCTCCCGGCCTTCCTTCCGTCGCTTCTTCCAGCCGTACAGGGCGATCCGGTTGTGGCGTTGCAGCCACTCGATGGCGTTCTCCCGGACGATCTTCGGGTCAGGTCCTTGACGCCCCTTCTGCCGGCCCTCGCCGAGGATGAGGGCCTTGTGCTCCGCGATCGATGCGTCCGCGCAGGAGTTGATCCCGAGAAGGCCGGCGCGCTTGGGTTCCATGGCGATGATGTCGATGAAGCCGAAAAGGTCCCGGCGGATCCCGGGGGTGCCCTTGAAGTTCTTCCGGAGCTCTCCGTGGAAAGAGACCCACTGCTCCGTGATCCCGGCCCGGCATCCGTGTCGCCGAAGCCATTCGAGGGTGCGATGTGCGGTCGGGACGGCACGCCGGCGCGGCTTCTTCTCTGCCATCATATCTTCCTCCGCAGGAGAGTCCGCAGCCCCAGAAGAGAGCCGATCACGCCAAGAAGGGCCCCGAACAGCATGAAGAGAAAGTCCCGATCCGTCACGGCTTCACCTCCGTCTTGTCCCCGCAGGAGACGCAGGTCTTGAAGGATTGATCACCCGCCTGGACAACGATGAACGATCCAGTCGCATGACACTTCGGACAGGCGATCCCTCACGACTTCTTTCCGGTGATCCCCTCCACGAAGCTCCGAACCTCCTGGACCTGATCCTGGTAACTCTTCCGCATGCGTTCCATGTGCGCCTTCTCATCGCGGAGCATCTGGGCGCGGCGGACGTAGTAAACGGCGAGCTCCACCACGCCCCCACCCACGGCCGCGGCGAGCACGATCACGAAGACCTGGAAGGTGGTCACGACTTTACCTCTGGCGGGTTGGCCCGCGGCCCGCGGAACTTCTCATCCCACTCCTGTTTGAACTTCTCGATGTCCCCTTCGCTCCACTCCGTGATCTTGAGGGCAGTGATCCGATGCGGCTTTCCCTGCTCTGCATACATTTCCGTGCAGAAGAAGAGCGTGGGCACCACGGATCCCATCGGGGCCGGCGCCCACTCCTTTGAGCCGAGGATCACCGCGACGCCCTGCACGGCCCGCGACTCTTCGATGACGTGGAGCACCTCAACGTCGGCCGGCAACTCGGAAGTGTAGGGGCCGGCGTTCCCCCGGAGATACTGGGCCAGGTCCTGGAAGCTCATCACGATCCGTCGATATCCCCGATCGCACATTCTTGCCTCTTCAGTCACGTCGCTTCTCCTTATGCATTTATGCAGTTTCACCTACCGCGCTCGAGCTTCCACAAGAGAAGGGTTGACTCGTGAGCCTTCTGTGAGCACTCCAGGGCCTTGCCGAGATACCGGACGATCGGGCGGAGCTGCTCGGCCGTCGCCTCGTCGAGCCGAACGAAACGGCCATCGATCGGATCGATGATCATGTCCACCATCAGAACGGCTGCCTTCTCCTCGCTCATGGGAAGAGCTCCAGGTTTCCGAGTTTCCGCCGGCGCGTCGCGGCCGCGTTCCCCTGGTGGTGGGCCCGATCCAGGCGAAGGTGGCAGCGTTGGCACAAGGCCTTCAGGTTCCCGAGGGAGTGGTCCCCCGAGGACGCGGGCCTGCAGACGTGTGCAGTCGTGAGCTTGACGGTGATGGGCTCCGGGGGATCGCCGGCGTCGACGTGGCCCATGGCCATGCAGAGTCCGCACAGATCGTGGTAGTACCAGATCCAGGGCTTCTCGTGGTTCCGCTTGATGATTTCCTTGTCGGGAGCGTTGCATCGGGGCTTTCCTGTTTTCACGTCCCTGAGGTGGGGATCCCCGCACTCTCCGGAGCATTCGCACCGCACCACGCCTTTCGAGTCCGAGGCCCGGGCCCGGACGGCGGCGACGATCTCCTTCCAGTTCTCAGGGTACGGGGGTCGATCGGTTCGGCTCATGATGTCTCTTTCTACAGGCTTCAATGTCGTGGCAAATGACGGCCCCGACCACCACCATCTTCGCCGCGAGCACCGGAGCCGGCTCGAAGAACACATAGATCTGGAACCCGCACCACGGACACTTCTGGAAGCGGTGGCGCTCGTAGCGGGCGACTTCGGCGTGGTAGGCGGTCCAATCCCATCCCTTGAAGGCCTCGAGCGCCGCGGCCATCTGCTCCCGGAAGTGCTTCAGGACTTCACTCGGGCTTGCATTTCCCACAGGTCACCCGCGTCACCGACAGCTTGTCTCCACATCCGGTGCAGAAGAAGTCCGTGGGACCTCCCTTGCGAAGCCGGGCGATCTTGGCGAGCTCCTCGATCCCGTCCTTCGTGCCGAGGGTGTTTTCTTCCCACTTCTCCCAGTCCGGCACCAAGGCTTCCATCGAAAGCCGATAAGAGTCCAGCGCCTGCTTTTCCAAACGGTCGATCTGTTCATCGAGGACTTCATGCAGGCAGGCCCCAGCCTCGCGCGGGTTGTGGACATCCTCCGGGTTCTGGGTCTGGGTGTGGGACCAGTGCATGAGCGTGGTCAGAGGCACCTTCGAGGGAAGATACTCGCCTCCCCATGTGATCCGGCTCTGCATGAAGTCCGCGACCAGTTCGTCGAGGGCGCGGTGGAGCTCGATGTGGCGCGTGCGGTGCTCTTCTGTTTCCATGGTCTCACTCCTTCTCAGTCTTAGGCCTTGTCCGAGGATCAGGTCCTCCACGTGTTTCACCTGGGCGCGCGTCCGGGCCAGCTGCGCCTGGAAGCACGCGAGACACACCCACAGATCATTGAACTCAACGATCGAGGGTTTTCCGCATGCGCAGGGTGTCGGGGTGCTCATCAACCCTTCTCCTCTTCCTTTTTCGGAGGAAGTTTCAGGCGTTCGCCGGGGGGCTTGATGCCCAACATCCCATAGAGCTCCGCGTCTTGACTTGCATGCACCGAGGCGAGGATCTGCTTTCCCATGATCTCCCAATGGATCACCCGAGGGGGACCTGTCCGCCGCCGGTAAACGCGGATCGTGGTCGTATGATCCAGGTGATTGTCCTGCCGTTCGATCACGAGCTCGTCGAGGTGTGGGCCGACGTAGAGGTTCTCGCTCTCGAAGGTCACCTTTCCGCCTCCAGCCTCGATCAGCAACCCAGCCAAGCGCCTCCAGAAGTCCAGCTCGTCCCCCATGGTCAACCTCCGCTCTGCGGGTTTGGCGGTGGACCTTCGAGGTACAGCATCGGCCCACGGACAAACGCGCTGTATCGCGCGGCCGCATTGAGCGCCGCCTCGAGGCGTACCTTCGGGGAGTCGGCCCAGCCGCGGGTGGCATAGAGCGCACCGAGGGCGAACTGGTATCCGCACCCGATCGCCGCCCACTCTTCCCTCGGCCGGCAAACCTGATAGTCCCCTTCGACGCGGTAGAGCTTCCCCTCGTATCCGATCAGGAACGTTCCGCCATGCTCGACCTCGAGTTCCTTCTTGGCAAACCCTCCCTCCTTGAGGCAGCTCCGCACGGCATTGATCACGGAGAGGGCCAAATACTTTTCATCGCTGTACCCCTGGATCCGGGGAGGGACCTGCAGTTGGTGCTGCAGAAGCTGTCCCATTCTCCAGGAGGTCGTGAAGCCCATCGTGAAAGGTCCCACCTGGAAGATCTTCGGATCGTGGACGACGTCGATGAAGTATCCCGCCGTGTCCCCGCTCGCGCTGTCTCCAGCGAGGTATACGGTCCCCCGGTGGACGAGACCGGCGATACAGGTCATGGTCGCACCGCCGGCGTAAACTTCCGCTGGATCGGTGGGAGTCCGCGTTCTGCCAACGCGGCCGCGTAGAGTCTCTCGAGGTCGTCGAACCGCAGGACCCAGCCGCCCTGGAAAGGTCGATCGTCGACGGTGTCGAACTCCAGGGACACCCCGTCCCGGATCTCCCCGCAACTGGTGGGGCCAGGATCGAAGATCATCCCATCCGCCAGAGCGCCGGCGACATCGAAGTACACTTCTCGCCGCTTGCACTCCTCCCGGTCTTCCTGCATCAGTTTCTGGATTTCCTCTTCGGTGATCACTTGCTCCGCTCCTCCCCGGGCATCCGGTTGCCCTTCTCCTGATTGCACGATCCACACATCGGCTGCAGGTTGTCGAGCTCGTCTCCGCCTCCTTCGGAGACCGGGATCTTGTGGTCGACGGTCATCATCTCCGTGTCGAGGGTGATCCCGCAGCCAGCACACACGTGGCCACCACGCGCCAGGATCAGTTCCCGCTTGAGAAGACCGGCCTGCCGGGAGTTCCGATGCCGGCTCACTTCCGGGCCCGGACACCCCGCCGCATCGTCTCGAGGTGGGCCTGGACCTCGGGGTCGTCCGCGTCGACGATGCGGTGGATCCCGGTGTTGGCTTCCACCGCAACCTCCGCCGCGGCGCCGACGTCCTCACTCCACTCCATGCGCCCGCCGGCGAGGTGCTTCCCGCTGTCGAGCTTCGTCCGGGTTTCCGCGATCGCTTTGATGCGTCCGCCGGAAAGCCCGAGACAGATCGGCACACCTTCGTGAACCATCAGCGCGCTCGGATGGCGGCGATCAGACGCGAGGGAGGCTCCTGGTCCTTTTGGGCCAGCATCACCAGCAGGTCCCCTCCTGGATACGGTCTGTCGATCCAGATCTGATCGCAGGTGATCATCCGCATTTGGGTTGCCTCAGTGATCCGCGCTGAACCCTTGTTCTGCGATAGGATCCCGCGCAGGCAACTGTGCAGCCAGGCGCTTTCGTGCCGTTCCTTCCGGAGCTGATCCTCGATGCTTCGATACCGTCCCATGAGGATGTTGGTCGCGTACCTCAAACGCTTGAACATCAAATCCTCCAAGAAAAGGGCCGACCCGTGTCCGGCGCCTACGGGTCCGAGGTTCTGAGGCCTCCACGGAAAGGACCGCGAAGTCGAAACGTGGCGGCTTGTCACCGGGAGCTTTTTTTATTTCGGTTCTATTCCTCCTCGCCCTCTTCGTTGCCGTCCTTCTCGCCCTCGTCATCGTCTTCCGGATCCGGACGCTCCTCCCCTTCCTCCTCGTCCGATCCCTTCGCCCCCGTGAAGAGGTTCCCCTGAGCGAGCGCTTCGAGCTCCTTGGCCGTGAGGGCCGCCTTCTCGATCACCTCCCTCGTGTCGGTCCGGATCACCGTCTTCGTGTTCTGCTGGATGTCCGCGTAGACCTCGCACGCTACGTCCACCTGCTCTCCTCCATCGGCGTAGATTTTGGCGAACTGGAACAGAGTCTCCTCCTTGCCGTCGATCAGTTCTTTGAATTCCTTTCCCGTCTCCCGCTTCTCCTCCCGGAGCCGGTGCACGGCCACGGCCGCGTCTGTCACCATCGTGGCCACTTCCTTCAGGCGCTCGTCCCTCATGCGCACGATGAGCTTCCGGCTCTCGCTTCCCTGGAGCTACCCGTGGACGAAGTCGGTCACCTTCTCCCGGGCTTTGGCTTTCCCCACCCGACACCTCCCTTCTGCGCGATCGTGAGTTCGTTCCGTGCGTTCTCGAGGTCGGCGGTCAGACGGTCCCGCCGAGTCTCATCCGCTTCCCCGTCCAGCTGCTGGGTCAGGGTTTTGATCCGCCGTTCAAGGGCTCCGATGGTGGGATCCCCTCCCGTACTGGATCCCGGCGTTTTCCGAGTCACGGGGGGTTTGGGGGGTTCTTTTGATCTCTTCTCCTCTCCTCTCCTCTGGGCTGTACGGGAACGCCTTTCCAAACGTCGGCTATCCTCTTGATAAGTGTACCAGTTGCGGTATCGTACGGATTTTTTACCGGACACTTTTTGCACATCCAACTCAGCGCTCTTGATGCGCTTCAGGGTGTACGCGGCCTCGGTGAGATTTTTCACCCGTAAGATGCGGCAGAGTTCCTTGCCTTCGCCTGGAATTTCGAGGCTTCCCTTGTCCCCATCGAGAGCAATCGCAGCTCCCAGCAATGTCCATCGACCGATGTCTTCAAGGGACATCTCCGCAAAATTGGCGTTCGAGAGAATGCTGGTCCAGACCTTAAACCACTTCTTCTGATCAGCCACGATGTGCACCTTCAATAGCATGCGTGCCTTTGTGGCATCGAGCACAGAGCCACTGGATCGATAGTGGTTCTGAATACGTGGGGTGGTGAGCATCGAGAGGTTCATCCTTTTTTTCGCAGACCTCGCATGCCGAAGGACAATGAAGCAAGCCCCGTTTCAATGCATCCTGGACCTGAGAATGAGCCCAGGATTGGATCTTCCGCCATTTCCACCTACAAAGTCCGGTTGAACATGTGACCCTCCTGGACGAGAGGGACAAGATGCGCCGGCAAGTCCGGCAACGCCTTGATCTAGCCATCCCGGCCCTTCTCCCCATTTTCGGCCTCTCGGCATCCTGGACGGTGGGGCGCGCCTCCCCGGTAGGTGCCGCAACAACGCCTCCGTGGGCGCTTCCGGGCGCGGAAGAAGGGCCGGGCGGGGCACTGGCTCCAGTGAGGGTGTTGACCGCGGTAGGTGCCGCAACAGGCCCGCACGGGAGGGCACGGTTCATCAGGTTCGTGGATCGATGTCTCGGGGGTCTTCAATGATCGCCTCAGAGCTTGGGGAAAGAGGCAGAGCGATCAAGGACGGGACTCCGCCGCTCTAAACGGGTGTTGGGTCTCTGGGAACCCTAGTCCCGGCGCGAACAGTACCCCCGGTCGAGGGATCGCGTCAAGTCTTTTTGGCTTCCTTCTTCCCCTTTTCCTGGGCAAGGTTCTGCGGATTTCCTGTGGAAATCTTGTTCATAACTTCTGGCTTCTCCTCGGGCGCGACGTCGTCCACGATCTTCGTGGCGTTCAGACCGAAGGCCCGGGCGAGCTTGGGGAAATGCCGCGGCGCCTGATATTCCTGGAGCATCCGCCAGAGGATGATGAAGGTCGCGTGGCGCAGGGTATCCTCGGCCGTGCGGCCGCGCGGGACCCACTTGGACGCAATGGAGCTGCAGTTACGATAGTTGTCCCCCACGTCTCGGATCACCAGGTCCGCCATCACCGTCAGACCCTTTGACGCCTTGACCTTTTCCGCGAGTGCATCGAGGATCGCCGGCGTGGCCTTCTCCCAGCGCTTCCGGGTCGCATCTTCCCGGGCGCGTTCCTTATTGCGTAGATCCGCCTCGAGCTCCCACTTCTGCTGCGCGGTCTTCCCGCTCCGCGTGACCGTGTCCCCGCGCTTCTTCGCCTCGCGCTGTTCCGCCGCCCAGTGCACCTTGCATCCCTTCTTGTCGGTGCAGACCCTGAAGGCCTCGCCGCGCGCTGGCCCGATGACCACCACGCCCGTCACGGACTTCTCACAGGTCTTGGCGTCTCCCTTCCCGTCGGCGCGCTTCCAGGATCGGGGCCCGATGACACGCTGTCCGTCCCGGGCCTCGGGCTGGACGTAGGTGTCATGCGTGATGGAAACGATCTTTTCCGCTTCCTCCGGCGGTTTCGCCAAGATCGCGGCCGTCTCCGGGAAGAGTTGGGGCAGGTCTTCGGCCTCGGGGTCGAAGCGCACATGCTCATCGATCCAGGCCTCGAGCTCCCGGACGCTGACCGCCTTCAGGCAGTCGTCCGGTTCATCTTCGGCGTCCGGATTGAACAGGCGCTTTTCCGCCTCCCACAGGCCGCCCGTTTCTTCATCGGCCACCCGGCTTTGATCCTCAGGCTTGAGTCGCGCGAGAAGGATCGCGTGGCCCGCGGTGATCCGGTCCTTGAGAAACACGTCCCGGATCTCCTTCACCAGGGCGTTGAGCTTCAACCGGTCATAGACGTACTTCGTGGAGCGCCCGATGCGGGCGGCAATCCTGGCGACACCTTGCCCTTTCATGGAGACCAGGCGTCGGTAACCATCGGCCTCCTCGAGCGGGTGGAGGTCGGCGCGCTGCAGGTTTTCCACCAGCTGGATCTCCAGGACCTCGGAGTCGGTGAGATCGAGGACGATGCACGGGACAAATTGCAGCTCGGCGATCTTGGCAGCCCGGAGCCGGCGCTCTCCGGCGACGAGACCCCAGTCTTCCTTTCCCGTCGTTTTATTGATCGCCCGCACGAGTAGCGGTTGGAGGATGCCGTGCTCTTTGATGTTTTGCGCCAGGTCCTCGAGCTCGTCGAAGCGCTTCCGAGGGTTCGTTCTCGAGGGAAGGATGGTATCGATCGCGATCTGTTGATGGCCTGTGATCATGATGGGGTTCCTCCGGGAGAGACAAAGACGGGGCCTCGACGGAGGCCCCAGGTTTCAGTGTTGCGGAAGGCGGGGGCAGAATGTCTATTCGATGCTCGGCGCCAGAATGCCCATGCAGCCCTGGCCGTTGCACCCCTGGGCGCACCCGGTGACCACGAGGCCGCCGTGCGCGACGCGGTAGTAGCAGACAGTCCCCGTCCACGTCGATTGATCAACGGCAGCCTGGACGATGGCCACGCCGAGCCGGCGATCCTTCTCAACGCCCGTGGCCAGGGCCTTGCGCTGCATCTCCTGGCCGATGGAGATGAAGCCTGCCCGCACGCTGTCGGCGTCGTTGTGGATGGGGTGGTCGAGTTGGACGTGGATCATCCGTTCCCCTGAGTAGATGGAGGCGCAGAAGATCTTGTCGGACTTCGCCCCCGGGGGTGGGGTTGGCCCATCGAGGGGCCCGCTCTGAGCCTGCACCAGGAAGAGGGTGGCCGCGAAGACGAGGAGACACAGGACCGGGATCGTTCTCCGAACGAGTAGGACTCGCATGGTTGTTGCTCCTTCCTTCAGGACTTCGGAGGGTGGACTTTGACGGCGATGCATTGCTCCACGGCGTCCACGTGGTCGCGAAGCTTCGGTATCGGACAACAGCGGGCGTGGCCACCACGTCCCTCGCCGGTCGGTGCTCGCTGCAACTCGGCTTCACACAGAGGGCAGAGCGCCAATTCAGGACCTTCGGTCCATTCGAGGACCTGGCGGCCGACCGCCACGAGCTGGAGCGCCGCGGCCAAGGATCGCCGATAGGGGCCGGCCAAGGCAATCGAGACCTTGATCTTCGGATCCGTGGCCATCAGCTGGCTCCTTTCGTGTCGTACTGTCCCGGCCTCGCCCGCCATGAAATGCCCCGCTTTGATCCAGCGTTCCGTTCGGCCCTCTCTGGGCGGTAGTGCCCCAAGGCTTGAAAGTCGTTCCGTTCGTGTTGAACCGGATCCGGTCGCCGCGAGCGGAGTGGCTCGGGTTGCCCTGATCTGGCCTGGTCTGATTTGCGCTGCAGCGTGACTTTATCTCCTCATCAACTTTCCGATCGTTTCGCTCCGAACCGCGCTGCGCTGCGATGACCCGGCTCGCGCCGTGGTGCAATGGTGCGGCCTGTTCCGAACCTATTTCTCCTTCCACTCTGTCACGACGAACTTCCCGAAGGGACCCCCAACTCCGATCCGGTAGGCCCCGAGACCATCGAAGGTCCCGGCATTGTCGAAGAGCTGCCGGACCTGTTCCTCCGCGATCCTGGTGTCATCGTAGAGCACACGTCCACCGAACCCCCACTTATCGAAGCGCGGCCGGTAGAGGAGCGCGCCCGTGCCCCGTCCTTTCGTCCCGGCCCGGCGGACATCCAGCGTCCACTCCTGGGGATCGATCGGGAAAGAGTCGGGCTCCAGAGCCACACCACCCTTGACGATCTGCTGCCACGGGTGCGCCGCGCTGGAACGCCCGAGGGTGATGAAACCACCGAGAGCAGGCACTTCTTGAACACGAAGGAGGGCAGCACGGCCACGTCCTTCTTGCCCTCGCGGATCGTGTGCAGCGAGAGCTTGGCCCTCTCGATCGGCTTGAGGTCCACGGTCTTGCGGCCGTTCTGCTTATCGATGGTCTGCTCGTAGGGGTTCGGTTCCTTGCTGAACATCAGAGGGGTCAGTCCCTTGATCTTCCATTCGATGCTGTTCATGAGCGGTTTCCCTTAAGTGTGCGTTCGTTTTGAAATCAGTCGATCTGCCCTGATCTGCCATGGGATGCTCCGAAGCGTTATGCCGTTCGTGTCGTGCCGTCATCTGCCGCGTCGGCCCGCTCTGCTCGCTTCCGCGCCGGCTTTAACTGACAGCTTCTCCTTCTTCCGCGCTTCCAGCGCGCACGATGGTCCAACGGCGATCGACGCGCGCCGCGACCTCGTACCCCTTCACCGGGACCTCTTTGACGGTCATGGCAATGTCCTGCACCATCAGACGGTCTTGCCCAATCGCCTTGAGCTTCGCCCGATTTCTTTTTTTCAAGCCCTCATATTCCAGGTGGAACTGATGGAGCTCGAGCTCCCGACGCAGGTCCTGGTAAAAGTCGGGGTCGTTGATCATCGTCGCGCCTTGCTCCTCGATCGGAGGATTGCAGCAGCGCCCGAAGGCCCAGCAGCTCATGCAGACGGTGCGATCGACCGCGTAAGGCGGGAGCGTCCCGGCCTTGACGTGCTCGACGGCGCTTTCCCCGAGGCGCAGCGCGAGCTCCGCGTCCTCGAGGTGCTCTTCGAGAACCACCGGGATCATCTTCTTCCGGCCCTTGGACCAGAGAAGGATGACCCCGAATGGCTCGGCGTTTTGGAGAAGGTAGAGAAGGATCTGGCCGCGCCACTTCCGGGTCCATCGGTAGTGCTCCAGGTCCTGGTAGGTGTCCAGGCGGTCGAACATCCAGGACTCCGGGTTCTTCACCTCGACCGGGATCCGGTGCTTCCCCTGGACGATCTTGAAGTCGATGCGGCCCGTATAGGTGACGCGGCCCTGGCGATCACGGAACGCCGGCATCGGGGCCTCTTGCTCGACGAGCTCGTACCCCATGTCGCGGAGCTCCTGCGCGGCCGCTCTCGCCGCGACGTTCCCCGCCTCCATGATTTCGGAGAGCTCGAGGTCCGGATCCGGACGCTCGCGCCAGTGGGTCATGGCCAGGACGACTTCCCGGCCGCAATCCAGATTGACGTTCGAGGCGACCGGGTTCCGCTGAGACACCCGGGCCTCCTGATCGGCGCGGTATTTCTCGTTCCGCTTCTGCCACCACTCCTGGCGTCGGCGGTTGAAGTCTTCGACGAGCGCCACACCGCTCATCGCTCAGTCCTCCTTCTTCGCCGGCTTCGCCGGCTTCGCCTCTTCCATGCCCACCGCCTTGCGGACCAGCGTCTCGAGGAACTCCTGGAGGGTGGTCTCCTCCTTCTTCAGGTAGGTCTTGAGGGCCGCGCCCACGGACTTCGGGACGCGGATCGCCAGAACCTTCCCCTCGGGCCGCGGCTTGGGCGCCTTGGGGGTCTTCGCCTTCTTCTCGGTCGCCATGGATCCTCCTTCTTGGAAAATGGGTCGTTAGACAAGGCGGAATGGACGCGGGGTCCAGACCGATGCGATCGGGAATGTACGCTTATCCGATCGGGAAATCCATCTAATTCGATCGTTTCACTTCGGCGCGGTGATGGCGAGGTTCGCCTTCTTCCCGAAGGTGACCCCGGGGACGTCCTTCACGCCGGCGTCGTGCAGGTCTCGGATCAGCTTCTCCTTCGCCTCCAGGAGCTCGAAGCGCCCGGTTTGCACGGCCCAGGTCGCCAGTGCGGGGAAGTCATGGATCGCCACCGTCGTCAAGTCCTTGACGGTTCCCGAGCTCCCGGAGGCCTTCACGGTCTTGGGCGGGGGCCCCGGGGTGGGACGGGACAACACCTTCACCGGGGCGGGAGCGGCCTCCTGGGCTTCCTGGGCGGCCACGTCGGCGTATTCCTGGACCTCTGCGGGGGTGAGGTTCCCCGCCTCCCGGGCCTCCTTCTCGGCCGCCTCCCGGGCCTCCTTGGCGCGCCGGTCCCGGTCCTCGGCCGCCAGGCGCTCCTGTTCCTTCCGGGCCGTCTCCTCCCGGGCCCGTTGCTCCCGGGCGATCTTTTCCGCCTCGAGACGCTCCTCCTCGATCCGGAACTCGTAACGGCGTTTCAGGCCGTCGATCCCGGCCTTCAGGGGGTCCAGGATCGCATCGTAGAAACCCTCGACCGCCTCCCCCAGCCGGAAGTAGGGTCCCGCCTGCCGCTTCCGCACGGGCTTGAGGCGGTCGACCAGCTTCTTCATCTGGCCGAGGGTATCGATGGCGAGGCGCTTGTCCTCCGGGGTGCGCACCGCCATGGTTTCGGCCCGCTCGATCAGGGGCGGAGCTTCCACCCAGGCCTGCCGGAGCTCCTGGGTAACCTCCTCCCTCGGCGTCATCGCTTCTTCCGGGAACACGATCTCCGGGACTTGCACGCGTCCTCCTTCCTGTTGAAAACCTGTGGAAAAGATGTGCACGGTCAGATGCTGTCGGGTCCGACGCCTTCCGGCTTCTTCGTGGGCTCCGGCTCTTCCTCCATCCAGATCCCCAGCGGTCCGTTCTTCACCTGCCGCGCGGCCGCGACCCACTTCTTCAGGCGCTCCAGGGCGCCCATGGCCACCTTCACGACACCCTCTTCCTGGACGATCGTGGCGGCCGCCCGCAGCTCCTGGGCGATTACCGCCTCGAACTGTTGAGCCGGATCCTTCACGAACTTCCCGTCATCGCCCCATCGCAGCTCCAGGCAATCGAGCTTGTAGAGGTCCTGGTGGTCGAGCTCCACCAGGGCCCGGGCTTGTTTCCCGCGCGACGTTGCCTCGTAGTACGTCCGGATGGTCTTGGCCATCAGTCTTTTTCCTCCATCCACTTCGCGGCGTCCTTGGCCAGCAAGACCTTCTGTCGAAGACTCTGCGAGAGTCCGTCGATTTCCTCGAGGAGCACCGTAAGCTCTTCGAGCTTGTCCTTCTCCGTGATCACCTTCGGGTCAAAAGGTTCCTTGCGTTTATTTCTCTGCACTCCCATCGATCCTCCATCCAGGGGGCCGGTTAGGAGTGGTGCGTCCCGGCGGCCGGCCCCCGATCCCTTCCGCCGGGAAGGTCGGTTATCAGTCCTGCCCGGGCTCTCGTCCGTTCCCCTCGCGGTCGCCGGCGAAGGGGTGGGTCTTCAACTTCTCCATGGCGATCCGCAGGCTATCCATCCGGGTGATCTGCTCCCAGGAACTCACCCCGTCGAACGCCCGGTAATCTTTCCCCGTGCTCCGGTTCTTCCCGGCCGGGTACGCGGTGCACTCCTTCATGACTTCCTTGGCGGCGTTGACCTCGCCATTGCACCGCTTCAGGACGTCCTTCCAGAACTTCTCCGCTTCCTCCCGGACGTTCCCTTCGGCCACGCTTCCGGCCGTCCGATCGGTCGAAGTTCCAAACCCGCCGCCGCGCGTGCACTTCACCGCGTCGATCCCGCACGCCTTGAGATCGTCGAGGTTCACCTTCGTGAACCCCAGGATCATGGCCAGAGCCTTCTTGTCGATCCCGGTGCGCCAGCAGGACCAGAGGTCTTCCGGCCTGGGACCCCCATACTTCTCCTCCCGGTTCGCCCGGCCGATGAATTGATCGTCGTCACGAACGGAAAAGAAGATCCCCTGCATCACGTCCTTCCCGAGCCGGACGTCGCAGAGTCCCTCGAGCACCGTGACCTTGACCCTCTTGTCCTCGGGGCCCTTCTCCACGGTCCGCTGAGTCGGCCGATCGATCCGGCCATCGAGACCGCGGTGATTGTAGATGGCACAGTTGAACCAGGGCCGGATCTTGAGCATCGCGCTCGCCTTTGGCGTGGCCACCACGTTTCCCTCCCGGTCCTTCCAGAGGGTCCAATCCTCCCCGCGGGTAAGCCGCAGGGCCTTCTCGCGGTAGGTCTGGACGATCCGGAAGCGCGCATCGATCATCCGCTGGACTTCTTCCTCGGTGATCTCCTCCCGGTTCACCATCGCGTCCATGGCCGTGTTGCGCAGCACCGCCTGGAGCTCCGTCTGGGCGTCTTCGATCTCCTGCGGGAGCGCCGGGAGGTCCAACTGCCCGGGCACCGCTGCGGGTCTCTCCTTCAGATCTGTCTTCAGTTCCACCACGACTCCTCCTTTGATGTCGATCCAGGGTCCGCAACCTTCACTCACCCACGGAATGCCGGTTCTTCCAGTCCTCCTTCCATCGCCGAAACTTCTTCGGGTTCGCCTTGCGATAGGCCTCCTTCCGGGCTTTGCCCTTCTTCGAGTCTTCATACTTCACCTGCGCCTGATACCTTCGACAGAGCTCACACGTTCCCAGGTGACGCCAATTCCCGCAGAGCGGGCACCGCTTCGCCTTGCGCTTCCGCTGCACGTCCGTTCCCTCCTTTTGAGCGGAAGGCACTATCGTACATCCTACCAGCGTCACCGCGACGA
>Ga0210377_10002565_pt1 | contig 15858 bp, 17 predicted proteins | sample PLM4_65_b1redo_FD_155480 | JGI IMG/M metagenome (GOLD analysis project Ga0210377, IMG submission 155480) | Groundwater sediment microbial communities from an aquifer in East River, Colorado, USA - PLM4_65_b1 redo | ecosystem: Environmental > Terrestrial > Soil > Riparian zone | place: USA: East... | reverse complement strand
CTAGGAGCCTGTCCATGAATGGTCATCTGCGGCGTTGTCGCTTCGGAATCCCTCCTCACGTACGACCCAGTACGCTCCGGGGGGATTCCTCACTCCGCCTTGCATCTGACGCATTCCTGAACAGGCTCCAACACCCAAATACTCGGACACACTCCTAGCGCGGGTTAGCGCGATTTGCGCAAGGCGAGCGCTTCGTCGACGGTTTGTCTCAGTTCCTCCCACCGAGGTTTCGGCACCCCAAGGAACGTGTCGACGACAAGCGGATCAAACTGAGACCCCGAGCAACGGCTGATTTCCGCCCGCACTTGTTCATAGGGCACGGCCTTGCGATACGGCCGCTCCGACGTCATGGCGTCGAACGTATCGGCCACCACAAAGATCCGCGCGCCGAACAGCACGGACCCGTTCGAGACCCCGGTCGGGTATCCGAGGCCATCGTAGCGCTCGTGATGGTGGAGAACGATCTTCGCGGCGTCCTGGAGGAAGGTGATGTCCTTCAACATCTCGTAGCCGTACTGCACGTGTTTCTTCATCTCAACCCATTCCTGCTGCGTAAGCTTTTCCGGCTTGCGCAGGATCGCATCGGATACCCCGATTTTCCCGATGTCATGAAGGATCGCGCCGCGCTTGATGGTTTCCAGGTCAGAGCCGCTCACTCCTAAGGTCCGGGCCATCTCAAGGGCGTACACCGAGACACGTTGGGTATGTCCCTGGGTTTCGTTGTCTCGATAGTCGAGCGCCATGATCAGCGCATCGATCGTGGCGTAATACGACTGCTCCAACAGATTCAAGGTGTGGTGCAATTCTTCTCGACGCTGCCGCTCGAGACGGAGGTGCTCACGAATTTCCTGGGTTTGTTCCGTCACACGCTGTTCGAGCAGCCGGTGATGCGCGCGATTCTCCATCAGCAGTTGGCGGCGTTCCAGCGCTTTTTCTACGTGAACCGACAATTCCTCCAGGTTAAACGGCTTCGTGACGTAATCGTAGGCGCCGAGTTTCATCGCGTGAACCGCCATGTGTGTGTCGGCGGCTGCCGTCAGCATGATCACGGCGACATCCGGGTAGGTGGGCACGATCCGCTGCAACAGGTCGATCCCGGACAGGCCGGGCATCATGATATCGCTCAAAACGAGATCGAAAGGCTGGCGATCGAGAAGCGACAGGGCGCGATCCGCGGATTCCGCGGTCTGGCATTCATAGCCCATGTAACTCAGCTTGGTGGCGAGCAGCTCTCGAATATTGGGTTCGTCATCGACAATTAAGAGACGATGGGGCTTCATGTACCTCCAACCACGGGTGAGGCGGAATCATAAAAGGAATCAGCCGGTCCGAGCGATCTCCCGAGCCGGTGATTGGCCGCAATCCGGCAGCAAAATCTTCGGCGCCGAGCTTACTCCAACGTCGTGATTTTTACAAGCGAGCTGCGGGAGTCTCTTCGCGCATGGTGGGGTGCCTGAGCAGGAGTAGGAAGACGCCGGCGGACGCCAGGGCCAGGCAGGCGCCTACCGTGAAGGCGGCGGCCGATCCTGCCAGGTCCCAGACGATCCCCATCAAGACGCTCGCGGGGAGGGCGGCGAGCCCGACTGCCGCATGGTAGAGGCCGTACGCGGTTCCACGGAGTTCCGGCGGGGCGAGATCTGCGACGTACGCCTTTTCCACACCTTCGGTCAGGCCGAAGAACGTGCCATAGACAATGAAGAGCGCCCACACCTGCCACACATCGGTCGCCAAAGCGAAGCCCCCGTATACCGCCGCATAGACCAGCCATCCCGCGATGATCAGTCGGGGACGGCCGATACGGTCGGAGAGCGTCCCGGCGGGCGTGGAACTTAAGGACTTGCTCAGGTGCAAGGCGATCCAGAGGAGAGGAATGGCCGACGCGCTGATCCCGACCGCGTGCGCCTTGAGCAACAAAAACGCGTCGCTCGAATTGCCGAGGGTGAATAGAATGACCACTCCGAGCACCGCGCGAAAGCGTGACGGAAACGGGGCGAGACTGATCGGGGAGGGCCGCGTTCGCTGCCCTGGCGCGATCGGCGCATCCGCGACCTGCGTGGCCAAGAGGAGGACGGCGAGGAACCCGGGGATCGCGGCCAACGCGAACACGACGCGTAGGTCCTCGACCACGGTCGCCAGGAGCGCGAACGCAATCAAGGGGCCGACGACCGCTCCGGCGTGATCCATCGCGCGGTGAAACCCGAACGCCCGCCCCCACGATGCCTCGGGGGTCGCGGCCGCGATCAGGGCGTCGCGCGGGGCGGTCCGAAGGCCCTTGCCCAGCCGATCGGTGAATCGGATCGCCAAGACGTGCCAGCCCGATCCGGCGAGCGCGACCAGCGGGCGAGCGAACGCTGAGAGCGCGTATCCGCCAACGACGATCGCTTTGCGATGGCCCAGCCGATCCGACCACCACCCCGAGAACAACTTCACGAGGCTGGCCGTGCTCTCGGCGACCCCTTCGATCAGGCCGAGGAAGGCAGCGCTGGTCCCCAAGGAGGTTGCGAGAAAGAGCGGCAGTAAGGGGTAGATCATCTCGCTGCTCGCGTCGGTGAGCAGGCTCACGCCGCCGAGAAAGACGACGGTCCGCGGCAGTCCCAGACGGCTCCGACCGTCGGGCCGGGCCTCTCTGTGGGGGGTGGAGGACATCGTGTCTCGTCGTCGTGGGGCTGAAATCCGCCTCCGTGGGCAAAGGCGATTGCCGATGGCGTTTCCCGCAGGCGATTCAGCAAGGCGGCCGAGTATACGAACCCCGTCTGAGGCTGTCAATGTCGATCACCGCCACGCCCAATTTCTTGACTTTGAAAGGGGCGGTGTCTACAATGGCCTACTTTGCAGGGATCTGATGATAAGAAACCTGCGTTGCGCGCCGCGCAAGAGCAGGAGTGGATGGCCTGCGCGCTGCGCGAGGCTCGGCGTGCGGCGGTAGCCGGTGAAGTGCCGGTGGGCGCAGTGGTTGTTGTCCGCGGGGAGGTGGTTGCGCGTGCGCATAACCGCCGCGAAGCGGATCGGGACCCGACGGCGCACGCCGAACTCTTAGCGCTGCGGGACGCGTCGACGGTGTTGGGTCGCTGGAGGCTTCACGGTGCTGAACTCTATACCACGCTGGAACCCTGCCCCATGTGCGCGGGCGCGCTTATTGCGGCGCGGGTTGACCGCGTGGTGTTTGGCGCGCGCGACCCCAAGGCGGGCGCGTGCGGCTCGGTGGTCGACCTGTTGACTCCCGGCCGGTTCAACCACCACCCGGCCGTGATCGGGGACATCATGGCGGATGCGTGCGGTCAGGTGCTTCGCGAGTTTTTCTCGGCAAAGCGGGTGGCTCGTTCGGCGTGATCCGCGGTTTCGGTTGCGGGCTGCGTCCAGCCTTGTGATCGCCACAACACATTGAATACGGAGAGATGGCCGAGTCCGGTCGAAGGCGTCTGACTCGAAATCAGATGTGGGGGAAACTCCACCGGGGGTTCAAATCCCTCTCTCTCCGCCACACCGAGCTTGCTCAGTACAACGCAGGGCCTGTTTTACTTCGCGATGCAAACAGCGCATTCATGGCCCGAGGCTGCGAGAGGGGTTCTCATTTTTAAAGACGCGAACAAGAGAACACAGAGATCTCTCGCAGTCTCGGCGCGTGAAGTCGCGCCTGTGTTACTTCGTCACCCGAGTGGAAATACTGTTTGGATTCCGCGCCGCGTGGCGGCACGGTGCGGGTTACGTCGCCCGCTTTGCGAGGAACGGAGAGATGTCCGAGCACGGCTGAAGGAGCACGACTGGAAATCGTGTAGGGGGTCAAAAGCCCCCTCGGGGGTTCAAATCCCCCTCTCTCCGCCACGTACTCGTCAGGAGTATTTGCTCTCAGATCGTGTGGTTCGTTACAATGATCGCTAAAGAAGACCGGGCCCTGTGCGACAGGAGCCTTCGAACCCCGCCAGGTCCGGAAGGAAGCAACGGTAAGGAGATCCTCCTGGGTGCCGCAGTCCAGCCTGGTCTTCTTTTTTTTCGTGCCTCATGACGTACCAAATCCTCTCCCGTAAGTGGCGTCCCCAGATCTTCGCCGAGGTGATCGGGCAGGAACACGTCACGCGCACCCTCTCCAACGCGCTCGTGTCCAATCGGCTCGCGCAGGCGTATCTGTTCTCGGGACCGCGCGGGGTGGGCAAAACGACGACCGCGCGCATCCTCGCCAAAGCGCTGAACTGCGGCGCCTCCCCCGCTCCCACTGCGACGCCGTGCGGTCAGTGCCCCTCGTGTCGTGATATCGCCGCCGGGACGTCGGTCGATGTGTTGGAGATCGACGGGGCCTCCAACACGGGGGTGGACGATATCCGCGAGCTCCGGGAGCAAGTCAAATACGTCCCGTTTCAAGGCCGCTACAAGGTCTACATCATCGATGAGGTCCACATGTTGTCGAACGCGGCCTTCAACGCGCTGCTGAAGACGTTGGAAGAGCCGCCCCCGCACCTGTTGTTCGTATTTGCGACGACCGAGGCGCAGAAAATCCTCCCCACGATCCTGTCCCGTTGCCAGCACTTTCACTTTAAGCGGGTGGGGCGTGTGGAGATGATGGCGCAGATCGCGCAGATCGCCGCCCAAGAGGGCATCACCATCGGCGAGCGCGCGTGCTCGCTGGTCGCCAAGGCGTCTGAAGGCAGCGTCCGGGACGCGTTGAGCGTGGTCGACCAAGTGGTAGCGTACGGCGGCCCTGAAGTCCGAGAAGAGGACGTCGTCGCGATCTTGGGCGTGGTCGATCGGGAAGGGTTCGCGACCCTCACCCAGGCGATCCGCGAGAAAGATTCCCGCGCGGCGATCGTGGCGGTGCGGTCGCTCTTCGATCACGGCCACGACGTCAAGCTGCTGTGCGCCGACTTGGTCGAATATGCTCGCCATCTGACGGTGTTGAAGCTCGGGGGCGATCCCGCCGCGGTGATCGACTTGCCCAAGGAAGAAGTCGATGAATTGGCGGCGACGGCCGCGTCGTACGAACTCGATGAGCTGCAGCGGCTTTTCGCGATCTTTTCGCAGGCCCAAGAGGAAGTCCGCGCGGCGTTTTATCCCCCCTTCACGCTCGAGATGGCGTTGGTGAAAGCCACTCGCGTGATGGCGTTGGAGCCGATCGAGCGATTAGTCGAACGGGTCGAGGCGCTGCGCGGACGCGGCGACAGCCCCGAACCGGGGCCGGGACGCCGACCACCGCCAATGACGCTTTCCCGTCCCCGGGGGGCGTCTCCCGTCACCAGCGGGCCTCCCCAGGCCGGAGTGGCACCGCGCAGCGACGTTCCTCCTATCGAGCCCGCCCTGAACCCGGCGATCCAGGAATTGTGGCAACGAACGTTACGGCGCGCCATGGATGAGAAGCCGAACCTCGGATCGTATCTGGAGGCCGGCCTGGTCATCGGTGGAGGACCGGATGAGGTGGTGTTGGAGTACGACGCCCACCAGGCCGTGTTCGGTGACATGGTGTCGAAGGAAGAGCACCGGGCCTACCTGACCAGCCTCCTCAAGGAGTTGGCCCAGCGCGACGTCGCGTTTCGGGTCCGCTCGGCCGGATCCGGCCGGAAGAACGAAGCCCGAAGTGGTGATCGAGTCGCCGCCCAGCAGCCACGTGCCGAGCGTCCGCCAAGTGAGTCGGTACCTCGCGAGTCAACCTCGCGTCGCCGGGTCGTTTCCGACGTGCTGGCGCATCCCTTGGTGAAGGAAGCCTTGGATGTGTTCGGCGGGGAGGTGATGGAGGTCAGGGACATCAAACGGGCGACTCCGTGAGGAGAATCGTGAAGGCGTCGTGGGCCGTGCGCCGAGGAGCGAGGGCCGGTGGGTGCGATGCCAGGGAAAGAAGGAGGCGGGTGCGCGATGTCGGATAGGCGGATGATGGGCGATCTCATGCGTCAGGCCCAGGCGCTACAGGGGAAAATGGCCAAGTTGCAGGAAGAGGCGGGACGAAGAACCGTGGAAGGATCCGCCGGAGGGGGCATGGTCACGGTGGTGGCCAACGGCCGCCAGGAAATTCTCTCGGTCAAGCTCGATCCCGAAATCGTGAAAGCCCAGGACCAGGAGATGTTGCAAGACCTGATCGTCGCCGGTGTCAACGATGCGCTCAAGAAGGCGCAAGCCATGATGGCGGAAGAGATGAAAGGGTTGACGGGGGGGCTTGGGCTCAACATTCCCGGCCTCTTTTAGGTTCTTGAGGCTCGCATGACGAACGGCGTGTTCCAACGAACGGTTGATGCCCTCAAGCGGTTGCCCGGCATTGGCCCCAAAACCGCACAGCGGTTGGGGTTTTACCTGTTGAAAATGTCGGAAACAGAGGCCGTCTCGATCGCGCAGGCGATCGTGGATCTCAAGGCGAAAATTCGCTTTTGCCCCGTCTGTCAGAATATGACAGAAGACGCGCTGTGCGACATTTGCGCGGATCCGAGCCGAGACCGAAGCCGTATCGTGGTTGTTGAGGAACCCAGCACGCTGTATGCCATCGAGCGAACTGGGGAATACCACGGCCTCTACCACGTGCTGTTGGGGGCCATTTCGCCTTTGGACGGGGTCACTCCGGACGACATCAAGGCCAAGGAACTGCTTGATCGCCTCCATGGGGACCAGGTGCAGGAGGTGATTATGGCGACGGACCCCAATATCGAAGGCGAGGCGACGGCTCTTTACCTCACCCGACTGATCAAACCGCTCGGGGTGAAGGTGACACGGCTGGCCTACGGAATTCCGGTTGGAATCGACCTGGAATATGCCGACGATGTCACCCTCATTAAGTCCTTAGAAGGTCGCCGGGATCTGTAATCGACCGTTCGGCGCGCCTAGGCCGAGAGTCCTAAGACACGACACGGGCGCCTAGGCCTTTTTCCCTCATTTTACGGTCCTTTGTTGTGTTGACTTGCCTCCTGGAACCCGGTATCGTGAGCCAGGGTTCGTGGTGCTCTTAGGGGACGGTTAAAGTCTGATATCGATTGACAATGTGAGCGCCACCGCACTATGATTAACCGTGTTCCTTGCTGTCATGAAGCGAGGAATTTCGCCCTTCGCGATCAGAGGGATGCGCGTGTTCGAGGTCAGGGCGCGCATGTGGTTCGGAAGGCTATCCTCGCAGAGTGGTCCTATTGAGGGAGGGAAGCTATGGAATCGACATCCGTAATCGGAACGGCCAATAAGAAGGGGCAGATCTTTACGGAGCCCCGGAAGCTATTTTTCGAGGCGCCGCGGGTTCCGGTCTTCTTGACCGGTAGCGAGGTCATCAAAGAGGCGATTAGGCGAGCCAGTGTCGATGTCATGGTGGCCTACCCGATCACGCCGCAGAGCGAGGCCGCCGCGTTGTGCGGAGAGTTGTTCGCCGAGGGCTATGTCGGCGACTACATGCGTGGCGAAAGCGAATTTGCGGTGATGTCTCAGTGCGCGGGCGCGGCGTTCGGGGGCGCTCGAGTCTTTACCACCACCGCCGGTCCGGGGACGCTGCGCGCCTTCGAGAACTTCCCGATGTGGGCCGGGGCGCGACTTCCCATCCAGGTCATCGTGACCTGCCGGGGCATCAACTCGCCGCTCAGCATCCAGCCCGATACGCTGGAGATCAGCTTCCTGCTCGACACCGGGATGATGGTCTGGCATGCGGAGACGGCGCAAGACTTCTTCGACTGGATTCTGATGGGGTATATCGTGTCCGAGCAGCCCGACGTCCACCTCCCGCTCGCGGTCTGCTGCGACGGATTCTTCGTGACCCATACGAAGGATACGATCAATTTAACGCCCGCCGACATGACGCTGCCGCCATATGACCCGTACCGGTCTCCGGTGCCCTGCATGGACATGGAGTGCCCCCCGGTGCGCATGATGCGCGATCCCTTCGTGATGAAGTCCAACTATATCAGCTATGCGACGCACGCGTCGTGGCAGCAGGAAGTCCGCGCCGCCTGCGAGCGCTCGCGGAAGCACACCATCCCGCTGCTCGGTGGGTTGATTGAAACCGAGAATGTTGACGCCGAGATTCTGATCGTCGCGTCCGGAACGGCGGTGTCTCAGGGGCGCGAAGCGATCCGCCTCTTGAATGCGGAAGGGTTGAAGGTTGGGTTGGTGAAGGTCAAGAGTCTTCGCCCGTTCCCCACCGAGGAGATCCGCCAGGCGACGAAGAATGCCAAGTGGATCATCGTGCCGGAGTTCAACGTGGTGGGGTGGCTGGCGCGTGAGGTTCGCGCGATCATCGACCGGAACGATCGGGTGATCGTCGGTCCGCACGTCGCCGGGGGTATGACGATGCCGCCCGAAGTGATTGTTGAGAAAATTCATCAGGTGATCAAAGCCGGGAAGGGGGAACTCGTCCATGGGTAAAGATAAGATCAGTATCAACGAGGAGTTCTACGACATTATGCCCCCTGAGTATCGGGAGCTGGTTGAAAGCGGCACATACGGAAAAGAGGGTCGGGGATGGAAGGACATGGGCTCGAGCAAGGAGCTGATCGAAGAACACTCCCTCTGCGCGGGCTGTCCGGAGTCGATGGCGTTCCGATACATCCTCGCCTCGCTCCCGGCTCCGGAGGACACCGTGATGGTGGGGTCGACCGGCTGCACGAGCCTCGTGTTCCCGCATGTGGCCGTGCACAACATCCATTCGCTGTTCGGCAACCAGAACGCGATCGCGACGGGGCTGAAACGGGCGCTGACGGTCCGGTTCCCCAACAAGGTGAAGGACGTCGTGGTGCTGGCCGGAGACGGCGCGACCGTCGACATCGGCCTCGACATGACCCTTCAGTCGTGGTTCCGGGGTGAGAAGTTCACGACCATTTGCTTCGACAACGAGCTGTACGCCAACACCGGCGGCCAGGAGTCGGGTTTGATGCAGAAGGGGTTCGTGGCCAAGATGGCGCCGGTCGGAAAGAAGTTCGACAAGGTCCGCCTGCCCGAGATCGCGCGCGAGTCGGGCTGCCAGTATGTCGTGAATATGACCGCGAGTCAGCCCGGCAAGGTGGAGAAGGTCATCAGGAACGCGGTCTACATCGCGCGGGAACTCGGGCCGACGTACGTCCAAATCTACACCCCGTGCATTCTGGAGATCGGCAAGCAGAGCATGGAAGGCTTGCAAGAGATGCGCGATTCGGAGAAGCCCACCGAACGGTTCGCGTACAAGGAGTACATCACCGACGAAGCCAAGGCCTATCTGGCCGATCTGGACGCGAAGCGGAAAGCGAAAGCGACGGCCCAATTGGCGGCCAAATAGGGAGCGCGACGATGCAGAAACGGCTCAATATCCGGATTTCGGGGTTGGGAGGGCAGGGCGCGGTGACGTCGGCGCACCTGCTGGCCATGGCCGCCAACAAAGACGGGAAGTTCGCGATCTCGAATCCGTTCTTCGGCGCGGAGAAGCGGATGGCTCCGGCCGAGAGCTACGCCCGCATTGGTTCGGAGCGGATCTACGACCGGGGGGAGATCGTCTATCCCGAAGTGATCATGGTGTATCACCCCCAAGTCATCACGATGGGGAAGAGCTACACGATGCCGTTCTACTCCGGGATCAAGCGGGACGGTCTCGTCATCATCAACTGCAGCGAGCCGCTGTTATCGCAAGACGACGTCAAAACATTGGAAGACCTGAACGTCGGGGTGTTCTACATCGACGCAACGAAGGTGGCGCTCGAGGTCGCGGGGACCGAGCTGTCCAGCAATATGGCGATGATCGGTGCTCTCGCGGGTATCACGAAGGTGGTGACCCTTCAGGCATTGGATCTGGCGATTCAGGACCGGTTTGGCAAGAAGTACGTGGCATCCGGCGGAACGGCCACATTAGATGAGGCGATCAAGAAAAAGTTCGCGAAAAAGGAGCAGTTGCTCGCGAAGAATATGGCCACGGTGACGAAGGCCTATGAAATAGGGGCCATTTGGGCCGAGACCCACGCGTGTCTGGTGGCGAGCTAGACGTGGGCGGTACCGGACGAGCGTAGCGGGAGAACGCGTACATGTATAACGTTGCGTATGTGGAAGATGAGAGTTGTGTCGCCCAGAAGGGCTGTCGCCTCTGCATCATGTATTGTCCCGAGGCCGACTGCATCAAACTTGATACGACGAAGATGAAAGCCTACGTCGTCGTCAGTCGTTGCAAGGGCTGCGAACTCTGCAAGGTCGTCTGTGATGCGGCGAAGCATAACGCGATCATCATGGCTCCGGTCCATGGCGCGACCGGCGAAATCGATTTGAGCAAGAGAGCCGCAGAGGTGGCTGGGCTGGGGCAGGCGTATCAATAATGGGATCGGAAGACGTGAAACCCCATGGCGAGATGCCATGGGGTTTTGTTCTTTTGGGGAGGATCACGACCTTCGGGAGCTCTCGCCAATGACGGAAGATGTTCAAGAGGCCTTGCTGCAGGTGGCCAAGGCCATGGATGGCCTGACCAGAGTCTTTGAGCACCGCGTCACGGAACTCCGTGCGATCGGCGAATCGGAGGAGCAGGTCCGTGAAGTACTCAAAGCGATTCAAGCCGTCAAAGACAGCGGGGCGATCTACCTGACCTGGGCTAATCATTACGCCAAGCGTGTCGCGGGTGTGGAGGAAGAAACGGACGATGTCGCGGAAGAAGATCTGCTTGATCAGTGATGGTATCCCGTATCGAGCTATCCCTCTCTTGAGCCGCCGTCTTTCCTTGAAATTTGTCAGATCCTGTGCTATAAGTATGCCGATTCTGGAGGGCAAGCATGGCCGAATCCGGCTTGGTGATGTATGAGGAAGAGTTCAAACTCATCGACGCCGAACTTGCCAAACTCCACCAACAAGCCAATATAAAACTCACCTTCCTCGTTGATAAGAACGGCCAACTGATCACCAGTGTCGGCGAAACGAAGGGGATCGACACCACCTCGTTGGCGTCCCTGACGGCTGGAAACATCGCCGCGACCGGAGGAATGGCGAAGCTCCTCGGAGAGAAGGAGTTTTCGATCCTGTTCCACGAGGGCGAGCGGGATAATATTCACATCTCCGTCGTCGGCCAGCGCGTGATCCTGGTCGTGATCTTCGATCAGCGCTCGTCGCTCGGCCTGGTTAGGCTTCGCGCCAAGAAAACCACCGATGTGTTGGTGAAGATCTTTGAGGATATTTTCTTGAAGGTGGAAAGAGAGCATGGGGTTAAACCGGTGGTGAAATCTCCGTTCGCGGAAATCACGGAAGAGGACATCGAGAAACTGTTCGGATAGGAGACGACTCGCGGATGTCCTTTATCAACTACTCGGCCCGTGAGATTAACTGTAAAATCGTGTATTATGGGCCTGGTCTCTGTGGGAAGACGACCAATCTCCTGTATATTTACAAGAAGACGAACCCCGACAGTAAGGGCAAGATGATCTCGTTGGCCACCGAGACTGAGCGGACGCTGTTCTTTGATTTTCTGCCGTTGTCGCTTGGTAGCATTCGTGGCTTTAAAGTCCGGTTCCATCTCTATACCGTTCCGGGTCAGGTGTTCTACGACGCCAGCCGCAAGCTGATTCTCCGTGGCGTCGATGGGGTCGTGTTTGTGGGGGATTCTCAAGTCGAGCGAATGGAAGCCAACATCGAGAGCATGGAGAACCTTAGGAAGAATCTTCAAGAGCAAGGGTTTAATCCCGATACGATCCCGTGTGTCGTTCAATACAACAAACGTGATCTTCCGAATGTCGTTTCAGTTCCTGAGATGGAAAAATCGCTCAATACCCGCAAGGCGCCTTCCTTCGAAGCGGTGGCTATGAGCGGGACGGGCGTCTTTGACACGTTAAAGGAAATTTCCAAGCAAGTTATCCTTGAACTGAAAAAACAAGCCTGACTTGTCGTCGTTGGTCTGTTCCCCGGTAGCTCAGCTGGCAGAGCGATCGGCTGTTAACCGATTGGTCGCTGGTTCGAATCCGGCCCGGGGAGCCATCTTGCCGCTCTCACCACTTCCGAGCGTTGTGTGATACCGAAGCCCCGCTGTGAAGACCGCGCAGCGGGGCTTCGGTCCGTCTGGTTCCCGCACACAATCCGTGTGATCGCTCCACGATGCCGTTGCTCTCTCGCAGGAAAATATGGTAGCGTCGTCGTGAGATCCAGGAGGCAAGTGTCGTTCTTTTCCTGAACAGGCTCATCGTTGGGCAGACAGTCGGAAAGGAGCTCCCATGTTCTCTCTCCAGACGGTTCTGGTCCCCATCGATTTCAGTCCCAGCGCTCTTGCTGGGCTCCGCCATGCCGTCGAACTCGTGAGACCGCAAGGCGGCTCGGTGCTTCTCCTCCATGTGGTCAATCCGGCGGCAAGTGGGATTTCCGAGGCCGAAGCGATTGGCGGAAGGGTCTTGGCGAGATTTGAAGACCGACTGGAGAAGCTGGCGAATCGCCTCCGCGCCGAGGAACTCACCGTGGAAGCTCACGTGCTGATCGGGAGCGTGGAGGATGAGATCCTCTCGATGGCGAACCGACGAGGTGTCAATCTCATCGTCATCGGCACTCACGGACACTCAGGGTGGGGACACCACCTGCTTGGGAGCACGGCGGAGCGGATCGTCCGGCGGGCCGACTGTCCGGTTCTGATCGTGAAGGATCAGTTGGCCGCCCAACGTCTCGAAGTTGAGGTCGAGGCGGCCGGGGAGAGCTCGGGATGAGTCCTGAAATACCTCCGACCCGCAAGGCGTCGGATTACGATCCGACCGCTCCGCCCGAACTCGAACTGGAGGTGGATGCGACAGAGGTCGTCCTGGATTCCACGGGGCGGGGTTCCCAGGAGGAGATCGGACGTCGGCGCTTCTTCAAGCGACTGATTGGCCTGATTGCCGGCGTCGTGGCGCTGGGATGGGCGGTGCCGCTCGCCATTTACGGGATACGGCCCGCGCTCCTGCGACGGTCCCCCCAGTGGACCGACGCAGGAGCGCTCGATCAATTGGGAGTGAACCAGCCGCGTGAGTTGGATGTGGTGGTCTCGCGGCGTGATGGGTGGCGGCAGATCAACGCGGTCAAGTCTTTCTGGGCCTACCGGACCTCTGAGGGACATGTCGTCGCCTATGCGTCGGCCTGTCCCCATCTGGGATGCTCGTATCAGTGGCGTGAGGGGCAGAAGCGATTCGTGTGCCCCTGTCATTTGAGCATCTTCTCGCTGGACGGCGCCGTTCTCGGTGGTCCCGCCCCGCGTCCGCTGGACACCCTCCAGGTTCGAGTCGATGGCGGACGGCTGTTCGTGTTACCCGAAGATTTTAAGGCAGGGATTTCCCAAAAAACTTCCCTTTAGCATCTGTAAACAGCCCGTATCAAGGACCCCGGAGTCGATAATGGCCGATGGACGCGAACACAACGCGGGGGCCGTGGTGCCTCGCCGCGGATGGTTGGATGAGCGGCTGAACCTCGCGCCGCTCCTTCGGCGGTTGTTGGAGGAGCCCATTCCTGGCGGTGCGAGCTGGATTTACATCTTCGGTAGCGTCACGCTGTTCCTCTTCGTCAATCAAGTCCTCACCGGGATGTTCCTGGCGTTATATTACGCGCCGGCCCCCGAGTCGGCCTACGCCAGCGTGCGCTTCATCCAAGAGTCCATCGCGCTCGGGAGCTTCGTGCGGGGTCTCCATCACTGGGGCGCGAGCGCGATGATGGTCGCGATCGGGCTCCATATATTGCAGACGTATCTCTACGGCGCGTACAAGCCGCCGCGGGAACCCATGTGGACGATCGGCGTGGTGCTCCTGTTCCTAACCTTGGCGTTTGGATTCACGGGCTACCTGTTGCCGTGGGATCAACGAGCGTATTGGGCGACGCAGGTGGGAATCAATATGGTGGGGACGGTTCCCGTCGTCGGCGAGACCTTGGCTCGCATCGTTCGAGGCGGCGATGTGATGGGCGCCCTGACCTTGAGCCGATTCTTCGCGGTCCACGTGCTCTTCTTGCCCGCTGCGATCGTGCTCGGTATTGCCCTGCACCTGTTTATCCTGCGTCGGGTCGGACCAGCCGGGCCGTTCGACGAGGAACAGGCGCGTGCGCGGCGGGAACCGTTTTACCCCCGCCAAGTCTTCATGGATGCCGTGGCGATCTTGCTGGTCTTCCTCGCAGTGGTGGGTTTGGCCTCGTCATTGCCCTCTCCATTGGCTGACCCGGCTGACCCTTCGGCCTCGTCGTTTGTCCCAAAACCTGAGTGGTATTTCCTATTTTTTTACCAGTTGCTCAAGTACGTGCCGGGACGCTGGGAGTCGCTGGCCACCGTGGGGTTCCCGCTTGTCGTCATCGTCTTCTTGTTTGCGCTGCCGTTCTTGGGGAAACGGGGGAGGCGCCCGGCCCAGCGGCCCGTGGCGATCGGCGCCGGTCTCCTGTTTCTCACGGCGGTCTTTTTTTTAATTGCGGAATCGATTCGGCAAGATCGTCTCCTGGCGGCGGGCGATCAACGCGCCGAGCGTGGAAAGGCCCTTTATCAGCAGTTGGGATGCGTCGGTTGCCATCGCATTAACGGCATGGGCGGGGCCGTGGGACCCGATCTCTCCTACGTGGGTGACGCTCGGGATCGGGACTGGTTGATCCGTCACTTCCGCGACCCCCAGGCGGTCGTGCCCGGTTCGGTGATGCCGAGATTCAACGCCTCGGACGAAGACCTCGACGCGCTAACGGCCTACATGCTCACTCTCAAGAAGTAAGGCGATCCGAACCCGACCGGTGTCGTGAGACCAGAACGCGCACGATCGGAGCGCCAGGTTCGTCCGGAAGCGTTGTTAGACAAGGTCTATCTCGGTGGAGTTTTAGGGCGCGGTGTTGGAGTCATACTTCGGCTCCCACGTTGCTTGATCTCGGTCTTGGTCGGCGACCGATCCAGGTTGTCCTTGAGTGACCGAAACGCCGCCAGTATCTGGGCATACGAAAAGTTGGCGTTGCGCCCGCTGGGATTCGGCAAGACGAAGACGCGCGCGCCGTGCAGGTCGCCCGCCTGCAAGCCCAAGCGCAAGGGTTCCCTGGCCGCGCTTCGATCCCTCGCCTTTCGGGGAAAAAGCACGTGATGCAAGGTCACGCCGACGAGCGCGACGACCTCTGGTCGAAATCGGTTGATCTTCCTCAACAGCGTTCGTCGGCCCGCCGCATACTCATCCCGCGTCAGATCACCGATCCCTCTGGTCGGCCTCGCCACGAGGTTCGTGAGGCCGTAGCCCCACTCCGGGAGCCGGACATCCTGCTCGCACGTCAGAAGGACTGGGACGAGATTGGAGTCGCGCAGCAGCTTCCAGAACCGGTTCGAATAACCGGCATAGTGATGGCCGATCGTGGCCGACCGGATCCCAGGATTGATGCCGACGAACAGAACCCGTAGGCCCGGCCGAGTCCGGTCGCGAAGGCGCCGCAATCCCCCAGGCGCTGTCGCCGAGCGGGCTGCCCGAGCCCGTCGCGTCGCGGCCCGAACAGGGACCATATGTGATCGGCCGTCCGTTACCGATAGCGTGGTCGGTTGATATCCGCCACCTGCCGGTACAGCGCGTGGAACTGTTCGGTCGTCAAGCTGGGGTCGGCGAGGCGGGCCAGATCGTCCGCCGACACGGGGATCTGGAAACTCTCGTCGAAGATCGAGGTGCCGAACGCGATGTAATCGAAGGCCAGGCGTTCTTCGGGGAGGAGAAGAGTGATATCGCGGTTGTAGGTTTTGGCGAGGCGGATCGCCAGGCGGGCGATGGGGGCCGGCACGTTGCGGCCAATCGCGAGGTTCGTGGGAGGGTTGCCGAGTTGGAAGAATTTCTGGCGGACCTTCGTTACCCCGACCGCTGCGAATTCCTTCTTGATCGCCTCGAGATCGGTTTTGCGGTCTGGGGCCAGGAAGATTTCGACGAGGATCGCGCTTGGATCGCCGACCGCCGGCTCGGCGGACCACACGATTCCGGCAAGGCCGAGAACGAACGCGCAAACGAGCACCGCGGGATGACGTGGAAACGACACGTG
>Ga0210377_10002564_pt1 | contig 15859 bp, 11 predicted proteins | sample PLM4_65_b1redo_FD_155480 | JGI IMG/M metagenome (GOLD analysis project Ga0210377, IMG submission 155480) | Groundwater sediment microbial communities from an aquifer in East River, Colorado, USA - PLM4_65_b1 redo | ecosystem: Environmental > Terrestrial > Soil > Riparian zone | place: USA: East... | reverse complement strand
ATGGATTAACCATGTTGTCAGCCTGGGCGTACTTCGATTCGCGAAGTTTATCCCATAACATCAGAGCGCGGAAGCACGACACAATAAGACCAGTTCCACGAATTTCGTATGGGGAAATTCGACGAGCCATATGGTGAACATAGAAGTTGTTCAGAGGAATTTGTTCGTTCTTACGGACATGCTCAATAATCGAAGGATCAAGCTGCTTACGTTGTTGAAGGTCGGATGGTTGATTACCAAAAACTACTCTTCGCAGATTCTCATCCGGGCGCAGGCTAATGATTGGTTCGGCCGCAATTACGCTACGCTGTACGTTGACATAATCTGGGTTGAGAATCATCAAACGACTCCAACTGCCCTTACTCTCATCCAACTCGCCATAAATAAAGGCCTCGCCAAGAATCCAATATTCTTGAGCGGCAAGAACGGCGATATTCATCAAGTCGATTTCCTCAGACATTTGAGAAAAGAATTTCTCTACCTTGGGATTCTTGGACTTAATGTTTATCTTGGCAATTGGGTATGTAGAATGGAGAGTGATTGCATTGTGAACGATTGGGTTCAGTGCAAAAAAGCTACGACTCCAAGCATTTATTGTGGGGCGGTCTCTTGGTAGGTTTAGATTGGAATTCAACCACAGTGGAGAGTAAACCTCAGGAGCTTGTCGAACAGAATCATTCGAGCCGCGCCAGCCCCCACCAGAGGAAGATACGTTACCCACACCACTTCCCATTTTATACAAGCCCTTACCGTTGTGAGTGACAACACCAAGATTGGTTTGTACTTGCCGAATTTCCTCTCGGTCACGTCGAGACCCGGAAAATCCAGAGCCTTGTTCACGGAACTCACCGGCTTCTAGTTGCATTTCCATAATCTCGCGGCGCTCGGCGCTCACACTTCGTGCCATCCGATTGGAAACCTCCGGAATACTTGAGAGAGCTATGTTTTTAGCCATTAAGCTTTCTGCTCGTGAGGCTATCTTTCGATTCCTTTCAATAAGCTCAGCTGCTCGTGTTTTGCCACCATTAATTTCAACCATTGCTATCCTCTATATCACTTCAACGGCCAACACTTATCCACGGCCACCAAACATCCTAGGAATATACCCCACAACCGCCTGAATCGGACGAGCTTCTGTAGCCAGCTCATATTTCATGTGTTGAGGATTGGCAATAGAGAACCCTTGGGTTACATCAAATTTCCAGGCTAAATAAGCGTTCAATAGCGCCATCAACCCGTCGTTTGCCCCAGATCCCTTTACGTATTTTTTCAACGACTCACCAGATTTGTCCCTGGTCACTTTGATATCCATGCTGGCACAATGTTCAATTAGCCATTCGATTCTATCTGAGCTTCCACCAGGAAACTTGATTCGGCCATCCTTCAACAGACCTAGTAGTTCTGAGATGTAATAATCCTTCTCAAATACAATTGTTTTTGGCCATTCATCATTGGAATATTTAACATGCCCATTCACTTTATGCGAAGCACGAGATGCTAAAAACTTCTCATCATAAACTCTTTGTAGTTTATGCGTCAAATCATAAGCATCACCAATATCTCCCACAGACAATGCCATATTGTAACGCCGGAACATTTCTTCAACAGTTGCCATCTTAGTTTCAGGGTCAGGACGATTTAATCTGGTAGCAAATTCAATGTTGAAGATACCCCCAGTTACAGTTAAAATAACGGCACAACTGTAAGATCCTTTTCTTCCACGACCAGCAATCTGATCTAAGGCCCCTCTTTGGCCCCAGTCGAATCCAGCATAAGTACGTCTACCAGACTCAGGATAGATGAACTTCACCATCTTACGGCCCCTATCAATGCACTTTTCACGAATCTCTTGAGAAGTAATGGTACCGCCTTCTCCATCGTAAAATTCCCCAAGAACTTCATTCATGTAAATGCGCTCGGTGTTAATTGGACTACGTTCAGGCTTCGCTTTATCTATTGTTTCTCTGGTAATATCTGGAATATACAATTGATTGATGTGATAGCCAATCAAATCACACTCCTCTGGTGGATTGAGAGGAATCCACTTACCACGCTCCTGAGCCGCAAGCTTATCCTGTTCATGATGACACTCTGTACAACGAACTGTCAAACCATAGATCCATACCGATTCCCATTCCACGCTTGGGTGATACAACGGGAAGTACTTCCCACACTTTTCACAGCGCAAATGAAAGTAATTTTGTGACGACTTTTGCCACATATTCCAATACGAACCGCCTTTGGTTTTAGGGGTTCCGTAATATACCTGGATACCTTGGGTAGGAGTTCCATAACTAGATTTAGTAAGAATCTGTTTCGCGGCACCGATTGCAATGTCAGGCATGTCCTGTACTTCATCAAAGAAACAAGCATCTACGGTTCTGCCTCGAACCCTGTCGCCGTCTAAACCAGTTGATTCAATCCACAACTGATTTCCGCTCAAGAATCGTTTGAAATGCATGTTGTTATTGGTTGGGCTTGATAGATCTAATCGCGCCTCCATATACGACTTCAACATACCATTACTCTTCATCGCACCAGGCACAGGCAGAGCCAAGCTGATGAGTGGGTCTAGTTTGTCTTTTGTATATGCAGCCGCCAACGACAATGTGGGGAACAAATGCATCATCCTCATAGGAGGCCGTTCATTCGTACCAAATAACCCACAAGCACTGAAATAACATTCCAATGCGCCAGCCATTACAGTCGCCCCAACCTGTCGCCCTTTCACAAGAACAATTGGCTTGGAATCTTTATCAATAGCCTTGAGTGCTATGTATCGATAGATGTCTGCAAACGGCTTATAACCGGTGCCCTCTAACTTCAATGGCTTGCCGTCAACCGTCAAATACTTTGAACAAAAGTAAACCGGATCGACACGTAATATACTATCACGGAACTGATTAAATAACTCGTTAAACCCTACTTCTCCAGATTTCATTTACACCTATCTATATTTGATATATCAAAATACAGACAAATGTATAGAAAATACAGTTATAACATTCCCTTATCTGGGACTAATAAGGTAAACGGATCTTTGTTTGAGTCTTTATCGCCCGAATATTCGACGTGAGTTCCTACTCCACGCCCAATTTGAGAGGGAGCATCGTTCTTTGTTACACCCTTGGAAATCAGCTTGGCATTGATCCAATTGAGAAGTGGTCTGTCCGAAAAAATCTGATGATCCACGCCATCCCTACCGAACGTCTCAAGTAATGAATGGAGAATTGCCGGCACCTGAATACCGATATTCGTGTCGATGATATTGGTGAGAAAGTGCTCAATTGACGGGTTTTTTACGAGCAATTCAGGCTTCTCTTCCTCGGCCTCAGAGATCAGTTTTTTTTTTCCAGGATTGGCTTCGAGTTCCTCTTCAGTCATGTCCCTGACATCCCCAAACTCTTCACTGCGTTCCAAGAACTTTTCGGTACGCTCATTGCGTTCCTCATCCGAAACATCAGGATCATCAGGGTCTGTTTTAAATGCATCCCTCCAATTTCTTATTTCTTTACCACGACCAGCATTATATTCCTTAAGTTCTTTATCTTCATCGAATTCAGGGAAAGCAGGTCCCCTATCAAGCTCATTACCTTCGGCTGCAAGCTCATCCTCTTCTTTCTGACGCTTATATTCATCCATTAAATCATCTGGGTGATAATCTCTATCAGATGGGCGCTCACCATAATTAGGTCCCCGTTCGCCATAATCATGATTCCGTTTTAAGAAATCAAAAGCATCATCTTTGTCCTCATCCTCTTCATCGTCTTCGTCATCACCCTCTTCGTCTTTATCTTCTTCCTCTTCTTCTTTCTCATCCTTTTCTGACTCATCCTCATCACCCTTGGCGGCCTCTGCGACAATCTGGCCAGCCAAAACGCTCAGATCACCATCTCCGGCGCGCTTGAGATACTCTGCAAGGCCTGTTCGGCGTTGATAATCTTGAACAGCTTCTTCAACAGAACTATACTTAGGCTTCTGGCCACTTACAATAGCGCTCATCATCTCATAGATAGATGGTTGATGATTCCGCTCACGAGCTACTTCAACGGCCGTCTTAGATGAAGCAGAAGCAATCTTCTCGGAATCAATTCTGATCTTGGTGGCAAGTAGATCTATCCATTCTGGGCATTGATCCGGCTCTTTGCTTATCTCGTCAGTTCTGTAAAAGCTACCTTTGTAATTTCGCATATTATCCTCTGTACTGAGCGGACCAGTCAAAATTATCATTCTTCCAAGTCTGCACAGGCTCACCAACTGGCTGTCCACGGTCCTGCATCATTGGGTAGCCCATATCGGCTAGCAACTGAGAAAGCTCAGCCTGCTCGCGCTTATCAAGGGTATATTCCTCAACCTGACGTTTCACCATATCTTCAATATCATGTCCTGCAGATACCATTCCGTTGATACAAACGCGAGCAATTCTCGAAATCAACAACGGCACAGTAATTGTAATACCAGTGATGCGCGTAGCTTTTTGAGCCTCTTTCACAAGACCAGCATCTTCTGCCCAGCCCTTGCTCTTCTTTTTCTTGTGGCGCTTGTACTTGTCAACTTTGACGCTTTCAAGACGATCTAACAAACGTTCCAAACCATTCTCAATCTGCTCACGAGCACGCTCAGCTTGCGCCGCGTCAATTTCGTCTTTGAAATCGGTGCGCATCGCTTTTGAAATCTCTCGGTCCAAAGTCTCAAAGTAAGAGATTGCCTTCTCTAACCCAGTGGTATCGTAACCGGAGTGGGCGGGAACCTTCGAAAACATTTTGCTAAGCCAAGGAAGAAAGCCAGAGTGTTCCCATTTCCAAGCATCAGACTCTTCCGGGTCGGCTGTAACCTCTACCGTCTCATCATCGTGGTCTGGTTCAACAATGATTTCTTGCGCATCTGGAGCCCCAGGAATCTTGTCGAGTGTGAACGTGACCGAATGAGGATCATCTGATACCTCAATATTGTCACCAATCTCGACAGGGTGGAATTGTCCGCCTCCCATCAAGGGTACAATAAATTCTCCTAAATCTTGTGCTCGTTTATCTACCATAGCAACAACCTCAATGTTATTCTGAATTATTCGTATATATTGACTATACCGTTTATTTACCAAAGATTGATTATATTTTCCTAATCATCTCAACCAAAGTCCCTTGCAAGCTATACGTGCCAAAATAAGCGTTTTGTGAGACGTGATAGTCTGCCAAATAACCGGCTGGGTAAGTAGTCAAACCAGTGATAATACCATTGAACATTTTCGAATAGTATGGCGCTGGTAGAAGAGATTGGGCTGGTCCTTGCCCTGGGGCTGAGTCATCATGATTACACTCTACTGCATTATTACGCTCCAGAATATGCCCAGCGTACTTGCATGGAGATGGTTTGTCGGAGCTGCGCAACAAATTCCAAGCCAACAGCTTAGTATTAGCTGCAGCCAACATCTCCATCTCATCCTCAGACACTTCTTTCCCCATCACTTCAAACGGAGCCATCTGATCCACATGATCGCCAGCATTCTGACAACCAAAAGGAATCGGTAACCCAAATGGACACGGGCTCTCATCGTTCTTTCGAATCTCGGCCAATTTCAAATGACGCTTCATAGTGCTCCAGCTCCAGCTTGTTCCGTCAATATTCTCGGAATACCGAGCACATTCCAAAGGCCCATCGCAGTCATCAATTGTACAGTCTTACGCACATCCGCCCTCGTAGCATCCGCTAACTTTCTCTTCGCAAACCCTACAGAAACCTCTTGCTTAATCTGCGCATGATGAGATTTGACCCATGTAATGATGTCCTCTTCAACTGTAAAACCAAGCTTTGCTGCCAAATAAATCACACGTACAACACGCTTAGGATCGTCCCTGAGAGTGATGCGAGGCGGAAGTGGAGTGCGAATAATCTTCTTCTTGATATCCTCTAATGCCAAACCAGTTGGGTCTATAATCTTACGCAATGCCAATGGAATGATGAGCGTATTGCAGGTAAAATCCCGGCTAAACAACTCAAGCAACATCGGTGTTGGGCTCTTTACACCAGCCTTATCTAAAAAGTATTTGGCGTCAGGGGAATTATAATTTGAGGAGAAGTCGTACTTGATCTTATTTATGTATAGCTGATAATGGCCATCAGGGAAACGTATCGGATTTACTTTGAATTGCTGAGCCGTTAGTTCAGCTAGTTGATGAATGGACTCATCACCCGCAGTAAGGTCGATATCTTCGACTTTATTGATGCGATTGAGGATTTTATCACGTGGAAGTCCGCCAACAATATACGGCTCAGACAAGCCATTGTCTTTAGCTAGGCGCTTCACCTCCAGTAATACATCCTTAATTCCGGCCATTGTTCTCCTTATCGAACATCAATTTTTGGGGCTCGTTCAATTCTAGAGACTGGTTTCTGTAAGTCGGCAGACTCTCCTGGAGGGACTGCAGCCGGGCCTACATCTGGGCCGGCAGCGCCACCCTGCAACTTCGCAAGATCTTGCTGCTTTCGCAATTCCTTCCGCTGCTCCTCTTCATCCTTCTTGCGCTGCAGGTCATTCCTGATGCTTGTGGTTTGTGGATTCATTTCAACCGGCTTTGGGGCTATCCATTCAGAAGCTCCTGGAACTTCCATTGACCCTTTAAGTCTGGTAAGAACCCCTTCAAGACGGCTACCAATGTACTGGTTAGATTCCAGTGCCTTACTCATTGCCTCTCCCAATGCAGGGAAGAATGAAGATAGGCCAAGTCGATCCATCATAATATCAAGGATTGATAACTGACGAGCAATCTCTCTTTTATTGTAAATTGAGACAAGCATGTCTAATCTATTTACAACATCATTGACAGTCACTCCTTTAAGTGCTGCATCAATAACATCCTCAGTATTATCCTCTGCAACCTCTTCTGTTGGTGGAGTGGCTTCAACCTCAGCCTCAATAGGAGCTTCTACCTCAATAGGCACAGCCTCATTTGCTGGCGGAGGGGGCGGTGCTACTTGTGCAAACTTGAATCGCGGGTGCCAATACCCAGCGCCAATCTTGATCCTTTCCTCAACCTCGATAGCTGCGGCAGCTGGAGGCGGTATTGCTGGCGCTGGCATAGGAGGTATCGCTGCAGCTGGTGGCGGCTTGTTTGCATCCTCGCGCTCTTCTGGTGTATCATCCTTGTCTGAAATACCACGCTTCAGATTGTCGAAGAATTCCTTGAGGCATTCATAGGTATCATCAGGATTACCTTCGGCGGGCGCGGCTTCAGCACCTGGAACTGGAGCGTCTCCCCCTGGAGGTGGCATTCCCAGCCCACCCATAGGGTCCATTTGTGCAAGTTTATAGAAGAAACCTGCAGCGTTGCTACGTCCTTTGGCTTCTAAGTAATTTGCTGCTCGATAGATATGGTCCACGAACAACGATGATTTAGTAGTCAGCTTATTGGCGGTTTGAATTCTGCGTTTCAAATCCTGCAGAAGCTTCAGCATTAGTTCTTGATCATCGCCGGCAAAGAACTGGCCATCCAGGGAGGCAAGCATCTTCTCGGCGGAGTTTAGGCGGCTGATGAGCTTCTTACGTTGGCCCTCAATCTTATCTCTAGCTTGATTCACGTCTGTTTGAGGCAAGCCAGGTGGTTCCTTGATACTCTCAATAGGATTGGGGAACTTGCCGCTAGTGTGTCGAGCGCGCAAAGAGTTCACTCCAATTGGAAGATTGGCGAGGAACATAGCATCGCTAGTATCCTGTGCCAACTTAGGATACTTCTCTGGAGTTCTCTCCTTATAGAATTTCAGCCATTGTTCATAATCCATTTGTTCCTTTGCTTCCCAGTTGCCGATTATAGATTGTTTTGCCTGACGCTGATCATGGCCTTTATTCATTAAACCATATATCTCGCGTGTAGCCGCCACCCAACGACCAATATCATATCGAGGGCGTTCTGTAAGCGCCCCAGGTTGTGGGTAGGCAACCTTGGGTCTGATGTGTCCGGGTACCATCTTCTTTAATGCGAGATCAGTGGCTTCTATCAGCTCCAAAAGCGTACTGATAGGTGCTTTTTCTCTATTTCGGAAAACTTCCGCCGCAATTGCCCTAGCCGCATTGTCATTGAGTTTTAGTTTAAATACCGAATGAACAATTTCCGGGACATGATTTCTTACCAAGAAGAATCTATTTTGGTCATCATCATTGTCGATACCGAGTTGTGACATAGTTTTAAAGTCAGACATGACGCCATCCCTAATATCTTCAGGGAGACATTCACAATTTGCCGAATCAACCTGGCGCTGAAAGTGTTCATTAAAAGTCATCGGACTCCTCATTAGGATCGTAATCTCCAGGCTCAGGATCTAGCGGCTCCTCATCCTTATGCTCCTCTAGAAACTTCTGATCAAACTCCTCCACTTGGGCATTTAGCTTCTCCATAGCATATCTTTCTTTCTCAATCTCTTTAGGGGTTACCGGCTGCATCGGCAAATCCTTCACCGACATCTTTGATAACTCATCCTTTAGCAAATCCATAAACAACGAACCATACTCCGGCCCCAAGCGCTCCAGCATTCGTCGAATAGCATTCTGAAACGCTACTGATTGTTGTTCTACCATCTGAACAGTATATGTGTGTTCAATACGAATGTCTGGACGGTCATTACGGATCTTATCGCCCTTTTCAATTGCCAACATCAACAATTCCATGTACTTCGTAAATACGTAGTCAGTACGAGTATTCTCAGGATCGTTTTGGATCATATCGAAGATTTGCTCGGACCTCGTTTCTAAAATTGTCAATACATTATCCAACTTATCGATGTAGCTAATTTCCTTCTTAACGCCATCAACTATGCGGTCGCGCCAAGCGCGTGTATCCATTAGAGATTCAGCAATCTTCTTATCAATTTTACTGTCGGCATCTCGCTGAATGATCTTTTTTACGTAACCATGATGATCGGCATAGGTATCTAAGAACTCCTGCAGGGTGGTTGCTGGAATTCTTAGATGTACCTCGTCTGGTTTTGGATATTTATCTTTCAGGTAGGCAGATACAACTTTAGGATTTTCTCCGCTAACTAGCTTAGAAATTATCTGGGTCTTCTCTGGATGATCAAGGATCTTTGTAAAGTCTGCTGCCATTTCATACCTTTCTCTTACTTCTTACCTTTGAGTAAGGATTCCAATCCCTTGAGCCGATTATCCACACCTACTCCAGGTTGACGCGGAGCTGGTTTTGAACTTGGTGGAGCTATTTTTGTTTTTGCTGGTATGGGTTTTGTTTTGGCTGGGGTAGCTTTCTGCAACTCATCAAGTGATTGCCCCTTTTCCTTCACATCTCTAAGCCCCATCGACCTATGCGGGAATACAATTGATGCAAAGGTAACCGGCTCAACTCTCCTCTTGCTCTTACTGCTGCGCTCTTTATCTTTACCCAACCCGCCTACGGCGATTTGATATGGAGGATAGAACCCCTTCTCTGCCATCCATTCATTCTGTTGTCGCTGACTCTCTTCGGTGTCTTCTCTATCAGATTGTAGGTTCTCAAAAACATATTCTACGGCATCCCATGGAATTGTAGCGTCTGGGAAGTCTTCCATTATCTGTCTCTTCATGTCGGTAAAAGACATTCCGCTAAAAGCCATTCCGGTAATTCTTCGCTTGATCGCAGCTCCGCTATTCATTACGAAATCGCGAATGCGCTTAGCCCCATCTTCATCCACCCCATGCTCAGCGGCAATCGCAATATACCTATCATTTGGCATCTTAGAAAAAGCCACAGGCATCAATCTTCTTCTGATAGCAAGAGGGATATCATCAATTTCATTTGGGTTAGCCCCTACAATATCTTCCCATTCAGCCGGCTTATCTCTCCACACATTGCTGAATTTTGTTTTGGCCTCACTAAGAGCTGCTTTGTATTCTTCAGGATGTGAATAGAGTGTCTTGTACTCTTCTTTTTTACCAGGAATCTTGAAGCTTGGAAGAATATTTCCTGTCGTTTCAGGATCTACGTTTCTGAGCATTTGCCTCGTGGTAACATACCTAAACACAGGTTCATCTGGAGAGTTGAATCCTGCGGCAATCATCTTGATGTCTTGGTCCTTTCTCTCCGAAGCGCCCCAACCACTAAACGTCTCTTTGAATGCCTTCCAATATTCCACTGGTTGCTGCCAGAATTGAATAAGAGGCTGTCCAGCTGGGCCAATTGGGGCTTTTCTTACAAACTGAGCAGCGGCCTTTTCAATTCCAATAATCTGCTGAATTTCCTTCCTGACCTGTGGGAACTGAATATCGTCACCCTCTTCGGAAGGAAGTAGTGGATATTCAAATCCAGCTTCATCCATCACGGCATTGGCGCATCTTCGAATTATTCTGCTAAGCATTTTCTTTCGATATTCATCTAGCTCTTGGTCCTTAACGGTTCCAAGTAATAGATAACGCTGTCCGCTCAAATCAGCAACAGTTGGGACCACAAACCCCTCTTGCTTTTCTTCACGTAATTTTGCGTTTAGCTTTGAAAGTTCTGTAGCAACAGCACGAGACGTTTCTCCTCTTCCCAGCATGTTGTTTACTTGGTTGCGGATATCCTCTGGCAAGTTGGTAATAGAATCTGGAGTCCTTTCAATTTTCACAATGTAGTTACGGAATTCCTCTTCTAACTGATTTCTTTCGTCTTTAATTCTGGTAATGATATCTTGTTCAAGCTCATTCGCTTGAGCTTCACTGATAAACACATCCCGTTTCTTTTGATAGTCTCCCCATTTGAGAGCGGCTATTTTTGGCGAATTTTCAGCAGGTTTTTCGTTAGATAGATTCTTATTTTCCTCTACGGTCTTGCCAAGCTCCAAATGTTTTTGTTCCATTGGAGATACATATTGCTTCTTCTTCCTCTCCTCAAATTGTTCTGGCTTTTCACCTGAAAATTGAGTTAGTTCATGTTCCTTCACTTTGGTAAGAAAGGGAACTGGCTCCACCCTTCTGTTTTCTGCAAGAATTTCTTCTAGGATTTCTTCATTGGTCGGACCTTCTCCAACCATATTCCTCTCAATAATCCCGGCAACGACAGCATCAAATATCTTTTTAGCTTTACTATCATCAGGATTGAACTTCTGGAATTGGCTCTTTGTACGAGCTTGTTCAGCTAGGTAAATCTCAGCGAGAATTTTATGCGGCTTTTCCTCGGCAAAAAAGTCCTGAGCCTCTGAAGAAGCGGTTTGGTATTCCTCACTATCCTCATCAAAATCTTCAACTTTCTTGGCCTCTGGAATCCCAACAACAGCTGGTTGTTTAGGTGTGATTGTTTCTGGAGTTGGGGCGGTTAGTATCGGAGATTTGGCAGTGGTAGTGACCGGAGCTTGTCTTGACAATTCAGCCAGTGACCATTCGCTCACTAAGTTGGCAAACTCAGAAAATGTAGCGTTATCGAATTGTTTCTTGAACTTATTAGCCTCATAATGAGCAATGCCCAAAATCAAGTCCTTGCCCCTAAGGCTACGCTTGAGGGTAAGGTATTCCTCAGGATCTTGTATTTTGGATTTGATTTCCTGTACTACCTGTAGGGCAAGTGCTGTGATATCCGGCCCAGCTTCCTCTTCTTCGCCTTCATCTACGAATGGGTCTAAAATCTGAATGGGCGCTGGAGACTCTCCCAATTCTTCGGCAGAGAACTCCTGTACTCCGGCGGTCTTCAAAACCCTTCCAAGACGGCTTAGGCTTCTAATATCAGCGGGCCCGTACTGTTCGGCAATTTTCTTGAGGTCTGATTTCTTGACGCCTAACCCAGCCATCACACTAATGTGCTTTGCTACCAAATCGTTCCAGCCCAAATCCTGAAGATGAGGAAATAGCGATTCGGCCACCTTAATTTCATCAGAAGGCTTGCTAAATTGGTTGCTGAAACCAGATGCTAATACAGACTTGATTTGATAGTCCTCTAACCCTTCGGCCTGAGCTTTGGCAATCGTGGCCTTTAAAAGATGAGGAGCAAGCTCTTGAACGGCATTGATAACCAAACCCATTAAGCTTTGGTGAGCAACTCTTCCGGCCAACATCGTCTCGGAATGAGCTTCAGGCACATCAATATTACCAGGTGCTGTTTGTGCTGGTGGTTTGCCTCTTGGAGGAGGAATTGTAGCCGGGCCATCTGATGCTTTTGGAGTTAGAAATCGTTTATACAAAAGAGACTGATGTATTGGGCTCAAGCCAAGATCTTTCGAGGCTTCTATATAATCCTCAATCATCCTAAGCCATATGCCAGAATTTTTAGGGTCTGCTTCCACTACTTCAAGTAATGGCGTTAAAACGCTCTCTAAATTAAAATATTCTCGCTCACTTTCCTGAGGGGTGAGAGTTCTATCAATGTTACTCTTCAGCGGTTCTCTTTTTTTTTTAGCGGCCTCTTCTTCCGCTATGACTTTTAGTCCTTGTTCGGAAATGTCCGAAGCTAGAATATTCGCCACTTGAGTTGTGCTCAAACCAGAATCCATAGCATTATCGATAGCTCTATCAAGCAACCCCGGAGCATGATCTCGAATCGCCTTCAAAGCACTCGCAATCTTAACTACAACCCGATCTTCGCCGCTAGCATAACGGCCCATCAAAGATTCACGAGTTTCAAATAACGACGCTCCACGATCTCGGTCATCACCCAATGCGCGAGTTTGTTCTTCAACCGAACCGCCTGGTACTTCGTTACCTTTCTGCGTCTTGTAACCGGCCTTATAGTCATAGATTATACCAGTCACGATGTCTTGGTATACATGGTCTGTAATGCGCGTCATCTGCCCACCAGGACGATCCGGTGGATAACGAGTTTGAAGCGGAGCCTCCATCGGAATGTAACGCTTCACTTGCTGCTCAACTGCCTTGGCTTGTTCCTTGGCATTTTCCATCTCGGAAAGCACCTTACGAGGCTCATTATAAGCCTCCTCCCCACGAGTCTTTCGACGCTCAGCTCTGAGCCGATTAATTTCGTCTTCGGTAGCTTTGCGAGAAATGGCGAGAGCATTCTTAGGAGCGGCAATGGACAGGAGCAGCTCGTCAAGCACTGAGGCTTGCTTCTTGAGCAACGGATCTCCGCTCTCATCGAAAGCCGATGCTAATGCAGCAATCTCATCCAGCTGTTGCGGGGTAATTTCAAATGAAGCATTGTTGTCCATATCGTCAGCAACACCTTCTAGAAGAGTAGAGGCAGCAGCCACAGCCGTAGCTACCTTTTGGAAAACCTCAGGGCTCTTGGTGGATGCGCTGACCAACAGATCATCACTGCTCTTCTCTAGCTTGCGAGCTAGAACTCTTAAGTCCATTGAAATTGCCATTATTATGCTCCTTCTGGGAAGAATATCTTGTTCGTCATAAATTGTGGCGTGTCACGTACCGGCTGCTTGGCAACAGCGTGCTGTGCAGCCATCTCTTCAGCAGGAGACTGGCCAGGCGCATAGATATTCGACATCATGTGTGCAATAGCCACCTTCTGTGCATGTGGGTCTATTTCACCAAGGGTATTGATCGCTTCTTCAGCACGAGCGAAGTTACCTTCACTAACCGCTTTTTGTACAACATCCAACAGCTCGGTTGGCTTCATGTCATAGCAAGGAGAGGCGGCTGCAAGTGCGCGCTTGTTCCCACCGGTACCAGACTTGACGATTTCGGAAATCGCCTCCTTAGTAAGTGCGGTCACAATACCATCAGCAAATACAACCTGTGGAGGTGCCACTCGGCCTTCAGACACATCAACTGGGACCTTGAATCCAGTGCCAGTTCCAACGGCCACGGCATAGAAGATCTTCTCGCGCTCGACATCAGCAACCTTCACTTGGACGCTCTTGTATCCAAGCTCAGCGAACTTGCGAACCACTACCGCACGCCCAGCTTCTACAATCTGGTTCCCGTGAATGAAGCGGGCAATTCCGTCTGGCTTACCAAGCGTCTCGGCAAACTTAGCTTCTGGAGTCTCTGGCATCTGTGGAAGCGCAACATCCGCTTGTGGGTCTACCAACTCAGCATAGTAAATTGCATTCTCAAGTGATGGCGCAGAGCCCTCTTCGGAAGCAATCTTAATGGCGGCCATCTCAACTTCATTGGCGATGTTTGATTCGCCGCGCTTGACCTGCTCCAAAACATCTAGCAACTTGGCTCCATCAACACGAAAGCCCTTACCAGCAACCTTGAGCACATGAGCTTCGTACGCTTCCTTCTCGAAGTCTTCGAATCCACTTGGAGTGAAGAACAACTGAGGAAGGGCAGCCTTGCCCTCAATCAACTCAACCGGGATGAGCACGTTGGCAATTCCCAATGGGGTCTCATGTACAGCTTGGCAGATGATGATATCTTTGCGGCCAGCGAAAGTTGTGATCTCTTTTGGAGGACAGCCAATACCAATCAACTGAGCATAAGCGGCTCGGTGAGCACGCTGAGCATCGGCAGTTGAATAGATCTTCTCGGTGGGTGTGGCATCAAAAGCTCCGGTCAGGGCATTAGCCAAAACAGGATCTGAGAACCTTTGATAATCACGGTCAAGAGACATCCCTTCATTGGACTCTCTTACAAACGTATGTGGCTTTGGCTCGGCGCGCTTTCCAAGCTCCTCGGTGAAGACCTGGGATAGCTTGGAGTGGCTGGCTCCGAATCGCTCCACGATGTTGGCAAGCTCGGCCCTGTTGATGAACATCTTATCAGAGGCCATCTTGGTCAGCACCTGAGAGGCATTAATGAGAGGAACATCCGTTGGACGGGCTGCAGCTTCCCGACGAGCCTTGGCGGCAAGCACAGGAAGGGCAAATGTTTCATTGGCCTCAATTGCGCTAGCGGCCTTTGTTATCAAAGATGTAATGTCTTGTAAATTCATAGTTCCTCTTTAGTTCTCAAGCTTTTGAGGCTCTCTATCACGAGATTGCCCATCTACCTTAGAATCACTCTTTTCAGTTGACTCGCTTGCAGCTTTCACCAATTCCACGAATCTTTCGGCATACAGCGCTATTGTTGCGGCTTTGAGCATAATTACTCCGATACTACCTTGCGCAGCTCCGGGAAACGCTGTGCGATCAATTCACGTCCACTAGACGCTACCTTGCTAAGCAATTCCTTCTGTAAGCCCTGGTCAGCTTCTAACTTGCGCGGCAGCCATCGGCGTACGATATCGAATTCTTCCACAGGAATTCCCAGCTCCTGCGAAGATAAAGAAACAATGGCTTCACCCTTGTAGAATACGTGGACTGCCTTCTTGTCCGGAATGGCGTCCCAATCTCTCTTAACGCTGGACTCGGAAGTCTTCATTGTTCCATCCTCCCCATATAAGGCAACAATGACCGGGCCGTCAGAACCCTCTTCAATTTTCCAGAGCTGATCGGTATCGGCGTTGTCTCGGAAACGAACCAAGTCGTAAGCAACGCGCTCAATACGATCTTCAACATCTGCAAGACGGTAGGCACGCTTCTGTGGAAGTAGCGTTTTGGTCAGGTGATCAAAATCAACTGTGAACTTATCATTCATGATTCTCCAGAAATGGTAGTAAAGGCAACTGCGCTAAATCCATGCGAAAGTAGTGATAGAAGAAAAACACGGTCAAATCCCGCGCCCATACTATCTGTTGCATTATTGGTTACTATATCCTAGAACCAATAATATCGCATCATTTAATGGAGACGTTCCTTAGCATCCCTCTTGAAGCAGTAACTACTTCAGGCAACAGTTCCTTCCGCTGGGAAGGTATTGTTGGGGATCTTTTAGTTACAATCTCTGGAAGAAAATTGGCCGCAGACCGAGTCGGCTATATTGCCTGCATCGATTTGTGCGGCTTTCCAGAAAAGTGGTGGCCAGGAAATAGGATGAAGCTCGCCGAAGCTTCCGGAGAAAACATACAGTTGTTAGAGATTGAGATCAGACGGCAATTGAAGAGACTGCGCG
>Ga0210377_10002563_pt1 | contig 15861 bp, 14 predicted proteins | sample PLM4_65_b1redo_FD_155480 | JGI IMG/M metagenome (GOLD analysis project Ga0210377, IMG submission 155480) | Groundwater sediment microbial communities from an aquifer in East River, Colorado, USA - PLM4_65_b1 redo | ecosystem: Environmental > Terrestrial > Soil > Riparian zone | place: USA: East... | reverse complement strand
CGTTGCGCTTGACCGAGCGCGAACTGGGTGTGACGGACTATGGCATGTGGGCCGGCGAGAAAAGCGGCATCGAGCTGAACCTGCAATGGCGCCTGCCCCAGCGCGAGACAGACCGGTCGCGCTACTCGTACGGTTTCTGGGGAGGCGAAGCGGCCTGGCTGGACGAAGCGAAACTGCGCGAACTGGGTTTCGAGCCGCCGCCGGCAGGGTTGCCTGAGGAGAGGCGCGGGCGGCGAGAGAAGGAAAGGGCGGTCACCCTGGTCCTCGAGTACGACGGTCCGGCCTATCAGGCAGTGCTCGAGCGCGCGCAGGAAGCCGCCGCGAAGGAACGCGCCGGCGAAGGCAAGCCGAAGGGCGCCTACGACAACGCGGCGCAGTGGCTCGAGCGCGAGGAGCGCAGCGGCAGCCGGCTGTTCGTGGTGGACGCGGGCCTGGACGCGGACGCGCTACGCGCCAAATATCCGGACCGCGCGCGCTACGCGATCGCCGAAGGGCGCGTGCGCCCGGTCTACCGGCGCAACGCCGCGAACCCGATGAGCTCCGGGCATGTCACGGCCGTCAGCGTGCCGAGCATCAACGTGCCGCTCGAGTACCGCTCGCTGTTCGCGTCGCTTTCGGAGACCCCTTACCACTTGCAGCAAAAAGGCGGCCCGCGCTACGAGGCGATCCTGTCCTACGGCAAGCGCCTCGAGCCGCGCCTCGCCGGGGCCAAACGCCTGCCTCACTAGCTGAGCGCGAACCGTGTTTGACTTGCGTCAAGCCGCGAGCCGCGGCGAGGTGTACACGTGCTCTGTGGACCGGCCTGCGATCCGCACCCCGCTTGAGCTGTATGCCCATGCCGTTGCTATCGAGCGCGAGGCGGCGGAGCGCTACGCCGAGCTCGCGCAGCGCATGGACGATCTCGGCAACGACGACGTCTCGAAGTTGTTCAGGACCCTCGCCGTGTTCGAGGCCGAGCACCTGAGCACGCTGGAAGCGAGGACCGCGGGACTGTCACTGCCGCAGATCGACCCGGGCGAGTACGCCTGGCTCGACGCAGGCGCGCCGGAGACCGTGGCGCGCGAGCTGGTCTACCGGCTGCTCACTCCCCGCGCCGCGCTCGACATCGCGCTGGACGCCGAGCGCCGCGCGCGGCAGTTTTTCGCCGACGTGCGCGCGACCGCCACCGATCCGGGGTTGCGCGCGCTGGCGCAGGAGATGGCGGCCGAGGAGCAGGGCCACATCGCCATGGTGGAGCAGGCGATCGCGCGCACGCCCGACGTACGGGTGGACTGGACGACGGTGTTCGGCGACTGAGGCGCGCCTTCCGGGTGCGTCATGTTCGCGCTCTGGCCGAGGTCGGAGGAGATCACCAGGCCCTGCGCGCCGAATTCCTTCACCGCCTGCGCCACGTGCTTGGCATTGATCTGCGTCCAGTGCTTGAGGAACGCCAGGGGCGCGTTGGGCCCGGCCTGGAACTGAAGGAAGCACACCTCGATCACCGCGCCCATCTGCACCACCTGCTTCGCCTGGGCCATGGTGAGCCCGGGCACGTTGGTGAGGGCGTGGGTGACAATGATGTTCTTCACGCCGAGCTCGCGCCCGCGCTTGACGACGGCGAGAACTTCCTCGGGATGGATGTGCCCGGTCGCGAGCAGAAGGTTCTCGCGCGCGATGATCTTGAGGACAGCCTCCATCTCCGGCGTGACCACGCCGTTCGGCGCGACCACGATGCCTTTGGCGTCGGGCTTGCCGAAAGTCTTCACGTGCTTGTCCGACTCGAAGGTCGGCAGCCAGACCACCTTGCCGCGGCTGCCGTACATGCGGTGCATCCATTCCACCGCATCCGGGTTGATGCCGCCGACCGCCTTGTTCAGCACGATGCCGCCGAACACCTCGATGCCGGGCACCACCTTCATCACCAGCGCCGCGCGGTCGGCGGTCATGGTGATGTGGTTCTTCAGCAGGATGCCGCGCATGCCGCGCGCCTTGGCGAGCATGGCGATGTCGATGTCGTCCATGTTGCGGCCGAACACGTCGGGGTGCGAGTGCACGTGCATGTCGATCACGCCGGCGGCCGGGCTGACTTTCGGCGGCGGCGGGGGGAAGGCGGCTTGCGAGAAGGCTTGCGTGGAGGCGAACAGCCCTGCGGCGAACAGCAGCGTCCTTTTCATTTCTTGGTCTCCCCTTGGTGGAGAGAAAATGCTACATCGCTTTGAACAGGTCTGAATAGATCCGGCTCACCGGCAGCGTTTCCTTGCGCCGCTTCAATCGGAGCGACACCCGGCCGGTTTCATCCCGCACTGCAGCAGCCACTTCTGCAAGGTTCACGACAGTGCTGCGGTGCACCTGCTGGAATCCTTCGGGCAACTGGGTGGCAAGATCCTTCAGGGGGGTGCGGATCAGGTCTTCGCCGCCGGCGGTCACCACGGTGGTGTACTTGTCCATCGCCTGGAAGTAGCACACCTCCTGGATCGGGATCAACTTCACCGCGTTGCCAGCGCCCGCCCGCACCTGGCGCAGGGTTGCGGATTTCGGCGACAGCGTGCCAAGCGCGCGCAGCTGCCGCGCCAGTTCCTCGAAGCCGTGCTGTTTCGCTTTGAGCCGGGCGACGGTCGCGGCAAGGCGCCCCTGCGACACCGGCTTGAGCACGTAATCCGCCGCGGCAAGCTCGAAGGCCCTGGTGGCGAATTCGTCGTAGGCGGTGACGAACACGATCGCGGGCGCGGCTTCCCCCATGCGCTCGGCAATCTCCGCCGCCGCCTCGAGCCCGCTCATTCCCGGCATCTGGATGTCGAGGAACGCGAACTCGGGCTTCAGCCGTTCCGCGGCCTGAACCGCTTCCAGGCCATTGGGCAGCACCGCCGCGATCTCGAGCTCCGGCCAGGCGTCCGCCAGCGCCGTTTTCAGGCTCAGCGAAAGGAGCGGCTCATCGTCGGCAATGATCGCTTTCATCGCGGGATGCTGAGCGTCACGGTGTAGCCGCCGGCAGGATTCACGCCGGCTTCGACCTTCGCGCCCTCGTAGGCCGCGGCAAGGCGCTCGCGCACGTTCGCGAGGCCCACGCCGCTGCCGCCGGTCGCACCGTTGGCCTTGCCAAGGCCGGTGTCCGCCACTTCCAGCACCAGCCGGCCGCCTTCCTCGCGCGCGACGACGTTCACTTCGCCACCTTCCACCTTCGGCTCCAGGCCATGCTTGAGCGAGTTCTCCACCAGCGGCTGCAGCAGCATCGGCGGCAGGTCGGCCTGGGCAAGCGACTCAGGCAGCTCCAGCCGGAAACGCAGCCGCTCGCCCATCCTCATGCCCTGCACCTCGAGGTAGCCGCGCAGCAGCGCGAACTCGTCCGCCAGGGTGCTGCGCTCGCGCCGCGTGGCGGCGAGCGTGGCGCGCAGGTAATCGTTCAGGTGGCCGAGCATGGCGCGAGCGCGCCGCGGGTCGGTTTGAATCAAGGCGTCGAGGTTGGCGAGCGTGTTGAAGAGGAAATGCGGCTCGATCTGCGCCTGCAGCATCTTCAGCTGCGCTTCTATGCGCTGGCGCTCCATCTCGGCGGCGCGATGCCGGTTCCAGAAGAACCAGGTGCCGATGATGCCCGCCACGACCGTGACACCGAGCGCCGCGCCGGCGCTGCGCCCGGCGGTCCACGGCAAGCCGAGGAACAGCGAGGCGAGGGCGCTGCCGCCCAGCCAGCCGGCGAGCACCGCCACGGCGACCAGGCCCAGGAACGGCAGGAGCGGCGGCTTGCGCGCCGGCCACAGCAGGCGCCAACCGAGGTGGATGAGGACCAGCAGGGTCAGCCCGATGCACTGCGAGAACACCAGGTTCTCGCCGAAGCTGCCGCCGTAGCCGACCAGCGACAGCAGCACCGCGATGACGGTGTTGAACGCGGCGACCGCGAGGAGGGCGAAGGGGAAGCCTTGCATACGGCGCGAAGCTTAGCGGGATTCCAGCTTGCGCAGTTCTTCAGCTTCCATCCGCTCGCGCACGCCGGAATTGGCGAGCAGCACCACCACGGCGTGGATGGCGAGGCCGAGGCCCCAGCCGGCAGCGGGCCACAGCGCCCACGCGTATTGCGGCGTGGTCTGGCTCTGCACCAGGGCGAGGAAGCCGTTGACCACCACGTACACAGTGGCGTGGATGTAAAGCCCGATCTTCGCGCGGACGCGGCGGCGGGCGATGCGTTGCAGGTCCTGGTTCATGTGTCTCTCCTAGAGTAGTCCGAAGCTTGACCAGACGAGCCTGCCGAGCAGCCGGTGGGGCAGCAGCGTGAAGAGACCGGTGACCACCAGCGCACCGGCGTAGATCCCGATCGCCATGCGGCGGTGGGCGCTGACGCGGTGGGAGATCGCGAAGTACACGGCGAGCCCCAGCAGGAGGATCACGCTGACCGACAACCCGTGGATCCAGGAGAAACTGCCGCTCGACTTGATCCAGAAGCTGGAGATGGAAACCGCCAGCATCAGCGCGACCCAGGTGCGGCCGGCGATCCGGTGCAGGAACGTGCCTTTGCGCGCGAGGAACATCGCGATGCCCAGGACCAGTGCGGCAAGGGCCGCGAAGGTGTGGAGCAGAATGATCGGTGTGAAGGCCGGTTGCATGGCACCAGTCTCCACGCCGCGAACCAGGCCTTCCACCGCCTTGCGACGAGCTGCAGCCCGGCGCGACGAGCCGCTACACTGGGAGGATGAACGACCTCCTGATCCGCGGCGCCACGGTCTACGACGGCAGCGGAAAGCCCGGCCGCGTCGCCGACGTGGCGGTGAAGGACGGCCGCATCGCGGCTGCGGGCCCCGCCCGCCGGACCGTGGACGCCGGGGGCCTCGCGCTGATGCCCGGCATCGTGGACGTGCACACCCACTACGACGCCCAGGTCACCTGGGACCCGAAACTCTCCCCGTCGCCCGCGCTCGGCGTCACCACCGTGATCATCGGCAACTGCGGCTTCGGCATCGCCCCATGCCCGCAGCCGTTGCGCGAGACGATCCTCAAGAACCTCTCGGTGGTCGAAGGCATGGACGTGCAAGCCCTGCTGCAGGGCACGCGCTGGGACTTCGAGAGTTTCCCGCAGTACCTCGACGCGCTCGAGCGCATCCATCCCTACGCCAATGTCGGCGTGCTCGCGGGGCACTCCACCATTCGCAGCAGCGTGATGGGCGAGGAGGCCTCCAGCAGGAAAAGGCCCACGCCGGAGGAACTGCAGAAGATGCAGGACGTGGTGCGCGAGGCGCTCAGCTCGGGCGCTGCGGGCTTCGCCTCATCGTTCTCGCCCAACCACAGCGGCTGGGGCGGCCGGCCGATGCCCTCCACGATCTGCGAGGACCAGGAACTGCGCGCGCTGGTGCAGCCGTTGCGGGAGGCGGGCAAGGGCGTTTTCGTCGTCGCCGCCGGTTCGAAGGCCACGCCGGAATTCCTCGAGCAGATGGCGGCCTGCACGGGCCGCCCGATGTTCATGGTGACCGTGCTCACCATGTACACGGACTCGAATCCCGGCCGCGCGATGACCTATTACGAACGCTGCGCCCAGGCTATCGCGCGCGGGCGCGAGGTGTACATCCACGCCAATTGCCAGCCGCTGTCCTTCGACTTCACGCTGCGCGAACCTTACCCCTTCATGGCGCTGCCCGCTTTCGACCGCGTCAAGGCGGCGAAGCCGGAGGCGCTGCCGCGCGGCCCCGGCCAGGTGCTGCGGGAGTTCGGCGCCTAGCTACGCGGCCTTCGGCAGCTGCACTTCACGCGCGCCCTGCTGCATCACGCCGGCGAGCAGCTTGTAGGCCTCGACCCAGGCTTCGCACATCTCGTCGGTGAAATCCTGGCCCAGTCCCGCCTGCAGCGTCCAGATCAGGGCGTTGCCGACGGTGTCGTAGTGGTGGTCGCGCACGCCGTAACCCACGTGGCGCGCACCCAGGTCCTTCAGCACCGGGATCAGCGCGGGCGGATTGGACAGCCCGCGCACCGCACCCGCGATCATCATCATCAGCATGCGGCCCTGTTCCTTCATGTCGCCCTTGAACAGCAGTTTGAGCGACGGGTCGATCTCGAACAGCTTCTGGTAGAACATCTGCGCTGCGGCCGGCGCGATCGGCATTACCTTGGTGAAGCTCTCCTGCACCAGCTCGACTTGTCTTGGGGTCACGGCAACTCCCTCCTGTTGTGGGTTGGTACTGACGCCCAACCCCTATCGCAGCGATCGTGCCAGGACGTTTGGATTCGTGAATTCAATGGGTTAGCAGAATTCTGGCGAGCCTCGACTGTTGGCGGATGCCAACAGTCCCCTGCCACGGCGCGATTAACTCATTGAAAAAACGAAAGAAGCTTGCGTTGGCGAATGCCAACAGGAACGGCGCTCAGTCCTTGCCGGGCTTGAAGCTTGCGGGATCCAGCTCGTGCCGCGCCAGCAGGGAATAGAAGTCGCTGCGGTTGCGCTTGGCGAGCTTGGCCGCCTGGGTGACGTTGCCGTCGGTGATGCGCAGGATGCGCGTCAGGTACTCGAGCTCGAACTGGCGGCGCGCGTCGTCGAAGGCCTCGAAGTCCTCGCCCGGCGCGGCGAGGGCGCGCTCGACCAGCGCCCCCGGCAGCAGCGTCCCGGTGCATAGCGCCACGCATTTCTCGATGACGTTATGCAGCTGGCGCACGTTGCCCGGCCAGGGCGCGGTCAGCAGCAGCTGCACGGCCTCCGGCGCGCAGCCGGCGATGGGTTTCTTGTAGCGCGCGGCGAGGCGCGCAAGGAAATGCGCGGTGAGCAGCGGGATGTCCTCGCGCCGCTGCGCGAGCGAAGGCAGCTGCAGCGCCACCACGTTCAGGCGGTAGTAGAGGTCCTCGCGGAAGCGCCCGGCGGCGATCTCGGCTTTCAGCTCGCGATGCGTGGCGGAGATGATGCGCACGTCCACCTCCACCGATTGCGTCGCGCCGACCGGGCGCACCTGGCGCTCCTGCAGCGCGCGCAGCAGTTTCACCTGCAGCGACAGCGGCATGTCGCCGATCTCGTCCAGGAACAGCGTGCCGCCCTGCGCGGACTGGAACAGCCCCTTGTGCTCGCGCACCGCGCCGGTGAAGGCGCCTTTCACGTGGCCGAAGAGCTCCGATTCGAGCAGCTGCTCGGGCAGCGCCCCGCAATTGAGCGCCACCAGCGGCCGGCCGTAGCGGCCGCTCGCGGCGTGGATGGCGCGCGCGAGCAGCTCCTTGCCCGTGCCGCTCTCGCCCTGGAGCAGCACGCTCGCGTCGCTCGCCGCCACCAGGCGCGCGTCCGCCAGCACGCTTTCCATCGCCGGGCTGCGCGTGACGATCTCGCGCCGCCACTCGGCTTCCGGCCCCGCGGCGGGCGCGGCGAGCGCCAGCGCCCGTTCCACTTCGCGCATCAGGTCCTTCGCCTCGAACGGCTTGGCGAGGTAGCCGAACACGCCGCGGCGCGTGGCCGCCACCGCGTCCGGGATGCTGCCGTGCGCGGTGAGGATGATCACCGGGAGCGAGGGGTGCGCGCGCTGCAGCGCCTCGAACAGCTGCAAGCCGTCCATGCCGCCCATCTTCACGTCGGTGATGACGAGGTCGGGCAGGCCGGCGCCGAGCTGGGCGAGGGCCTGCTCGGCGCTCTTCGCCTCGGTCACCAGGTAGCCCTCGTTCACCAGGCGCAGCCCCAGCAGCCGCAGCAGGTGGGGGTCGTCGTCGACGATGAGGACGCGGCGTGGCAAATTGGCCTTCATCGCATTAGGCGAGCGGCGCCGCCGGGATCTTGACGGTGAAGGTGGTGCCGCTGCCGAGCTTGCTCTCGACGCCGATCGAGCCGCCGTGGCGCTCGACGCACTGCTTGACGATGGCGAGGCCGAGGCCCGTGCCTTCCACGTCGCTTGCATTGGCGCCACGGTGGAAGGTCGCGAACAGGCGCGCGCGATCCTCCTCCGGAATGCCGATGCCCTGGTCGCTGACGCGGAAGCGCAGCGCCGCCTCGTCCGCCTCGAGCTCGAGCGTGACCTTGCCGCCGCGCGAGAATTTGAGCGCGTTGGACAGGAGGTTCCCCAGCGCGTGGCGCAGCAGGTTCTCGTCCAGCGCGCGCCGCCAGGCCTCGCCGCGGCGCAGGAAGGTGATCGGCGGGCCGCCGGCGCTGCGTGCCTCCTCGATCAGCCGCTCGCACAGCGCGCGCGCGTCGAGCGGCTGCGGGCGGAATTCCAGGCCCTGCGACTCGGCGCGACCGATGAGCAGCACCTGGTCGAGCATGCCGGTCATGCGCTTGAGCGCGCCCTTCACCAGGCTCATCACTTCGCGGCGCTGGGTGGCCGGCATGCGCTCGCCGAAGTCCTCCAGCAGCTCGACCGAGGACAGGATGGTGGCGAGCGGCGTCTTGAACTCGTGCGAGGTGAGCGCGACGAAGCGCGTCTTCAGCTCCGAGAGCTCGCGCTCCTTCTCCAGCGCGCGCTTCATCTCCTCCTCGGCGCGTTTCCTGGCCGTGGCGTCAGTCAGGAAGTTGAGCGTGGCGGGCTTGCCCTCCCACTCGATGGCCACCGCGCTGATGGTCAGCCAGCGCGCCTCACCCGAGGGCGCGAGCACGCGGAAGTCGTAATTGTTCTCCGTGGGCTCGCCGCGCATGCGCTTGAGGTAGTTCTGGTACACGCGCGGCCGGTCCTCGGGATGGATCATGTCGGGGAAGGGCGTGGTGTGGACCTCGTCGAGCGAGCGCCCGGAGAGCGCCGCGGCGCGCGCGTTGGCGAACTTCACGAAGCCTTCCTGCGTGACGATGATGCCCTCGTAGGCGTTCTCCACCACCTGGCGGTAGCGCTCCTCCGACTTCTGCAGCTGGCGCGTGCGCTCGGTGATGTCGGAGAAGGTCACCACCACGAAGCGGCGGCCGTCGCGCGCCTCGAGCGCCTTCCAGCTCACCAGCGCGTCGAACAGGCTCCCGTCCTTGCGCTTGATCTTCCATTCGAGCGGCACCTTGGGCGAATCTTCGAGCAGCGCCTGTGCGAAGCGCTCGTGCCGCTCGAGCACCGCGGGCGGCGCGGCGAGCGTCCAGTGCCGGCCGACCAGCTCCGCGGCGTCGAAGCCGCACAGCTCGCAGAACGCCGGGTTGACGTAGACGAAGTTGCCGTCCGGGCCGATGAAGCAGATGCCGATGCGCGCGACGTCGACCGTCGTGCGCAGCAATTCATCGTCGAAGTTTCCTGCGCGCGCCACCATGGAGGAGCGGCCATTCTAACCGCTATACTCGCCGCATCCGCCTCTTCCTCTCCCTCTACGCACGCCACGCACGCCAGCGCGCGCGCACGCTGCTCTCGGTGCTCGGCGTGGCGCTGGGCGTCGCGCTCGGCTACGGCGTGCACCTGGTCAACCGCGCGGCGGTGGAAGACCTCGCCGCCGGCGTGCGCGCCATCGCCGGCGACGCGGACCTCGAGGTGCGCGGCGGCCGCGGCGGCTTCGCGGAATCGGTCTATGCCGCGCTGGCGAGGCTGCCCGGCGTCGCGCTGTCCAGCCCGGTGCTGGAACTGGAGGCGGGGCTCGCCGCCAATGAGGACGGCAGCGCCGGCACGCTGCGCGTCATCGGGCTCGATCCCCTGCGCGCTTCGCTCGTGCAGCCGCAGCTCTTCGCCGGCCAGGCGCATCTGATGGCGGAACTGCTCAGGCCCGACACGGTGCTGCTCACGCCCGAGGCGGCGCGCTCGCTGCGCCTGGGCAAAGGCGGCAAGCTGCAGATCGTCGTCGGGCTTGCGCCGGTGGAACTGGAGGTGGCGGGCACGCTGCCGCCCTCGAGCCCGCACGGCATGGCGGCGCTCACCGACATTTCCACCGCGCAGTGGCGCCTGGGGCGGCTGGGCGAGCTCAACCGCATCGGCATCCGCCTCGCCCCGGGCGCGGAGCGGGCGAAGATGCAGGAGGAGATCGCTGCACTCCTCCCCGCGGGCGTGTACGTGTCGCCGGTGGAGACGGCGGAGCGCAGCGGCGCAGCCCTGTCGCGCGCCTACCGCGTCAACCTGAACGTGCTCGCGCTGGTGGCGCTCGTCACCGGCGGGTTCCTGGTGTTCTCGGCGCAGGCGCTGGAAGTGGCGCGCCGGCGCGGCGAGCACGCGCTGCTGCGCGTGCTGGGCCTGGAGCGCGCGGGCCTCGCGCGCCTGGTGCTGGCGGAGGCGGCCTGCGTGGGCGCGCTGGGCGCAGCGCTCGGCCTGGCGCTCGGCTACCTGTTCGCGCTGCTCGCGGTGCGCGCCTCGGGCGGCGACCTGGGCGCCGGGATGTTCCGCGGCCTCGCGCCGCAGATTTCCTTCGCGCCGGCCGCCGCGCTGCTCTACCTGGCGGCGGGGATCGCGGTGGCGCTCGCCGGCGCGCTGCTGCCGGCACTGGAGGCGGCGCGCACGCCGCCCGCGCAGGCGCTGAAGGCGGGCGACGAGCAGCGCCTCTTCGCGCGCGCGCTGTCGCTGAAGCCCGCGCTCGCCTTGCTCGGCGCCGCCTTCGTGCTCGCGCTGCTGCCGCCGGTGGACGGCCTGCCGCTGTTCGGCTATGCCGCGATCGGCTGCCTGCTGGTGGGCGGCATCCTGCTGATGCCGATGCTTTCGCACAAGGTGTTCCAGGCCTTGCCGCTTTCCGGGCGGCCGTCCACCGCGCTCGCCTTCGCGCAGCTGCGCGGCGCGCCGGGGCAGGCGATGGTGAGCCTCGCCGCCATCGTCGCGAGTTTTTCGCTCATGGTGGCGATGGCGATCATGGTCGCCTCGTTCCGCACCTCGGTGAGCGAATGGCTGGACACGCTGCTCCCGGCCGACCTCTACCTGCGCACCACGCACGCGGGCGAGACCGCGTTCCTCGAGCCGAGGTTCGAGGAGCACGTGAAGCGCCTGCCACAGGTGGCGCGCGCCGAATTCCTGCGCAGCGCGCGCGTGACGCTCGACCCGGCGCTTCCCGCCGTGGCGCTGCTCGCGCGCGACGTGCCGGACGCGGGGCTCGCGCGTTCGCTGCCCTTGGTGGGCGCCGCCTACGTCAGGCAGGAGGGCGATCCTCCCGCAGCCTGGGTGAGCGAGGCGGCGGCGCAGCTCTACGGTTTCATTCCGGGCAAGCGCGTGCAGCTGCCGCTCGCGGGCAAGCCGCACGAGTTCGTCGTCGCCGGGGTGTGGCGCGATTACGCGCGCCAGCACGGCGCCATCGTGATCGAGCGGCAGGACTACACGAAACTCACGGGCGATGCGCGCGCCAACGACGCCGCGCTGTGGCTCGCGCCCGGCGCACGCGCCGCCGACGCGGTGCGCGCCATCCGGCGGCTGCGCGGCGGCGAGCAGCTCGGCTTCGCCCAGCCGGGCGAGATCCGCGAAATCTCCATGTCCATATTCGACCGCAGCTTCGCCGTCACCTACGCGCTGGAGGCGGTGGCGGTGCTGGTGGGCCTGTTCGGCCTGTCCTCCAGCCTCGGCGCGATCGTGCTCGCGCGCCGGCGCGAGTTCGGCGTGCTGCGCCACCTCGGCATGACGCGCCGCGAGGTCGGCGCCATGCTCGCCAAGGAAGGCGGGCTGCTGGCATTGCTCGGCGCCGCCGCCGGCCTGGTGCTCGGCGCGCTGGTCAGCCTGGTGCTGATTTACGTCGTCAACCGCCAGTCCTTCAACTGGAGCATGGATCTGCACCCGCCGCTCTTCACGCTGCTCGCGCTCACCGTGGTGCTGATCGGGCTGGCGGCGCTGACCGCGTGGCTTTCGGGACGCGAAGCGATGGGCATGGCGCCGGTGCGCGCGGTGAAGGAGGATTGGTGAGGAGGCGCGCCTTCATCCTCGCGCTGCTCGCTGCACCGCTCGCGCGCGGCGGCGAGGCGAAATATCCGCCGGTACGGCGCGGCACGCGCCTGCGCTTTCCCCGCGATCACGGCGCGCACCCCGAGTTCCGCACGGAGTGGTGGTACGCCACCGGCTGGCTGGAGCGCGGCAAGGAGCCGCTCGGCTTCCAGATCACGTTCTTCCGCGCGCGGCCGCGCTGGGTCAGCGACCAGGACAACCCGAGCAAATTCGTCGCGCGCCAGCTCCTGCTCGCGCATGCGGCGATCGCGGATGCGGGGCATGGGCGCCTGCGCCACGACCAGCGCGCGGCGCGCGACGCGCTCGGCCTCGCCGGCGCCGGCACGCGCACCACCGACGTCTGGATCGACGACTGGCGCTTCACGCTGGAGGGCGGCGCGTATCACGCGAAAATTCCCGCGCGCGATTTCACGCTGGACATTGCGCTGAAGGCGCCGCGCGCGCCGCTGCTGCAAGGCGAGGGCGGGTTCAGCCGCAAGGGCCACCGGGCGGAGGAGGCGAGCTACTACTACAGCCGGCCGCAGCTCGCCGTGAGCGGCACTCTGGATGGCAAGGAGGTGCGGGGACTGGCGTGGCTGGACCACGAGTGGTCCAGCCAGTATCTCGCGCCCGAGGCCTCGGGCTGGGATTGGGCGGGCATCAACCTGCACGACGGCAAAGCGCTGACCGCCTTCCGCATCCGCGACAGGCAGGGCGGCGTGCACTACGCGCCGCCGGGCGTTGCCTTCACGCCGCGGAGGACCTGGCGCTCGCCGCGCACCGATGTCGAGTACCCGGTGGCGATGCGCGTCGCGGCGCACGGGCAGGAGTACGACCTCGAGCCGCTGATGGACGACCAGGAGCTCGATGCGCGGCGCAGCGCCGGCACGATCTACTGGGAGGGCGCGGTGCGCGCGCTGCAGGCCGGCAGGGAAGTCGGCCGCGGCTACCTCGAGCTCACGGGCTACTGGCGCCCGATGGAGCTGTAGGGTGGGCCATTGGCCCACCACCGGTGGGCCAATGGCCCACCCTACGGGGCGCGCAGTGAAGCGAGCGCGACTCCCGCGAGGATCAGGGCGACGCCGGCGAAGTGGTACCAGGCGGGGTACTCGCCGAGGAACAGCGCGGCGAGGCCCACCGCGATGGCCGGCATCAGGTGCATGGTGGCGCCGGCGCGCGCCGCGCCCATTCTCTTCACCACGTAGCTCCAGCCGGCGTAGGCGAGCAGCAGCGAGCCGATGGCGGAGTAGCACACCGCGGCGGCGCCCGCTGCGGTGAGCTTCAGCGTCATGCCGAGGAAGAACTCCACGATCACCCAGGGCGTCATGCTCGCGAGCCCGAGCAGACACACCATGACGAGGAACTCCACCGTGTCGAGGGAATCGCGCCGCATGCGCAGGAACACCGTGTAGCTGCCCCACATCGCCATCGAGGCGAGCGCGCAGAGGTCGCCGAAGTTGAAGGAAGGGTTGACCAGCCGTCCCTGCATCCCGATCAGCGCCACGCCGACGAAGGAAATCGCCACCCCGAGCCATTGCTGCCCTGCGATGCGCTCGCCGAGCAGCGGCGCGGCGAGCAGCAGGATGAAGATCGGCGCGGTGGAGAGGTACAACGTGGCGCTGGTGGCGGTGGTGTAGTGCAGGCCGAGCCACTGCAGCGCGAGGTGCAGTCCGCCGCCCGAAAGCCCGAGGAGCCCCAGCAGCGTCCAGTCGCGCCGCGTGAATGCCGGGAGCTTCGCCGCGAGCCCCCGCCAGGCGAACGGCGCGAGCAGCGCGATGACGATCAGCAGCCGCCCGGCGGTGGCCAGACCGGGGGAAATGTCGTCGCGCACGGCGCGCGCCACGATCCAGTTGCCGGACCACAGCAGCAGCGTCGCCGCGAGCACCAGCCAGGCGGTGAAACGCATGCCGGGCGATTATCGCCTGCGTGCTAGATTTCGACGCATGCCTTTCGTCGCCGCCGCAGGGCGCCTGCTCGAGTATGAATGGCTCGACGCCGCCGAGCCGGGCCGGCCGACGCTGGTGTTCCTGCACGAGGGCCTGGGCTCGATCCGCCAGTGGCGCGATTTCCCGCTGCAGCTGGTCAAGGCGACCGGCTGCCGCGCGCTCCTCTACAGCCGCTACGGCTACGGGCAGTCCGAAGTGCTGCGCGAGGACAAGGCGGGCGTGCGCTTCATGCATCGCGAGGCGCTGGAATCGCTGCCGGCGCTGCTCGCCGCGCTGCAGGTCGCCGAGCCGGTCCTCGTCGGCCACAGCGACGGCGCGTCCATCGCGCTGATCCATGCCGGGGCCGGCCACCCGGTGCGCGCGCTGGCGCTGATGGCGCCGCATGTATTCGTGGAACCCGTCTGCGTCTCCTCCATCGCCAAGGCAAAGCAGGACTTCGAGTCCACCGATCTCGCCGGGCGCCTCGGCAAGTACCATCGCGACCCGCGCAAGACCTTCCATCTCTGGGCCGACGCCTGGCTCGATCCGCAATTCCTGCACTGGAACATCGAGGAGTGGCTAAAGGGCATACATTGTCCGGTGCTGGCCATCCAGGGCGAGGACGACGAGTACGGCACCCTGGAGCAGCTCGAGCGCATCCGGCGCGGCGTGCGCGGTCCGTGCGAGCTGCTGCAGCTGCCCGCCTGCGGCCATGCGCCGTTCCGCGACCAGCCGCAGGCGACGCTGGAGGCCATGACGAGGTTCATCGATGAGCGCTGCGGCTGATTCCCTGCGCCGGGATGTGAAGGTAATCGGCCTGGTGGGGCTCGCGCACGGCCTGTCGCACTTCTTCCAGATCGCCACCGCGGTGCTGTTCCCGCTCATCAAGGACGACCTCGGGGTGTCCTACGCGGCGCTCGGCGCCACCGTGGGCCTGTACTACACGGTCTCGGGCGTGTGCCAGACGCTCGCCGGCTTCGCGGTGGACCGCTACGGCGCGCGCCGCGTGCTGTTCGCGGGGCTCGCGCTCGCGGTGGCGGGCGCGCTGCTCGCGGGTCTCGCCCAGAGCTTTCCCATGCTGCTCGCCGCCGCCGTGGTGGGCGGTGTCGGCAACAGCGTCTTCCATCCGGTCGATTTCTCCATCCTGAACGCGCGCGTCACCAAGAGCCGCCTCGGCTACGCCTTCAGCTGGCACGGCATCGCCGGCTATCTCGGCTTTGCCGCCGCACCCGCCTACGGCATCGCCATGGCCACCGCCTTCGACTGGCGCGCCGCGCTGCTCGGCGCCGCGGTCATCGGCGCGGCGGTGGTCGCGCTGCTCGCGTCCCAGGGCAGCGAGCTGCAGGCGGCGCCGCTGCGCACGCAGCACGGGACACCGGGCGCGCGCTCGCTGGCGCAGGCGAGCGTGCTCATGTGCTTCGCCTACTTCGTGATGCTGGGAGTGGCCTTCATCGCCATCCAGACCTTCGGCATATCGGCCATGATGTCGCTGTACGGGGCGAACGTGGCGCTCGCCTCGGCCGCGCTCACGGCCTATCTCATCGGCGGCGCGACGGGCATCTTCTGCGGGGGCTTCCTCGCGGTGCGCGCGACGCGCCACGACCTCGTGGCAGTCTCGGGCATGGCGCTGAGCGCTGGCCTGGTGTTCGTTCTGGCCTCGGCCTGGCTGCCGGCGGCGGCGCTGCCGCTGCTGCTCGGCGCTGCGGGCTTCACGGGCGGGCTCACGAACCCTTCGCGCGACCTGATCGTGCGCGCCGCGACGCCCGCCGGCGCCACGGGCAAGGTGTACGGCTTCGTGTACTCGGGCCTGGACGTCGGCTCGATGCTGACGCCGGTGGTGTTCGGCTGGCTGATCGACCGCGGCCAGCCCGCCGCGGTGTTCTACTCGGTGGTGGCGGTGCTCGCCGTGTCGATCCTGACGGTGCTGCAGCTTCCCGAGCGCGCGGCTCAGCCCAGGTAGTTGATCCCCTTGCGCTCGAGCAGGCGCAGCAGCGCCGGCCAGTCCTTGTGCGTCGATGGGCGGTCGGGACGCTCGAATTGCTCCGACGCGGTATCCGCGGCGCTCTGCGACATCTGCAGCAAGTTCTCCGTGCCGCCCGATAGTGCGTCGATCTGGATCTGGCAGGCGCAGTCGAGGTAATACATCATCTCGAAGGCCTCGCGCACCGTCGCGCCCAGCGCCAGCAGGCCGTGGTTGCGCAGGATCATCGCCTTGGAGGTCTTGCCGAGGT
>Ga0210377_10002562_pt1 | contig 15872 bp, 17 predicted proteins | sample PLM4_65_b1redo_FD_155480 | JGI IMG/M metagenome (GOLD analysis project Ga0210377, IMG submission 155480) | Groundwater sediment microbial communities from an aquifer in East River, Colorado, USA - PLM4_65_b1 redo | ecosystem: Environmental > Terrestrial > Soil > Riparian zone | place: USA: East... | reverse complement strand
CCAGCAGCTTGCCGAAGGCTTCGCGAAACCCGCTGTGCGACTCGAACCCGTGCGTCATGGCCACCTCATCGAGATCGGCGCCGCCCTTGAGCAGCGCAAAGGCGCGGCGCAGCCGGTATCCCCGCGAAGTACTCGATGTTGCGGGGCAGGGCCTGCCGGGCCGGGCAGGTCGGGCGGCAGAACACGCCGGTGGTCTTGACGCCGAGGTAGAAGACGCCGTCGTAGGAGGCGTCACGTCGTTGGTGCGCGGCGCGCATCTCGGCGATGGGAGGGAGGCCGCGGGGGGCTGGGGTCGTCATGGGGTGAAGCTAGGCGGCCGGTGTACGGGCGTCCACCGAAAAACCGGCGTCGATTCTGCCTTCACAACCAGCGACGCACCCGGCGCCGATACTCGACGTACGAGGGCCCGAACGCGTCCGTCAGCCGCCGCTCTTCGTTCCTGATGAACTGCCTTTGAATGAGCGAGGCGACCCCGGGGATCACCACGAACGGGGTCAGGCTGCCCAGCCACAGCGCGATTCCGAGCAGGGCAAACACCATCCCGAGGTACATGGGGTTTCGCGTGAACCGGTACGGGCCGTCAGTGACGAGGGCGGTGGGCTGGTGGAAGGGATGGACCGACGTTCCGTAGTGCTCGAAGCGGAGGGCGGCGGCCACGGCGACCGCGAGCCCCAGCCCCATCAGCGCCGCCCCCAAGTAGCTGAACGGCGGGCGGAGCACGGTCGCCACCGGGAACAGCCGATCGAGGCCGGCCATCGCGAGGATCGAGAGCAGCAGGTAGACGGGCGGAACCAGGCGGAACCGGGCCATGGGCGGACTCCGAAGTGGTCAACCGGCCGCGTACGCCTGGCCATCGAAGCGCGGGGCGCAGTCGCTGACGTCGAGGTGGCCGGCGATCACTTTGTCCTTCCCGTGCGCCCGTCCTTCCATCTCCCGTCCCGAGGCGCAGCGGGCCAGCACGTCGATCAATGCTTCCCGGTATCGCTCGAACACCGTCACGGCCGCCTCGGACTCGGGAGAGTGGGTGCCCGGCAGGTGCCGGAGAATGGCACCCGCCCCGAGCCAGTCTTCCAGCGCGGGACGGAGGGTCCCGTCGTTCCAGCGCTCGCCCGCGGGCACCACGTTGAAGCTGGACCCGGCGCGGGCGGCGGCCGCGGCCACGGCGCGCGCGTTCCGGAGGCACCCGGCGAACACCACCGGCGACGCCTTCGCCGCGTGCAGGGTGACCTGGGCGCCGTTGGGCGAAGGGAGCACGCAGCGGAGTCCGGGCGGTGCGTCGAGGTACGACTCGGGCGCCAGCGAGTAGCGCGCCTTGCCCCGGCGGCCGGCCAGCTCGGCCTGTTGGGCGGCGGCAAACTCCAGGGCCGAGGGATCGTTCCAGGGATAGGGGAGAATGACGGCGCCGCGCGACGCCGCCACGTCCACGCAGGTGGTAAATGAGAAGACGTCCACCACGATCGTGACGTCCGCGCGCGCGAGCGCGGTGACGGCCACCGGTCCCCACTCGCAGCGGCACGCGGCCTGGTCCTGGCTGAAGGGGGTCACGGGTCAGGGCACCAGCCGCAGCCGCTCGCAGTGCGCCGGGCGCACCACGCCGAAATGCCGGCGGTCCGTGGTGAGGATGGTTACGACGTCGAGCCGCTCGGCCATCGCGACGATGGACGCATCCACGAAGCCAAGGGGGAGGTCCGCGTAGCCCATCATGAGATCGGCGGCGCGCGCGAGGTCCTCCTCCGCCAGCGGCTCCACTTCGTGTGCCCCGGCGACAAAGCCACGGACGAACGCCGCCTCGACGCGCGGGCCCAGTCGGGTGCCGATCATCCAGGTTGTTTCCGGGAGCACGGTCACGGGGACGGTCAACGGCTCTCGATACGTGTCCCACCAACCGCGGGTCCGCTCGTGCCACTCGTCCCTGCGGTCGGCCAAAGCGTACAACGCCCCGGTGTCCGCCAGGACCCTCACTGGTGGGGATCGGTCCAGAGGAAGTCGTCGACGTGGCTCGAGATGTCCGTCCGTCCCGAGTCACCCATGCCGACCCAGGAGGGCAGCGGGGCCCGGTTCGCCCGCGGGGCGGCCACGTACGCCGCGACGGCCTCGCGCACGCATTGCGCGAAGCTCTTGCCCTCCCGGCGCGCCCGCTGCTTGAGTTGCCGCTCGAGAGATTCGTCGAGGAAGATGGTCGTGCGCTTCATGACATATATATTACACAACAGGTATTACACCAGCAAGGTCTGGGCTGGGGGCTCTACGGGGGCAGGGAACGCAGGAAAACCCCCGCGCGCAGCGGATCCTCCGGATCGATCAGAAACTCGTGCCGACCGGTGAGGTAGGCCTCGCCCGTCACCTCGGGAATGACCGCCGGCCGACCGGCGACCTGGGTGGTTTCGACCACCCGGACGTCGAACCGCGTGCCGATGAGACTCTCGATCGTGATCGTGTCGCCCACGGCGAGCGCTCCCTGGGCGTGGAGGATGGCCGCCCGGCCGCTCACCCCGGTGCCCGTGGGCGAACGGTCCACTTCCCCGTCGGCGAAGATGCACACGTTCCGGCTGTGGACCGGGGGCGCCATGGGCTGCGACAGGATCGTCCCATAGAGGAAGTTCAGCTCCGGATCGCCCGCCGGGTGCACGATCGGGTGACGCTCCATCACGGCGCGTTTGATTCCCATCCCCGCGTCAATCAGTCGCGCGTAGTTGGCCGGCGTGACGTCCAGTCCCAGCGGCCCGGCATCCACATACATGTAGAAGGCGCCGCCGAACGCGACCGTCCCGCGCACCCGGCCCAGCCCCGGCACCTCGACCTCGAGGTCGGGCGTCAGCACGAACGAGGGCACGTTGACGAACGAGACGCGCGCCACGCGGTCGCCCACCAGGTGGGGCCGCGCCGTGACCCGGCCGGCCGGCGTGTCTATTCGCACCACGGACCGCGCCCCCGCGCCGGGCCAGAGACCGTTCTCGATGCCGACTTTGACCAGTCCGATGATCCCGTGGCCGCACATCGTGCTGTAGCCCTCGTTGTGCATGAACAGCACGCCCACGTCGCCGTCCGGGGTGACGGGCGGGGTCAGGATCGCGCCGTACATGTCGGCATGCCCGCGCGGCTCGAGCATGAGGGCGCGCCGCAGATGGTCGAAACGGTCGCGCGCCACCTGCCGCTTCTCCAGCATGGTGCGGCCGGGAAGCTCGGGATACCCGCCGGTGACGACGCGCAGGGGCTCGCCCGCCGCATGAGCGTCGATCGTGGTCAATCGCGTCCAGCCGTCCATGAGGCCCAAAGATACGGCGCTTGACACCGGACGGCGGCGGCGTACTTCATCCTGCGGGTTTCCGCGATCCCACCGCCAGGAGTGTTCGATGCTCGCCGCCCGCTCGCTGCTCGCCGCGCTCGCCCTCGCCGCCACGCCCGCCGCCGCCCAGGTCACGGCCATCCGCGCCGGCGGCCTGGTGGATCCCGAAACCGGTACCATCGCCCGCAATCAGGTGATCCTGGTCGAGAACGGCCGGTTCACCGCGGTGGGCGCCAATGTCGCCATTCCGGCCGGAGCCGAGGTGATCGACCTCTCCCAGCTGGTGGTGCTGCCCGGGCTGGTGGACGCCCACAACCACCTGGCGCTCACGTACAAGGAGATCCCGGAGCACAACTCGTACTATCTCACCTATGTGCTCGACGGCACGCCCCTTCGCGCCATCCAGGCGGTGTCGAACGGACTGCAGATGCTGAACGCCGGGTTCACCATCATCCGCGACATGGGCAACGCCGGGGACTACGCCGACGCCGCGCTCCGGATTGCGATCGAGCAGGGGTGGATCCCCGGTCCCACGATCGTCAACTCGGGCATCATCATCGGCGGGATGGGCGGGCAGTACTGGCCCACGCCCGAGATGGCCCGCGACCACAACATCGTCTATCCCGAGTACCTGGACGCCGACACGCCCGACGAGATCGTGAAGGCCGTCCGGCAGAACGCCCTGTTCGGCGCCCGGGTGATCAAGATCTGCGTGGACTGCAAGCCCTGGGGCTACACGGCCGACGAGATCCGGCTGTTCATCGCCGAGTCGGCCAAGGCCGGGCTCAAGGTCGAAGGCCACGTGCAGACGGTGGAGGGCGCCCGGCGCGCCATCGAGGCCGGCATCTGGTCCATCGCGCACGACCGCGGGCTCACGCCCGAGATGCACACCCAGATGGCGCAGAAGGGGATCTACCGGGCCGGCACCGAAACCCCGATCTCGCTCACGGGGCACACCACGCCGCAGCGCTACGAGGCCACGGTCACCGGGCTCCGGGACGCCTACGAGAAGAAGGTCCCCCTCACCTTCTCGACCGACGCCGACTACTACGTCCCGGGGAAGACGCGCGGCGAGGTGGCCATCGAGTTCCTCGAGACCTGGAAAGCGGCCCGCATTCCCCCGGCCGACATCCTGCGGGCCATGACGGTGAACGGCTACCGGGTGAGCGAGACCTACGACCGCCGCGGGCTCATCAAGCCCGGTCTCGTCGCCGACCTGATCGCGGTGCGCGAGGACCCGCTCCAGAACATCGATGCCCTGCGGAACGTGCGGTTCGTGATGAAGGACGGCGTCGTGTTCAAGCGCGACGGGGTGATGACGCCGGGCGCCTTCTTCCATGGCGGGCCGGTGAACGGATGGAACATCCGGTAGAAAGAGGACAATTCTTCAGTTCACCGTCACGGTGAACGGCCCGAACGAATCCTCGTCCGCGGCCACGTCGTGCCCATAGCCCACCGCGACGGTGCCGGTCCCGGCCGTCGCCTGGGCGGTGACGTCGAACATGAACGGCTCGCCGGTCACGGCCGCGACCGTCGCCAGCCCGGACGGACTGAAGCTGAGCGAGGCGAAGTGGCCGTCTTCGAGGTCGTGGATATGCTCGCCGTCGGCGTCGAGCAACTCGATCTCGACCCGGACGGTCTGCCCCGCGGCGAGGGTGAGGCCGGGGGTCGCGGCGGCGCCGCCCACGACGAACTGGGCATCCACGGGGGTGCCGTGCCCCCCGGTCACCTCTTCCGAATTGCAGGCGGAGCCGGCGGAGACGGCGAGCAGCAGGATCGCAAAACGACGTGACATTGGTCCTCCGGTAGATGAGGGTCAGTGATTTGAAACGGCGGGTCCACCGCCGATCCGGAGCGCGGCCCGCAGGGTGCGGCGCGTGCCGGGATTGAGAAAGCCCGAGGCGCGGACCTCGGGGTACCGGGTGTTGAGCGCGTTCTCCAGCTCGAGGTCCAGGGCGACGCGGCCCAGCGGGAGCCGGACCGTCCCTCCAAGATCGAGCACGCCGTAGGCGCGGGTGCGCGTGTCGGGCTCGCCGATGGGATGGAAGGGCCCGGAGAACCGCCAGGTGGCGCGGGCCGACGCCTCCCGCCCGATGGGGGCGTTCAGCACCAGGCGCCCGACGTACCGCCCCACGCCCGGGACGGGGTCGCCCGGCTCCAGCGGCTCGAGGTGGAGCTCGGGCGTCACGGTCGAGGACGGGCCGGCCGCAATGGGCTCGGCCGCGCGGTCGAGCGAGGCGCCGCGAACCACGGTGAGCGACGGCGCCGCCTGGGAGATCGTCGCGTCGTTGTAGGTCACGGTTCCCGCGAGCGACACGCCGCCGACCAGCGCCCCCAGGTCCAGACTTACGCCCTGCCGCACGCTTGCGCCCGCGTCGCTGATCTCGCGCGTGACCGGATCCTGAATGCGCTCGTGTGACACGTCGAGCCGGAACGCGGCGAGGCGCGCGCTGAAGCGGGCGCCTTCCACCCGGACCCCCAGCTCGCCGGCCCACGCGGTCATCGGTGGGCGCGCGGGGTCGGCCAGGACTCCCGGCGCCCCGCGGAACCCGCGACTCAGCGAGCCAAGCAGCGCCACGCCGGGCCCGAGCACCATCCGGGCGCCCAGCTTGGGGCTCACCAGCCAGGCGGTGTGGGTGCGCCGCTCGCCTGACCCGCTCAGCCGATCCAGGCTGGCGTAGCGCAGGCCGTCGAGCCGTCCCCCGAGGTCCAGCGCGAGCCGACCGGCCGCGACGGCGCGCCAGCGGGCGTAGAGGCCGCCGCTGGTGTAGTCGCCATCGTACGCCGCGGTCGGGTCCAGGCGGGTGCGCGCGTCGGTACGGAAGAGATCGTAGGTGCTCGCGTCGCGTCGGGCCTCGGCGCCGAGCGTGACATCGCCGCCCGCCAGGCTCCCCAGCAGCTGGAGCCGCGCGCCGGCGGCGACCCGCCGGTCGCGCTCCTCGCTCTGCGCCAGCACCCCGTCTTCCGGCAGGTTGAGGAACACCACCGACCGGAGCGTCTGGGCCCAGGCGGTGGCCTGGATGCCGCCGTTCCCGACGACCCCGGTGTACCGCCCGTGGACCACCGCCCGGTACGCGTCCCCACCGTCGGTGGGATCCACGGCGGTCCGCAGCGCGCCGGCGTTGTACTGATCCACCGAGAGGAATCCCGGGGAATCCCAGCGCGACCCGTACACCGACGCGCCGCCCTCGAATCGCCCGGCGCCGACGGCGCGCCAGCCGCGTACCAGCGCGTTGCCCAGCCAGAAGCCGGCGTGTTCCCGCCACCCCTCGTGGCGCCGGCCCTCCAGCGTGACCAGCCCGCCGCTCCGGGGGCCGCGCCGCCCCGCGCGCAGCCACGCGCCCAGGTCGCCGTCGCTCGAGCTGCCCAGCGCGGCGGACGCCCGGTCGTCGTCCACGTCGGTCCGGGCTTCCACCACGCCGCCGAACGCGAAATCGCCGTACAGCGGGCTCGCCGGCCCGTGGATCACCTGCAGCTCGCGCAGGGCGGGCGCCACCAGCATGAACCAGTCGGCGTACCCCTCGACGTGACCGTGCACCGGGAGGTTGATCGGCACGCCGTCCACCACCAGCAGCACGTCGGACGAGTGATCCGACGTGAACCCCCGCAGCACGGCGTCGGCGGCGAACCCCGGACCCTGCCCGTGCTCGTGGACCTCGATGCCCGCCAGGCGGCGGACTAGGTCGTACGGGGTGGTGGCCTGGGCGCGCCGGATCTCCTCGGCCCCGACGGTGATGGTGACCACCGGCGGCGCGGCCGCGCGGGTCTGCACCGCCGTGACGCGGATCGGTTCGACCTCGACCGCGCGACTGGTGTCGCGGGTCGAATCCCGCGCCTGGGCCGACAACCCCGACGTCGCCACGACGACTCCGACGAGCGGAGCCCGCAGGCGTCCCACCATCTCTCCTCCTCGACTGGACCGCGATGGACCTCACCCGCGCGGCTGGGCCGCGGGGGCGACGAGCCACTCCGGCGGCGGCGTCGGACGCCGGCCACCGGGGGTAATGCCGCTACGCTGTTTGGGAGCTAGAGGACCGAGGGCGGGGGCTGCGGGAGGGGGACGGCAAAGACCTGCGGACGGGGCGGCGCCGCGAGGCGGGCCGGGGCCACCGCCACCAGCGCAACCGGTGCGCCCACCCGGACGACCAGGGCGCGGGCGGCGGGGGGCGCGACCAACGTCGCGGGGCAGCACCAGGCACCGGAACAGTGGCAGGGCGCGGGGGCGTCATCCTGCGGGGCGTCGGTGTGGCCGGTCTGGTGATGGCCGGCACCGGGCGAGGCTTCATGGGACGGCGCGGCTTCACCGGAGGCCGAGCCTGCGTGCGGGCACGCCGAGCGGTGCGGCCCCGCCGCGACGCCGGCGCTCAACCACGCGGCGACGACCACGCTCCACAGGAGCTTTTCCGGGAACACCGAGTGCATGGGTCGCCAAATCTGGGCGCAGCCCCTCGGCCGTGTCAACCGCGATCCGCGAAGACCAGACGATCGCCCGGCCGGCGCCCGGTGCTTCCCCTACCACTAAGGGTAGTTGCCGCGCCCACCCCCCGCCGCCCACCGCCGGTGGGTCAGGCCGGGGTCTCGAGGGTCGTGAACCGACGGGTGATGTCCCCCAGCGCCACGGCCACCTGCTCCAGCTCGCGGGTGGCCGCCTCCAGCTCGGCCAGGCCGACGGCGGCCGCGCGCGCCTGCCCCGAGACGTCCTGCACGTCGGCGCGGTTCTTTCCCGACAGCTCGGCGATCGCCTGAATTCGGCCGCGGAGCTCGGCGTACCGTTGGTCCTGCTCGGCCGTGGAGTCCGCGATGCGGCGGGCCCGCTCGGTGGCGTCGGTGGTGGCGGTCTCGATGGCTTCGAGCGCGCCCAGGGCCGCCGCCGAAAGCTCCTCGACGCCCGCGGCCGCCGCCTGACCCCGCTGCATCTGCTCGATGACGCGCCCCAGCTCCTCATGAATGGCGCCGGTCAGGCGCGACGCCTCCCGCGCCGCGGTCCGGCTCTGCTCGGCGAGCTGGCGCACCTCGTCGGCCACGACGGCGAACGCCTTGCCGCGCGCGCCGGCGTGGGCCGCCTCGATCGCCGCGTTGAGCCCGATGAGCTGCGTGGCCTCCGAGAACCCGCCGATGGACGCGATGAAGCCCGTAATCCGCTCGCTCACCCGTTCCAGACCGCCCACCTGCGCCGCCGCCTCGCCCACGACCGCCTTGAGCCGCACCAGCCGGTCCAGCGCCTGGCCCACCTTGTCCCGCTGCGCGCCGGCCACTCCGCTCGCCATGCCGCTGGCCGTGGCCGCCGCCGCCGCGTCCGCCCGCACCCGCTCGGCCACCTCGCTCAGCTCGGCCGTCGCCTCGAGCCCACTGGCGACCACCTGGTCCTGCTGCGCCACGCTCCGGCCGATCGCCTCGGTGGAGGCGGCCACTGACGCCGTCACCCCGCGCAGCGACGCGGCGGCGCGGGCGAGTGTCTGGATGTGGCGCGCGATGCGCTCGACCGTCTCCACCAGCGGCCGCCGGAGATCCGCGATGTGAATCGCGGTCGCGAGCTGGGTCGCGAACGCCCCGATCATCTGGAGGTGCCGGGGGCGGTACTGGCGCGGCTTGTGGTGCTCCAGCTCCAGCGTGCCCAACACCGTGTCGCCGAATCGCAGCGGCGCCAGGACCAGGCTGCGCAAATAGCCCGGCGCGGGCGCGAGGCTCGGCTCGGCGGCGCAGTCTTCGATGCTGACCACCTCCCCGGCGAGCGCCCGCGCGCGCGCGGCGGAGATGCCGGACAGCGGGTCGCCCCGGTCCGGCCGCCCGATCCCGCCGCGGTACACCAGCTCCGGCCCGTGTCCCGCGAGCCGGTAGATCCGGTAGTCGCCCCAATCGAGCAAGCGGTGGGCCAGCACCTCGATGCGGTCGAACGCCGTCTGCAGATCGACGCCGCTCGAGATGACGGCGTGGAGCGCCTGGATCTTGTTCCGCTCCTCGGCGGTGATCGCTTCGTGGACGATGCGGCGCACCGCCATGCCGGTGAAGAGGAGGAACGCCCCGACGAACAGCCACGCCACGGTCGGCAGCGCCACCACGGTCACCACCACCGTGACCGCCGCCACCACGGTGAGCGCGTACGAGATCGCCTCGTACCGCACGATGAGCAGGCGTTCGGAGGCCTCGAGCTTCTCCCGGATCAGGAGGGAGAAGTAGAACAGAGTGCGGGAGATCAGGAAGTAGCCGATCACGAGCGCCGCCGCGGCCGGCAGCATCTCGACCGGGATCGTCGTCTGGCGCAGGTGGGTCAGGGCCAGGACGCCCGCGTAGAGCCCGTAGGCCGCGAGAAAGGCGATGACCTCCCGGCCGACATTCACCACCGCCGCGACCATCGGCTTGCGATGCCAGCCCCAATCACAGAGCCAGACGCCCGCCGCCAGGCCGACGGCCGTCGCCGCGGGCCCGGCCAGCATTCCGCCCGCCAGTGCCACGAGCGACGTCTGCGTGAGGAAGGAGTATTTGCTCAGCGGGACGTGGAAGCCGCGCAGGACCAGCGTGGCCAGGCCCAGGCTGAGGGTGAGCAGCGGCGCGTCCCGCCAGAAGCGCCCGAGCACCAACACCCCGCCCAGGAGCGCGAGCCCCACGTAGATCAGGGCCCGCCCATACACGTAGCTCAGTGTCCGCCGCCGCATCACGCATTCTGCGTCGGATGGGGGAGCGGACGCAAGGAGCGGCGGCCGAACCCGTCAGTCCACGAACGCCCACAGGAACAGCCGGCTCCGCGGTTTCTCGCCGGCTTTGCCTGCATCGACGCCGAGGTTCCCTGCGACATGACTTCGGCTCAGCCGATCATTGCCGGGGCCGTGTTCGGAACCGTGGTGGACGTCATCGCCGGTGGCGTGATCGGGTCAGGGGTCGCGAGGTGGCATACGGTGTACCAGCACCCGGATCCGTGACCGGAGGCGTTGCGGGCAGAGTGAGGGGGCTGGCGCCGTCACCGGCCCCGGATAGCATAGATGGCGATAGCTCGAAACGCGGATCCCCTGCCATGTGTCGCAAACGGACCTTCCGAGAGAAGCTCGCCGGCGACAAAAGATCTCCCCCGCGTCCAGCCCCTCACGGGCGGGATGCGCCCTCAGCAGCGTGCATCTTGTCGTGAGAGGGGGACGGGGGGTGAGGACTACCGCCGGCCGCGCCGCCGCTTTCGGGTTCGCTGCCGGATCCACTCGGCCAACTCGCCCTCGGTCAGACCGCCATCCGCCAGCGCCAGGACCGTGGTGACCACGTCGGCTTCGTCGGCCTCGAACTGGAGCCCGTTCAGCTCCAGAAACACCACCATCACCACGAACGCGACCCGCTTGTTGCCGTCACGGTAGGGATGGTTCGGGCACAGGCCGAAACCGTACGCCGCCGCCAGCGTGGGCACATCGGCCTGCTCGTAGTGCCACTTCTGGCGAGGCCGGGCCAACGCCGATTCGAGCGCGTTGACGTCCCGCACCCCGGCCAGGCCGCCGTGCTCCCGGATCTGGTCCAGGTGAATGGCGTCCACCACCAGGCGCGCCACCCAGCGGGGCTCGGCCATGGGTTACTTGGCGAGCTGCCGCAGCGCATTGCGGTACTTCTTGGCGGTCCGGGCCGCGAGGGCCAGTGCCTTCTCGGCCGTTGGATCGTACGGGCTCAACAGGATGCCCCGGTCGGTCTCGACCGCGAGCACCCGGTCGCCGGCCGCCAGGTTGAGACGGTCGGCCATGTCCTTGGGCAAGGTGGCGCCGACCGAGCCGCCCACCTGGCGGAGCTTTAGTTCGCGCACCATGGTCCCTCCCGGGATCGCCCCACACCGGAATGTAGCACAGAAGTGCTACCTCGGCCAGGGCCGGCTGTCGGCGTCGCCGGCGCCGGCTCGCCGGAAGTCGCCGCGTTCAGCCGGCCGGCGGTGCTCGACGACCGGCCGCCCAGGGCAAAGGCATGACGGAACGGGCTTGTGACGTTGGAGCGCGTGGGAGGGTCTCCAAGGTCGAATCGATCCGGTGCGATGACATGTCCGTGAGACCCTTGTTCGCCGTCGTCTTCCTGACTCTCACCTCTTGCAGTGAGGATGTGCTCGGTCCGCTCAACAATACCGTCTACGTCCTGCACTCCGTGGACGGCGGGAGCCTGCCGGCGACCGTCGTCGATGAATTCGGTGGACTCGCCTGGGTCGTCACCGCGGACACGATCTGGTTCGAATCAGGATCGAGGTGGCGACGTCACAGTGCGCAACACCGCGAGGCGGGGGTTGGGGGGGAACCACTCGACGTCGAGGCCAGCGGCACGGTCGTTCGACGACAGGATGGGTTGCTCATCCTCGCTTTCGAGTGCAACGACACCGATTGCCTCGCGCCGGACGGGCTCGTCCAGACCGAAACGGGGCTCGAAATGGGCGGGACCTACCTGCACGCTGGTACCAATCTGGTCTTCCGGCCGATCTGATCGTTACGCGCATGGTGCCCCGGGGCGGCGCAGGGCGGGGTGTGCGCGGCTGATATCGAGACCGGTGTCATCCCCCGGCTGCCTGATCCGAAGGCCCGAGCGGTCATCCGTCACGTGTGAAACGTGATTCTCGGTACGGTTTGCCGCGCGGCAAGTCACCACTCTCCCATCTGCGTCCCACCGCAAGCGCTTCCGGCCGGGGCCCGCCCCCGGTGCGAAGCGTCTGGAACCGTCGCGTAGAAGGAGCACAACCGTCAGACTGTCCGGGCTGGTTACCCGTCCCACCAGGAGGAAGAACTGTAGAACGCTGGAGAAGCAGGGGGTTCTATGACCCAACCCAGCCGCAGCCGCGCCCGCCGGGCGCTTCTGCCCATCCAACCTCCCACGAAGATCCGCTGGTTTCCGTATCTGCCGGTCCTGCTCGTCGGTGCACTGGTCTGGCAGGGCTGCCAGGACGCACAAACTCCAGTGGATGAGCCGTCAGAACCAGAGGTTCACCGTCAGGATGAGCCGTCGGCGCCCGGAGCGGTGCTTCCGGGGACCGACCTCGGGGCGTTCGCCGAGGCGGAGGAAGCGTTCGGCGCGGTCGAGGAGATCGACGAAGGATTGGGCCCGCTCTTCAACGAGCGGGGGTGCGCGTCGTGTCATACCACCCCGGTCGCGGGTGGATCCGGTGACCAGATCGAGCGACGCTTTGGCACCTTCGCCAACGGCGAGTTTTTCGCCTACGATCGAGATCCCGACAACCACGGAGGCACACTCCGGCAGCTGATGACGGTGGGCACCTACGCCACCGAAACCGGCCAGGTCTGCGAGATCCCGTTGGAGGTGGAGCCGGCGGACGCAACCGTGAACAACGTCGGGCGCCGCACCACGCCGCTGTTCGGCCTGGGCCTGGTGGATGCGATGCCGGATCGGTTCTTCGAGTCGCTGGCGCGGAGGCAGGACCGGGACGTGCGCGGCGTCGTCCAGTACGTGCCCGTGGCCCTGCCCGATCCCCGCGATCGGGGCCAGAGTATCGGCTCGATGCGGGTCGGCCGGTTTGGCTGGAAGGGACAGGTGCCGAGCCTGCTGCAATTCTCGGGTGACGCGTACACCAACGAAATGGGCATCACGACGCAGAGTTGTTTCCGGGGCGGGACGATTCTCGCGTTTGCGCTCGAGAACTATCCGAACAACGTCGCGCCCCCGGAGGGGTGCCAGGGCGGCGACCTCGCGCCGCTGCAACCGGCTCACGAAGATGTTCCCGCGTTCGCGGACGACGTCGTCGGCCCGTGTGACGGCGACCTGACGGAGATCCAGGACGATCTCATCCTGTTCGCGCTGTTCATGGAATCCCTGGCGCCGCCACCGCGGGATCGCGGAGACGACTCGTGGGAACGGCGGGAAATCGAGCGCGGCGAGCGAGCCTTCGAAGAGACCGGATGCGCCGATTGTCACGTGTCCACGACGTTCGTGACGCCACGCCACCCGTTCAACGGCGTTCCGGGTGGGTACCGGTTTCAGCCATTCTCGGATTTTCTGGCGCACGACATGGGGTCCCTGGGTGACCGCATCGGGAACACCGGCGACTCCGAGAAGACGACGCGGCTGATGCGCACCCAGCCGCTCTGGGGCGCGCGGTTCAACACCAGATTCCTGCACGATGGCCGCGCCGCGGACATTCCCTCCGCGATCCAGGCGCACGACGGCCAGGCGGCGCGTGCCCGACGGCGATACGAGCGGCTGCGCCGCGATGAGCAGGAGGCCCTGGTGAGGTTTGTGTTGAGCTTGTGAGGAGAGAGCAGTGAGCACTGAGGAGTGAGTGGTGCCGCCACTCACTCCTCCCTGCTGCTCTGATGTGAAGAGGTCCTGGTCATCTCAATCGGGCGTGCACAGCACCGCCCGGCTCAGCCGCACGCGCGGCGCCTCCGAGATGGCGAACCCGGCGGCCCGGGCCCGCTCGACCGTGGCCTCGAAACGCTGCGCGGATACGTGCCCCTTCGGTTCGGCGATGAGGAGACGGCCGGTGGGCCGGAGTACCGACCGCACCTCCGACAGCAGGGCGCGCTGGCTCGGAACCTCGTGCACCATCCAGAACGCGAGCGCGAAGTCCAGGGGCTCCTGCAACCCCAGCCGCTCCGGCTGGCACACCCGGAAATCAATGCGCGGCAGGAGGCCCCGCCGCTCCGCGCGCCGGGCGGCGCGCCGCACCATCTCCGGCTGGAGGTCTACGGCGATCACCTTCCCGGTGGCACCCACCAGGCCGGCCAGGCCGATGCTGAAGTGGCCCAGGCCTGAGCCCAGGTCCGCCACCGTGTCTCCCTCGCGCACCAGGTCCCGGAAGAGGACGGCGGAATCGTGGAGCAGCCGGCGCAGCCGGTTGTCGAAAGTGTAAGCCAGCCACCAGGGGCAGGTGTGGGTGGTCATGAGTACCGTGGCCCTCCGAGCCCAAATCCTGCCTCGACCGGACCACCCCGCAAGGAGCGGTGAGGATTGTGGCGGCCTGGGCGGGCCAATATATTGGAGTGCAATATATCGCACTACGGCACGAGGCTCCCATGGCCACCCAGGAGCTCAAGAAGGGCAGCGCGGAGCTGCTGATCCTGTCCCTGCTGACGCGGGGCCCTTGTCACGGCTACGAGCTGTCCAAACTGATCGACGCCCGCTCGGTCGGGGCCGTCCGCTTCAACGTCGCGTCCCTCTACCCGGTGCTCTACAAGCTCGAGCGCAAAGGCTGGGTCCAGGCCCGGTGGGTGGAAAAGGCCGGCCAGCGGCGCCGCCGGTACTACCGCCTCACCGCCGCCGGCACGGAGGTGCTCAAGGAAGAGCGCCGCGCCTGGGAAGCGTTCGTGGCCGCCATTCGTCGCGTGATCGGACCCGAGTATGCCTGATTGGCGCGCCGAGGTCCGCCGCCGGCTCGAGGGCGTCGAGCTGCCGCCCGCGCGCCATGCCGACCTCGTCGAGGAGCTGGCGGCCCACCTGGCCGACCGCTACGACGAGCTGCGCGCCCGCGGTGTGACGGCCGAGGCTGCTGAAGCGGAGGTCCTGGCCGAGCATCTCTCGGAGTCGGCGTTGCCGGAGGCGCTCGCCGATCTGAGAACGCCCACCCTGCCCGTCTTGCCCGTCGTGCCCGCCTTGGGGGGCGGGAGGGCAGAAGGGTGGCTCTCGGGCCTCTGGGATGACGTTCGGTACGCGGTCCGCTCACTCCGGAAGAGTCCCGCGCATACCGGTGTCGCCCTGCTGACCTTGGCACTCGGCATCGGCGCCACCACGGCGATCTTCAGCGCGGTCAACGCGGTCCTACTGCGCTCACTGCCGTTCGCCGAGCCGGACCGGTTGGTGACCTTCTGGGGCACCGCGCCCGAAAAAGGCCTGCCCGTGGTCAACTATCCCGACGCCCTGTACGCGGTGTACCGGGACCGGCTGCGCTCGGTGAATCCCATGGCGATGTACAGCGCCTCCGGGTTCACGCTCACCGGGCAGGGAGAGGCCGAGCGGCTGGACGGCGCCGTCGTGACGGTCGAGTTCTTCCGGGCGCTGGGGGTGGCACCCACCCTGGGGCGCACATTCCTCGAAGCCGAGCAGGCCCGGGGCGCCAACCTGGTCACGGTGCTGAGCTACGCATTCTGGCAACGACGTCTGGGCGGCGACTCCGCCGTGCTGGGGCAGGCCATCCGCCTGGACGACATTCCCACCACGGTCGTGGGCATCATGCCGCCGGGGTTCACCTTCCCCGGGCGAACCGACCTGTGGATCCCGATCGCCATAGACCCGGCCTCGCTCAACTGCTGGTGTTACGACGCGATCGGCCGGCTGGGCCCCGGGCGCGCGCCGAGGGATCTCGCGCGGGAGATCGACGCAATCAATGCCGACTTCTGGGCCGAGCGCGAAGGCCGGCCGCGGCCGCCCCCGCCGCCGCCCGGCGAGGAATCGCGGGGCACGGTGGTGAAACCCCTGGCTCGCGAGCTGACCGGGGAGGTCCGCACTCCGCTGCTGGTGCTGCTCGGGGCCGAGGCCATGGTGCTGTTGATCGCGTGCGCCAACCTGGCCAACCTGCAGCTCGCCCGCGCCGCGTCCCGCCGCCGCGAGATCGCGGTCCGGACGGCCCTGGGCGCGAGCCCCCGCCGCGTCGTGCGCCAGCTCCTGGCCGAGAGCCTGGTGCTCTCGCTCTCCG
>Ga0210377_10002561_pt1 | contig 15872 bp, 17 predicted proteins | sample PLM4_65_b1redo_FD_155480 | JGI IMG/M metagenome (GOLD analysis project Ga0210377, IMG submission 155480) | Groundwater sediment microbial communities from an aquifer in East River, Colorado, USA - PLM4_65_b1 redo | ecosystem: Environmental > Terrestrial > Soil > Riparian zone | place: USA: East... | reverse complement strand
AGGATGTGAAAATACTTTTATCCTGTAGTCCTGTTAAAAAGTTTTCCGGTTTATCCGGGTTGTGAATACCAGGGAGAAGTATCACGAATCGCGCTTTACCTTCCGTGAAGGACCTTTGAACTTTCTTTTCGCCTTGACATTTAATCATCTTGCCATATAATAAACGCCTGTTCATTCTTGCCATTTCAGGAGCGGTTCATGAAAGACGCGATCATCAAAGCATTCGAAGAGAGTGCCCGGATAAAGGTCAAGTTCGTCAGGGAAAATGTCGACAAGATCATGGAAGTGGTCCAACTCATCGCGCAGGCGTTCCGCGAGGGCAAGAAGGTCCTTCTTTTCGGCAACGGCGGAAGCTCCACTGATGCCTCGCACATCGCCGCCGAGTTTGTGAACCGCTTTATCATTGAACGGCCGCCCCTGCCCGCGATCGCGCTGAACACCGACGTTGCTGTGCTCACGAGCATAAGCAACGATTACGACTTTTCGCAGGTATTCGCAAAGCAGCTCGCCGCCCTCGGCAATGAAGGCGACGTGGTGATCGGCCTCACCACGAGCGGCAACTCGCCGAACGTGGTCAAGGCGATCGACGTGGCGAAGAAGAACGGCATGAGGACCATCGTCCTGACCGGCGGCAACGGCGGCAAGCTTGCGAACAAGGCCGACCATACGTTCATTGTCCAATCAAAGGTCACGGCGCGTATACAGGAATCGCACATCACGCTTGGCCATACCATCTGCCAGATGGTGGATGAAGAGCTGTTCGGCAACCACGGGAAATAGACCGCATGAAAAAGATCGACACCTCGGGCATAAAAACCTATTCAATCAAGGGCCGCGAAAGCAAGGTCCGGACCAGCGATTTCGCCAAACCGCACAGGAAAGGCGCGGGCTTCAAGGATTTTGTTTCCTCCTTGCCGAACATACTCGCATCCAGGCATTTCAAGGACGTCGTGGCCGCAGTTGTCCAGGCGCGAAAGGACAAGCGTCCCGTAATGCTCGGCATGGGCGCCCACGCGATCAAGGTCGGTTTGAACCCGGTGATCATCGACCTGATGGAGCGCGGGATCATCACGAGCCTCTCGCTCAATGGCGCGGGCATCATCCACGACTTCGAACTTGCCCTGGTCGGCCGGACATCGGAAGATGTTGATAAGGAGATCCTGAGCGGCGCCTTCGGCATGGCCGAGGAGACCGGCAGTATGCTGAACAAGGCGATCAATGCGGCAGGCGCTGATGAGGGTATCGGCGCTGCGATCGGCAGGATGATCCAGGACGGCGATTTCCCGTACAAGGACATCAGCCTGCTCGCCGCAGGCCGCCGCCTGGGCGTCCCGGTGACGGTCCACGTCGCCATCGGAACCGACATCATCCACATGCACCCCTCTTTCGACGGCAGGGCAACCGGCGAAGCCGCTCACCGGGACTTTCTGGCCTTCTGTTCGCTCGTTTCCGGCATCGAGGGCGGCGTGTACGTCAATCTCGGCTCTGCCGTGCTGCTGCCTGAGATCTTCCTGAAGGCCGTGACCCTTTGCAGGAACCTCGGGCATTCGCTCCATCACTTCACCACCGTGAACATGGACTTTGTCCAGCACTACCGCCCGAACACCAACGTGGTGCGCCGTCCCACCCAGGACGGCGGCAAGGGCTTCGCGCTTACCGGCCATCACGAGATCATGCTCCCCCTCCTGGCCGCTGCCATCGTCGAAGAGTTATAGCGCAAAGACCGACCTCGCCTTCATTGCTCCTCCCGATCCCCTTCCCGTCATTATGCAACTGCCTCTCTCATTTCACTGAGCAAATACAAATATGATGATCTCGAAAAACCTGGATTTAACGGCGGAACCACGGAGGGCACGAAGGAGAAACTCTTTAGCTTCATCTGAAAATCCCCCCTCACCCTAACCCTCTCCCCTCTGGGCGAGGGAACATTTACTTCCTCTCCCCGAGGGGAGAGGACCGAGGTGAGGGGGGGAGTTCCATTCTCCACTGTGCGCCGAAAGTGCATAATCGATTCATTGCGGTTTTCTCCGCATTTCATCGCCACTGCGGTGGATCTTGACGCCTAGCCAATGCATTATATATATGATTATTAGGAAATTTTATGGTGTTTTCCGGGTTTTTTCTTGACAAAAAACAGGGGTTCCTGTAAATTTTTCGTGTATTTCAGCGATCATTAAGGAGCGTGCCTATGAAAGAAGGACCGATGATATTAGAAGCACTGGCGCCCAATGTGCCTGTGCAAGTATCCTATGCCTGGCTCGCCATGGCCATCCTTATCGGGCTTTCGCTGGCCGCGCGCTTCTCGCTCAAGAAGACCGCGCCTACGGGTGTTCAGAACCTTCTGGAGACCGTTGTCGGCGGCCTTGAGAACTTCGTTGTGGATATCATGGGGCCGGAAGGCAAGCACTACCTGTCGCTCATCGGCTCCCTCTTCCTGTTCATCCTCGTGTGCAACCTCCAGGGACTTTTCCCGGGATTCGATTCCCCGACCGCGAACATCAACACGACGCTCGCGCTCGCGCTCGTGTCGTTCACCGCAACCCATTATATCGGCATCAAGAGACATGGTTTCGCGTATGTCAAGCATTTCATGGGACCGATGTGGGCCCTTGCGCCGCTCATGCTCCCCATCGAGCTGATCAGCCATTTCGCGCGCGTCATGTCGCTCACCTTCCGTCTCTTTGGCAACATGGTTGCGAAGCACAAGCTGCTGCTGGTGCTGGCTCTCCTGGCCCCGTACATCGCGCCGGTGCCGATCCTCGGCCTGGGCCTTTTGGTGGCCTTTGTGCAGGCGCTCGTCTTCACGCTTCTGACCATGCTGTATCTGGCAGGCTCGATCGAAGAAGCGCACCTTGGCGGCGATCACCACTAAACCATTGACCCTGGGGTCGGCATTCCTTCCCGAGGAAGGAGTCTCCAGGAGGTAGCAATCCGGCACTATTCCGGACAGAAATTCATACTACTTTTGAAGAAAGGAGGCGAAACAATGAAAAAAATTACTGCAATCATGATCCTCGTAATCGGTCTGATGCTTATTGCGTCAGCAGCCTTCGCATCGGAGGCAGCGGCAACAGGCTCTGATGCGGCTAAGATGTCGTTCTACGCGTCCGTGGCGTTAGCTTCGGCGATCGGCATCGGCATCGCGGCACTCGGAACCGGCATCGGCATGGGCATGGGCATCGGCCGGGCAGTGGAAGGTATCGCCCGCAACCCTGAAGCGTCGGGAAAGATCATGACCACCATGATCGTCGGTCTGGCCCTGATCGAATCGCTGGCCATCTATACGCTCGTCGTCGTGCTCATCCTGCTCTATGCAAAACCCTTCGGCTTCTAAGCGAAGAGCATCAAAGCACAACAAAAAAGGGACGGTTCTTTGAACCGTCCCTTTTTTATTATTCAAATCATTGAACCGCGAATACACACGGATTTACATCGATCAACCTATTTGTCTGGTGCGCGTTGATTTGGCATCTGGACGGCACATTCCTCGATAAAATCCTTATTAACGTCAGAAAGGTCATAGCAATTTAATCGAAAGCCAAGAGGCCAGTAAATAAATGCATAAGGAGGCCAGAATATTGATATTATTCTGAATTGAGATTCGAGCTTGCCCTGCTTGATGGTTTTATCACCCTGTACCAGCTTGTATTCAATCCCATTGAATGAATCCCAGAAGAATGGGCTCCTTGAATATTGGGGGCGGCCTGTTTCATCTTTGCTGGCATAACTTATGCGTTCCCCCTGAATCAACATAGCTGTATCCGGAGGAAGTTTAAAACTTGCAGTTGTTGAACAACCGATAACCATCGCTGTAATCAACAATATAAATATAGTTCCGGTTTTCATGTCAAGCCCTCCTCTGCTGATCACAACGTCAACATCCTACGTTTGAATCTTCTGATTGCTTTTGCTTTTCAATGTGTTCATATCAAATGCCTTGCCCCCTGAAAATTGGCTAATAGTAGCCTTAAGCCAAAACCTGCTTGAACATGTAGGGGTAAGTGAGTTCAACTGCCGTTTTTTAGATTGTTCTAGTCAGCCACTAAAACACAGAAAACCCACGCGGTCATGAACATGCTTTATGATTTGCTTTGAGACTTCTGCGCATTTTTGCGGCGAACCTGGTTCTTCTTCGCATTTATCCGTGTCTATCCGTGGTAAATATTGTTATCTCTTCTTACGCCACCTTCCGTTCAGCGAATGCCTCTCCCAGGACCTTTGACTCCCCGCCGATCCGGGCATTGTTGAGATGAGCGTTCCCGCCGACCTCGGCGTTGTCACAGACTTCGGCAGTACCAGCCACGATCGCATCTCCATAGATGCTGGAAAATCCGTATACCTTTGCGTCGCCGGTGACTTTGGCCTTGCCGAAGACCTTCGCATTCCCGAAAACCTCCGCCCTGCCCGACACCTCGGCCTTGTCGAAGATCCACGCATTCCCGAAAATGAAGGCTTCGCCGCTCAGCTTACACTTGCCGCAGATCTTGGCAAAAGGACCGACATACACAGTATCTGCGACCTGCGCATGCTCAGCAACCATACCGCCGCCATTGGGGTGGTGATGGTATTTTATGCCATCGATCTCCACTACCGGTGCAGTTGTCAATACCTTAATATCCATTACTCCACCTCCTAAGATTAAAAAATTATTCCGGTTCCTTCTTCCATAACACTATCGCGCCTTCGATCCCTGATGGATCGCCGGGGACACCACCTCAAATTGTAATTTTAGCGTAACTAAATGATAGCTGAGAACCGGTACTTTGTCAAACGCGCCTGTCTCAGGCAAGCAATGATCAAATGCGAGGTCTAGAACGCAGCCTGTTACATACGCCCCGGAATGACGCATATAAAACTTCTATTCTTACAATCGGTTATACCTGCATTCCAACAGGTCCACCATAATAATGAAAATGAGAACCATTGAATTTCCTTTAGATTACATCGATTATTTGCTATAATACTGCCTCAACACATTTCATGCATTCTACAGAAGGAGTCCATTTCCTCATGAGCACTACCAGTAATGTTCGTGTCCGTTTTGCACCAAGCCCGACCGGCGCTCTGCACATTGGCGGCGTACGCACCGCGCTCTTCAACTGGCTCTTCGCCCGCCACCACGGCGGGAAGTTCATCCTCAGGATCGAGGACACCGACCAGACCCGCTCCACCGATGAGTCCATCAAGATCATCCTCGACGGCATGAAGTGGCTTGGGCTTGACTGGGACGAGGGCCCGTTCCGCCAAACCGAGCGCATGGACATATACAAAGTGCATGTGGATCGTTTGCTCAAGGCAGGCAAGGCATACTACTGCTACTGTACCCCGGAGGAGCTCGATGCGCGCAGGAAAGAAGCCATGGCCGCGGGCAGGCCTCCCAAGTACGACCGGAAGTGCCGGTCGCTCACGGCGCCGATAGAAGGCAGGACACCGGCTGTCCGGTTCCTCTCATCCGACCAGGGCCAGACCATCGTGCGCGACATGATACGGGGCGCGGTAACGTTTGAGAACCAGCAGCTTGATGATCTCATCATCCAGCGCTCCGACGGTTTTCCGACCTACAACTTTGCCGTGGTCGTGGACGACGTGACCATGAACATCACCCACGTGATCCGCGGCGACGACCATCTGAACAACACCCCGCGCCAGATCCAGCTGTATCAGGCGCTGGGATACGAACCACCGGAATTTGCCCACCTGCCTATGATACTCGGCCCGGACAAGACCAAGCTCTCAAAGCGCCACGGCGCCACGGCCGTTACCGAATATATCGACCTGGGCTATCTGCCCGAGGCGCTCGTGAATTACCTCTCCCGTCTAGGCTGGTCATCCGGGGACCAGGAGATCTTCTCGCGACAGGAATTGATCGAAAAATTTTCCCTCGACAGTGTGGGAAAGGCCCCCTCTGTCTTCAATGCGGAAAAGCTGCTCTGGCTGAACCATCACTATATCCAGCAGGCCGACGCAGAGAGACTCGCGGAGCTGGTGCTCGACCTTCTGAAGAAGGACGGGATCGTGGAACCAGGCAGCGGGCCGGACACCGGGTGGTTCCGGAAACTTGTAACAATACTTACCGAGCGCAGCCATACGCTTGTGGAAATGAAGACAGGCGCTTTGCCCTTTATTCTGGATGAGATCATGATGGACGAGAAGGCGCGGGCAAAGCACCTGACGCCGGACATTGCGCCGCTCCTTTCCGAATTGATCGGACGGCTGACGTTGGTCGAACCCTTTACGCACGAAGAGGTGGCGCAGGTTTTCAACGCTCTCGTGGCAGAGAAAGGCATCAAGCTCGGCAAGCTCGCCCAACCGGTGCGCGTGGCCTTGACCGGCGGAACCGTCAGTCCCGGCATCTTTGAGGTTCTCGAGGTGATGGGGAAAGAGAAGGCCCTGAAGAGGATCGATGCAGCGATCGGCCTGGCGAAATAGCCGCAATCAACAAAAAACAACTTGCTCGCCACCATGAAACTGATCTTAAAAGATAACTAGTTACCACAGAGGCGCGCAGAGAACCTTGAACGAATTAATTGAGGATTCAATGCGGTTTTGATCAACTCCTGAAAACAACGTCTCATCGATTTTTTCCTCTGTCATTTATTCTTTTCTCCGTGCCTCAATGTCTCCGTGGTAATCCCGCTGGTGTCCGAAGGTACTGGTTAAGCCATGTCTATTTGCATTGAAAAAAAACTGACGCTCTCCGGCAAGGTCTACCTGTTCGAATGTGAATTGCTCCTGTTGAGCAGCGCCGTCGGCGTTCTCAAATACATCATTGATCGAGAGTATACCCTCGATGGAATCAAGCTCCAGCCCGGCGATATCACCCACGCTCTTTATTGGATGGACAGGCCGTACACGTTATATATCTGGCATTTGACCCGGGACCGGGTCGTCCATTACTTCAACATAGCGGACAGGATCTCTCTGCAACCACGGGAATTTCTGTGGCGCGACCTTGCCGTCGACATTGTGATCGACGATGGACGAAATGTTCGCGTCCTTGACGAGGACGAACTGCCTGATAACCTGGACCTGGAATTATCCCGTTACATTCAAAACGCGAAAGCGACCATCATGCGGGAATATGCTTCAATAATGCATGAAGCGAACATTATTGTAAGCACACTGCCTTCCCGTCCGTTGTAGTTTTTCTCTCACGCGGTGAACTCTCCCGCAAATGCCTTCGCGTTCCGCGTTCTGTGTACAGTGCAGAAAACAGCAAGCCCCCTTCTGTCGGGAGACATTGTATTGCTGTTTCATTGGCTACACGCCGGCGCTTACGCTGGTGCCCTTGACAATGCTCACATTATGCGACATGATTAAGCATGTTCACCTGAGTTGCGATGCAGTCTCCAGACGAAGCTGCACTATTATCGCCGGCAAGGAGGTAACTATGCAAAAGAAAAGATTTTGGTCTCCTTATCTCGCCGGGGCCGTTCTTGGTGCAACCTTGTTGGCGACGTTCTATAGCGTGGGGCACGGGCTGGGCGCGTCGGGTGCCATAACCCTCGTAACAGCCAAAGGCACCTTTACCATCATCCCGGAGTTTATTGGCCGCCTGAAATATTTTGCCCAATATCTCACCCCCGTATCGCCGCTCATAAACTGGAACATTTTCGTACTCATAGGTCTTTTCCTGGGTTCCCTTGCGAGTGCACTATTCACCGGGAATTTCAAGGTCCTGCTGGATAAGACCAAAACCATGCGTGTGAGTACGCGATTGATTACATCGTTGACGGGCGGGATACTCATGGGCTTTGCGGCACGGCTTGCCCGCGGGTGTAGCAGCGGAGTAGCGCTTTCCGGGGGAGCCCAGCTTGCATTGGCTGGATGGATCTTTGTGATCGCAATGTTCGCGGCCGGTTTCATTATTGCTGCCCTACTCAGGAGATTATGGTCATGACAGCCCCTTTTGAAGTAAGTCAGACGGTCAGTCTCGGATTGGCGGTCGTGTTTGGTCTTTTCTTCGGCGTGTCCCTCGAACGGGGAGGACTGGGAGACCCGCATAAACTGACTGGCGTCTTCTACCTCCGGGATTTCACCGTGCCCAAGTTCATGTTCACGACGATCGTCGTCGCCTGCATAGGTCTCTACCTGCTTTCCGACCTCCGCCTCCTGGACATGGACAGGGTCTGGATCGTACCGACATTCTTCTGGCCTCAGCTCGTGGGCGGAGCACTGTTTGGCGTCGGCTATGTCATAAGCGGATACTGTCCCGGCACGGCGGTGGTCGGATTCGCATCGGGACGGCTTGATGCTCTGGTAACGATATTCGGGATTGGGGCAGGCTCTCTTCTGTTTGCTATCCTCTTTCCCTACCTTGAAGGCTTCTACCTGTCCTCGGACATGGGCGCAGCAACGCTGCCAGGGCTTGCCGGGGTGAACCACTGGGTCGTTATCGTTCCAATCGTTGCCTTTGCGGGAGGGATGTTCTTTGCCATGGAGAAGTATGAGAAAAAAGAAAGCGCGCGATAGTTCTCAACGGGACCACATGGCCAAGTGGCGCTGAAGGCTGGTACTGTTCCCAATCAGGTTTTTTGATGGCGCTGAGGGGAATACTATCCTTGGCCCCGGGACTTACATTCTTGGGGTTTTTATATTTTTGTTCATTCATTGTCGTAATACATTGTCTTGCAGACGGACTTTGGATACTGACCCGTTAGTCATATCGTGCAAACGCTTCAGTTCATCGGGAGGTTTCCATAGAGCGGTGTTTTGCTTTAGTTGACGATTGTAATTGTGATTGTCAAACTGTTCTTTTTACGATAAAATGCCTGCGTGCGTCTCGATCTTTTCTTAAAATCAAGCCGTCTCGTAAAGCGAAGGGCCATGGCGCAGGAGATGTGCGGGGCCGGCAGGGTGCTGGTAAACGGCCATGAAGCAAAACCCGCAAAAGAAGTGAAAGAGGGAGATGTCATCACCCTGAAGTTTTCGTCACGCATTGTTGATCTGAACGTGCTCGAAATACCGACCTCCTCGAAAAAAGCGTCCCCTGAAGCGTTCTATACTATTACGTCCGAAACGAGATTGCCGAAAGATAAGGATCTATGGAGCGAAAACCCCTCATTGTCATAACCATGGGAGACCCGGCCGGCATCGGGCCTGAGATCATCGCCAAGGTCCTCGACAGCGGCGAGATCGTTCCGCTCTGCGTACCGGTGGTGATCGGCGACGCGGGCGTAATGAGGAAGCTGATCGACGAGCTGCGGCTTCCGGTCACCGTGAACAGCATTACATCGCTCTTGCAGGCGGCCCCTGCCAAAGACAGGATCGATGTGCTGGACCTCAAGAACGTCGATCTCACTGCACACGAATGGGGGAAACCGGGCGCTTCATCAGGCACGTCTGTCGTGGAGTACATAAAAAAGGCCGTTGAACTGACCATGGACCGCGAGGCTGACGCCATCGTGACCGCGCCGATCAGCAAAGAGATGATGAATGCGGCCGGGCACCATTATGCCGGACATACCGAGCTTCTGGCCGACCTTACAGGGACAAAAGAGTATGGGATGCTGTTCGTGGGCGGGGGGCTTCACGTCATCCTCGTCACCATCCATGTGGCGCTCAAGGATGTTCCTCGCCTCATCACGCAGGCGTCGGTCCTGAAGACGCTCCGGCTTGCCCACAGGGCCATGCAGTCCTTCGGCATCGACAAACCGCGCATCGGTGTGGCCGCGCTCAACCCCCACGCGGGCGAAGGCAGGCTTTTCGGCACCGAAGAGTGGGAGGTGATCCTTCCGGCCGTGGTCAAGGCGCGGGGAGAAGGCATCCACGCAAGCGATCCGATCCCTGCCGACACTCTGTTTTATAAGGCTCGGAACAACTATTACGACATCGTTGTGGCCATGTACCACGATCAGGGTCTGGCCCCGCTCAAGATGATCGCTTTCGGAAAGGCAGTGAATGTCACCGTGGGGCTCCCGATCATCCGCACGTCCGTTGACCACGGGACCGCCTATGATTTGGCCGGCAAAGGATGCGCGGACCCCGCAAGCCTGCTCGAGGCCGTAAAGCTTGCCGTTTCCATGAGCGCCCACCGAAAGCGCGCTCAAAAGGAGATTTCGTGAGCTCTCAGTCTCAGCCGCTTCTTACGCGCCCGCTGCTCTTTGCCGTTGTTTTTTTCGGACTGTTCCTCCTATTGCTCTACCAGATGGCCCGGCTTTTGATGCCGTTCCTGTCTCCCCTGCTCTGGGCCGCGATCCTTACTCTCGCGCTGTACCCTCTCCATAAGAGGATCGAAGTGCTCGTGAAGGGCCGGAAAAGCCTGGCAGCAGGCATCACGACCCTGGTGGCCCTGCTCCTGGTCATTGGCCCCGCAGTAGCGCTGCTCGTTGTCCTGTCGGGCCAGGCAGTGGATATGTACCAGTGGGCATCATCGGTCATCCAATCCGGCAAGCTTGCCGAGGTGTGGAACAGATTAACAAGCTCGTTCCTCGACAACATCCTGACCCACCCTGCCCTGGCCGGGCTCGACCTGAAAGGACTATTCCTCAAGGGGCTCGGCGATCTCTCGTCTGAACTGACCTCCTCTCTCGGCGGGATGCTCCGGAACACCCTGGTCTTTATCATCGACATTGCGATCATGCTGATCGCCCTGTTCTTTTTTTTCAGGGACGGCGAGACCTACTACAGCTCAAGCCTGGAATTACTCCCCTTTACCAAGCGTCAGAAAGAAGCCATTGCGCAGAAATTCGCCGATACCTTTCGCGCGGTGATCAACGGCGTGTTCCTCATCGCCCTGCTCCAGGGGGCAATGACCGGGATCGGCTTTGTCGTGTTCGGCGTTCCCTTCGCAGTCTTCTGGGGGTTCCTTGCCGCGGGTCTTGCGCTCCTTCCCGTAGGCGGTGCGGCCCTCGTCTGGCTGCCCGGAGCCGCCTATCTGTACCTGGGCGGCGCGACGCTCCCGGGCATCCTGCTCGGCGTCTGGGGTCTGGTGCTCGTCAGTCTGCCTGATAATTTTCTAAAGCCGCTCATTATCGGCAAGAAGGCTAAGATCCCGACCTTTGTGCTCTTCATTGCCTTGCTCGGCGGGCTGCAGGTATACGGCGTCCTGGGGATCCTGTTCGGCCCGCTCGTGGTGACTCTGCTGACCGCCTTCGTCCAGATCTACCGCGAAGAGTATGCAGAGCGGCATCACCCGCAGGCCTAAGCGTTATCGTTCAGCCCATGGCGGCGCCCACGTTTACCGCATTGACGTGAACGCTGCGTTGTCAAATGCATCACCGATGAATCACCTCAGACTGAGAATATCGGAAGGGGAATTACCGTATGGAAGATTTTACAAAATCTGATACCTGGCGAGTCTTCAGGATCATGGCGGAACTGGTGGAGGGCTTTGAGGCCTTGAACAACATTGGTCCAGCGGTGACCATCTTCGGAAGCGCACGGCTCGCGCCGGGTTCACCCTACTACAACAAATGCCTCAAGGTAGCCGAGAACCTGGCAAGAGACGGCTTTGCTGTGATCTCCGGCGGTGGACCAGGCATCATGGAAGCTGCGAACAAGGGTGCGCAGAACGCGAACGGCACATCGGTGGGCCTGAACATAGAGCTGCCCATGGAGCAAACACCGAACCTGTACCAGGACGTGAAGGTTGAGTTCCGTTACTTCTTCGTCCGTAAGCTCATGTTTGTTAAATATGCGGTCGGGTATGTTATCTTTCCGGGCGGCTTCGGCACCATTGACGAATTGTTCGAGGCCCTCACGCTCATCCAGACGAAAAAGATCCGGGGATTCCCCGTGGTACTGGTGGGCAAGGACTACTGGTCGGGATTGATCGACTGGATGAAGAAGTCCGTGCTTACAGCGGGCAGCATCAGCCCCGAGGACCTCGACTTCATGCATATCGTGGATGAACCGGAAGAGGTATGCGCGATCATTAATAAACGGTATAAGGACCGGCTGAGCGGTGTCCACAGGGACCGGCGGGACAAGGCCCGGAAGGGCATTTAGTCGTCCTTGTTCTTTTTCAATTTTGCACGGTGAACTCGGTGTTTGAGGTGTTGTGCGGCACGCATCCTGCGGAACCAACGCTCGATGGTCTCCCGGTAGACCATCGTAAGCAGAATGAGAAAAAGGCTGGCCCCGAGAAGTGTGAACAGCGCTCCATACCGTTTATCACGGAAGAGCGTCCCTCCGACAGTGAGCAGCGTGGTTCCGAGCAGGCGGCCCGTTGTGGATATGAGCAGGAAATCACGCTGTCCCATGTGTCCCAAACCGAGGATATAGCAGAGAATGTCCTTGGGAAAACCGGGGATAAGGAACATGAGAAAAGCGAGGAACAGGCCCTTGTGTTTCATCACATAGTCGTAGCGTTTGATCGTCTCGGCCTTCACGACCATCTCGACCAGGGGTCTGCCGGCAAGACGGGCAAGCAGGAACGCTATCCATGATCCGAGGGTGAGGCCGATCGTTGAATACAGTATTCCCCACCCTGTGCCGAAGAACATGCCGCCGACGAAACCCGTCGCCTCGCCGGGAACCGGTGCCGCAACGACTTGCAGCGCCTGAAGCCCGATGAAAATAAAGGCCGCGTTCGCCCGATGCTCTTTGATAAAATTCAGCAGACGCTGGCGGTCTGCAAAGTAATCGATGATACCGTACGAATACAGAAGGTAAATAAAAACAGCGAGAAAGAGACAAGCCGCAACAAACCCGGCGATGGTTTTTTTATCAAGTGTTATCATAACGAGCATCCGGACCGATTATTTCTTGAAAAGATCATCCAACGCCTTGCGTGCCTGTGCGCCCCCGGCATCCGGCGCAGCAATCCGGCCTTCCACGAACAAAAAATAATCGCAGAAATTGGCCTTCGCTTTTTCTCTCACCAGCTCCGCTACCGTCTCCCGGCACTGTTTTGAAACCGCAGGGTCGTAGAACAGACAATTGAGACAGCACCGCAGATCAGCACCACAAGAGGTGCATGCATCCCTGCGTCCGACCTTCAACTCGCGGGCGATTTCCTTTTTACAGGCATGACAAGTCCTCATCAGTGCAATAATAATAGCGTATCAGGCTGGATTAGACAAGCCTAAAGATGGAGCGCGTGCGGACGGGCTTCTCCAAAGCTGCATCCCTGCGCGAATGGATTTGCGGCCCTGGAGCACCTGAGACGCGTGTTTCGCTCACCCGGGCACTGTTTGTCTCGCACACCTGCAAATCCCCTGTTTGCATGCGAAACTTATTGACTCTCTTCGTGCTTTCAGATAATAATTGTGCGGATCATGCATATTTCAATCCGGTTCGCGTTTGCCATCAGCCGATGACCAACACGTGTTCCCTTTAAAAAGAGGTGCTATGATTTTTGTGTTCCGCATCATGCTGTTAATCATGCTTTTTAGTTGTCTCGCTACACCTGGCCTGGCAGTGCAGTCAGGGAACAGCGCCGTCGCAGTTTCTCAGGAAACGCTCCAGCAGCACGTCGCGGAACTGATCAAGAATCCTGCCAACACTGCTCTGCGCGAAAAGATCATCATGCTTGCGCTGACCATGGATCCAGCTCCAACAGTCCCGGAGAATGTGGAGCGGAATCTGGCCAGGGGAACCGCTCTTATCCGGACGGCCGCGGGCGCGGGCGAATACAAACAGGCGATCGTCGAATTTGAGGCTGCCGCAAACAATGCTCCCTGGCTGGCAATGGCTTATATCAAACTCGCCGTGGCCCATGAAAAAGTGGGCTTTTACACCGAAGCGATCCAGAACTTTAAGTTTTATCTTATGGCCGCTCCGGAGGCAAAAAATGCGAGGGAAGTCAAGAACAAGGTCGATGAGCTCGAGGCGGACATAGAAGGACTGAAGGCAGGCAAGAATTCGGTAGTGCCTGCGTCTCCTGCGGCTGTGCCCGTGCCAGACAAGGCCCCGGCTGTTGCCGGTAAAACGGCCCTTGCGATCGAACCGGAAAAAAGGCAGAGTGCCATAAAAATGCAGCCGGCTGAGAACATATCCAGGATCCCGGTTGAGCAGAAATCCAAAGCCCCGAGCTTCATCGGCAACTGGTATTTCAAGGATACCGTACGGGGAGAAGAGCTTACCATTCAGGCCTTCGGGATCAGAAAGGACGCGAACGGTGATATCGTCCCGACCGCGCCCATGCGCCCCGCCGATTATGTGCCTACGATCAGGGCCTTTGATATATTCGATTCCACGATGAAAGTGGAAATTCACTGGAGACTGTCGTCCGTTGTGGGATACTGGAAAATTGAAACGTACAAGCTTACGTTATCCCGGGATGGTACAAAATTAACGGGTTCATATAGCGAAAAAAGCGTTGGTGGCAGAAATATCGATCTTGACAGGACCCTTTTCCGCAAATAAAAATCGAGTGTACGGTTGACCGATACCGGGGGTATCAGGCGGGCAGGACGCGCCCTTCTTATTTATTCACAACCACCCCATGGCCCTATTCACTCGAATCTCCAGGCGTAATGTTTTTTTTCAACGATTCCATGACGGATAAATTTCTGCTATAGTAACTGGTATAACGTGGACGCGGGGAACAAGTAATTAACCAGGAGGTGGAGAGGGATGAAGATCAGCGTTGAAAATTTGCCGCCCGATATCACCGAGGACAGATTGAAAGATGTATTTGGCCAGATCGGAGATGTCCAGTCAGTCAAACTGAAGACCGACCTGCTCACCTGGCAGCCGAACGGTCACGGTATCGTAGACATGACCCTGGAGGTGGATGCCTACCGGGCGATCAATTGTTTTGAGGGTGCTTTGTTTAAGGACAGAAAGATACACGTCAAGGAAACCTATCCGCTGCTTGAAAAGGCAAAAAACGCGTTCGAGCACATCACCGACGGTCAATCGTTTTCAGATTTCAAACCACTGGCCAGCTTCGAGCGCTGGAAAGAGCAGTTCAAGTAACGCCAATTCCGCATGCATCTGTGGGCCTGGCTATTTTAAGGGTCACTTGTGGCAAAGAATACGATGCGCTGAACAAAGCCCCGTTCCAGCCAATAGACGTTGGATTGACAAGCCCGCCCCGAACAGGATAACGCAATAATTTCAATATCACATCCGTCCCTCTGAACACCTGTTGAGCAGAGTCGATGCGTTGTCGAAGGGTAGATTCGGACTTTTTACAAGAACCTCCACGGTAAGGGGCCGCCTCACTCCCAGTCAAGCAATCGTTTCTGACCTTCGAGCTTCCTGATCGACGTCACGTCCTGGCTCACTTCAAGACAGCCACGATACTTGCCGTCTGCATCCCGCACCGCGAAATACCTGATCAGAATGAATTTCCCCTGCATCTGGATCCAGAAATCAGCCACGTCTTTCTTCCCCGCTCGGAACGCATCCAGGATCTTCTGCACCGAATCCATGCTCTTGGGCGGATGGCAGTTCTGCACCTTCCGACCGATCACGCCGGGGCTGCGCGGGAAGATCCGCTCGGGAGATGCCGAGTAATAGGCCACTTCGTCATGCTCATTGACGAACGAGATGTCGACAGGCAGATGCGTCAGCATCAGGTTCACCTGCTCGGGCGTGAGCTGGCCCGTGTCGAGGTTCAGACTGCCGATCTTCTCCGCCAGAAGCGACTGCTGAAAGGATTCAGCGGACGCCTTCCATTGGGTCTCGGGCTTGATCCAGGCATAACCCACCTCTTCCTCGCCTTTCCTCACTTTCGCCCAGTCCTCCTCGCTCAGGGTCTCAAGTGCCATGGGGAAGAGGATATGCTCTTCCTTGTAGATCATGTCATTGACCATCTTAACCAGGGCCGTGATGGCCACCTGCTCCATCTTGTTCTCCACAGCGCGCTTTCGCACGTCCTTGATGAATCCCCGGATATCGTCATGGAGCGCCCACATGACCTTGGACGGTCCGGTGATGCCCTTTGCCTCGAGGATCGGAAATAGCTGGTTTTCCTTGCG